>Ga0079224_100016037_pt1 | contig 10505 bp, 6 predicted proteins | sample Stecom2015_FD_80414 | JGI IMG/M metagenome (GOLD analysis project Ga0079224, IMG submission 80414) | Agricultural soil microbial communities from Utah to study Nitrogen management - Steer compost 2015 | ecosystem: Environmental > Terrestrial > Soil > Agricultural land | place: USA: Utah...
AATTTATTTGAAGAACAACAACGATCCAAAGTACGATAAACAAACATTGGATGAATACATCGAATTGTTTAAGAAATTTCAATTAAAAGTTGCTGAGGCCGAAGCCTTGGGCTATGATACAATTCCGAAATTAAAACGAGAGTTAGAAGGATATCAAAAACAACTTGCACAACCATACTTGACAGATAATGAAATGAACAAAGTATTGGTAGATCAAGCGTACGAAAGAATGAAGACTGAGGTTAGAGCTTCACACATTTTGATCAAAGTTGATGCAAATGCTAGTCCTGAAGACACGTTGAAAGCATACAAAAAAATCATGGCTATCCGTGATAAAATCGTAAAAGGAGAAGATTTCGGAAAGATTGCACTTGAAAATTCAGAGGATCCATCAGCAAAGATGAACAATGGTGACTTAGGTTTCTTTACTGCTTTCCAAATGGTTTATCCTTTTGAAAATGCAGCATATGAAACAAAAGTTGGTGAACTTTCTATGCCTGTCAGAACTCGTTTTGGTTATCACCTCATCAAAGTAACTGACCGTAGAGATGCGAGAGGAACAATGAAAGCTGCTCACTTGATGATTGCTGCCAACAAGGAAAATGATCAACAAGAAGTAATCGACAAAGCACAATCAAAAGCCAAAGAATTATACCAAAAACTTCAAGAAGGTGCCAATTTTGAAGAGTTGGTAAAAGCATATTCCGACGACCCATCTTCTAGCACAAATGGAGGATTATTGCCTTTATTTGGAACAGGAGCAACGACACGTTTACTTCCTGAATTCGAAGATGCTGCTTTTCAATTAAAGAACAATGGTGATTTCAGTGAGCCAGTTCAGACGAACTTTGGTTTCCACATCATCAAGCGTATTGAATTGACTCCACTACGTTCTTTTGAAGAATTGAAAAAAGACATCGAATCACGTGTCAACAGAGATGATAGAGCAAACGTTACACAAAATAGCTACATTGAGAAATTGAAGAAAGAATACAACTTTGTAGACAAATCAGCTGAGTCACTTAAATGGTTTGAAAAAAATATCGATTCAGCAATCTACAAAGGTCAATTCGATTTAGAAAAAATCAAAGTTGACAAGGCTATGTTTGTGCTTGACAATAAGCCTTACACCCAAACTGATTTTGCAAAGTACATGAATTCTAACCCTCGTTTTGCTAGAGGTAATGCATTAAACGAAGTTGCTAAAAAAGTATATCCTGAATGGGTTAAGAATACTGTATTAGATTTAGAAAAATCGAATTTAACTACAAAATATCCTGAATACAAAGCTTTGATGAATGAATACCACGATGGAATTTTGTTGTATGAAATCATGAGCGACAAAGTTTGGAACAAAGCAATGACTGATACAGTTGGTTTGAAAGCCTTCTACGAAGCAAATAAAAGCAATTATGTATGGGATACACGCTACGATGCAACTATTTACGAAACAATGACAGAGGATAATGCCAAAAAAGTGTTCAAATTAGTAAAGAAAAACATCGCTGCTGATAGCATTACGAAAGTAATCAATGCACAAACTGAATTAAACTTACGTGTTAGAACAGGTAAATTTGAGCTATCAAAAACACCATACTTGAAAGATCAACCGTTAAAAGTAGGTAAAAACAAACCTTATGCATTCGATGGTAAAAACTATGTAGTAGTGCTTAATAGCATCATCCCAGCAAAAAACAAGGAAATTTCTGAAGCAAAAGGATTAATCACTTCAGACTATCAAACACATCTTGAAAAAGAGTGGTTGAAAGAATTGGAAAACAAGTATCCAATTACAATCAATGAAAATGTTTTATATTCTCTTGGGAAATAAAAAAACATATAGCTTTCATAAGGCTGGCATCTTAGTCAGCCTTTTTTTTATTCTAGTACTGTTTTCATGTACAAGACAGGGAAAAACGTGGGCAAAAGTCAATAACCAAGTTTTAACAGAAGAAGATGCAAAGACCTTGATGGATTTTTTAGGATATGATTTTGATTCAAAAGACCATCGAAAAAAATTCACACACGAATGGATCAACAAGCAAGTATTTCTCCAAGAATTAAAAAAGACAAATCCAACCGAATTTGAAAAAATGCAGTTGAATTTGGAATGGCAAAGCGGAGATTTAGCTAAGTTTCATTTAGAAGAAGCTTACATCAACAACATGATGACCGAGGGATTCTCTGATAGCTTGGTTTTAGATTATTTTGAGAAGCATAAAGAAGATTTCGTTTTAAATGATTATATTATCAAAGCCTTGTACATCAAAGTGCCAATCAAAGCACCCAAACAAGAGCAGTTGAAACAAGATTTTTTGTTAAAAAAGGATAAAGACTTCACAAAAGTGATTAGTTATGCTAAACTTTATGCCGAAAACTTTTATTACAATGACAGTACATGGGTTTATTTTGAAGAAATGCTTAAAGATGCACCCGTAGAAAAACTAAATAAGGATAACATAATTTTAAATCGAGCAAAAACCTATTTCTCTGATGAAAATTATGTTTATTATTTAAATATTATAGATTACAAACTAAAAGATGCTGTTCCTCCGTTAGAGTTTTTAAAACCAGCAATTATTCAATTATTGACAAGTAGAAAATTGAATCAATTGAAAGAACAAAAAGGAGCATCATTTTTAAAAACGATAAAACAAAAACATGAAATTACTAGTAAGTATTAGTCTATTCTTTATCTGCTTAAATGTTGGTTTTTCACAAGTGAAACGCACACCGCTAGATGGAATTGTTGCGCAAATTGGTGATAATGTTATCCTACATTCGGATATCGAAGCACAAGTTATTCAGGCTAAACAAGCTAACATGGAGATCACTCCGGAATTTAGATGCAATATCTTGGAGAACATCATGTATCAGCAATTATTGGTAAATCAAGCAATGTTGGACAGTGTTGTTGTAACAGACCAACAAGTTGATGCTGAAATGGAAAACCGTCTTCGTGCTATTGAGGAGCAAATTGGAGGTCGTGAGAAGATGGAGAAATTCTACGGAAAAAGTATCATTCAAATCAAAAGTGAATTTAGAGAAATCATTCGTGAACGCATGGTAGCTCAAGAAATGGAGCGACAAATTACGCAAGATGTAACGGTTACTCCACGTGAAGTAAAAGAATTCTTCGAATCACTTCCTACAGACAGCATTCCGTACATCAACGCGCAAATGACATTTCAGCAAATTGTTGCTTTTCCTGAAATTACAAAAGCAGACAAGCAAAGAGCCCGAGATGAATTACAAAAAATCCTTGACCAAATAAAAGCAGGTAAAAGCTTTGCTTCAATGGCTCGTTTAAATTCTGATGATACGGGAAGTGCTAATAAAGGAGGTGAAATCACTGCACGTAGAGGAATGATGGTTGCACCGTTCGAAGCAGCTGTTTTCAGTTTAAAAGAAGGTGAAGTTTCTGAAATTTTTGAATCAGAATATGGATACCACATTGTGAAATTGATTGAACGCAAAGGTGACAATTATCGTTGTGCCCATATTCTTAAAATTCCAACTTATACAACAGAAGCTTTAGAAGCTGCTGCGATGAAGTTGGATTCTTGTTACAAAAAATTATTAGCAAACGAAATCACTTGGGATGATGCGGTACTAAAATATTCAAATGATGAGAATACACGTCAAAACAGAGGAATTATTACAAATCCATACACAGGAGATCAAAAATGGGATGCCGCTGCTTTAAGTGAAATTGACAATCAAATTTATATCTTAACAGACAAATTGAAGCCCGGACAAATTACAGAACCAAACTTATATGTGGATATGATGACACGAAAAGAAGGGGTTCGTATCTTACGTGTAACAAATAGAACTCAGCCACATAAGGCTAATTTGAAAGAAGATTATGCCTTGATTCAAGCTGCAGCTGAAAGTATGAAACGTCAAGAAACTATTGACGAATGGACGAAGAAGAAAATCCGCTTGGCATACGTTAAAATCGGAGAAGAATTCAAAGGCTGTAATTTCAAACACGATTGGGAAATTAAATAGCAACATTTTTCGTAAGTTTGAGTTTCAAATTAAATTAAAACTGCTTTCATGTCAGACAAACTAGCCATTGATCAGTTAGTTCAACATTACAAAGAACTAAAAAACGAAATTCATAAAGTAATTGTAGGTCAAGACGAGGTCGTTGATCAAGTTTTAATCTCTATATTTTCGCGTGGACATTGTTTGTTAGTTGGTGTTCCTGGATTAGCAAAAACCTTATTGGTGAATACAATCGCACAAACTTTGGGATTGTCTTTTAACAGAATTCAGTTTACCCCCGACTTAATGCCTTCTGACATTGTCGGATCAGAAATCTTGGATGAAACAAGAAGTTTTAAATTTATTCAAGGTCCGATTTTCAATAACATTGTTCTAGCTGATGAGATCAACAGAACTCCTCCGAAAACGCAATCTGCTCTACTTGAAGCAATGCAGGAGCGTTGTGTTACAGCAGCTGGAAAAACTTACAAATTACCTGCACCATTCTTTGTTCTAGCTACTCAAAACCCAATTGAACAAGAAGGAACCTATCCATTACCAGAAGCTCAGTTAGACCGTTTTATCTTTAACATTTGGGTAGATTATCCAAGTTACTTGGAAGAACTAGCAATTGTGCGTGCTACAACGATGGATCAGCAAATTGAATTGAAACAAATTCTTTCGGCTGAACAAATCATCCAATATCAAGAGTTAATCAGACGTATTCCTGTTGCTGATAATGTTTTGGAATATGCTGTTAAACTAGTTGGAAAAACACGAATTAATTCGGAGTTTGCTACACAAATCACAAAAGATTATATAACGTGGGGAGCTGGACCGAGAGCATCGCAGTATTTAATTGTTGGTGCAAAATGTCACGCCGCATTAAATGGAAAATACTCTCCTGATATTGAAGATGTGAAAGCTGTAGCAAAACCAATCTTACGTCATCGACTGGTTCGTAATTATCGTGCAGAAGCTGAAGGATATTCAATGGAGCGCATCATCGAAGAATTATTGTAAAATCAACTTCGAGAAGATTTAATACTTCTATCTTTTTAGTATATTAGCCTTCTTTTAGATTATTGGACGAATCTGAAAGATTACTCTTACTAAAACAATGGCGCAGTTATGAATATCACTTCTTTGTTTCGAAAAAAGAATGTTAATGACATTTTAGCTAGTTCAACTTTAGAAAATGGCGGTCATTCTTTGGAGAGGCATTTGAAAGTGAAAGACCTTACTTCGCTTGGTATTGCTGCAATTATCGGAGCTGGAATCTTCACAACTATCGGTCAAGCAAGTGCCGATGGCGGTCCCGCAGTAGCTTTTCTATTCGTATTCACAGCCATCGCATGTGGATTTGCCGCTTTTGCTTATGCTGAGTTTGCTAGTGTTGTTCCTGTTTCTGGTAGTGCATACACGTATAGCTATGTTGCATTTGGGGAATTGTTTGCCTGGGTCATCGGTTGGGCACTCATCATGGAGTACGCCATAGGAAATATCACCGTCGCCATTGGTTGGAGTGGCTATTTTACCGAATTATTAGAAAGTCTGGGCGTTCATTTACCTGCTTGGACAACAATTGACTATATTTCAGCTTCCGACAGTTTCAAAGAGGCTTCTGCTTTAATTAGCTCGGGAAGCTCTGTAGAAAGTCTCTCAAAAAGCTTACAAGAGGGATATTTTGCATGGACAAATGCTCCTACTCTATTTGGCTTTCATCTTATAGCCGATTTACCAGCACTTTTAATTACCTTCCTCATAACTTGGTTGGTTTACCGTGGAATTAAAGAATCTAAGAATGCCAGCAACGCAATGGTGGTTATCAAAATTGCTGTTGTGTTACTCGTTATTGCTGTTGGTGCTTTTTACGTTGACACTGCAAACTGGGATCCTTTTGCTCCAAATGGCTTAGGCGGTGTATTAAAGGGTGTTTCTGCTGTTTTCTTTGCGTACATCGGTTTTGATGCCATCAGTACAACTGCGGAGGAATGTGAAAACCCACAACGCGATTTGCCGAAAGGGATGATGTGGGCAATTATTATTTGCACAATATTGTACATTTTAATTGCTTTGGTTTTAACTGGAATGGTTCATTACAGTGAATTAGCAGTAAATGATCCATTGGCTTTTGTATTTGAGAAATTAAATCTGAAATGGCTTTCTGGAATCATTGCTGTAAGTGCTGTAATTGCAATGGCAAGTGTCTTGTTGGTATTTCAAATTGGTCAACCACGTATTTGGATGAGCATGAGCCGTGATGGACTTTTACCAAAACAGTTTGCTAAAGTCCACCCCAAATACCACACACCTTCTTTCTCGACAATTGTTACTGGTTTAATCGTTGGTGGTGGAGCACTTTTCATGAATATGTCAACTGTGACAGATTTGTGTAGTATCGGAACCTTATTTGCATTTGTACTGGTTTGTGCTGGTGTTTTGCGTTTGGAAAGTCTGGGAATTGAACGAAAATTCAAAACACCTTATATCAACTCTCAAATTGTATTCCCATTGCTTGTTGTTTTAGCAATTACGTTGACATACATCTACAACAAAGATGTTTTGATAAACTTCGTTCTTTCGAGACCAGAAGTAGGAAGTGACCAATCAGCTTTAAACGTTTTTCTACACAATGTTCCAATGTGGTTGTTTGTTGTAATTACCGCAGTCTTATTGGTATTGTGTGTCCGAAAGAAATACTCGCTCATTCCAGTTTTGGGACTGGTTTGCTGTCTGTATATGATGTCGCAAATTGAATTAAAAAACTGGATTGGCTTTATGATTTGGTTGGTTATCGGTTTGGTTGTTTACTTCACTTACGGATATAAAAATAGTAAGTTAGCAAAGAGATAATTGATTCAATCAACGATATACTCATCTCAAGTATAGAAACTATTCTAAACACCTTTTATTCGAAGGTTTTACTTTGTCATTTTATTTGTACTGTTGACTTTTTGACCTCTGAATTTGCTGAGAAGGCAAAACCCGTTACTTGTACTTGCAACAAAAATCTAATCCGATTGCAATACGCAGCAAAGAATAATAGCAACTAAAAAGCCTTCCCAAACAATTTGAGAAGGCTTTCTTTTATTCGATTAGATCTCTTATTTCACTAATGTCATTTCATCGATGATGTTTTGAGCTCCGTAAACTCTGTCAACCAACCACAAGATGTAGCGGATATCACAAGAAATTGTACGTTGTACATTATCTTCGAAGAAGATGTTTCCTGACATTGCTTCCCAGTTTCCGTCGAAAGCAGTTCCGATTAATTGTCCATCTGCATTGATAACTGGAGAACCAGAGTTACCTCCTGTAATATCGTTATTTGACAAAAAGTTTAAGACCACATATCCTCTATCTTTGTCGGCATATTGTCCCCAATCCTTTTTCAAATAAGTTTCACGAATTTTCTCATCAATGATAAATTCTGGATTTGTAGGGTCTTCTTTTGCAAACAATCCATCAAGACTTGTTACGTAATCGTAGCTAACTGCATCTTTCGGAGAATAAGGCAATACTTGTCCGTATGTCACACGCATTGTTGAGTTTGCATTTGGATAGAATTTCTTATTCGGTTGCATTTCTTGAATTCCTTTTGTAAACAAACGATTTCCCTTTTTCAACGCATCGTTTGCTTCTTGGATTTCTTTAGCTGACATTGCTTTATCATAAGCTCTTACAACATCTTCAATCAATACATACAACGGATCTTTATCTAAAGCTTTCACGGTTGGATTTGCTGCAAACGCATCGTATTTCGCTTTGTTAAAGAAAATTGATTTAGACTTAATTGAAGCAACGTACGCATTGATACCTTTTGTTCCTTTCGCAGCAATTTTCTTTGTCAATTCACCTTGTTGACTTACAGGAATGTCTTTTACGTACATTTTGAAAAGTTCACCAACGATATCTGCTTCTATTGACATATCCGCTTTATTGAAATATGCCGCTGCCGCTGCTTCACATGCTTTCAAAATCATTTTTGCACGTTCTTCATTACCTGCATTCAATGCATCTTTGTAAAGTTTGAAACGATAAGCTAAAACCGAAGCATCAACTGTCAATACAAATTCCGATTGATAAGCCTTAATCAACGCAACGCTTTCCAACGTTTTGAAACTATTTTCAATTGAAGGCAATACATTTTGATATTCAGCTTTACCTTGAGCAAATGCTTTAAATGCATTTTCTAACTCCTGTTTTTTGCTTACAACTTTGTTGTTTTTCACTTGTAAAATTTCACCTTGGAAGTTTTTCCAATAGTTAGCCACAGAAGCATAATTAGAAGAGTATTTCAAACGAACATCAACATCTTGATCCATGTATTTTTTCATTACGTCCATTTTGATAGCACGCAATTCAACTCTTTTTGGTTTTTCAATAGATACAGTTTGTTCAACTCCAAAAGAAGTCAAATAACGATCTGTTCTTCCTGGGAATCCCATTATCATTGCGAAGTCGTTTTCTTTCACACCTTTCAATGAAATTGGCAAATGATGACGTGGGGTCAATGGAACGTTGTCAGCAGAATAAGGAGCTGGTTTGTTATCCTTTCCTGCATAAATTCTAAACATAGAAAAATCTGCTGTGTGACGAGGCCACATCCAGTTGTCTGTATCACCACCAAATTTCCCTGCTGATTGTGGAGGAGTTCCAACCAAACGAACATCTAAGAATTTCTCTGTAACAAATAAATAAAACTCATTTCCATCAAAGAAATCTCTTACGAAAGCTTCGTAATGTGTTCCATTAGTAGCTTCCTTTGCCAATGCAACACCAATTTCTTGCGCTTTTGCAGCTCTTTCAGCTTCTGTCATGTTGTCGCGCAATTCCTTAACAATTTTAGATGTTACATCTTCGATACGCACAACAAATGTTGCAAATAAACTTGTCTTGATTTCTTCTTGGTAATTTTTAGCCCAGAATCCACTATCTAAATAGTTGTTTTTAGAAGATGAGGCTGCAGCAATTGCTTCATAACCACAGTGGTGGTTTGTTAAAATCAATCCATTTTTAGAAATAACCTCACCTGTACAATATCCGTTGAACGAGATAATTGCATCTTTCAAAGAAGAATTATTGATTGAATAGATCTCTTCAGCAGTCAAATTCAATCCATATTTCTTCATGTCATCATAATTTCTACCAAGTAGAAACGGTAACCACATACCTTCGTCAGCTTTCGCAAACATTGTCGTAAAGCTAACCAAAGCAGTAAGTAAAACTATTTTCACTTTTCTCATAACAGTTCTTTTATTTTTTTGGTTCCCAAATGTAGTCATTCTATCTTATAAAAGCCAATATTCAAGTTTGATTAATATTCAATAATCAAATACAAATATTCATGCTTTAGATACGTATGATAAAGATCAAATACACTTTTCTTAAAAAAATTAACTTTACATAAAAATCAACCAAGATGAAAAAACTCACTTCATTGACATTTCTATTAACACTAGCTATTTTCACTTGCGATGCTCAAACAAGTTCGGAACCAATTCTAGGCTCAAATCCTACAAGAAAAGTGAATACCATGTATGCTGAAATATTTGGTCAAGCATTGTATTACTCATTCAACTATGATCGTTTGCTTTTGCCAAACAACCGTTTTCCGGCAACCGTTTCCGCTGGTATAACTTTTTTACCTGTTCCTTCTTATATGACGGTTGTGGCTACTCCATTTTCGTTCAATGGTCTCATCGGAAAAGGGAGTCATCATTTGGAACTAGGAATTGGGATAACCCCTATGTATTTTAAAGAAAGAAACATTCAGGTAGGTGGTTCTTATATAGACGATAATGGAAACGTTACAATCTTTCATGACAAGGTTGGATACACGAATAATTTTTTCCTTTATGCTACACCCAAAATTGGATATCGTTTTCAACGACCTCAAGGTGGTTTTTTCGGTAAAATTACCCTCACACCACCAGTTGGAATTATCAGCCACTGGGGAGGAGTAAAAGAAAAGTTCTCGAAAGAAAGAATTGGTATGGGTGGTTACACAACCTATTTTAGAGAGGCTGCATTCTTTGATACTCCTATCATGCCATGGGCAGGAATCAGCTTCGGTTGGACTTTCTAAAAAATCATAATAAGTACAAATTCAAAGCCATGTCACATTTATTAGGCATGGCTTTTGTTTTATGAAAAATTCATTGTTATTAATTATCTCAATGAGTCGACAATAAAACACTTCTTTTTTCGATTTTTGAATTCGTGAAACTTTTAACAATCATATTGCTTTTTACAACCGTTGGATTTGGTCAAGTACTAGACAATTCAAAGGGTGAAGCTTTTACCAATAAACCTTTTTTCAATCAATCGTTTATTGCAAAAAACAAAATCAAATCCATTATCGGGCGTTTTAATTACAAAAAGTCGGGACAAGCAATGTATCCTACTCAGTACTACTATGTTTACAACTTCGATCGAAATGGACAATTGATCAGCACGTTTGAGACTAGAAAGGATGATGGAACAGCAGATACAACGTGGAATGAATA
>Ga0079224_100016039_pt1 | contig 10505 bp, 9 predicted proteins | sample Stecom2015_FD_80414 | JGI IMG/M metagenome (GOLD analysis project Ga0079224, IMG submission 80414) | Agricultural soil microbial communities from Utah to study Nitrogen management - Steer compost 2015 | ecosystem: Environmental > Terrestrial > Soil > Agricultural land | place: USA: Utah...
TCCGATCTCCACCGCCAAAGTGGAGCAATTGATTTATCAATTAAAAGACGCATATACAATCGTGATCGTCACGCACAATATGCAGCAAGCCGGCCGTGTGAGTGACAGAACGGCCTTTTTCTACTTGGGCGAGCTGATCGAATACGGGAAGACAAAACGACTTTTCACCAACCCGAAAATGGAGCAGACCCAGAACTACATTACCGGGAGATTTGGTTAATCCGAAACAAAAACAAACAGGAATGGAGCTCATCGAAACAAAATTGGACCGGTTGGAAAGCAAACTGCTGGAAATGGTCGCCCTCGTCAAAACCCAGGTCAACAAAAGCAGAGATGCGTTGTTGAACAAAGACGAAAGCCTCGCCGATGAGGTAATCGCGGGCGACGAAGATCTGGACAGTACGGATTTCAAAATAAACCAAATCTGCGAACAGATCCTGGCCCTGTACAACCCAGTGGCCATTGATCTTAGACTTATTCTCTCCACAATCAAAATCAGCCTCAGCCTGGAGCGAATTGGAGACCATGCCGAGGGAATCAGTTACGCCGTAAAAGAGATGCGGGAGGAGCTCCGTCCCGAATACCTGGCGGCTTTCAAACTCGAAGAGATGTTTGAGACTGCCGTTGTGATGCTGGACGAAATTTCATCGGCCATGAAAAATAAAGACCGGCAACTGGCCAAAAACATCTACAAAAAGGACAAAAGCTTAAACAAAGCCTATCACAGATCCGTTAAAACGGCGTCGAAGCTTATCAAGAAAAATCCCGATGAGGTTAAAACAATTCTGCAACTGCTTTCCATAGTCAGGAAAATAGAAAGAATGGGAGACTTGTCAAAAAATATGGGCGAGGAGATCATCTACCATCTTACAGGCAAATATCCAAAACGGAAACCAAAAGGGAAGAAAAGGAATTCACGGCAATAATCTGACTATACCACATTTGTCTGCATGGACAATATCTATTTCTGGATTATTTTCAATGTCTTTGTCCTCTTAATGTTGGGACTGGATCTTTTTGTATTTCACCGAAAAGCCCACGAAGTAAAAGTAAAAGAGGCATTGCTCACCAGTCTCTTTTGGATCGTCCTGGCGCTGATCTTCAATGTAATTATCTACTATTGGAAGGGTGAACAGTCCGCGATGGAATTCCTCACCGGCTATCTGATCGAGAAGTCCCTCAGTGTAGATAATCTTTTCGTCTTTATCCTGATTTTTAACTATTTTGGTGTAGCACCTAAATATCATCACAAACTCTTGTTTTGGGGTGTCTTGGGAGCCCTGGTGCTGAGGGCCATTTTTATTCTGGTCGGGGTAACCCTGATCACCAAGTTTCACTTTCTTATCTATATCATGGGGGCTTTTTTGGTGTATACCGGGATCAAGATGGCTTTTTCCCACGATACTGAGGTTGATCCCGAACAAAACCCTCTGGTAAAATGGGCAAGTAATCATCTGCCCATGAAAAGAACTTCTGTCGACGGCAAATTCTTCGTCAGGGAAAACGGAAAACTTTATGCGACGCCTCTTTTTTTGGTCCTGATCATGATCGAAAGTACGGACGTGGTCTTTGCTGTAGATTCCATCCCCGCCATTCTGGCCATTTCCAAAGATCCTTTTATCGTCTATACTTCCAATGTGTTTGCTTTATTGGGATTAAGGGCTTTGTATTTTGCTTTGGCTGGAATTATACAACTGTTTCATTACCTCCATTACGGCCTTTCTCTTATTCTGGTTTTTATCGGGGTAAAGCTGGTGCTCAGTGACATCTACCACATCGACATGCGATACGCCTTGATCGCCGTGGGCGGAATACTTGCCCTGTCCATCATCGCCTCGCTGCTTTTTCCGAAAAAAGAAGCAGAACTGCCGGTTCCGCCAAAACACAGGGATAAAGAGAATTAAAACTTACCGAGGGAAACTACGACTTTTAGCAGCCGGTCGTGAACTGCTTTCCTGGATTCCGCAAACCGTGTTTTGTCATAGCAGTGGGTAAAGTTGCTGAGGTGCAAAACGATCCTATTCTGATCCTCAACGAATTCCACGGAGATTCTTAGTCCACTGGAATAGTCCAACTGGACCAAATTCATCTGTTCAAAATCAGTACTGCCCTTTCTTCCGGTCAAGAGGTTTGAAAAAGTTCTCTTTTTATAGTCCGTGATCGAAATCAGCTCTTCGTGAATAAGGTCCGCCGGTGGATCGGTCCTGAATTTGTCAAACATTTTTTTGGACCCCGAGGCGATATTAAAAGTCTTTTCCCCGAACAGATTGTATCTGATCTGAATATTGACATGTTTATCAAAAAGCGAAAGCTCCTGGGCATGTAGCTGTAAAACCATCGTAGAAAGCAAATCCATCACTTCCGAGGCGTTGGCCCTTACGTCCGGATTCACCACCACCGTGTTTCTGTCGTCAAAACCAATGGCATGCTGAAAATCCCCCGAGGTGGCTTCCTCGACCAGGGCATCGAAACCTGAATAGGTATAGTGGATCGTTCCTTCATTTTTCTTTACGATGTTGTCTATCTGGTTAGACAACAGCAACGACTTGACGACCAACTTCCCACCGTCTTCCCCGGCGTTTTGGTTTAAAAAAAATTCCGTGAAAAGCGCCGCTTGTTGATGGGCGGTGAAAGCCTGAAACTTTTCGTCCAGGTTTTTGTAACCCAGTATGATTCTGTTTTGGTCGGCGCTAAAACCTACAATAAAATCAACCGCTTGATCTTTTGCCGCTTCAATGGCGGGCAGTAAAAATTTATAGTTAAGGGTGTCGTCATCCACTTTTTCCGGATCGTAAAGCATTTCTTTATAAATCAGATTGCCTGATCCGTGTGGATAGTCGATCTGGTGGCCTTCCGGTAAGTAAAGCATTCCCGTAAGCATTTCCTTCTTTTCAGTTTCCATACTTTCCATGATCATGATTTCCTTCATTTGGACTTCAGTTCCCAGGCGGTAAATAGTATCCGGTCAACGAGCCAGTCCAAAGGTCATACTGGTTGGGAATAGAAAATTCCATTCATTGACCATTCGGGCTGAGGTATGGGATGACACTCCGGAAATACTGTCAATGAATCGAATCCTGTGATGTGGTTACAAAATTAATTTAAAACAGCATATAAACAAATTAGCGTCTATGATTTAGGCCGTGAGACGAAATGACGTCGTTGGGGCCTGGAATATAAAAACTTCCAAATAATCAGGCCTCTCTGAGGCCATCGAAGATACCCGCTTCCATCTAGCTAACATAATCTAACTTCGCTGGAATGATCACTGTATAGCGAACTGCTGTAGGAAGTCTCAGACTTCGTACAGCCCCGCCAACCCCGTGGGCTGTGCTGTCCCTCCGTATCTACGTCCCTAAGTCTCTACGCCTCCAGGATTACACTTTTTTTCGGTTCTGTTTGAGCAGCTTCTTACTCAGCCGGTTGAAGCGCGAGATCAACAAAATTCCGGTACAGGTAAGGCCAATAAACAATCCGTACCAAATGCCCTGTTCCCTGTATCCCAGTTCGAACGCAAACAAATATCCCAGAGGCAGTCCGATCACCCAATAAGCAACCAGGGTGATGACCGTGGGAATCTTCACATCTGCCATGCCACGAAGTGCCCCAAGACCAACCACCTGCATACCATCGGAAAGCTGAAATACCCCGGCGATGATCAATAAGCTGGCCGTCACCTCTACCACCGGAAGTTCGTCGATGTAAAGCAGCGGCAAAAAATTTCTGAAAAGAACGAACACGACCGCAAAAACCGACATGAAAGCAGCCGCCATGGTAAAACTGGTAAATCCTATTTCCCTCAGTGTTCTAATGTCATTTCGTCCGAGTTGGTTTCCCACGCGGACCATCGCGGCGGAGGATATTCCGGAAGCCATCATATAACTGATGGAGGCTAGACTAATGGCGATCTGATGGGCAGCCAGGGCATTGACCCCTATCCAGCCCATCATGACCGCCGCCGCACTGAATGCCCCGACCTCAAAAACAAACTGAAATCCGGTGGGCACTCCTATTTGGGCCAACCTCGTCAGCAAGGGAAAACTCAGCTTCTTAATTCCGAAGCTAATGGTATAGGGCTTATACCTTTTGGAACTGCTCACATAATAATAAAACAAAAGTGCCATCAAGATCCTGGAGGTAAGGGTAGCCCATCCGGCCCCGTTGAGGCCAAAGGCCGGAGCCCCTAGTTTTCCATAGATCAAGACCCAGTTGAGCAGTATATTGATCAGGTTACAGGCAACAATGATGACCATGGCCTGTCTGGTCTGAGACAGCCCCTCCGTAAACTGTTTAAACGTCTGGAAAAACATGAACGGAATCAGGGAAAAGGTAATGATCCCCAAATAAGGCACCGCAAGTTCTACCACTTCCGGAGGCTGGCCAAAGTGAAACAGCCCGGGAGCAGCCAATATGATCAAGACAAACAAAAGGATTCCCAAAAAAGCATTGATGACAAAGCCGTGATTAAAAATCCAGCCTATCTTCCGGATTTTCCGTTCCCCGTCCGCGGCAGCGACCAGTGGCGTCATGGCCATGGAGACGCCTATGCCAAACATCATGACCACGAAAAAAATGCTGTTGGCAAGCGAGGCAGCAGCCAGAGGCTCGGCTCCCAACCTTCCTACCATCATACTGTCGGCTACCCCCACCATCACCTGCCCCAGTTGGCTCAGCATGACCGGGTAGGCCAGGGCTAGTGTTGTGGGAAAATGCTTTCTGAAATTTATCCCACCCATAAATTATAAACTTCCAGTGTTGTTATTCAAGCAAAAATTCCCCTCCCGAAAATGGCAGATTCCCAAGAATATCGATGCATCAATCAATGCCCAACAACTTACCGGCTTTTAGCAGTCCGGCTATACTTAAAGCGTCCGTGATTTCTCCTTTCATTACCTTTCCGATAGCTTCCGAAAGCGGCAGTTTCAGGATTTCCAGCCTCTCTGTATCGTCAAACTGTGTTTCACCGGCGGTAAGATCTTCGGCCAAAAATACAAATCCCTCCTCATCGCTTACGGAATTGGAAGGATGAATCCGCATAATTTGTGTCCATTTTGAGGCTACCAGGCCTGTTTCCTCTTTAAGTTCTTTTTTGGCGTTTTCCAGCACATTCTCATGCAAAGGCCCGCCGCCCATGGGAATCTCCCAGGTGTACTCATCTAGGGTATAGCGGTACTGACCCACCAGCCAGGTGTTGAATTGTTCATCCACCGGTATCACTGCTACCGCCTTGTTTTTGAAATGCACTTTACCATATATTCCGGCATTTCCCCCTGGAGTGATCACCTTATGCTCCTCCAATGTTATCCATGGGTTGGTATACACCAACCTTTTGCTAAGCCTGGTCCATGGATTTTCCATCATAATAGCTCATAAAAAAAGGGTGACTACCGCCACCCTTGATTGTCCATTTATTTTGTCTTAAGCCGGGATGGGCAACACCTTACTGTCTTTAAAAGTAGAGAGAATTACCATTGACTGCATGGAATCCACCTCCTTAATTTCACTCACCTGCTCCAACATCAGTTTTTGATAGGCCGTAATATCTTTGGAAATAATTTTAAGGATGAAATCCCCCGTACCTGTAATATGGTGACACTCGATGATTTCAGGAATCTTGTTGATTTCTTTCATGAAGGCATCGATATGACTTTTATTATGTCCGATTAATCCCACCAGCACGAAGGTACTTACCCCGAGCCCGATTTTTTCCGGGTCTAACTTGGCATGATAGCTTTTGATAATCCCGGATTGTTCAAGCTTCTTGACCCTTTCCAAGGTAGGGGCCGGAGACAGACCAATATCTTTTGAAAGCTGCGCATTGGTAATTTTCGCATGAGCCTGAAGAATCTCAAGAATCTTTCTATCTATTTTATCGAATTTTACTTTGATGTTATTATCCATATTCTCAATTATTTACAAAATTTTATGTCGCACAAAGGTAATATATTTTCAATTTATTTTAAAGCAATTTTTAAAAAAAACGGCAAGATGAACGGAATATTGTTGTTACAGGTAATATTTTTTTGAAATTAATTGATGGCTTTAGCCTGTCAATCTATCAAAAAAATAATTTTTCTCCTGATTGGAGCACTCCTGGTGTCTTGCATTAAATGTTAAAGTTTATTTTCTTTCAAAAAGTTCCGGGCTTCCTTATGGGCAGGATGTTTTCGTTTTGCCAGTTTTTTCACCTGGTTAAAATAGGCCTTGGCTTTTTTGTTTTCCCCTGTCTTTAATGCGATTTCCCCTAAATGAACAAGGGAAAACAGATGGTAACCGCTGTCCTCCGTTTCTGCTTCGGCCCCGAACGCTACCGCCTGTTCATAATATTTTTTTGCCTGTTCCAACTGATTGATCCTGTCAAAATACTGGGCCGCAAAAAAGGCGCCATACCTGCCACTGTTTGCCTCATAACCCGTCCATCCATCAGCAATTCTCTGAAGAATGGCGAGGGATTCGTCTTTAGCTTCCGGTAACCTGCCCACAGCATATAACTGCCGCGCATAAAATCTGTGAAAGTAAGGGTTGTGGGGGAATTTTTCATGCAGGTAGGAAGTGATGCGCAGCGCCTCATAAGGTTTGCGCTCTTCGGATGCATACAACCGGAAAAGAAAATACTGCGCCTCCACCCTGGCGTAAAAAGCATTTGCCGACACTTCCTCCAGTTGCTTTATTCCCAGTTCCTTGTCGCCTTTAGCAAACAGCAGCATCATCGGCCTTAAGAGGGGGTAATTTTCGGGAATCCAAACCGAAAAATAATTGAACAGGGCGTCCCCCAGCAACAGTTCCGCATTCAGCTCTTCATCTCCCCGACTCAGTTCCAGGTAATTTAACGCGTTTTTACCGGCAAAGGCAGCCTTGGTCCAGCTTTTTCGTTCGCTGTAGAGCCTTCCCTGAAATCCGTAGGCTGCTGCGAGAAAAAATGCCGCTTCTTTATTCTCTGAATCCGCCTCCAACAAGGCCTCCGCCTTGTCTATTGCAGCTTCCATGTATTTATGAAACAAGGCATCGTATTCTTCATTACGCGTATCCGGGGCTATTTTCCACCATTGGCTCAGCCCCATCAAAAAATACGGCAGCGGGTGCTCAGGATAGGAGTAGCTCATCACCAAAAAACCCCTTTCGGCCTTTTCAAAGTCAAAATTATAAAGGCTGTTAATGGCTTCCGTGATGCTGAACTGCAAGCTTCTGTTCAACAAAAGGTATTCGGAATTATTTGTTTCCTTCTCCTGACCCCCATATGCCATTCTATTCCCCTGACCTCCATATGCAATCTGGGCTAGTGAAGCTCCGGCAGTAAGGAAGAGGAAAAGCGTAGGCAGAACAAGCTTTTTCATCGTAAGCGTAATGTTGTTTTTTAGCAAAATATATCCCAAATTCAGGAAACTGCATCTATTTGAACGATCTGCTAAGCATATGCATACCCATCCCCAATTTGCCATAACGAACGTAACGTTTAATAAATTTCGAAAAACGGAAATTTTTTATTCCGCCTACCTGATTTTTTGCCTATCCGGAAATTATCGATAGCGGCTGCGGATTTTGACAGGTAGTTTCAACCCCCGACTCAGGATTTTCTTTAAATTCACCTCAACTTATTGAAGACGGGCCTACCAGGTCCAGTTATGCCCGCAGGATACTGAAATGACGAAATTCAAGTTATAATGGTGGTCTGCCTAAAATGCAAAGGATGAAAAACAAATTTCATAATTTCACAAACCTTGACTTCTACCAGGACAAAGGACGGATTAGATGGTTCGTATTTGGGTTTTCAATCCTTATCGGAGTGGGATCCATCTACTATACCAATTCCCTGGTGGAAGAATTAAGGGAAAGAGAAAAAAAGCAAATCGATTTATTTGCCAGGGCCCTGGAATATGCAGCCAATAATTCAGACAACCTCACATTCATCAATCAGGAAATCATTGTACAAAACCATGATATCCCGGTAATTATCGCCGACGAGTTTGGCAATCCTACCGGCATCCACCGAAACATCCATTTTGAGGACAATGCTACGGAGGAGGAAATAAATGAAAAACTGAAAGAGGAACTTGAATTGATGAAGGCACAGTTTGAGCCTATCGTCCTGGCGGAACTTGATCAGTACATCTATTATAAAAATTCCGATTTGCTGGTCTCCCTGTTCTTCTACCCTTATGTACAGTTATCCGTTATCCTGGTATTTGGCCTGCTGGCCTACGCCTTGTTTAACCAATCCAAAATTGCCGAACAAAACAGGGTCTGGGCCGGCCTCACCAAGGAAACGGCCCACCAGCTTGGCACTCCCCTGGCCTCATTGATGGCTTGGATCGACTATTTTAAAAACTCACCGGTCTGGGAGGAAAACAAGGAGGTAATCCTGGAACTGGAAAAGGACGTGGTCAAACTGAAAATGGTCACGGAAAGGTTTAGCAATATTGGCAGCGCGCCCGTCATTAAGCCCGAAAACGTCTATCAGGTGGTGGATGAAGCCATCAATTACTTGAGGCCAAGAATTTCCACCAAGGTCAAAATTACGTTAAACTCACATGCCGAGGATATCCACGCCATGATGAACAAGTCACTGTTTGAGTGGGTAATAGAAAACATCTGCAAAAACGCTGTGGATGCGATGCGGGGGCAAGGGGAAATCAATATAAGCATTGTCAGGGAAAGCGAAAAATATGTGCACATCAACATTGCAGATACCGGGAAAGGGCTCGAAAAGCATATGTTCAAAAAAGTGTTCAACCCCGGTTTTACCACACGCAAAAGGGGCTGGGGCTTGGGCCTTACCCTGGCCAAAAGAATTATAGAAGGATATCACAAAGGAAAAATCTTCGTCAACACCTCTGAACTCGGGAAAGGAACTTCGTTCAGGATCGTGCTCAACGGCGTGGAAGATGATCAGGAATTTAGAGACTAAAAGCGTGAGGACGTGGGGACACAGGGACGAAGAGACGGAGAGACCAAGAGCAAGCAGCCCTCAGTCTCTCCGTCTCTTAATCACTCTTAAAACTTCCTGCTCCCGTTTGGCTGTAGTACGTATTGAAAGGTGTAATAAGCCGAAGGCGTGGTCAGGTCTACTTCGTTCAACGGCGGGTTGTCCTGATAATAGCTCAGCACCTCCATTTTTACATAATTGCCCGCGTTGGTTTTAATGATCAGGATATTCCCGGGCTGCGGACTCACCACATGGGTACTCATATTGTAATTGTACCAGCCATTGCCAGAGCCGCCTGGAATGGCCAGTCCTTCCTCAGTGTCAACTTTCAGGATTAAATCCTGGGGAATTTCGTTGTATTGTTCAAAAATGCCCTGAACAATGGTGGCTTCGGCGTTTCCGTTTCCGCTGATGCCGTTATTAACGATCATGCTTAGCCCTTTGATACCAAGGTCCCAGTTGCCATCCGAAGATTCAATGAGTTTATTTTCCTCAAAGCTGTAATACTTGTAGGAGTTTAATGCAATGATTTCACCGGTTTGGCGGTCCATTTCATCAGCGGGGGCGTGAAGATTTTCTACCAGGACCACCTGCAGATCTTCTTCCGGTTGTGTCTCCTCATCATCGCTGCAGGAAAACATCATGACGGTACTTAACAAGGCCAGATGCAAAATGCTTAACTTTCTCATATTTTAGTAAATGGTTTTTTATTTAAACAATTGAAGAATGTTCGTTTGGAGGCCGGCAAATAACAGACGGCCCGCATTGGTGGGATCGTGGCGGTTGAGTTCATTCAGCAGATTTTTGCCTCCCAACTCCAGTCGGATGCCGTTGTCCAGAGATTTGCTCAACGTGAGGTTCCAGCTCATGAGCCCCCGGGCGTATTCCATGTCATCATCCAAGATCAGGTTGCCGTTGACATCCCCAAAGCCAAACCTACCCCTGTAAATCCCCCGCAATGCCATGTCCACACCTGTGAAAGGCTCATAATAATTCAGCTTAATGTGGCCGCTGTGCCTGCTTCTGTTCAACAAACCTCCGTAATCCGCCATGGTCACCAGTTTAGTGCGGTTAGAGGCATCCCTTTTATACAGTTCACCGTTCTCTATCCTGTCCACCACATCCAGGTCCCGGGTGTCCAAAAATGTGTAGCCTGCGGAGAGCCGTAGCCCCTTTAATATCCGCCAATTCAGATCAATTTCCGCTCCCTGGGTAATCACATGGGCGACGTTGAGGTATGAATAAATATGCTGCCCATTGGTCAGCCTTGCGACCGGGGTGGTCTCTATAAGGTTGGCTATATGGTTACGGAAAAGATTTCCCTGCACCAAAACATCGTCGCTGAGCTTGTAGCGAAAGCCTGTATTAAAAGCCCGGGAAGTTTCGGCTGTCAAATCCCCAAACTGATTGGGATCCATCAAAATCTGCTGTACCTGGCCTTGTTGTTGGAGTCTTTTTATCCCTTCATTCACCAGATTGGCCCCGAACACGTAGTAGCCGGATGAAGCGTTGTTGAAATTCAGGAGCACCTGCCGGAAATCCGGTGCTTTAAAGCCTACCCCCACAGAAGCCTGCCAGCTCA
>Ga0079224_100016040_pt1 | contig 10505 bp, 5 predicted proteins | sample Stecom2015_FD_80414 | JGI IMG/M metagenome (GOLD analysis project Ga0079224, IMG submission 80414) | Agricultural soil microbial communities from Utah to study Nitrogen management - Steer compost 2015 | ecosystem: Environmental > Terrestrial > Soil > Agricultural land | place: USA: Utah...
AATAAATCAACATTTTCACCTGTCTTAGCCGAAATTTCTTGCGCTTGGTATTTACCACCCCAATCTTCTACTAATATGTTCATTGCTGATAACTGCTCGCGAATACGATCTGCATTAGCTCCAGGCTTATCCACTTTCGTGAAAGCAAATACAATCGGCGAACCAGCTGCTTGTGCGTGGTTGATTGCTTCTTTTGTTTGAGGCATCACCGCGTCATCGGCAGCGATCACGATAATAACAATATCTGTTACTTTCGCACCACGTGCACGCATCGCTGTAAAGGCTTCGTGACCTGGTGTATCTAAGAATGTGATCTTACGGCCATCATCCAAATTCACGGCATATGCACCGATGTGTTGCGTGATACCACCGGCTTCACCTTTAGTAACATTTGCTTTACGGATATAATCTAATAAGGAAGTTTTACCGTGGTCAACGTGTCCCATTACCGTTACGATAGGTGCACGAGGAACTAGGTTTGCTTCCGAATCTGCTTCTTCTAATTCAGCAGTCTCCTCATCTTCTGGCTTGATAAATTCGATTTGGTAACCGAACTCATCTGCTACGATAGTCAAGGTCTCTGCATCCAGACGTTGGTTGATGGATACAAACATACCTAAGCTCATACAAGTCGCGATGATTTGAGTCACTGGTACATCCATCAAGTTTGCTAATTCATTCGCCGTAACAAATTCTGTTACACGAAGAATTTTTGCTTGCAATTCTTGTTCTAATGCTGCTTCCTCTGCCGACAATGCTATATCATCACGTTTTTGACGACGTAATTTAGCACGTTGAGCAAATTTACTTGACTTACCCGCACCACTTAGACGAGCAAGTGTTGCTTTGATTTGGTCTTGGATATCTTTTTCTGATAATTCTTCTTTAGGAGCGTCATTTCTTCCGCCTTTATTTCTATTATCAAATCGTCCTCTATTTGCTCCAGGATGTTGATTACCTCCTCCTGGACGGTTGTTGTTGCCTCTTGGACCACCCGGATGTTGACCTCCAGGTCTATTTTGCCCTTGTCCTTGCCCTTGTTGGCCTGGACCTGGTCTATGCTGACCTCCTTGTTGATTGTTTTGATCGTTAGGAGATACTGGAGAACCTGGTTTGTTCGTACGCTTACGCTTACGTTTATTATCCTGATTGGCGTTAGAAGATGAAGCCACAGGCTTCTCCTTAGGTTTGAAAGTTGGTAATTCAATTTTACCGATTACTTTCGGACCTTCTAATTTTTCAGAACGCGCGCGGATTACATCATCCACGGGCTGAGCTGGTTTGGCTGGTGCGGGAGGAGTTACAGGAGTTTTAGGCTCTGTTTTCTCTTCTACTTTTTTTGGTGTTGCTATTGTTTGTTCTGTTTTAGCAGGCTTAGCTTCTTCCGGAGTAGGAGCTTCTACCTTTTGTTGTGGTACTTGTTGCACAGGTTTTTGTACAGGCTTAGCCTCTACTGGAGGTTGTGCTTTGACCTCTTCTTTTATAGGTTCGGCCTTTGGTGCTTCCACCTTCGGCTCTTCTTTCTTCTCTACGACAGGAGCAGCAGGTGCGGCTGCAGGTTTTTTCTCTTCAACAGGGTCTTCTACCTTTTTTGTTTTAGGTTTGTTCAAACTGTCTAAATCGATTTTACCCACTACTTTCAGTGCGCTTCCGTGTGTCTCCTCTTTTCCTTCTTCTTTTTCTTTAGCTGGTGCAGGAGGTACTACTAAAGGACTTTTAATCAGAATTTCGTTTTCTGTATCATCATTTTTAGAAGTAGATGATTCTTGAGTTACAGCAGAACTTGCAGATGAAGGAGTTTCTTCACGACGAATCTTGCCAATAACAATTTGTTTAGCTTCATCTTTTGCGATTTTATCTCCTTGAAATTTACGCAAAAGAACATCGTACATGTCTGCAGATAATTTGGTCGTAGGTTTTGCTTCCACCTCGATCCCTTTTTCTTTTAAATAATCTACTGCAGTACCAATACCAATATTGAGCTCTTTCGCTGCTTTAAGTAAGTTTATGCTTTTACCTTCTGTCATCTAATATTAACCTCTAAAAATTCTGTTCTTTACAAAAATATGATTTTTTCGCACGCATTTAACAAATATTTACATTTTATATGTAACATATGTTGACATCAGAGTTTTATTCAAACTCTGATGCTAAAATGCGTACTATTTCTTGAATTGTATCTTCTTCTAAATCTGTACGGCGCACTAATTCTTCGTGTGACAATGCTAAAACTGACTTCGCGCTATCGAGACCTACACGTTTCAATTCGTCTATGATCCAGCTATCAATTTCGTCTGAGAATTCTTCGATATCTACATCCTCCTCTACTTCGTCATTCTCGCGGTATACATCGATTTCATATCCTGTCAATTTACCTGCCAATTTAATATTGTGACCTCCACGACCGATAGCCAAGGATACTTGATCAGGTTTTAAATATACGGCTGCCGTTTTGTTTTCTTCATCAATTTTGATGGAAGTAATACGCGCCGGACTCAATGCACGTGTGATATACAACGATGAATTTGTCGTAAAGTTGATCACGTCAATATTTTCATTGCGCAATTCGCGTACAATACCATGAATACGTGAACCTTTCATACCCACACACGCTCCTACTGGATCGATACGATCGTCATAAGATTCTACCGCTACTTTAGCACGCTCTCCTGGTTCGCGGACAATTTTCTTGATAGTAATCAAACCATCGAAAATCTCTGGTACTTCCAGTTCGAACAAACGTTGCAAAAATTCTGGAGCTGTACGTGAAATAATAATCTTAGGATTACTATTCATCATATCCACTTTGTGCACTACGGCACGGATGCTATCACCTTTTTTGAAATAATCCGCAGGGATTTGTTCTGTTTTAGGTAATAACAATTCATTACCATCTTCGTCTAAGACTAAGATTTCTTTTTTCCATATTTGGTAAACTTCTCCGATTACCAATTCACCTTCACGGTCTTTATATTTTTTGAAAACTTCATCTTTCTCTAGTTCTAATACTTTAGAAACTAAAGTCTGACGAGCAGCTAAAATAGCACGACGTCCAAAGCTCTCTAATGTAATCTGCTCAATATAATCATCGCCTACTTCCAAATCTGGATCGTATTGATGTGCCTCAGCCAATTCGATTTCTAAATCGTCATCTTCTGAGAAACCATCTTCCATGACAACACGCGTTCTCCAAATTTCTAAGTCACCATTATCTGGGTTTACGATTACGTCAACATTTTCGTCAGTACCAAAACGTTTACGAATCATACTACGAAATACTTCTTCCAGTACTGTGATTACCGTTGGACGGTCAATATTTTTGAACTCTTTAAACTCCTGAAAAGAGTCAATCAAATTAATATTGCTGCTCATTTTTATTTAAATGAAATTAACACCCTTGTTTCTTTTATTTGATTTGTAGGTATAGCTGCTTCTTTTAATTCTGCTTTCTTACCTTTTTCTTTTATTTTCTCTTCAATCACAATTTCGGATTCCGTAGCCGACAGCAGTTTACCTTCTTTGATATCACTACTAAGCAATTTCACCCGCACATCTCTGCCTATATTCTTAGTATACTGGCGCAACATCGTCAATGGAGAATCAATACCGGGAGAAGATACTTCTAAGCGATACGCATGCTCTATCACATTCTCTTCTTCCAAATGAAAGCCGACATGTCTACTTACTGCCACACAGTCCGCAATGGCTATCCCGTTGTCTCCATCCAACAAAATGGACAAAACGCCATTTTTTAGCATGGTAATACTTACTATAAACAAATCCTCGCGATCTGCAATCTTTTCTTCTACTAACTCTTTAACGCGTTTTTCAATCTGCATATTTTTCGAAATTGAATTAAAAAAGGGGACATTCCATGCCCCCTTTCCTTTCAGATAATGCAAATATACAAAATATTTACACAAGCAAGAATTTTTTGATGTCTATTTTTTCGTTTCTACGACCGAATTGATGGTTTTTTGCATCTGTGCCATCATTGCTGTCAACGATTCCATAGTCGGCTCTGCAGTCGGTTCCGGGAATTCTGTAGAGATATATGCTTTCGCTTTCCACACTTCCAATATATCGGATGGTTGCACCCAATAAGGCTCATACACCTTATTATCAGAAACAAGTTTTAAACCTTTGTCATCTTTATATTTGAAAGCAATACGCTTATATACTACCCCATCATCCTTAGAAATCACAACATAAGTATGCCCCGGCTTAATGTCGTGCCAATCCTCTACATACTCCCCGATCACAATCGAGCCGCTAGGTAAAGGTAACATGGAATCCCCCTTTATCTCAAAAGCTCGGTAAGTTCCTTGATTGAACATTGGCAGAGAGAACTTCGGTAGTTCTTTAACATACTCCGGATCACCATATCCATTGAGATAACCAGCACTCGCTTTCACCGGCACCAATTCGATATTTTCTCTATCCTGCGCATCGACAGTCACCGAGAGAACACGCAGATTAGAAGCATCACTCTTTGCTACAGGCTTCCACTTCTCATTTATCTCATCATTAGCCAATTCATCCATACTCAATCCATAATATTCAGCTATTTTTTTTAGCAATTCATATTTAGGCTCAGCACGATCTTCTTCGTAAGCACCTACTGAAGCACGTTTAATCTCCATTAAATCAGCAAACTGCTGTTGTGTCAAGTTGTTTTTCTTACGTAAAAACTTAAGGTTGGAAGCAATATTTGACATATTATTTTTTCAAAATTATTTTTAAATACTAAAATTATTAGTAATATTGTGCCAATAAAATTAGTAAACATATTTTGTAAACCCAAATATTTTAGTAAAAACTATGCCAAAGCACATCGTATATATCACTACAGACGCGAATAGAGTTTATCTTGAAGCTGGTTATTGTCAAGACATTGCCCTAAAATTGTTTGAACTACAAAATGCATCGAGCTCATTTATGTTGCGTGGTCCAAAATTTTCACGCATCGTACATACGGAAGAATTTGATAGCTATGAAGCTGCCGACCGCCGAAAAAATGAACTGAATGCATACACACGCATGCAAAAGGAAAAATTGATACGTCGTTATAATCCGAACTGGTTAGGCATATACAATATAGAGCCGGCTATAATAAAGAAAGCTGCTGTTTATGCCTAGACATAAACAACAGCTCCTTAACAACCTTAACATATCGCTATGTGGATATATGGACTACCATCCTGGCGCGAAGTTTAATCCAAATGTTCCAAATTTAGATTTTGTCTTTTGGAATGGAATAGCATAGTAAGGTTCCAATATCATTGCGCCAAATAAATTTATACGTAAAGAAACTCCTGCGCTGAATACAGGTACACGAATATTAGGATCGTAAATCATGATAGGATTGCCTGATGGATCTAATACTTGCTGTCCGTTGCTCATTGCCGGCACGATATCATCAGCCGAACGGCTCATCTTAATCGTGTTGCCACCGTACCAAGCCAGACCACCGTCGACGAAGAAGTTTAGATCAGAGAACAAAAGACCGGATTTGACCAAGGCTAACTTTTCAGGTCCCGTGAATGGAATACGTATCTCAAAATTACCGATAGCCATACGTGAGCCCGAAAGCTCTTGGAAGCCTACATTACCAGTTACATCCACATTACCACTTTCATACCCTCTTATTAGATACGGGTAACCGATATATACCGGATATAAGGCACGTTCATCCTTACCCATACGCATATAAGAGTAGAAGCGCGCTGCTACTGTCACGGGCTTATAACGGTTATATTTTCTTAAATCTATATTGGCAGCGGTGAAGTTATAATCTCCAAAATATTGCTCCGCTCCTACACGGTATCTGAATCCTTGCAATGGTGCGGCGATACCGAAAATAGCATTATCACCTACAAAACCCGCATTCACCTGTTGGATGACGAAAGGTTCCAAATTTCCGAAACCAATCTCTGAAGCTTCTTCGTTGGATATTTTTTGACGGTCTCCATAGCCATACAAATAACTTTGTCTCCATTTATCCACCCGGTAGCCGTATCGTGAGATGGCGGCGCCAACTTCAAAACGATGATTACGGTTGAATGGATGCGCCACAAAGGCTTCGGCCTGTGTTTGGAACGTACGAATAATATAGGTATTTATGGAGGGCTCGTCGCCATAACCAAAATTCTCATATCCATACGACGAAAAACCAGTCATATACGGAATGTGCGAAATGGCACCACCCCAATTTAAGCGGCTGCGCTGGTTGATATATGCAACTTGACCACCGAAATCGTAGATTTCCCCATTGATATTCAACGCTGCAAATATTTGGTTATAACCCAAGATATCCGAAAATATCCCCTGTACACCCGAGTTGATACCCGCACCATAGCGGGATCCCACAGACATACCCACACCTGAGTTGGCTAAATAATCCAATTTAAATTTCGGCGTATAGGCTATATTATTAATCTGATCGTCCGAAATCCGATTGAAGACATTGAAATTGCTCAAATTGTGATTGACAACATTGACACCCCGATCGACATTGGGTGGCAAAATTGCTGCCGTCATATCTATTTCGGTAGGTGAAACTGATTCTGGACTAAAGTCGCTGGCATGTGCGCGGAATATCTCGTACTTTTTCTTTTTAAAGAAAGAATAAACGATATCATCATTAGCGGATACCGAAATGGCAGGAGAATATTCAGTAATACCCGAAATACCTGTAAAATAATCCGTCATACGCTCCACTGAAGCCGAATTGAGATGGTATCGGAAAAGGTTTCTGAATCCGTCACTGTTGGACAAGAAATATATTGCCGTACCATCAGCCGAAAACTGAGGGTTCAGATTGTTCGCTCCAGGGAACACCGGTATATTCGTTATTTTTCCTGTAGCTATTTCGTACATGGCCAGATTCATTGGGATTTTCACCGAACGATTGTCTCCTTGCAATGCCAATCGATCTGTACTGAATACGATATATTTACCATCTCTGGAATAGTTGGGCTGATAATCCGAATAGACATCCTTTGTCAACTGTTTAACCTCTTTCGTACGTGTGTTGTAAGTGTACAGATCCGAATGCCCTTCCATCAGACCAGAAAAGGCAATCGTTTCGCCGTCTGGTGCCCAAGCAATATTCGCAAATTCGACGATATCCCCCATGGCTTCGGTCAGAATAGGATTACCAGACTGTACGTCGACGACCATGAGTTTATTTTTACCCTGTGAGAATACGGAAAAAGCAAACTTTTTGGAATCAGGTGAGAACGACCCCGCCGATTCGAGGAAGCTAAACTCATCAATATCCCTATTGGTGAGTTTACTCCCCAGTTTTCGTATCCGTTTACCCGTCTGGGCATCCGCCAGATACAAGTCTATACTAAATAAATCCTGTTCGGAGAGGTAAACTATATATTTGCCATCCGGCGAAATGGATGGGGATAAGTTCATATTTCCGGCATTGCTTGTATTTACTAAGCTCACACCTATTGGTCTTGTCGTGGTATCTTTTCCCAAATTACGATATCCCTGTTCCATGCTATTTTTCCAGAGCGTGGACATAGTTTGCGAATCATAGCCAAACACACGGCGCATCGCAAATTCATAGCCATATTTAGCAGTTTCTATAAACAATGGCATGATCACCGTATCGCCATATGTCGATCCGATAAAAGACCAAAACGCTTGACCATAACGATAAGGGAAATAATCATAAGACTGCTCCGTCATCTGCTTGAGCGAAGGAATATCTTTGTGCAAATAGGCATCACGCATCCACATAGAGGTAAAAGCATCATTCTTGCCAATGGAAAAATATTCGGCCATACCTTCTATCATCCAAAGGGGAATATTCCCTATATTTTCTAAACGCGTAGAATCCCCACCTTCCATGATGACCCGGTATTGAAAGGCGTGAACCAACTCGTGCCCCAACACATGGCGTGTCTGCTGATTGATCTGCATGATTGGCATAACAACCCGCTGTTTGAATGCTTCAGTAACACCGCCGGTTCCTACTGATATTTCACCAGAAATGGCTGTTGTTTGCTGAAATTCAGGGTGGTTATTATAAATTATAATTGGGTTCTTGCGCAAGAATGTATCTTGAAATACCTGCTGATGCAAATCGTACCAAATTTCTGACTCTTTGGATAGCCAGCGCATCATCGAGTCATTCTTGAGGTAATAGTAAATATTGAAGTGCGGGGTATCATAGACCTTGAAATCCAGCTTTTTGTAGCGCATTTTATTCTGCCCAAAATACTGCGCATGCGCCGTACTACATAAGCATATCAAAAGCAGGCTATATAATATCGTCGTGAAATATTTCCTATACATTAAATTCATAGTTATGCCAGTTAGTATATTAAATATAATTAATATTTTTAGAACTCTTCATTTTCTGTTTGCTCGGTCGTCGTACTTTCTACGGGCTCTACTTCTTCCAACTCCTCCGTCTCGTTTTGTGAACTGTCTCTTGGCGCACTGTGGTAGATTCGCGGTGACGGACATTTGTATTGTTTGGTAATCTCAACGGTTGGTTCTGGGAATTTTCCAAAAGTCACTCCCAGTTCAGGATGCTTATAGACTTCTTCCATAAACATCGCATAAATAGGTAATGCTGTCTTAGAGCCTTCACCCGTAGCGGAATTTTTAAAGTGTATACTTTGTTCATCACAACCAACCCACACCCCTGCTACCAAGTCTTTTGTCACTCCCATATACCAGGCATCAACGTAATCCGAAGAAGTTCCCGTTTTACCTCCTATTTCATTATTCTCTTTGAATAAATCCCACTCCCATAAAGCCTGTGAAGTACCTCCTGGTTCTTCAATCGTGCCACGCAACATGTACGTCATCAGCCAAGCATTTTCGGGACTGATAGCTTGCTTATGCTCCGTTTTGAAAGAAGCAATCACATGGCCATCCTGATCCACAATCTTAGACACCAAAATAGGGTCCGTAGTTTTCCCTCCATTCATAAAGGTACTGTAGGCTTTGACCATTTCGTAGACAGATACATCATTGGGGCCCAACCCCACAGAAGGCACAGCCTGCAGCTTGCTATCAATACCACATTTATGTGCTGTCTCGGCAACTTTATCGGCACCAACTGCTTCTGTCACTTGTGCAGTAATGGTATTCAAGGATCTAGCCATAGCATGGCGCAGCGACATATCGCTATAAGAAATAGACCAATCAGCGTTTTTAGGTTCCCATACTTCTGGACCATCCTTGCCTTCAAACTCTAGGCGCACAGGTTTGTCTGTAAACTTATCACAAGGTGTCATACCCGCTTCCAATGCCGCTAAATACACAAAGGGTTTGAAAGTAGACCCTGCTTGACGCTTAGCTTGTTTTACATGGTCAAACTTATAATATTGATGGTTGATGCCACCCACCCAAACTTTGATTTCGCCATTGTATGGATCCATAGCCATCATACCCGTATTCAACATCATCGCATAATGTTTTAAAGAATCCATCGTCGAGAAATTTACTTTCTCAATGCCATCCCAAGTGAAAACCTCCATCTCCTTTTTCACATTCAGCACCTGAAATACACTGTCCTCATTGTTTTCAAACTGTTCCATCAGATTCTTATAGATCGATAGCTTACGCGCCTGGTTTTCTAAAAATTCAGGTATCACATTACCCTCTTTGTCGCGCCATGGCTCTTCACTGCCCCAAGTATTTTTAAGCCTTTGCTGCAACTCTTTCATCTTTACCGCCATCACATCCTCGGCTATCTTTTGCATGCGAGAGTCTATGGTCGTATAGATTTTTAGTCCAGCTTTATTGATATCTATTTCATTATCCTGACTCCACTTATCCAACCAACGGTAGACCGCGGAGCGGATATACGAATCGTTGGCATCCAAATTGTCATGAAAACTGAGGTCTAACTTTAACGAGTCTTGAGACAGTTGTGCTACCTCCGCATCGGAAATATATCCCGCTTTTTGCATCTGCGATAACACCACATTACGACGCTGCACCGCATTTTTAGGATTGCGGATTGGATTATAGATGGTTGTACCCTTGAGCATACCAATAAGCAAGGCGCTTTCAGTCGTGCTCAGCTGTGAAGGTAATTTATTAAAATAGCGTAGTGACGCGGATTTGATTCCGTAGGCATTATTACTGAAGGATACTGTATTGAGATACATGGTTATGATATCCTTCTTGGAGTACCTGCCTTCCAGTTTGTAAGCCGTCATCCATTCTTTGTATTTTGTAATGAGGATTCGTACACCCGGGATTTTGCTGAGGTAGCCCTGGGAATGTGCGTAGCGCGTTTTGAAAAGATTTTTGGCCAATTGTTGGGTAATTGTGCTTCCACCACGTTGGTCACCTTTGATAGTAGAAATTATGCCCGATGCCAAACCCAAAAAGTCAACTCCCTTATGTTTGTAGAAGCGAATATCTTCGGTCGCTATCAACGCGTCAATAATATGCGGAGATATACTGTCGAAAGCCACCGGGTCGCGATCCTCATCGAAATAGCGTCCAATCAGCACTGAATCTGC
>Ga0079224_100016041_pt1 | contig 10504 bp, 11 predicted proteins | sample Stecom2015_FD_80414 | JGI IMG/M metagenome (GOLD analysis project Ga0079224, IMG submission 80414) | Agricultural soil microbial communities from Utah to study Nitrogen management - Steer compost 2015 | ecosystem: Environmental > Terrestrial > Soil > Agricultural land | place: USA: Utah...
AAGGACCGGGTGGACGCCCAGCCAGCGGCGCGGCGTGCGAACGATGCCGCGGTGTCGCAGGCCGCGCACCAGCTCGCCCTCGGCGAAGCCCCTGAATTCCATGTCGCCGAGCACGTCCAGCCCCGCCATGGCCGTCGCGGCGCCGATGTTGAACGCCTGGCGCAAGTCGGCGTCGTCGATCTCGTACTTGCCGCTATAGGGGAAGCGCACCTTGGCGCTCGCAGCAACCTGGGACATCCCGCCCCAGGCGGTCGGCGCGCCGATGGGCTCCTTGGTGACGCGGTCATGCCCGAACTTGAAGGTGTCGGTGAAGGTCTTGATGCGCCGGGCCAGGATGCGGCTGGGCTGGAACTCCGGCGTGACCGGCGAGCGCTCGACTTCCAGGTCGATACCGTTCGTCTCGGCGCCCGTGCGCGCCAGCGCCGCGATCCGGTCGGCGGCTTCGGTGATCGTCGCGGCCGTGCGGGCGCGAATCACGAAGCCCTCCGGGGCCGGTGCGATCGAGTCCGGCTCCTCCAGCTCGTCGATGATCGAGCGCACGGCGGCCTGCAGCTCGTGGATGAACTGGCTGCCACCTTCCGCCAGCCGGAAGCTGAGCGTCATCTCGGCCAGGTGCTCGCCGGTGTTGTTGATGATGTGCTGGAAGGCGTGGCCGTCGGCGTCGCCGCGCAGCAACAGCACGCAGTCCGGCTCCTCGAAGACCTCGGCCGCGACCAGCTGCGGGACGTCGGCCACGGTCGGCACGCAGATAACACTGACCGTGCCGTAGATCCTCTGGTTGAGCGTCGCCGCCAGGCCCAGCGCCGAGGCCGCCGTCGCGACCACGTCGACCGGCGCCCAGCCGATGCCGTCGTCGCCCTCCGGGCCGCTCGCGGCGCAGGCGAAGGCCACGTGGCCGTGGCGCAGGCCTTTGCGCATGTCCTCGCGGTTCAGGCGCTCGCGGCGCGCGATGAAGGCGCGCTCGACGCCGCCGATGCCCCACTGGACGGAGAAGCCCTGGACCCGCAGGAACCCGACCAGCGCCTCCTGCCGCTCTTGCGCGCCGGCGGCAGGGTCATGTAGTTGATCGGCGAGCTTGCGCAGCGCGCCCGTGTGTCGCTCGATCGTCCGGCGTGCCGCTTCACCAAGTTCCTTGCGTCCGTCAAAGTGCGACATCGTGGCTCAATTTCCTGTCTAACTCTTGATCTCGTCTAACACAACTCGAAAAGTCCGGGGCCGCTAGCGCGCGATCGCGGAGATGCGCGCCCCGTCAATCGTCTCCGGAGCGACCTCCAGCGCCTGGCTAGCCGTGAAGCGAACCGCCAGCGGGCCGTCGCCGAAGCGCGTGATCCGCTCGGCCAACTCGCCGTTGCCCTCCGGCTGGTGAATCTCGATCGTGTGCGGGCCGGCCCTCAGGCTGATGCATTGTGTCGGCTCGCCCGCCTCCTCGCTCAGCACCGGCTCCGGAGCCTCCTGGTCGAGCAGCTGGGCATAGGTCGCGCCGGTCGTCGCCAGGTCGGCTACCAACACCTGCAGGCGGTCGATGCCGGTCACTCCGTTCGCGTGGCGCGCGTCGTCGCCGTGCGGGACGCGCAGGCTGCGGTCGGTGATGTCGTCGATCAGGAAGGGCAGGCCGTGGTCGCTGATGCCCGCCGGGTGGGCGGTGCGCCACTCCAGCTGCACACCGTCCGGGCGGCTGCGGGCGCCAGGGTTCGGCCCGTTGTAGGCGATGCCGCGCTCGCGAAGCGCCTCCAGCTCGCGGGCCAGGTCATCGCTGCCCAGCGCGTGGTCGATCAGCCCCGCGCCGGTGTTCTGGAAGCGGTGCCAGCGGTGGGCATCATAGTCCGGCTCCCAGAATGCGATCAGCTCCAGGTAGGAGCCGTCCTGGAAGGCGACCAGCGCGTTGTGGGTGCCGCGCGGGTGCTTGCCGCCGGGAACGACGGTGAAACCCAGTTCGCCCCACGTACTGGCGGCCGTTTCCAGATCCGAAACCATGATGACGATATGGTCGATACCCGTGATCACCGCAACCCTCCCCCGATCATGACGCGCGTCGGCACCGATTGTACCCGCCCGGCGATCTTCAATTACGTCTACGCATGCCCATCACGGACCGGTTCTCAGGGGCCGTTCGTCCCACGCAACCCCACGCCGGCCGCGAACGTTCAATACAATGGCGAGCGAACAGCGTGCTCGTGTCGTGTTCCAGAACCTGGAAATCCCGGAGGGCGGCCCGCCTGATGCGCCGCATCACACCACTTTTTCTCTTGTTCGGAATGCTCCTCATCATCGTGTCCTCCTGCACCGGCCCCGACTCCCGCGACGATGACGACGGCACCGCGACGCCGACGCCCACGATGGAGGTCGCGACGGCGCCCGAAGAGCCCACCGAAGCCGAAGACCAGGGCCGCGCGACCGAACGCGAGACGAGGACGCCCGGCGCGACGCCGGAGGCCACCGGTACGGAGCCCGAACAGGCCGAGCCGACCGCGACGGCGACCAGCGAGCCGAACCCGACGCCGACCGCCGCGGAGACGCCCACCGAGGCTCCCACGCCGAGTCCAACGCCGCTGCCGCTCGATCTGGAAGCGTCGCTGCCGTCGATCGAACAGCTGGGCGACCCGGGCTACTTCCTGGCGAACCAGGGCTCGCAGTCCGCCCTGGACCTGGCCAACTCCTATAGCGACTCCTCGGCCCACCTGGAGCGGCTCGACAACTGGGGCTTCAAGGAGCATCTGTTCCGCGAGTTCGGCCGCGAGCCGGCCGGGCCGGACGACGCCCTGCCCAGCTACGTGCTGGCGACGGTGAATGAGTACGGCAGCCCCGAGCAGGCTGGCGAGGCGATGGACTGGCTCGAGTCGCTCAACCGCAGCCAGGGGCACGAGTTCGTCGATCCGGCGCCCGCTTTCGGCGACCGCGCGATCGCTAGCAGCGTGGCGACCGCTGACGGCACGCCCTCGTCGATCGTCTTCGTCCAGGTGGGGCCGCGCGTCTACGCCTACTTCGCCCAGGGCGGCCAGCCGCTGGAGTTCGTCATGCGCCTGGCCGAGGAGAACACCCGCCGGATCACTGAAGCCGGCTAACCCGCCGTTTGGCTGGCGAACGGCGCGCCGAGCGGTATCATTTGTGAGGATGATCACAATCCTGTGGTCGCCTGGGTGTGTTTCATTGGTCGAGCAAACGGGGGAACCGGTGGAACGATCGGCACGACTGTCGCTGGACCAGCGCGAGGCGTGGATCGGCGAGATGCGGGTGCTCTACTGCGCCGCCCGGCGGCGCGACGGGGACTGGGTCGCACTCGGCAATGTGTTCGACGAGCGCGACGTGCTGGGCGGCCGGGCGCGGCTCGTTTCCGGGTGCGGGCCGACCGAGTTGACGGCTATCGAGCGCATGCTGCTGCGCGTCGCCGAGCAGGCCGGCGCGGTCGCCAAGGCTGGCTAGCCGCGCTCCTTCGCGATCGTCGGGGCGATGCCGGCCGCGCGATCCTCGTAGCGGCCGAGCGCGAAGAGCAGCGATGACAGCCGGTTGAGGTAGGCCAGGATCGTCTCGTTCTTCAGCTCCCCGCCGTGGGCCAGCGCCGTGCCCAGGCGCTCGGCGCGGCGCACCACCGTTCGCGCCACGTCGAGCGCGGCGCCCGGCACGGTGTCGCCCGGGACGATGAACTCGCGCCCGATCTGGGCGTCAGCTGCGACCGCGTCGGTCGCCTCTTCCAGCTTTTCCAGGTGCCCGGCGCCGATGCGGTACTTCTCGGCCAGCTTCTCCGAGACAAAGGCCAGCTCGGCCATGATCGTGTAGATGTCGCGTTGCACGTCGAGCAGGATCTCCTTCGTCCGCTCCGTGCCCGCCAGCGCCCGGGCCATCCCGATCTGCGAGGTCGCTTCGTCCAGCGTCCCGATGAACTCCGTCGTGGGGTGGTGCTTGGGGACGCGCGCGCCCAGCAGGTCGGTGTATCCGCTGTCGCCCCGCCCGGTGTAGAACTTCTTGCCGTCCATCGTGCTCCCATCCACGGCGCTGCCCCGCCGTTTCCCTCATGGGTTTCAGGCCTGCAACGTATACTCTGAGGCGGGCTTGCGCAGTCGCACAGGCCCTTTGATTATCCACCAGCCGGCGCCCCGCGGCGGTGGAGCCCACACTGCGTACTGCGTTGTTCAGAATGTTAGAGATCACCACCATGGCATCAGATTTCAACCCCGGCCAGCATCGCCCCGCCCCGGAATCGACAGCTGCAGGCCACCAGACGGTCGCCTCGCCGACGCCTCTCGCGCGCCCGCAGCAGCGCTCCTCGGCCGGTCGGCTGGGGCTCGCTCTCGCCGCCGTCGCCTTCATGATGATCTTCGGCGTGGCCGCCTTCGGCGCCGGCATCGTCTTCGAGCGTCAGGTGCTCGCCGACGACGATCCATCGAGCAACGCGCCGGTGGCCGTCTTCAACCGCGCCTGGGACATCGTCCAGGAGAACTATGTGGTCGAGGAGGCGATCGACGAGGACCGCATGCTCGAAGGCGCGATCGAGGGCATGCTGGCGACACTCGGCGACGAGGGCCACACCCGCTACCTGACCGCCGAGGAGACGGCGCTCGACCGGCAGTCGTCGCGCGGCGTCTATTACGGCGTCGGTATCGAGGTCCGCGAGGTCGAAGGCCAGGGGCTGGTGGTGATGCGCACCTTCCCGACCTCATCGGCTGAGGAAGAAGGCGTCCAGCGCGACGACGTCATCGTGGCCGTGGACGGCGAGGATGTCACCAACACGCCGACCGACGAGATCGTCCGGCGCATCCGCGGCCCGGAGGGCACGCGCGTGCAGCTCACCGTCTTCCGGCCTTCGGCGAACCAGGAGATCAGCTTCGACCTCGAGCGCCGCGAGATCAAGGTCTCGGCGGTGAGCTGGGGGATGCTGGAGAACAACATTGCCCTGCTGCGTCTGGATCAGTTCTCCGACCGCTCCGGTGAGGACATGGCGGCCGCGCTGCAGGCCGCGCTCGACCAGGGCGCCCAGGGCGTCATCCTCGACCTGCGCGGCAACCCCGGCGGGCTGGTGCGGGAGGCGCGCGAAGTCGCCTCGCTCTTCGTGCCCGACGACGCGCCGATCTTCATCAGCCGTACCCGCGACGGTGGCGAGGAGGTCCACCGGGCCGAGCGCGGCGATGTCTATCTGGACGAGGACATCCCGCTGGTCGTCCTGATCGATCACACCTCCGCCTCGGCCTCGGAGATCGTCTCCGGCTCGATTCAGAGCCAGGCCCCTAACGGCACGCTGGTCGGCGAGACGACGGTCGGGACCGGCACGGTGTTGCGCCAGTTCGAGCTGGGCGACGGCTCGACTATCTGGCTGGGCGTCGAGCTGTGGCTCACTCCCGAAGGGCAGATGATCCGTGGTGAGGGCATCACCCCGGACATCGTCGTGCCGCTGGCCGAAGACCAGATCCCCTTCGTTCCCGATGACGACCTGCCGCCACCGCCGGTCAGCGAGATAAACGACGACCAGATCGAGTTTGCCTTCGACCTGCTGACCGGTTCCTCGGCGCAAAGCTCGTTTCCCGTCCCGAGCGGCGCCGGTCAGCCCTGGTAGACCGGCGGCGCATGGGTCGGGTAACCTGAGGTCTGGGGTTCGCCGGCGGTGCGGGCCGAAGTCAGCAGACGTTGAGGGTTGAACTGGGAGGCGCGTCGTTGGACGACCAGCAGCGTGAGGTGAGCGGGCCGCTCGCCGGTATTCGAGTGCTCGATCTGTCGCGGGTGCTTGCCGGCCCGTACTGCTCGATGATCCTCGGAGATCTCGGCGCCGACGTCATCAAGGTCGAGCGTCCCGGCAGCGGCGACGACACGCGCGCCTGGGGGCCGCCCTGGGCCGGCACCGAGAGCGCCTACTACCTCTCGGCAAACCGCAACAAGCGCAGCCTGACATTGAACCTCAAGGAGCCCGAGGCGCAGGAGATCGTCCGCGACCTGGCGAAGCAGTGCGATGTCGTGGTCGAGAACTTCCGCGCCGGCAGCCTGGAGCGCATGGGGATCGGCTACGAGCAGCTCAGCCAGGTCAACCCCGCGCTGGTCTGGGTGACGATCTCCGGCTACGGCCGCCGCGGCCCCGACGCCGACAAGCCGGGCTACGACTTCGTCGTCCAGGGCGAGTCCGGCATCATGGCGATTACCGGCGACGTCGACGGCGAGCCGATGAAGGTCGGCGTGGCCATTGTCGACGTGACGACCGCGCTGTACGCCGCCATTGCCGCCCTTGCCGCGCTGCGCGAGCGCGAGCACAGCGGCAAGGGGCAGCGGGTGGACGCCAACCTCTACGCCTCGGCGCTCGGCTGGTTGATCAATGTCGCGTCCAACCACCTGGTCTCCGGCCAGCCGGCCAGGCGCTACGGCAACGCGCACGCCAACATCGTGCCGTACCAGACGTTCAAAGCGCGCGATAAGTACATGTCGATCGCCGTCGGCACCGACCGCCAGTTCCGCGATCTCTGCAAGATCATCGGCAACGAGGCGCTGGCCGACGACGAGCGCTTCGCCACCAACTCGGCGCGCGTTGAGAATCGTGAGGAGCTGGTGGCGATCCTCCAGGCGGCATTCGAGCAGAAGGACGCCGAGGAGTGGTTGACGGCCTGCCGCGAGGCGATCATCCCGTCCGGCCCGATTCAGACCGTCGAGGAAGCGCTCGCCGCGCCCCAGACGCAGGCGCTGGGCATGGTCCAGGAACTGCCGCACCCGACGGCCGGCACGGTCAAGCTCACCGGCATTCCATTCGAGCTGTCCCGCACCCCGGCCGAGATCCGCATGCCGCCGCCCACGCTGGGCCAGCACACCGACGAGATCCTCACCGAGCTCGCCGGCCGCACCCCGGAGCAGATCGCCGACCTCCGCGCCCGTGGCGTGATCTAGGCCTGCCCGTCAAGTCGCACGCAGCGCGCATCCCGGATCGGAGAGCCGCCCTTCCGGGATGCCTTCCTTGAAGGCGCAACACCAAGTTCCATCATGGTTGCCCGTACCGTCGCCGCCTGGGGATACCCGACCCCTACGATTGTGATGCTCGCCAGCCACCGGGAACGGTCAAGCGTCTCGAATCGGCGTATGGGGAGGCTAGTTGGCTAGGCCGGTGACGAGGTCGTGGACGAGCGGGCGGGCACGGATCTGCTCGGCCAGCAGTTCCAGGCGCACCCAGGCCTCGCCGATGTGCACCGGCCGGCGCTCGATCTCGTAGACGATGAACTCGATCGCCGTGAAGATCTCGTTCGGCGTCCGCGAGACATCCGGCGGCAGCAGCTTCGAGAGCCGCGTCAGGCGGTCGAGGATCTTCTGGGCGTGGTCGGTCCGCTCGCTGTGAGGCAGGCGGGTATCGAGCAGCTCTTCAAGCTCGTAGATGTCCAGGATCATGCGCTCGAGCTGCTCCATCGCGCCGACGGCGCTGGGGGACAGGATCTCGCGGCAGAGGTCGCGGTAGATGTAGGTTTCGGGCGGGGATTGTGGAGTTGGTTGCACGGTCACCTTCCCTGCGATCGGGCCGGCCTTGAGCAGATAATACCCGAAGGTTGCCGGGGGCGCCTGGGGAAAATGCAAAACCGGCCCCGCAGGGCCGGTTTTGAGGTTTTTGGGCGCTCACCTCGTCGGTGATACTGCTACGCAGCAACCTCCGAGGCGACGCCCGAAGTACCATGACTACTCATTACTGGGCATCACCTCCTTTACCCTGCTCGGTCTTTACTTAAAGCGGACGGTCACTGCAGGGAGTCTACCGTACACCGGTCGCAGCGTCAACGCCGAGCGCTCATAACGGTCTGGATCATGACCGTCGGGCTACTCCTGCTGCTCGGGCACCGGCAGGCGGATTTCCTGGCCGACTTCGATGTCGTTGGGGTCGGAGAGCCCGTTGAGCGCCACGATATCCGCCAGATTGAGCTGGTAGCGGATGGCGATTGAGTAGAGCGTGTCGCCCTCCTGGACCACGTATGTCTCCGGGACAGGGCCGGTTTCCGGCGGCTCGGTCGGCGTGCCGGGGATGCGGCTGGGGTCGACCGGCGTGGGCGTCACGATCGCGAGCGGCGCCAGCGTCGCTGCCGGCTCGTTGGTCGCCGTCTCCTCGGGCGAGGATGAGCGCGCCTCGTCGTCGTCCAGCGGGTTCGTGCAGGCCGCCAGCAGCAGTGTCGCCAGCGCGATCAGCGCGATCCGTGGCAGGTGGCTCACTCGCACTCTCCTCTCCGCTGGAACAGGCGTTGCTGCAGGCGCTGGATGTGCGCGCGCCGCTGCTCCGTCGATGACTCGTCGATCGAAAACTCGAGCGACACGACCTGGTTGAGCCGCGCGCCTTCCGGCAGCAGGTCGAGCGGGACGATCGCCTCGCGGCCGTCGTCGTCGACCAATGTCGCCACCAGATCGCCGTCGCGGTTGCGCTGGATCTCGTCGATCGTCATGTGATGCGACACCGGCTTGTTCACCTTTCCGCGCTCGTCTCGACCGTCTCGATCTCGTAGTGCCCGTCCTCGATGATGACGTTGACCGTGCCGTCGATGTCGGTGCGATAGATCTCGATCCCGCGGAAGCGTAACCGCTGGAGCACCTCGTCGTGGGGATGTCCGTACGGATTGTTCTCCCCGGCCGAGATGATTACAACGTCCGGCGCGGTCGCGTCCAGGAACGCGCCGCTGCTGGAGGTGTTGCTGCCGTGGTGACCGGCCACCAGCACATCGACCTGCAGGTCCGCGCCGTACTCTTCGACCAGCACCGCTTCGCCGTTCTGCTCCAGGTCGCCCGGGATCAGCACGCTGACGCCAGCGTAGGTCACGCGCACGACTGTGCTGTTCTCATTCGAATCCGGCTCGCCGCCGCTGGTTAGCATGTCGTCGACGGGCCAGAGCAGTTCGAGCTCGACTTCCCCCAGCTTGAGCTGCTCGCCCTGGCGCGCCAGGATCGCCGGGATGCCCTGGTCGAGGACGATCTCCAGCGTCTCGCCGTACGTCTGGTTGGTGGTCGGGATAGCCGGGTCGACCCAGGCGCCGACCGTGAAGAGTTCCAGGACGCGCGGCATCCCGCCGACGTGGTCCTGATCGGGATGGCTGAGGATCAGGTAGTCCAGCTCCTCGACGCCCAGCGAGCGCAGGTAGGGCTCGATCTCGTTCTCGACGCGGGTGCCCGAGCGGCCGGCGTCGATCAGGGCGGCGCTGCCGTCGGGCGCGATGATCGCGACCGCCTGGCCCTGGTCGACATCCAGCACGCTGACGATCGCTGCGCCTTCGGGGAGCGGGGTGGCGGTCGCTTCCTCCTCATCGACTGCGTTCGAGGCCGAGAACAGGACGATCAGCAGGATGATGCAGGCCAGGAAGAGGATCGCGGCGACGACCGCGCCGACCAGCAAGCAGGTGTATCTCGCCGACGAGTTGCGCCCGACGAACATCAGCGCTCGCTATCGCCTCGCTGCAACTCCCGCCAGACGTGGATGATCCGCTGGAGCACGGTGAGCTGGGTCAGCACGGCCAGGATGCCGACCGCCCACTCGGGGTAGCCCAGCATCAACCCGGCCGAGAGGATGATGACCCGCTCGGCGCGCTGGGCGAAGCCGACGTCGCCGCGCAGCCCGAGCCCCTCGGCTTTCGAGCGGGTGTAGGAGATCATTAGCGAGCCGACGACCGCGATGAAGGTCAGCAACACCGGCCAGGTTCCGGCGTCTTCGTCGAGGAAGTAGAGCAGCAGGCCGCCGAGGATGACGGCGTCCGCGTAGCGGTCGATCGTGCTGTCGAAGAATGAGCCGAAGCGCGATACCTGGCCGGTGGCCCGCGCGACTGCGCCGTCGACGACGTCGAAGGCGCCGGCGATCAGCAGCAGCGCGCCGCCCAGCAGCAGGTTGCCACTGGCGATGATCGCGGCCACAGCGGCGTTGAGGAACAGGCCGATGACGGTGATCGCGTTGGGCGAGAGATTGGTCTTGGCGACGACTCGTCCGATACCACTGAAGCGGCTGCGAAAGCGATCGGCGAAGCGCGTGCTAACCACGAGCGCGCTCCAGAAGCACGGCCGGCAGCTGAGCGGGCGCGCGCCGCGGCATCTCGCGCGCCAACCCGCGCTCGTAGACATCGAGGACGCGGCGCGCGATAACGGGCCAGCCGTACTTCTGCACGTCGCTGAGGCCCTCGGCAACCATCGAGCGGCGTAGCGTCTCATCGGCCAGCACGCGCACGATCGCCAGCGCGATCTCGTGCGGCTCCTCCGGCGCCGTCAACATCCCGGTGCGCCCGTGGTCGATCACGCCAGCGTAGCCGGGGATGTTCGAGGCGACGACCGGCGCGCCGGTGGCCAGCGCCTCCAGCAGCACGATCCCGAATGACTCGCGGCCCGTCGAGGGCGCGCAGAAGAGGTCGCAGGTCGCGTAGTAGCGGGGCAGGTCCCGCGCATGCACCGAGCCGGCGAAGATGACCTCGCCGGCGCCCAAATTCTCTGCCTGGCGGGCCGCGCGCCTGAAGTCGCCGGCCCCGACGACGATCAGGCGCGATTCCGGGAATTGTTTGCGCACCGTCGCCATCGCGCGCAGCAGATAGATGAA
>Ga0079224_100016042_pt1 | contig 10504 bp, 9 predicted proteins | sample Stecom2015_FD_80414 | JGI IMG/M metagenome (GOLD analysis project Ga0079224, IMG submission 80414) | Agricultural soil microbial communities from Utah to study Nitrogen management - Steer compost 2015 | ecosystem: Environmental > Terrestrial > Soil > Agricultural land | place: USA: Utah...
GCTGATTACCGGCGCGGGCGGCTCGATCGGCTCCGAGCTGTGCCGGCAGATCGCGCGCTTTCGTCCCAAGCTGCTGATCCTTCTCGAACTGGGCGAGTATCCGCTCTACCAGATCCACGAGGAGCTCCGGCGCGACCACCCCGAGCTGAAGGTGGTCCCCGTGATCGCCGACATCAAGGACCAGCGCCGCCTGTTCGATGTGTTTGCGCGCCATGCGCCCGAGCTCGTCTTCCACGCCGCCGCCTACAAGCACGTGCCCCTGATGGAAACCGGCAATAGCTGGCAGGCAGTGCAGAACAACACCCTGGGCACGGTGCGCCTGATGGAAGCGGTCGCGCGTTTCCCGGTCGAGCGGCTGGTGTTCATCTCGACCGACAAGGCGGTCAATCCGACCAGCGTGATGGGCGCAACCAAGCGCCTGTCCGAGATGCTCATCCACGAGTGGGGCGTGCGCAATCCACAGACCAGCACCGTCACGGTTCGCTTTGGCAATGTGCTGGGTTCGACCGGCAGCGTGGTGCCGAAATTCAAGGACCAGATCGCCCGTGGCGGTCCGATCACCATCACCGATCCGGCGATGCGGCGCTATTTCATGTCCGTGTCCGAAGCCGCCCAGCTGGTGCTGCAGGCGGCCCGGATGGGCAACGGCGGCGAGATATTCGTGCTCGACATGGGCGAGCCGATCCTGATCGCCGACCTCGCCCGCGACATGATCCGGCTATCCGGCCTGACCGAGGACGAAATCGCAATCGAATACACCGGCTTGCGTCCGGGCGAAAAGCTCTTCGAGGAGCTGCTCGCGAGCGACGAGGCGACCCTGCCGACGCGGCACCGCAAGCTGCGGGTCGCCCGGCCCTTCGAAGCCCCCGGCACCGTCTGGGAGAAGCAGGTGATGGCCTGGCTGACGGACTCCACCAACCTGCTCGATGCCGATGTCCGCGCCGGGCTGGTCCGCTTCGTGCCGGAGTACCAGCCCTATGAAGACCCGGCCGCAAAGGTGATCACCCTGCACCCTGGCGCGGCCAGCCGGCTGTCCGCCTGAGAGCTCGTGGCACGGCCTCGGCGCGGCGTCCGGTCGACGCAATGAGCACCCGATGATCGCAATTGGCGACATACAAGGTTGCGCCGCCTGCCTGCGCGACTTGCTCGATCGCCTGCCTGCCGACGAACCGCTCTGGTTCGCCGGCGATCTCGTCAACCGGGGGCCTGCCTCGCTCGAGGCGCTGCGCATGGTGCGGGCGCTTGGCCCGCGCGCGAGTTGCGTGCTCGGCAACCACGACCTGCACTTGCTGGCGGTCCATACCGGGATCCGGCCCGCGCACGACACCGATACCCTGGACGACATCCTCGCGGCGCCGGATCGCGAGGAACTCATCGACTGGATCCGCACCCGGCCGCTCGCGGTGGCCGGCGACGGGCACCTGATGGTCCATGCCGGCGTGTTCCCGGAGTGGACCGCCACCGACGTGCTCGAACGCGCCGGGGAGGTGGAGCAGGTGCTGGCCGGCGATGACTGGATCGAATTCCTGCGCGAGATGTACGGCAATCGACCCGCGCGCTGGAACGACGCGCTCACCGGCGCAGACCGCTTGCGCACGATCGTCAACGCGCTTACCCGGATGCGCATGCTCGCACCGGACGGCTCGCAGGACTTCAGTCACAAGGGGCCTCCCGACACGGCACCGGCCGGCTACCGCCCCTGGTTCGACTGGCCCGGCCGACGGACCATCGACACCACGATGGTGTTCGGCCACTGGTCGACGCTCGGGCTGGTCGACCAGCCCCGACTCCTGGCCCTCGATACCGGTTGCGTCTGGGGTGGCGAACTGACCGCGGTCAGGCTGCGCGATCGCGATAGAACGCAGGTAGCGTGTCGTCCAGCGCAATCTCCAGGGACTGGCTGATCGCGAGACGCGCCTGTTGTGCGACGCCGTGGCGGGTCGCCCCGGACGAGACATCGATCGCGGCCAGCACGTGCATCTCGGCCACCAGCTCGGGGTGGCCGGTGATCCGCCAGACCGAATCCAGGAAGTGATCGTCGCCGATGAATGCGGCGGCGTGACTCGGGATGCCGTCCGGGTCGACATAGCGCAAGCCGATCGGCACGATCGGGGCCCGCGCCTCGATCGCGGCCTGCGCCAGGTTGCCGAAGAACGGCAACACCCGGCGCCCGTCGCTGGTCGAGCCCTCCGGAAAAACCGCCGCGCGCCGGCCGTCTACCAGGCGTCGACCGAGCGCGCCGATGACCTCGTGCACCGCGCGGCGCCGGCCGCGCTCGATGAAGACGGTGCCGACGCGGGCGACCAGCGTGCCGACGAGCGGCCAGCGGGCGATCTCGCTCTTGGCGACGAAGGTGGCGGGCGCGACCGCATTGACCACGAAGATGTCGAGCCAGGACACATGGTTGGCAAGGAGCATCCGGCCACCTTCCTGGCTCGCCAGGGCTTCGCCGCCGGTACGCACGACTTCTCGCACCCGCACCCCGCAGCAGGCGAGCAGCATTCGCGACCAGCCGCGGATGAGGGCCTCGCGACGCGCCTGGGAGACCATCGGAAAGACGATGAACACGGTCAACAGCCCGCCGAACAGCAGGCCGGCGAGCCCGGGCAGGCGAACGAGGCGTCGCAGGAAGGACATCGGCGGATTCGTGACGAGTGAGTAAATGAGTAAATGGGGTCAGACTCCATTTGCACGCAAATGGAGTCTGACCCCATTTACTCCCCGACGAGCCGGCCGCCGACCAGCACCTGCCGGACCCGGCCGACCATCTCGAAGCCCAGATAGGGCGTGTGCACGCTCTGGCTGCGCAGTTGGGGCCGCCCGACCAGCCACGGTTCCTCTGGCGCGTAGATGCAGACATCGGCCAGGGCGCCCGGCTCGAGCGTCCCGGCATCGATGCCGGCGACCCGGGCCGGGTCAACCGTCACGCGACGCAGCGCATCGACCGGCGCAATGCCGTCTTCGCTTGCCCACTTCAGGGTCAGCGGCAGCAGCAACTCCAGGCCGGTGACCCCGGCCTCGGCCTCGCCGAAGGGCAGATGCTTGGAGTCGTCGTCGACCGGCGTATGGTCGGAGCAGATGACGTCGATGGTGCCATCGCACACACCAGCGCGGATCGCATCGCGGTCGCGTTGCGAGCGGAACGGCGGGTCGACCCGGTAGCGACTGTCGAAGAAGCCGATGTCGATGTCGACCAGGTGCAGGTGATGGACCGCCACGTCGGCGCTGATCGGCAGGCCCTCGGCCTTGGCCCGGCGGATCAGTTCGATCCCGGCCGCGCTCGAGATACGACACAGATGAACGCGACAGCCGGTCTCGCGAACCAGGTCGAATATGGTGTTCAGTGCGATCGTCTCGGCGATCGTGGGCACGGCGGGCAAGCCGAGCCGGGAAGCGACCGGCCCGGCATGGGCGACGCCATCGCGACCGATGCTGGCGTCACGCGGCTGGAGCCACACCGTATAGCCGAAGGTGTGCGCGTACTGCATCGCGCGTAGCAGCACCTGCAGGTCCTGGACGAGCCGACCCGGCTGGGCGAAGCCGACGCAGCCGGCATCAGTGAGTTCGCCCATCTCGGTGATCACCTCGCCGCGCAGGCCAACGCTGAGCGCGCCCACCGGAAAGAGCCGCGCGCCGTCGAGCAGCCGCGCGCGGTGCTTGAGCATTTCGACCAGGCCCGGCTCGTCGAGCGGCGGATCGGTATCGGGCGGGCAGCACAGTGCCGTGATGCCGCCGGCGAGCGCCGCATCGAGCTCGGTGTCGAGGGTCGCCATGTATTCGTGGCCGGGCTCGCGCAGGCGAGCCGCGAGATCGACGAGCCCGGGCAGGATCCAGGCGCCGGTCGCATCGATTTCGCGCTCGGCCTCGAAGCTGGCCGGGGCCCGGCCCACGGCGACGATGCGCCCCTGGGCGATGTGCAGGTCGGCCGGCCGGTCGATGCCGCCCTGCGGGTCGATCAGGCGGCCATTGCGTATCGAGAGCCTCATTCACTTCCCTCGGGAGTTCTCAATGCGCACCAAGAAGGCTCATGACCGCCATCCGCACCGCGATGCCGAAGCGGACCTGGTCGAGGATGACTGCCTGCGGGCAGTCGGCGACCGCGGACTCGATCTCGACTCCCCGGTTCATGGGGCCCGGGTGCATCACGATCGCGTCGGGGCTGGCAATCGCGAGTTTCTCGCGGGTCAGGCCGTACTGCTTGAAGTATTCCTGTGCCGAAGGCAGCAAGGTCCCACACATCCGCTCGTTCTGCAGGCGCAGCATGATGATCACGTCGACGTCGCGCAGCCCTTCGCGCATGTCGGTGAAGGCTCGCGCGCCCATGCTCTCGATGCCTTCGGGAAGCAGCGTCAGCGGGCCGATCACGCGCAGGTCGGGCACGCCGAGGATCGACAGCGCCTCGATATCCGAGCGGGCAACCCGGGAGTGCAGCACGTCGCCGACCACCGCTACCCGCAGCCGGGTGAAATCCCCCTTGAAATGGCGGATCGTGTACATGTCGAGCAGGCCCTGGGTCGGGTGCGAATGTCGCCCGTCGCCGGCATTGATGACGCTGACCGCCTCGCCGCGCACCTGGTTCAGGTGCTGCGCGATCATGTAGGGCGCGCCGCTCTGGGCATGGCGCACGACGAACATGTCGGCGTCCATCGCGGCGAGGTTGTCGATGGTGTCGAGCAGCGACTCGCCCTTGGAAGTCGACGAGGTATTGATGTTGAGATTGACCACGTCGGCCGACAGGCGCTTGGCGGCAATCTCGAAGGTGGTGCGGGTGCGGGTGGAGTTCTCGAAGAACAGGTTGAAGACCGACTTGCCGCGCAGCAGCGGCACCTTCTTGACGTCGCGCTCCGACACACCGACGAAATTCGATGCGGTGTCGAGGATGCGGTGGATCATCTCGCGCGACAGGCCGTCGATCGACAAGAGGTGCTGGAGTTCGCCGTCGGGCCGCAGTTGGGGGTGTCGCATGGTCGCTTGGATGCGCCTCGGTAGTCCGGCCTCAGGCGAGCCGCAGCGCGAAGCGGCCATCGGCCTCGCGCGAGAACTCGAAGCTCGCCTGCTCGTCGAGCGCATGGACCGCGCCACAGTAGCGGGCCTCGATCGGCAGCTCCCGGCCGCCCCGGTCTATCAGCACCGCGAGTTCGACCCGGTTCGGCCGGCCGTAGTCGAAGAGCTCGTTCAGGGCCGCGCGCACCGTGCGACCGGTGTAGAGAATGTCGTCGACCAGCACCAGGTCGGCGCCCTGGACATCGAAGGGCAGTTCCGTCTGGCGCGACTCGGCCGGCAGGTAGCGCCGCTTGCCGTAGTCGTCGCGATGAAAAGCGGAGCTGAGCGTGCCCAGCGGCTCGTCGAGGCGCAAGTCCTGGTGCAGGCGCTCGGCGATCCAGGCGCCGCCACTGTGGATGCCGACCAACCGGACGGCGCGCCCGGCGATGCCGGCGCGAATCTGCTCGAGCAGCCGGGCGTAGCTGGCCTCTGGGTCGACGATCGGCATTAAGCTATTGCTCATCGAGATATTGTCGCAGGATTATCGCCGCAGCATCGGCGTCGTCGGCCTCCGTGGGAGCGCCGCCGGCCTGGGCCGCCAGGCTCGAATAGCGTTCGTCGACGAGCGCCACCGGTTTGCCGAGGCGCCCTTCGAGCTGACGCGCGAAGCGTCGAGCCGCCGCGGTTGCGGGCTGTTCTTCGCCGTCCGGCCCCAGCGGCAGGCCAACGACCAGCGCATCGACCGCCCACTCGGCAACCAGGGCCGCGATGCGCTCGAAGCGCCGCGCGACCGGCTCGCTCGCGATACGCTCGAGCGGACGGGCCTGGCCGGTGACGGTATTGCCGATCGCCACGCCGATGAAACGCTGGCCAAAGTCGAAGGCGAGCAGGGTCCGCGCGACCCCGCCTGTCGTCACGCGTGCCCGGCCGCGCCGGAAAGCCGCGCCGGATCGATGCCGAGCAATGCGAAAGCCGCCGGAAAGCGCTCGTCCGCCGGGACGTCGAAGATCAGCCCGGGCTCGGCAGCGACCGTCAGCCAGGAGTTGCGCGCGACCTCGTCCTCGAGCTGGCCCGGACCCCAGCCCGAGTAGCCGAGCGAAACCAGCAGCCGCGCCGGGCCGTCGCCAGCGCCGACGGCTTCGAGGATGTCCTTCGAGGATGTCAGGCTGATCGCATCGCCGATCGCGACGGTGCTGGTCCAGTCGCCCTGGGGCTGGTGGAGCACGAAACCCCGGTCGGTCTGGACCGGGCCGCCGTAATAGACGGGCCAGCTCGCCATGCCACGCGGTCGCAGCGGCACGTCGATGCGTTCGAAGAGTTCCCCGAAGTCGAGCTCGAGCGGCCGATTGACCACGATCCCGAGCGCGCCACGCTCGTCGTGTTCCGCGACGAACACCACGGTACCGTCGAAATTCGAGTCCGCCATGCCAGGCATGGCGATCAGGAAGTGGTTGCTCAGCGCCGATGCCAGTCCGGTTCCCATGGCCGGATTGTACGGTCGTGGAGCGGGTCGGCAAAATCCCGGGCGGCGGGCCGCCCCGGGTAGTGGGCGAGGCCGCCCTAGCGCAGGCCGGCGTTGATCCGGTCGAGAGCATCCGCTCCGGGCACCAGCTCGGCGGCGCCCAGCATGTTGAACGGCGTATCCACCGTATGCAGGTGCTCGTGCAGGTCGCTCGACTCGGGGTCGAGGTAGAGCAGTCCGGTGGCGATCTCGCCGCGCTCCTGGTGCTCCGCGATCCGGGCCAGCGCGGCGGCCGGGCTGGACGCGTCGTAGTCGGCGTCGAGCTTGGCCAACAGGATGGTCGAGCCGTCGTGGAGCGTGACGGGCCGAGTCGTCCCGGCGGCCTGGTCGACCTCGATCGGCTTGCGATGCGGGATGAACTCGATCTTGTTGACCGCCTCGTTGTGCTCGCGCACGTAGTCGTAGCTGCGGGTGCTGCCGTCGTGGTTGTTGAAGGCCACGCAGGGGCTGATGACGTCGATCAGGGCCGCGCCGCGGTGGGCAATGCCGGCGCGGATCAGGGGCACGAGCTGCTCCTTGTCGCCCGAAAACCCGCGGGCGACGAAGCTCGCGCCGATCATGATGGCCAGGCTCGCGAGGTCGATCGGGCTGTCGGCATTGACGACGCCCTTCTTGGACTTCGAGCCCTTGTCTGAAGTGGCCGAGAACTGCCCCTTGGTCAGTCCGTAGACCCCGTTGTTCTCGACGATGTACAGCATGTTGACGCCCCGGCGCATGACATGGGCGAACTGGCCCAGTCCGATCGAAGCGGAGTCGCCGTCGCCCGAGACGCCGAGGTAGAGCAGGTCGCGATTGGCCAGGTTGGCGCCGGTGAGCACCGAGGGCATGCGTCCGTGCACCGAGTTGAATCCGTGCGAATTGCCGAGGAAGTAGTCGGGCGTCTTGCTCGAGCAACCGATGCCCGAAAGCTTGGCGACCCGGTGCGGCTCGATGTTCGCCTCCCAGGCGGCCTGGATGATGGCCGCCGAGATCGAATCATGGCCGCAACCGGCGCACAGCGTGGAAATCTTGCCTTCGTAGTCGCGACGGGTAAAGCCGACCTCGTTGCGGGCCAGCGAAGGATGGTGCAGCAGGGGCTTGGCGAGATAGGTCATGGATCAGCCCACCTTGCGGATCGGGGTGACGTTCGACGGCGACAGCACTTCGGAGATCGCGCCCACGATGAATCGGGCGGTGATCGGCGTGCCGTCGTAGTGCAGAACCGGCATCAGGACAGCCGGGGCGATGCCGAGTTCGTTGATGAGCATCGAGCGCATCTGGGCGTCCCGATTCTGCTCCACCACGAAGATGCGGCTGTGTGAAGCGATGAAGGCCTCGACCTCGTCGCCGAAGGGAAACGCGCGGATGCGCATGGCGTCGACGTGGATCTTGTTGGCCTGGAAATGGGCGAGCGCCTCGTCCATCGCCGGCGCGGTCGATCCGAAGTACAGGACGCCGACATCGGTCGGCTTGGCCGCGTCGATGCGCCTGGCCTTGGGCACGATGCTGCGAGCGGTTTCCCATTTGCGCAGGAGCCGTTCCATGTTGTCGACATAGACGGGACCGGCCTCGCTGTAGCGGGCGTAACGGTCGCGGGTCGTGCCGCGGGTGAAGTAGGCGCCGCGCGTGGGATGGGTGCCTGGATAGGTGCGGTACGGAATGCCGTCGCCGTCCTCGTCGAGATAGCGCCCGAAATCGCGCCCGGTCTCGAGCATCTCGGCGGTCATGATCTTGCCGCGATCGAGTCCGGCCGACGCATCGCGCACGAAGGGCTCGCACAGGCGCTGGTTCATGCCGATATCGAGATCGGTCATGACGAAGACCGGCGTTTGGAGCCGGTCGGCGAGATCGAGCGCATCGGCCGCCATGTCGAAGCACTCGCGCGGATCCTCGGGAAAGAGCAGCGGATGCTTGGTGTCGCCGTGCGAGGCATAGGCGCAGGCGAGCAGGTCGGCCTGCTGGGTGCGGGTCGGCATACCGGTCGATGGCCCGCCACGCTGCACGTTGATGAGGGTCACCGGGATCTCGGCGAAGTACGCCAGCCCGATGAACTCGGTCATCAGCGAGATACCCGGCCCGGAAGTGGCGGTGAAGGCCCGGGCGCCGTTCCAGCCGGCGCCGAGCACCATGCCGATCGAGGCGAGTTCGTCTTCGGCCTGTACGATGGCGTAGCGCGCCTTGCCGGTCACCGGGTCCTTGCGCAGGCGACTGCAATAGCGCTCGAAGGCTTCGGCCAGCGACGAGGATGGCGTGATCGGGTACCAGGCACAGACGGTGGCGCCGCCGTAGACGCAACCGAGGGCCGCCGCCGAGTTGCCATCGACGAAGATCCGCTCGCCGACCCGGTCGGAGCGACGCACCGACAGGCCGATCTCGGGCAGGTAGTCGCGGGCGTAGTCGCGGCCCATGTGCAGCGCCCGCACGTTGCCCTCGAGCAGGCGCTCCTTGCCCTTGTACTGCTCGGCGAAGAGCCGCTCGATTTCGTCGGGGTCGATGCCGAGCAGGTTCGACAGCGCACCGACGTAGATGATGTTCTTGAAGAGCTGGCGCTGGCGTGGCTCGTCGTAGGCGCGGTTGGCGATTTCGGTGAGCGGCATGCCGATCACGCGCACGTCGTCGCGGAACTTCGAGCGCGGCATCGGCCGGGTCGAGTCATAGAAGACATAGCCGCCCGGATCGACCTCGGCCATGTCCTGGTCCCAGGTCTGCGGGTTCATCGGCACCATCAGGTCGACCCCGCCCCGGCGGCCGAGGAAGCCGTCCTCGCAGATCCGGACCTCGTACCAGGTCGGCAACCCCTGGATATTCGACGGAAAGATGTTGCGCGGGCTGACCGGCACACCCATGCGCAGGATGGCACGGGCGAAAAGTTCGTTGGCCGAAGCCGAACCCGAGCCGTTGACGTTGGCGAACTTGACGACGAAGTCGTTTACCGCGGTGATTGCTTCGACCATTTCAGGCGGCCTCCGCGTTGACACGGGGAGCGGTCCCGGCACGCGTCATTTCGATCAGGGTCTTGCGCATGTCCCAGGCTCCGGTCGGACATCGCTCGGCGCACAGGCCGCAATGCAGGCAGACGTCCTCGTCCTTGACCATGATGCGGCCGGTCGAGAGCGGCACCGAGACATAGAGATCCTGCTCGGTGTTCAGGGCGGGAGCGCGCAGCCGGGTGCGGAGATCTTCCTCGGTACCGTCGGGCACGAAGCTGATGCAGTCGGTCGGGCAGATGTCGACGCAGGCGTCGCACTCGATGCACGCCGGCGCGGCGAACACGGTCTGGACGTCGCAGTTCAGGCAGCGCTGGGCTTCGTGCCACGCGGTCTCGACGTCGAATCCGAGCTCGACCTCGACCCGGATACTCGCCAGGGCCTTGTTCGCGTCGGCCCAGGGCACCTTGAACCGGTTGGCGAGCGAAATCTCGTTGTCGTAGCTCCACTCGTGGATGCCCATCTTCTGGCTGGTCACGACCATGCCCGGCGGCGGACGGTCGGTGACGTCCTCGCCGCGCAGCAGCAGGTCGATGGAAACCGCGGCGTCGTGGCCGTGGGCGACCGCCCAGATGATGTTCTTGGGTCCGAGCGCGGCGTCGCCGCCGAAAAAGACGTTCGGCAGGGACGATTGCAGCGTGGTCTCGTCGAGCTTGGGCATGCCCCAGCGGTCGAACTCGATCCCGCAGTCCGGTTCGATCCAGGGGAAGGCGTTTTCCTGGCCGATCGCCATGAGGACGTCGTCGCACTCGACGATTTCGTCCGGCTCCCCGGTCGGCACCAGGCTGCGCCGGCCGTTCTCGTCGTAGCGCGCCTCGACCCGCTCGAAGCGGACTCCGGTGAGGCGGCCATCGTGGTGGATGAATTCCTTCGGCACCCGGTAGTCGAGAATCGGGATGCCTTCGTGCATCGCGTCTTCCTTCTCCCAGGGGCTCGCCTTCATCTCGTCGAAGCCGGAGCGCACGATGACGCGAACGTCCTGGCCGCCGAGGCGGCGGGCCGTCCGGCAGCAATCCATCGCGGTGTTGCCGCC
>Ga0079224_100016044_pt1 | contig 10504 bp, 8 predicted proteins | sample Stecom2015_FD_80414 | JGI IMG/M metagenome (GOLD analysis project Ga0079224, IMG submission 80414) | Agricultural soil microbial communities from Utah to study Nitrogen management - Steer compost 2015 | ecosystem: Environmental > Terrestrial > Soil > Agricultural land | place: USA: Utah...
GCTGCTCCTGGTGGGGCTCGCCGCACCAATGGCCTCCCTGGCGCAGCAGCCTCAGGACCACCTCGACCAGCAGCGGGACCGGTACCACAGGGCCACTCGGGCCCTGGCCCGGGGCGACCGCGCCACCTTCACCACCCTGAAGAACCAGCTCAGCCAGTATCCCCTTCACCCCTATCTCGACTACGCCGACCTGGCCACCCGCCTGGGCCACGGCAGCGACGATGAAATTGTAGCGTTTCTCGCTGGCAATCCCGGGACCCCCTATGGCGCCCGCCTGCGCCAGCGCTGGCTGCAACATCTGGCGCAACGCCACAACTGGGAGGATTTTGTCCGCCACTACGACCCACAGGTCGCCACCACGGAAATGCAGTGCCAGTACGCCCTCGCCCTCTACCGCCAGGGGGACAAGGAGCGAGCGATCGCGGAGGGGCGGCAACTGTGGCAGGTGGGCAAGTCGCAACCCAATGCCTGCGACCCCCTGTTCGCGGAGTTGGCAGACAGCGGCCACATCGATGACACCCTGGCCTGGCAGCGGTTTGCCAGTGCCCTGTTCAACCACGACTACCGCCTCGCCCGCTATGTGACCCGGTTTTTTACCCGGGAGACCACCCGCGCCAGGGCCGACCTCTACCTCAGAACGGACCAGAACCCCCGCCTGATAGCCGAGTACGCCCGCTTTGCCGAGCGCACTCCGGAGGAGTCGCGACTTATCCGCCACGGCCTGATCCACCTCGCCCCCGGCGAGCCCCTGGTCGCCCTCAACCTGTGGAACCGCTACCACCAGAGCCACAGCTTCTCCACCGACGATGAAGGCGCCATTATCGCCGCCCTGATCAAGGGCCTGTACCAGGCCGGCCAGCGCCAGACCGCCGATGACTACCTGCTTCGGGTGCAAAACCTGGTGGGGGTGGAACTCTTCGAATGGCGCTTGCGGGAGCTGGTGAAAGAGCAGGACTGGCGCCAGCTGCTGGTGATCAGCGCCGCCCTCAACCCCACCCACAGGGCGGAATCCCGGTGGCGATACTGGCGCGCCCGGGCCCTGGAACTGGGCGGCGCCGGTGATGACAGCGAGATCCGCCAACTGTACCAGGACCTTGCCGGCGAGCGCAGCTATTACGGCTTCCTGGCCAGTGAATACCTGGGCACCCCCTACCAGATGCAGCACCAGCCGGTGGCGGTGACAGCGGCGGAACTGGCCGAACTGGCGGTAAGCCCGGCCTTTCTCCGGATCCGTGAATTACATCACCACGGCGATCTGGACTGGGCGCGGCGGGAGTGGAACCAGGCCCTGGCCGACGCCCCCCAGCAACGCTGGCTGACCGCCGCCAAGCTGGCACAACAGTGGCAGTGGCACCACCAGGCCATCAACAGCATGATTCAGGTCAGCTACTGGAACGATATCGAGGTGCGCTTCCCCGTGCCCCACCGGGAGGACTTCCTCACCCAGGCCAGGGCAAAGGCTATCCCCGTCAACCTGGTGTTGGCCCTGTCCCGCCAGGAGAGCGCGTTCAATCCGACGGCGGTGTCCCCGGCGGGCGCCCGGGGCCTGATGCAACTGATGCCCGCCACGGCCCGGGAGACCGCGCGCCGCCACGGCATCCCCTACACCGGGAGCGGCGACCTCCAGCGACCGGCCACCAATATCACCCTGGGCACAGCCTACTATCGGGAGATGCTGGACAGATTCGACAACAACCGCATTCTCGCCACCGCCGCCTACAACGCCGGTCCGGGACGGGTGGCCACCTGGCGCCGCCAGACCGGAGGCCAATTGCCCTTCGATATCTGGATCGAAAGCATCCCCTTTCGCGAGACCCGCAACTATGTACAGAATGTGCTCGCTTTCTCCATTATTTACGCTTACCACCTGGGGCTGGATACCGCCCTTCTCAGTGAGCGGGAAAGAGCGCAACGGCTGTAGACCATGACCACCCTGATCGATATCGGCGTCAACCTCACCAACCCGCGCTTTGCCGCCGACCTGGATGCCGTGCTGGAGCGGGCGCTGGCGGCAGGGGTGACCGGGGTGATTGTCACCGGCACCAGCCTGGCGGGCAGCCGGGAAGCCGTCGCCCTGTGCCGGGCCCATGGGCAGCGGTTCCCGGGCCTGCTGTACGCCACCGCGGGCATTCATCCCCACGAGGCCGCCAGCTGCAACCCCGAGGCCCTGGCGGCACTGGCCGCCGTGATCCGGGACAACCCCGGCACTGTGGTGGCAGTGGGCGAGACCGGGCTGGATTTCAACCGCAATTTCTCCCCCCCCGAGGCCCAGGTGGCCGCCTTCGAGCAGCAGCTGGAATTGGCAATGGCCACCGGCCTGCCGCTTTTTCTCCACGAACGGGACGCCCACCACCGCCAACTCGACATCCTGCGCGCCGCGGGCAATTCCCTGCCGCCGGGAGTGATCCACTGCTTTACCGGTGACCGCCGCAGCCTGGACAACTACCTGGAGCTGGGGCTGCAGGTGGGCATTACCGGATGGCTGTGCGATGAACGCCGGGGACTGGAGCTCCAGGGAATGGTGGCAGCCATCCCCCGCAACCGCCTGCTGGTGGAGACCGACGCCCCCTACCTGCTGCCCCGCACCCTCAGGCCCAGACCAAAGAACAACCGCAACGAACCCGCCTACCTCCCCGCCGTGGTGGAAATGCTGGCCGCGTGCCGCCGGGAATCCGTGGCGGATGTCTCCAGCGCAACCACCGCCAATGCCCGGCGGCTGTTTCGCCTGCCGGCGGATATTATTAACCCGGCATGAATTATCGTCGGGTTAATACACGGTGCAGGGCCGACTTTTGCTCCTGCAAAGTCGGCATTTCCGCCCTCCCTGGCGGTCAGCTGCGCCAGCCGCTGGCCAAAAGCCAGCGCGAGCCCCTTCAAACCAAGGGATCTCACAAATTTCGCAGGTTTTAAGGGGCGACAAGCAAAGAGGGAATGGATTCATCTAGTACTCTTTCAATCTGATACTGCCTTATGTTCCGGTTCTATTGTAGGACCCCGGCACCAATCCGATCTGGCCAACATCAAATTGAAACAGCACTAGTTGATTGCCAGGTCAATGGTCCGCGGCCCCCGCCACCAGCCGCCGAAGCTGGCCGGCGGTGAACGGCCAGCCCTTCTCCGCTATCACCTGCCCCCTGTCGTCGAGGATCGCGAATACCGGAATCCGCAGGCCGTAATTGTCCTTGAGGGCGGGGTCGCTATGAATATCGACTTCCTCGATACTGGCAGCCGAGGGCAGCACCCCATAAACCACCTGGCGGGCCTGGTCGCAGAGATGGCAGAGGGGAGCGGTGTAGAGCACGGGACGAGTGGCCATAGGTTTCAGGTTTCAGGTTTCAGGTTTCAGGTTTCGGTTTTGAGGGGTGTAGGTCGAGTCGGCCGGCAGGGCGTCACCCGAGGCTCCAACTGTGCCGACACCGCCCCAGGCCCATGCCGGCGTCACAGGGACCACTCCGGCAGATAATTGGCACACAGCTCCAGGGACACCTGTTCCAGCCGGTCCTGGAATGCTTCGCTCAAGCCCCGCGGTGGCGGTACTTGAGCATCCAGCTCAAAGTAACCACTGCTCTCGTTGTGCTCGGCGGCCAGGGCCAGGTGGCCGATCACCTCGGCACCCCGGCTGGGAGGAGCAAAGTAGAACCTTTTTGCCAGGGGCACCACCAGTTTCTGCAGAGGGGTCGCCGTCGGCCAGATGGCAGAGGCAATCAACCCCGGATGGACGCTGATACAGGCCACCTGGCGGGGTTTCAGCTGACTGGCGAAAGCGCTGGCACAGGCGATATTGGCCAGTTTGCTGTTGGCGTAGGCGGGGAACATCCGGTAACGGCGGCGCCGGTAGTCGAGGTCGTCAACAAAGCTCACCCGGGCCCAGCGGGCGGCGGAGGATGCCACCAGAATCACCCGGGAGTGGACGTAAAAGTTGCCCAGCAACCAGTGGATCAGGGTGAAATGGGCCAGGTGATTCACCGCCAGGGTGCGCTCGACACCCTGACGGGTGAGGGTTTTGCGGGGCTCCACCGTGGCCGCGCAGGCCACCACCAGGTCCACCACCGGATGGCGGTCGGCAATCAGTTGGCCACACTTGCGCACCGAGGCGAGATCCGCCAGGTCGCAGGGAACGAAATCAAACTGGGCCCCGGGGCTGTGGAGACAGACCTCGGCCCTCAGCGCCAGGGCCTTGTCCGGGTCGCGGCAGGGCAGCACCAGCCGGAAACCCCGCCGCGCCAGATCATTGACCAGAGCCCGGCCGATGCCACTGGTGGCGCCGGTCACCACAGCGGTTTTCTTCACTTCAGGCTTGGTGGCTGCCAGCTGGCGGGCACCAGCGCCGCGACCTCAGGGGTTGGCGGCCTTGTAGGCGCCGACCTCGGCATTGAAATCATCGCCAATCTTGTTGCGGGTCTCGAGCACCTGGGCGTTGGCGGCGATCTGGGCCTGCTGTTCAGCGGCGGGCAGGTCTTTGAAATCGTCAGACTTGGCGATGGCTTCACGGCAGTCCAGATAGCCATCGGCAGCGGCAATATAGGCTTTGACTTCCTCGCTGTTGGCGACCAGGGCTTCCATGGTGGCGGTGGCGCCATCGATTATTTCCGGTGCCGCAGGCACTTCACCACAGTCATCCGCTACCGCCAGAACGGAGCCAAGGGCCATGGCGGCGGCAAGCACAACGGGACGGAAACAGTTTTTATAAGTCAGCATGGAATACCTCTGGAGTCGACGTGTAACGAACAGCCTGCAGATTGCCACGATCACTGGGATTTCGCAATGTGGCCTTGATTTTGGCCCCGCTAACCCCATCTCTGCCAAGATGAATTAGAATCCCTGGCAACAGTCTCGCCTCTCCGCCCCCGGCGGCATCGGCTCACCACCGCTGGCCCCACCGCGGGCTGCGGCGAGCCCCCAACAGCACTCAGGAACTTTGATGAACCCACAGCCAGCAGCCCCGGCTTTCGAGCTGATCCGCACCCACCACATCCCCTCCCTCAACGCCACGGTGGAGGAGTACAGCCACCGCACTACCGGCGCCCAGCATATCCACCTGGCGGCGGACTCCGAGGAAAATGTGTTTATGGTGGCCCTGCGCACGGTGCCGGAAGACTCCACCGGGGTGGCCCATATCCTCGAGCACACCGCCCTGTGCGGCAGCGAGAAGTACCCGGTGCGGGACCCCTTCTTTATGATGATTCGGCGCTCCCTGAACACCTTTATGAACGCCATGACCAGTTCCGACTGGACCGCCTACCCCTTCGCCAGCCTCAACCGCAAGGATTACTTCAACCTGCTGGACGTGTACCTGGATGCGGTGTTCTTCTCCCGCCTGGACCCCCTGGATTTCGCCCAGGAGGGCCACCGCCTGGAGTTTGCCGAACCCACCAACCCCGACAGCCCACTGACCTTCAAGGGGGTGGTGTTCAACGAGATGAAGGGGGCCATGAGTTCGGTGACCTCCGTGCTGTGGCAGACCCTGAGCAAGTATCTCTACCCCACCACCACCTACCACCACAACAGCGGTGGCGATCCGGAGTGCATTCCGGACCTCAGCTACGATGGGCTGCGGGCGTTCTACCAGACCCACTACCACCCCAGCAACGCGATCTTCATGACCTTTGGCAATATTCCTGCCGCCGAAGTACAGGAGAAGATCGAGGCCCAGGCCCTGGTCCGCTTTGAGCGCCTGGATGTCACCATCGCCGTGGGGGATGAAAAGCGCTACCTGTCCCCGCTGCGGGTGGAGGAGGCCTACCCCCTGGATGACGAGGACGGAACCGAGCACAAAACCCATATCGTGCTCGGCTGGCTGCTGGGCTCCGCCACCAACCTGATGGAGGCCATGGAGGCCCAGCTGCTGGCCAGTGTGCTGCTGGACAACAGCGCCTCCCCCCTGCTCCAGGCCCTGGAAACCACGGACCTGGGCACCTCCCCGTCGCCCCTGTGCGGCCTGGACGACTCCCAGAAGGAACTCTGCTTTGTCTGCGGCATCGAGGGCAGCGACCCCGAAAAGGCAGGCGACCTGGAACGCCTGGTGCTGGATACCCTGACCCAGGTGGCGGATCGGGGCATCGACCGCGAGCAGGTATCCGCCAGCCTTCACCAACTGGAACTGCACCAGCGGGAAATCACCGGCGACGGCTACCCCTACGGCCTGCACCTGCTGATGACGGCCCTCACCAGTGCCACCCACAGGGGGGACCCCATTGCACTGCTGGACCTGGACCCGGTACTGGAACAGTTGCGCGCCAACATCCAGGATCCGGACTACATCAAGAACCTCACCCGCAAGCTGCTGCTGGACAACCAGCACCGGGTGCGCCTGACCCTGCGCCCCGACACCCAACTGTCCGCCCGCAAGGTGAACGCCGAACTGACCCGACTGGAACAGATCAAGGCCAACCTCGTGGCCGCTGACAGGGAGGCCATCGTCGCCCGCGCCCAAGCCCTCAAGGAGCGTCAGGCAAAGCCGTCCGGTCCGGAGGACGAGGCCATCCTGCCCAAGGTGGGGCTGGAGGATATTCCCCGCGCCCTCGCCTACACTCCCCGACACCAGCAGCTGGACACCCCGATTCCCCTCACCACCTACAGGGCGGGAACCAACGGCCTGGTCTACCAGCAGATCATTCACCCGCTGCCCGACATCAATGACGACTTGCTCGACCTGCTGCCCATCTACAGCAATGTGCTGGCGGAACTCGGCGTGGGAAACAGGAGCTATCTGGAGACCCAACTCTGGCAATCCCGGGTGTGCGGCTCCATTCACGCCGCCATCAGTGCCCGGGGCACCCCCCTGGATCTGGCCGATCTGAGGGGGCATCTCACCCTGTCCGCCAAGGGCCTGCAGCGCAATCAGGAGGCGCTGACGGAGCTGATGCTGGAGACCCTGGCGGAGGTGCGCTTCGACGAGCTGGACCGACTCAAGGACCTGATCGCCCAGCTCCGCGCGCGGCGGGAAAAAAGTATCACCGGCAACGGTCACGCCCTGGCCATGAGCGCCGCCGCCAGCGGTATCGGCCCGGGTGCCCAACTGGCCTATCGCTGGGGAGGGCTGGCGGGGATTCGTCAGCTGAAAGCCCTGGACCAGTCCCTGGCCCAGCCCCAGGCCCTGGAACACCTTGCCCACCAGCTCCAGACCATTCACCGCCAGGTATTGGCCACGCCCTCCCAGTACCTGATCGTGGGAGAGGAGGACAAGCTCGACGCCTACCGCCAGGCCCTGACCGCCAGGGTCGAGCCCAGCCGCAACAGTCTAGACGGCGGCTTTCACTACGCCCCCCCGCCCCATCGCACTGCGGTGCTGTGGAAGACCAGTACCCAGGTCAACTTTTGCGCCAAGGCCTATGCCACGGTGTCCAACGCCCACCCGGACGCGGCCGCCCTCAGTGTGCTGGGGGGCTTTTTGCGCAATGGCCATCTGCACACCGCCATTCGCGAACAGGGCGGCGCCTACGGTGGCGGCGCCAGCCAGGACAGCCACAGCGGCGTATTTCGCTTCTACTCCTACCGCGATCCCCGCCTCGGGGAAACCCTGGCGGACTTTGATGCCTCCCTGCGCTGGCTACAGGACGGCGCCCACCAGTGGCGACAGGTGGAGGAGGCCATCCTCGGGGTGATCAGCGCCATCGACAAACCGGCCTCCCCCGCCGGCGAGGCCAAGCAGACCTTCCACGCCGAGCTCTACGGCAACAGCCGGGAGATCCGCGAACAGTTTCGCGCCCGGGTGCTGGAGGTGACCCTGACGGATCTGCAGCGGGTGGCCGCCACCTACCTCACCGCGGACCGGGCCAACACCGCAGTGATCAGCAACCCGGAGCGGGCAGCTGAGGTGGCGAACCTGGGCCTGGCGCTGGAATCCCTGTGAACACTGTCGGGCGGGGGCCGAGGCCTTGACCAGCGAGCGGGACAATTTATTCGCCCGCCCCCTGGGGGCGGTGGCGGACTTTGTCTTCGACGCCGCCGTGGTCAGCGTCTTCCCCGATATGATCAAGCGCTCCGTGCCCGGCTACGAAACCATCATCGCCATGACCGGCACCCTGGCGGAGAAATATGTTCAGCCCGGCACCCGGGTCTACGACCTGGGCAGTTCCCTCGGCGCCTCCACCCTGGCCATCGCCCGCAACACCCGCGACCGGGCCAAAACCCTGGTGGCGGTGGACAACTCCCCCGCCATGATCCAGCAGAGCGCCAAGATGCTCGACACCCTGGGCCATGGGGAGGACATCGCCGGGGGAGCAATTGAGCTGGTGTGCGCCGATGTGCTCCAGGTGCCCATTGTCGGGGCGTCCATGGCGGTGCTCAATTTCACCCTGCAGTTTATCCCTCCGCAGCAGCGGGCCGGCCTCATCTCAGCCATTTACCGCGGCCTGGAACCCGGCGGCATTCTGGTGCTCTCGGAAAAACTGCGCATTGCCGACCCCCACCTCGACCAACTGATGATCGAGCTTCACCACAACTTCAAGCGGGCCAACGGCTACAGCGAGCTGGAAATCAGCCAGAAACGCACCTCCCTGGAAAATGTGTTGGTGCCGGAAACCCTGGCGCAGCACAAGGAGCGGCTCCTTGCGGCGGGCTTTGGCAGTGTCGACCTGTGGTTTCAATGCTTCAACTTCGCGTCATTGATCGCCATCAAGTGATGGGGTGGGCACCGGTCGGCTTTCCGCCAGGCTGACTGCTTTAAGAAAACCTTAATGCAAGTCTGGCTATAATCGCCGAAACAACTCAACCAGGATTGCCCATGTCTCTGCGCGATACTCAACACGGTTACAGCTGGTTGTCCATTGCTCTGCACTGGATAGCTGCCATCTCGGTTATCGGCCTGTTCCTGCTGGCGGAACTCAGCGAGGAGTTCTCCTCCGCCACGGAAGACACCCTGATGATGCTCCACGTCTCCCTGGGCATGACCCTGGCGGCAGTGCTGTGGCTGCGGATTTTTTGGCGCATGGCCAACAAACGCCCGGCGCTGGCGCCCCGCAATCCAGTGGTGGACCAGCTGGCCAAATGGGTTCCCAGGCTCTTGTTGGCGGGCATTGCCATCATGCTGGTGAGTGGCCCGCTGATGATCTGGAGCAATGGCAAGGAGATCACCCTCTTCAACACCATCAGCCTGCCGGCCATCATGGACAAGAATCATGGACTCCACGAGTGGTTTGAGGAAATTCACGAATTCGGCGCGGATCTGCTTCTCTACGGCGTTGTCCTCCACGCCCTGGGCGCCCTCAAGCACCTGGTTGTCGATCGCGACGGAACCTTCAGGAAAATACTGGTGGCGGGCAACAAATAGCCCCAACGGCAGGATTGCAACCGGGAGTCGGGGCCGCTACAGTGCCGCCTTTCACAGTTTGGCCCCGCCTCAGCCGCCGATGCTCACTTATCACCACCTGTACCAGTGGCTGTCCGCCAGGCCCGAGTTCCAGCCCTGGCTGGAGATCCTCCCCCGGCAAATCGCCCAGGGCCTGTCTGTGGAACGGTGGGGAGACCGGCCGGATTGGGACGCGGCTCTGGCCAGACTGCCGGCACTGACCCCCACAACAACGGACTTCCAGTCCCAGGTCCGCATCGGCGAAGCCGGCGACCGCGATGACATCATTCGCAACCAGCTGCGGGACACCCTGATGGCGCTCCACCCCTGGCGCAAGGGGCCCTGGCAACTGTTTGGCCTGGATATCGACACCGAGTGGCGCTCCGACTGGAAGTGGCAGCGCCTCGTCCCCCACCTGGAGTCCGTGGACGGCCGGCGGATTCTGGATGTGGGCTGTGGCAACGGCTACCACTGCATGCGCCTTTATGGCGCCGGCACCGAGCGAGTGCTAGGCATCGACCCCTCCGCCAAATTCGTCTACCAGTTCCAGGCCGTCAAGCGCTACTGCCCTGAAATTCCCGTCGATGTGCTGCCGCTGGGTATCGAGCATGTTCCCACTGGCCTCAGGGCCTTCGATACCGTGCTCTCCATGGGGGTCATCTACCACTGCCGCGACCCCCTGGCCCACCTGGAGGAGCTGGCTGGCTGCCTTCGCCCCGGCGGTCAGCTGGTGCTGGAAACCCTGGTGGTGGAAGGGGATCAGGGCCTGGTACCCAGTGGCCGCTACGCCAAGATGCGCAATGTGTGGTGCGTACCCTGCCCCGACCAGGTGCTGAGCTGGATGGGGGAACTGGGTTTTGCCAATCCCCGCATGGTGGACCTGTGCCCCACCACCATCGCCGAGCAGCGGCAAACCCAGTGGATGCACTTCGAGTCCCTGGCGGACTTCCTGGCACCCGGCAACCCCAACCTCACCGTGGAAGGCCATCCCGCCCCCAAGCGGGCGATCTTTATCGCCACCACCTGAGCCCTGCCATCCCCGGTAAAAAAACCGCAGAAACCCCGTAAATCACCCGCCAAACTGTTGACGGACCCCAACCCATTAACTATAGTACGCGCCCTCGACACACAGTCTTACGCACTCGTAGCTCAGCTGGATAGAGTACTCGGCTACGAACCGAGCGGTCGGAGGTTCGAATCCTCCCGAGTGCGCCA
>Ga0079224_100016050_pt1 | contig 10502 bp, 8 predicted proteins | sample Stecom2015_FD_80414 | JGI IMG/M metagenome (GOLD analysis project Ga0079224, IMG submission 80414) | Agricultural soil microbial communities from Utah to study Nitrogen management - Steer compost 2015 | ecosystem: Environmental > Terrestrial > Soil > Agricultural land | place: USA: Utah...
CCCTGATTACGCATTGCCAGCCGCCCGTAGACCTAGCACCCGCGCGGCGTTCTCCCTGAGAATCAACGGTCGAACCTCCGGCTTGATGGTCAAGGTATCGAAGTCACTCAGCCACCGATCAGGAGTCAGCAACGGGAAGTCTGAGCCGAAGAGTACCTTCTCGCGCAGGAGTGTATTGGCGTATGTCACTAGCTGCGGAGGGAAGTACTTCGGTGACCATCCAGATAGGTCGATGTAGACTTGCGGTTTGTGGGTCGCCACCGCGAGCGCCTCGTCCTGCCATGGGAATGACGGATGCGCGATGATGATCGTGAGATCCGGGAAGTCAGTGGCCACGTCGTCCAACGCCATCGGGTTGGCGTACTTCAAGCGGATCCCGCCTCCGCCCCGAAGGCCGGCGCCGATTCCGGTCTGGCCACTGTGAAAGACACAGATCGACCTGCGCTCGGCGAGCACTTCGTAGATGGGATACGCCATCCTGTCATTGGGGTGGAAGGCCTGAAGGCTTGGGTGGAACTTAAAGCCCCGTACCCCGTAGCGATCGATGAGGGATCTGGCCCGACGTACCGCCGCCGCCCCCTGCCACGGGTCCACACTGGCGAATGGGATCAACACATCGGCGTGCTCCGCACACGCGTCGGCCAGCTCCTCGCTTGTCACGGGCGGATGCCCGGTCGCCGAGGACGCATCCACCGTGAACACGACGGCCGCCATCCGGCGCTGCCGATAGTAGTCAGCGATTTGGGCCACCGAGGGCTGTCGATCGCCATCGACCTTGAAGTACCGGCCGGATCCGGCCATGAGGTGTTCGGGCAGGGCCGGATGCCCATCGGCTGATACCTCGGCGTGCACATGGACGTCGATGGCAACCAGGTCGTCAACCTTCAAGGCTGGCCTCCTACGTCTGAACAGGCGGCGCAATGCCCACTGTCTGGGTCTTCGCCGCAAGGCCTGGCCATACCTCGGCGATGTCTTCCGCGCGCCAACCGCCGTCGCGCAGGGCAATGGCCACCTCTTCCGGGTGCGACCAAATGCTCAGCCGGTCCCCGCCGATCCCAATGGCCTGACCGGTGATGCCGGCTCCGGCCGCGGAGGCGAGGAAGACCACCAACCCCGCCGCATCCCGCGGTGTCCCGAAACCTTCAGTGGTTCGTAGCCACCTCGGCAGTGGCGTCCCTGCGTCCTGCCACGCCGCAACATGAGGTGCGAACGCCGGTATGGTGGCGGTCATCGCCGTGGCGGCTACCGGAATCACGGCATTGACCGTGATGCCGGCTCGGGCGCACTCCATTGACCAGGTACGGACCATGCCGACGATCGCCGCCTTGGCAGCCGAGTAGTTGGTCTGGCCCATGTTGCCGCGCTGCCCGGCCGGGGAACCGACGGCGATGATCCGACCACCATCCCCCTGTTCGCGCAGGTACGTGACGGCCGCGCGTACGCAGGTGAACGTCCCGCGCAGGTGTACCGACACGACTTCGTCGAAGTCTTCGTCGGACATCTTCCACAAGATGCGGTCACGGATGATCCCGGCGTTGCTGACGAGAATGTCGAGGCGCCCAAACGCAGCCACGGCACGCTCGATTAAACGCTGTGCCGTCTCGGTCGGTCCGACCGCGCCCGCTTCGGCGACCGCCGCGCCGCCGGCCGCGGCAACCTTCTCGGCTACCACGGCGGCGGCGTCAGCGTCCGCGTCATTGACTACCACAGCGGCGCCAGCGGCCGCGAGGGCCTCCGTGTAGGCACGACCGAGGCCCCGCCCAGCTCCGGTCACGATGGCAACGCGGCCACTCAGGTCCACTTGGCTGTCTCCTTTACAGTGCCGTCACCCGGTTGGTTGATAGGTCTTGGCCGGCTCGGACTCGATCGGTCCCTCGACGAGTTTCAAACCGCCCGGCACGCTCGAGTCCGGCTGTGAGATGTAGACGGCGCGCGACGGTGGCTTGGCGGGATCGGTGTAGTCCAGGGTGCCGGCCACGAGTCCGCCAGTGTCTACTGCGGAGAGTTGGTGCATCGCGTCGATGACACCCTGGCGGCTGAGGTCGTTGTTGTCACAGGCCTGCTGCAGTACGTGCATGGTGACAAGCGACTGGACGTAGCCGAAGACCGAACCCACTTGCGTGGGCGGATCGTCCGGGTACGCCGCGGCGAACGCCTCCTGGAGTTCTTTCGCCGCGGGGTTGTCTAGGGCCGGTGGTGCGATGCTGGAGACGACATAGAGATTCTCACGGAGAGCCTCACCTGCCGGTGAGTCCAGCAGTTGCGGGGTGAAGCCCGGCCCATTGGCCACGATCGGGACCGTGAGGCCGACCGACTTCGCGACGCCAGCGACCGATGCCGCCTGCGTTGGTCCAGCCGAGACAATGATTGCGGCGACACCCTCGTTGCGGAGCGTGGCGACCTGAGCCGACAGGTCAGTGTCCGGCGGCCTGATCTTCTGCTCGACGATGATCAGGCCTGCCTGGGCCGCCAGGTACTTGCTGCCCTGCAGTGCGTTCTCGCCGAAGTCTCCCTCGAAGTAGACGTGGCCGATCTTGTCACCAGCCTTTATGCCCTTGGTACGCATGAGGAAGTCAAGGCCAGTGATGGCCTCAATGTCATACGTGGTCCCGACGAGCTGAATGTGCTGGTCGCCGAGCACTGAAGCAGACCAACCGGCGAAGCCGGCGAACGTGTTGTCCTGGGTGATGCTCGGCCGCAACGCTGTCATGACCGGCGAACCGAGTACGGTCTGCCAGCCGAGCACTTCGTTGGCGAGCTCGCGGTAGATCGAGACGGCTTTCTGCGGATCGTAGGCGTGATCCCTGACCGTGACCTCAACGGTCCGACCGCACACGCCGCCAGCTTCGTTCTGCTGCTTCCAATAGAGTTCGATGCCCTGAACTACGCTCTTGGCCAGCGGAGCGAACACCGCGGTGAGGTCAACCATGACCCCCAGCCTGATGGTCGTGTCAGAGACCCCGGGTCCAGTCTTGACCCCACCGTCGGTCTGATCGTCAGGTGCGGCCTTGCTGCATCCGGTCAGCGCCAGGCATAAGACCGCCGTCGCTGCCCATACTCGTCGAATCATGAGAATGCTCCTTGTCGATGGGGCGGCGGGCGAGCTGAGCGAGCCCGCCCGGTGCGAAGAGCAGCACCGCGATGACCGCGGCGCCATAGAGCAACCGCGCCGCCTCGGCGGCGCCAACTCCGGCTTCGCCGGGTTGAGCGAGGAATGGCAGCACGTCGCTGTAGCGACTAAGGATCAGGGGCAGCGCCGTCACCACGAGGGCTCCGGCGACTGCCCCACCAACGGAGCCCATTCCCCCAATGATGATCATTGCTAAGAAATCGATGGACATAAGGAAGCCGAAACTCTCCGGCACGATGCGCCCGAAGGCCAATGCGAGGAGGACCCCGGCCAACCCCGCGTAGGCCGACGAGAGCGTGAACGCGGCGGCCTTGTACCGACGGACATCGACTCCCATGACCGCGGCCGCGACCTCGCTGTCACGAACCGCCATTAGCGCCCGTCCGGGACGCCCGCGCAGCACGTTCCGGGCGTACCAGTACGCCAGCCCCAGCAGGAGCAGGCCGAGATACCACAGTCGTTCGAGTGCCCCGTACGGGACATCGAGGACGATCAGATCAGGATCCGTTCCGGTAAATGAGAAGCTGAAGATCCTAAAGGGCTCGGCGTCGCGACCGTTGAATCCGCCGGTGACGGCCGCCGCGTTCTGCATGACGTGCTGCCCAAGAAAGACCAGACCAAGAGAGGCCAATCCGAGATAGATGCCCCGGAGCCGTCCCGCGATAGGGCTAAACAGCGCACCGGCCAACGCCGAAAGAGCGACCGCTCCCACCGCAGCCAACGGCGGAGCCAGTCCGGCGCCGAGAACGTCGCGCTCACTGGCTCCGGCCAGGAAGGCGTAGCCATATGCGCCGATCGCCACGAAGAAGGCGTGAGCAAGCGACAGCTGGCCGGTCGCACCAACCAGCACGGTGAGCCCAATCGCACCGATCGCTGCAGCCATGACGAACAACGCGGTCTGCAGCCAGAAGCTCGTCAGTGACAACGGCGCGGCGAGGAGCAGTACCACGATCAGCGCCCACAGCAGAAGCCGCACGGTCGACGCTGATGCCGGCAAGCGTGACAGCACCGACCGAACGGCGTGCGCACGTCGATCAGACACGCGTCATCTCCTTGCTGCCGAACAGCCCGGCCGGTCGGACCAACAGCACCAGCAGCATGACAACGTACGGAGCGACACTGCCGAAGCCGCGACCGAGAAACGCGAGCTGGTCCTGGTAACCAGCGGTGAGGGTGACCGTCATGCCCACCGCCAACCCGCCCACGAGCGCGCCGGTGGTCGAGTCGAGGCCACCGAGAACGGCCGCTGGGACAGCCACGCCGAGTGCGATCTGGCCGACGGCACCGCTCACGCCCGGAGAGGGAAACGCGGTGAAGAACAGCCCAGCAATCGCTGCTAGGGCGCCGGCAAGCACCCAGGCGCCGGCCGAGACTCGGCTGAGCCGGATTCCCATCAGGGCTGCCGTTGTCGGGCGCTCGGCCGACGCGCGCAGGGCGATCCCCCAGTCGGTGAATCGCACGACGATGAGGAAGGCAGCAACCAGCGCCACCGCCACGATCGAGGCCGCAACTCGGGTCTGCGGGACGTGGATCCCTCCGATGGTCACAACCGCCGCGCCCCAGGGGTCGCCGGTTGTGAGTAGGTCCGTGCCGATCCGGCGGGTGAGGTCGGTGGCGAGCATGATGTCGACGCCGAGGGTGACGATCGCCAGAGTCCCGGGATCGGCAAGGCGTACTCGTCGCAGCAGCACCGCGCCGATCAGTACCGCCATCACCGCCGTCAGAGTCACTCCCAGCAGCACGGCGGTTAGAAAGCCCAGGCTCTCGTGGGTGCGACCCACGACATACGCGCCCATCAAGAGCAGCGAGCCGTAGGCAAAGTTCACCACGCGGGCAGCCTTGAACACGATCACAAACCCGAGGGCGATGAGCGCATCGATGCACCCCAACGACAGGCCGTTGACAACGAGTGTGAGGAAATGGCTCACGGCTGGGCCCCCCTGTTCGGGCTCCCGAGGTAGGCGCGGATCACCTCGGGATCTCGTTGCACCTGATGTGGCGAGCCACCGGCTATGCAGCGGCCGAAGTCCAGCACCGTGACCTGGTCGGCGATGCCCATGACGAACGTCATGTCGTGCTCGATCAGCAGGATCGATATCCCGAGCTCGGCTTGAATCCGGGACACGATTGCTGCGAGACGAGTGGACTCGTCTGAGGTCATGCCAGCCACCGGCTCGTCAAGCAGCAGCAGGGACGGCTCGGCGCACAATGCCCGTGCAAGCTCCACCCGCTTACGGACGCCATACGGCAGCGCGGCGACAGGACGGTGGAGCACCTCCACCAGGTCAAGGAGTTCGGCGACCTCACGCACCCGGCGCTCTTGGTCGGCCTGCTCCCGGCGAGCGGCCGGCGTGCGAAGGCCGGCTGTGATGAAGCCGGCACGGCTCAACCGGTGCCGGCCGAGCAACATGTTCTCAGCCACTGTGGCAGTGGGGGACAGCGCGAGATTCTGGAAGGTTCGGCTGATGCCAAGTCCAGCGATCCTATGTGGACGCAAGGAGGTTAGCTCGGCATCGCCGTACCGGGCGCTGCCCGCTGCGGCGCGGTAGATCCCGGTGAGCACGTTTAGGCACGTGGACTTTCCAGCCCCGTTGGGCCCAATGAGGGCGTGCACCGAGCCCGGATCGACCTTGAACGAGACCTCTGAGAGTGCCGCCACGCCACCAAACCGCACGCTCAGCGCATCGACGACCAGCTCTGCCTGCGCCACGTGCCGTCGCCGGGGGCCGGACAGTTCCCGTTCACTGGTGGCCGGCGAGCCACCGCCGAGATAGCGTTCGCGAACCTCATCGGTGCCGGCGAGCTTCGCGGCAGGCCCGTGCAGCGCCACCCGGCCGACTTCGAGTACGTATGCCTCGTCGGCAAGGTCCAGCGCGAGCGCCGCGTTCTGCTCAACGAGCACCACGGCGGTACCTTGCCGGTGGATCTCGGCGATGACTTCGCCAATGCGTTCCACCATGCGCGGCGCAAGGCCTAGGGACGGTTCGTCCAACAGCAGGACCGTCGGCTCGGCCATCAGGGCACGCCCGATGGCAAGCATCTGCTGCTCTCCACCGGAGAGCAGTCCGGCGCGTTGGCGGGCCCGCTCTCGCAGGATGGGGAAGAGGTCGAAGACTCGGTCTCGAGCCGATCCGCGTGACCGCCGCGACGTGGATAGCCCGCCGGCACGGAGGTTCTCCTCCACGGTCAGGTGCTCAAAGATCTGGCGCCCCTCCGGCACGTGTACCACTCCGGAGCGGACGATGGCCGCCGGGTCCTGACCGTCGAGGCGGCGGCCCTCGAGTTCAATCGAGCCGTGGTCAATGCGTCCTCGCTCGAAGGGCAGTGTTCCGGAGATCGCCCGAAGCAGCGTGCTCTTCCCGGCTCCATTGCTGCCAAGCACGGCCACGACTGCGCCCTTCGGCACGTCCAGCGACACTCGCCGCAACGCCTGAAGCGTGCCCGCATACGAGACATCCAGCTCCCGTACGCGCAGCAGCGGGCCATCCACCGTAGGTGCCGCCACAGAACTCGAATGGGCCCATATCCCCGAAGCGCGTGACATGGGCCTCACCTCATTCCCAGCGGCCGGCGGCACCCCTATCATGCGACACAACCATAGTGCTGCGTCAAGGTAAAGAGGAACATTGGCGAGGTGGCAAGATAGCGACGTGGTCGACGCTGGTGGCCGCCGCGCCCCTGGCATGGTCGACGGACTGGATGGGCGGCGGCCAGGTGCCGCCCGGGGTCCGAGCGCCCGCGCGTACCTGCTGATCCTGCTGGGCGACTACACGCTCGATGTAGGCAACGCAGCTTGGACACATACCGTCGTGGATGCGCTCGGACTGGTGGGCTTTGAGGAGAAAGCAGCGAGACAGGCGTTGACCCGCAGCGCTGCCGCGGGCTTGCTCGCCCCCCGTCGAATCGGCCGGCGCACGCGCTGGCATCTGACACCAGCCGGGCACGCCGCGTTGACGGCTGCCAAGACCAGGCTCTTCGCCACCGGACCAGAGAAGGACTGGGACGGCGACTGGCTCATTCTCCTGGCTAGTGTCCCCGAAAGCCATCGCAACCTTCGGCACCGGCTGCGCACGTCGCTTGGCTGGGCGGGCTTCGGATCGCTCGGCCCCGGCGTGTGGCTGAGCCCTCACCCGTCCCGCGCAAGCGAGGCACGCCAGGTCCTCGCCTCGCTCGGTGAGTCGGTTCGGGGCACGCTGCTCCACGCTCGTTTGGACAACCCAGCGGAGCGGCAGCGGCTTGTCACCCAGGCATGGGACCTACCTGACCTGGACCGCCAATACCGTGCGTTCCTTGATCGGTTTAGGAAGGTGCGGCCCGGCTCACCGGAGGAGGCACTCGTCGAACTCGCGCACCTGGTCTATCACTGGCGCAGGCTCCTACTCGCCGACCCGGGCCTGCCACCCAGCCTGCTCCCTCCAAAGTGGAGCGGCGAACAGGCGCGACAGATGCTTCTTGATCGACATAGCAAGTGGCAACCCGTGGCCCGTACCTGGTGGAACGATCGCGATGCCGCCTGAGTCGTGACCCCGCGTCCGGGCTACCGGGATGGCGGCCGGGTGCTCGAGCGCACAACCAGTTCGGTTGCGAGCTCTCGACGATGCGAACCGAGCACCGCTCCTTGGGCGAGTTCGAGCACCATTCGGGCTGCGGCCGCACCCATTTCACGGAGCGGTTGGTGCACCGTGGTCAACGGTGGGACGAGCCACTCGTCGAGCGAATAGTTGTCGAAGCCCACCACGCTGAGATCGTCTGGTATGCGTAGTCCAGCTTGGCTCGCGGCCTGATAGACGCCGATCGCCATGCCGTCGTTGAGGGCAAAGATCGCGGTCGGTGGATTCGGCAGGCGGAGCAGCTCCAAGGTGTGCTTTACGCCGTCGGCGATATCGAACTGCCCTTCGCGGATGAGTGCCGGATCGACCGGTACGCCAGCCGTCTCCAACGCCGCCCGGTATCCGTCGAGCCGAGCGCGACTGCATAACGCCCAACGCGGACCGGTGATGACGGCGATCCTCCGATGCCCAAGCTCGAGCAGATGCCGGGTCGCCGACAGCCCTCCGTGCCAGTTCGTTGAGCCCACAGAGGGAATCTTGTCACCGGGCACGCCATTGGGATCGACGACAACGAAGGGAATACCCCGGTTGGACAGTCGGGCCTGTTGGTCGACGGAAAGGTCTGAGAACACCGGAATGACGCCCGTCGGGCGACGGACGAGGACCCGCTCTATCCATTCCCGGCGGGGTTTCTGATGGCCTCGCGATTCCGAGACCACAACCGCCAACTCGTGCTCGTCAGCGACCAACTCCACCCCGTTGATGATCTCTATCGGGTATACGCCCGCGAGTTCATGGAAGACCAGTTCAAGTAATGGGGCGGGCTTGGCTGCCTTCTTCCTTTGCCGATAACCGTGCTCGCGGAGCACGCGCTGGACGCGTGCACGTGTCTCGGCCGCCACAGCTGCGTGTCCGTTGACCACCTTCGAGACCGTGGGAGCCGACACGCCGGCGAGTCGCGCGATCTCAGCGATAGTGAGATTCGGGGAGTGCTGCTTGGGTGCGCGGCTTGGCGTCGCCATGCTGGGAGTGTAGCGGTCACGAGCAGCGTCGGACAGAACGTTCATTCGCGCCAGCGGGGACGTTAGGCCGACGAGCAGCGATCGAGGACGGGCCAACAGCGCCGAATCTCTTTTCTGACAAGGCGTTCGTGGTACGGAACGTTCAGCGATCGACTGCACTAGTTAGCTGCGTGACTCGGGGCCATGGCCGCGAGCGCTCAGAGAACGGTCACTTGTGCGGATGGCAACTTTCTGTCAACCTAGGTACCGGCTGCGACATTGACGTTGGCAACTCTCTTAGCAGCTCTGGCGCTGGTCGGCAGCGTGGCCGGCCGCCAGGTAGCGCCAAAGCCAGAAGGTGGCATCGCTTCGCTGCCGTTGGGCCGGCTTGGCCGAACTAGAGCGACCTTGCCGGCCTCTGGTCGCCAACCGACTGGGCCGCGCCATTCGACTCCGTCACCCGAAGGGATCAAGCTATGAGGAGACGTCGATCTTTGCTCCTGTTTGTCGCGGTCGGGGCGGTTCTCGCCGTAGGCATGGCGACGATTGGGGCATTGCGGGAAACCGGATCGCGCGCGGAGGCGGCCACGACCGCCGGCTGTGGCAAGGCCCCGACGCTGACGAGCGGTATGAAAACCATCCAGAGTGGGGGTCAGACCCGGTCGTACATCCTCGATATTCCCAGCAACTACGACCGGAACCGGCCCTACCGGGTCATATTCGCGCTCCACTGGCTGAACGGGACCGCGACGGACGTGGCCACGGGAGGATCCGACGGCGCGGTCTGGGCCTTCTATGGGCAGAAGGCACTGTCAAACAACAGCACGATTTTCATCGCGCCTCAGGGACTCAACAACGGCTGGGCCAACACCAACGATCGGGACATCGCGCTCATGGATAACATCCTTGCGCTGGTCCAGCAGGAGCTGTGCGTCGACACGACTCAGGTCTATGCCATGGGTTGGAGCTATGGCGGTGCCATGAGTTATGCGCTCGCATGCGCACGGCCAGCCGTCTATCGGGCCGTCGTGGTCTACTCCGGAGCGCAGCTATCCGGATGCAACGGTGGGACTCAGCCGGTTGCTTACTTCGGAATTCACGGCACGCGAGACAGCGTGTTGAACATCTCCAACGGACGATCGCTGCGGGACAGGTTCGTCAGGAACAACGGTTGCACGGCACAGAATCCGCCCGAGCCGCCCCAGGGCAGCCTGGTGCACATCACCACGACATACTCCGGCTGCCGGGCCGGCTATCCGGTTCAGTGGGCCGCGTTCGACGGTGACCACACGCCGACCCCGGTTGAGGGATCCACCATGACCAGTGGTGCCCTCACCTGGACCTCGGGAGAAGTCAACAGGTTCCTCGCGCAGTTCCAGACGCCGCCCACGACGACGGCCCCGCCCACGACGACGGCCCCGCCCACAACGACCACCACGCCGCCAACAACTACGCCGCCGACGACCACGCCACCAACGACGCCGCCATCGGGCGGTCAGGAAATCGTCGGCGTCGCTAGTGGTCGGTGCGTCGACATCACGGGATTCAACACCAATGACGGCAACCGGCTGCAGTTGTACAACTGCAGCGGAGGGTGGGACCAAAAGTGGCTTTACATCAATAACACCTTTGTGAACCCACAGAGCGGCAAGTGCCTTAATGTGGCTGGTGGCGGCACCGCCAACAGCACTGCGGTGAACCTGTGGACGTGTAACGGCACCGGCGCTCAGCGGTGGCAGCTACAGAGCAACGGAAACATCGTCAACACCCAGTCCGGGCGGTGCCTTGACGCGGTTGGTCGCGGCACGGCGAACGGGACGC
>Ga0079224_100016051_pt1 | contig 10502 bp, 7 predicted proteins | sample Stecom2015_FD_80414 | JGI IMG/M metagenome (GOLD analysis project Ga0079224, IMG submission 80414) | Agricultural soil microbial communities from Utah to study Nitrogen management - Steer compost 2015 | ecosystem: Environmental > Terrestrial > Soil > Agricultural land | place: USA: Utah...
CAGGCGCTCGCGCTGGCGGGGCGTAATTGGCACTTCCGAGCCTTCAAACGCGAGCTCGCCGCGCAGAATCCGGGCTCGATCGCGAGTTCGAGCCCCCGTCGCCTCGAGGCGCCCCGTCCGCTCGCGGCGTGCGCGCCCGCGGAGGTGCTGATCGTTCCCGGCGGCTACGGCGCTCGGCGGCTGATCGAGCAACCGGATTTGCTCCACGATCTCGCGCGCATCGCGGCCGGTGCCGAGCTCGTGGCGGGCATCGGCTGGGGCGTGGCCGTGCTCGCCGCCGCTGGGCTCGTCGGTGACCGACGCGTCGCTGCACCGCCCGCAGCGCGCGAGACCCTCGCGAGGCTCGCACCCGGCGCAACGCTCGACCCGTCTTCCGGAGTCGTTTTGTCGGGAACGCTGCTCAGCGCGCGCGCTTCGGGCGCTGCACTGGACCTCGGCATCACCATCATCGAAAGGACGTTCGGCACTCGGCTCGCCAGCATGGTCCGCGCGGAGCTTTGCCTCGAGGATCCGGCCGCCAGCTCCCATTTCCGGATTGTTTCCGATCGAAGCTGAGCGCCGGTCGCGGCACGCTCCGCGAGGCCTGGACGGACCAGACCGATGATCACGCCAGAAGGCGCTCGCGGTGCTCGCGAGCAGCCTCGGCGCTCACGAGCCGTGCGACGAGCGCGAGCGCAAAATCGATCGCGGTGCCCGGTCCGCGACTCGTGACCACGTTCTCGTGCTCGACGACGCGATCCTCGACGAAGCGGGCGGTTGGCAACGCGCTGCCCGGATAGCACGTCGCCGTCTTGTCGCGGAGCACGCCCGCCGCATCCAGAACGGTGGGCGCGGCGCAGATCGCCGCGATGAGCTTGCCCTCCGCCGCGAAGCGCCGAACGAGCGCGAGGACGCGCGCGTCCTCGCGCAACCGGCGCGTGCCTGGGCCGCCGCCGGGCAGCACCACCGCGTCGAAGGGGTCGTTGGCCACCGCGTCGAGCGTCGTGTCCGCGGCGACGATGATGTCGTGCGCACCGCGCACCGGCCCTTCGGCGAGGCCCGCGAGCGTCACCGCGACGCCCGCGCGTCTCAGCACGTCCACGATCGTCACCGCCTCGATTTCTTCGAACCCTTCCGCGAGCACTACGAGCGCCGACGCCATCGTCGAGAACCTCCGGTCGACGAGTCTTGCTCCGGTACCGTGCTGGAGCAAAGACCGCTCGCGTGTTCAGAGCTCTCGCGCCGCGCAAACGGCGCGCCCGAGCTCAGAAACAGGCGAGCACCTCGAGCTCGACGCGCGTGCCGCGGGTCCGTGCGCGGAGCACGCGCCGACCCAGCAGCGCCACGGCTTCCGCCCCGGCGAACGCGGGTTCGGGCGCGAGCTCCAAGGGCGCGAGCGGGTCCGCGGGCAGCGGAGCCGCTCGCGCTTCGGATTCGCCCTGAACGACGATCCAACCCTTGGGCGCCTCGGCGGTCGCATAGCGATCGACGAGCACCGCCGGCAGACCAACGCCGCTTCCGACGTTCCAGGTCCCCGAACGCGTCGTGCCGTCGGCGTTCATGAGCACCGTCTCGACGTTCGGCTGCTCGAGGCCCGGGCCTCCCGAGTCGTCGCGGTACACGACGAGCGCGCCTCCGCGTCCGACGGGCAGGAGATCGAACGCGAGCACTCGCGCGCCTGCGCGCGTGACTCGCTTGGGGCTGGACACGGCGACTCCCTTCGCGTCGATCGGCAGGATCTCGACGCGTGTCGGCCCCTCACCCACGATGTCGGCCCCCTCCTCGGGCGACACGGGTACCGTGGACGCAGTCGCCTGACGCACGAGATACGCGAGGAAGTAGCCACCCGGGCGCGGGGCGAGCCGAGGCGATTCGATCTCGACGTCCGCCGAAAACGCGCGACGGTGCACCTGCTTCGGGGCGATGGCCGCCGGATCGAGCGCGGCCGTGGCCAACGCGTACGCACCTTTCTCCTGCGTCGTCCACGCGAGCAACACGCCGTCCTCACTGCTCTCGAGCGCGAATCCGGGCGCGTGCCGGAGAAGCCCGGTGATCTCCGCGCCGCGGCGGACGTCGGCTGCGGCAAACGGCGGATCGAGGCGCACGAGGCGCAAGCGCACGCCCGCGGCATCGCGCTCCGCGATCGCGCCGAGCCAGCGCCCGCGATGCGGCGCGAGCACCGGCGGATCCACGTCGCCGAACACTCGGCCGAGCTCGACGGTGCGCCCTCCTCCGTCCTCATCGAGGATGGCAGCGATGGCGTGCGCAGTCCCACTCCGGCTCTCGAGCCCGCCCACGGCGAAGCGATCGCCCGCGGCGCGCGCGTCTCCGAGCTCGACGGAGAACGGCATGGCCGCGGCGAGCTCGTCCTCATCGATTCCTGGGCGTTTGCCCTCCGCGATCTTTCCGATGCCGACGACTGCGGAATCCGACGCCACGCGACAGCGTCCGGTGGGTGAAGCGCGCGCGCTCGATTGAGCAGAAGGTGCGGCAGGTGTTTCGCGCGGCGCCGGCTTGGAACGACAACCGCACGCGAAGAACGCACCCGTGATCCCGAGCCACGGGGTCAGCGCGCTGAGAAGGCGGCCGGTCGTCATGAAGCGTCCGCGTCGACGCGCGGGCGTGCGGACGGTCTACCTCGCGGGCCAGGAGCACCGCAAGTATGATGGCGCGCCCGAATGGATCAGCGCGAGCTTACGCGGACGTACGTCCCCAATCCACTTCTGCGCACCCTCTACCAGCGCTTCTTCGACAAGATCCACGTCGATGAGGCGTGGGTCCGTGAAGTGCGACGGCTCTCGGAGCGGGGACGCATCGTGTACGTGCTCCGCAGCCTCAACGTCATCGACTTCTTGGCGCTCGACTATCTCACCAAGCGCCACGGCCTTCCGCAGATTCGCTTCGTCAACGATCTCGGCCTCTGGATCTTGAACCCGCTCGGCAAAGGCTGGCTCAACGCGCTCTTTCCGAACGGGAACGTCACCGAGGCCGAAGAGCTCGAGGACGCCCTCTTGCGGGGTGGCTCCGCCGCCCTCTTCTTGAAGCGCCCGCCCGGTGTCCTCGATCGCGCCGCGGGCGCGACCGGCGGTCGGGGGTTGAAGGAGGGAGACGAGCTAGTGCTCGCTTTGTTCGAGCTCCAACGCAAATGGAAGCAGCCGATTCTGCTCGTCCCTCAGGTCTTCGTCTGGTCGAAGTTCCGTGACACGCGCGGCGCCGAACCCCTCGCGCTCTTGTTCGGGCCGCGGGCATGGCCGAGCTCCACCCGCGCGGCCCTGCAGTTTCTCTACAACTACAAGCACGTCGCGCTGAAGCTCGGCGAACCGATCGACCTCTCCGTGTTCCTCGCCGAGTCGGGCGGACACACCGATGCGGTGCTCGTTCGCCGTCTCATCTACGCCGTCTTGAGGCGGCTCGAGCGCGAGCGCCAGAGCATCACGGGGCCCGCCGAAAAGGCGCCCGAGCGCGTGCGCCAGGAGATCCTGAGGAGCCCACGGCTCCGCGGCGTCATCGAAGATCTCGCGGACGAGCGCCACGATCGATACGCGCTCCAGGCGCGCGCGCTCACCATGCTGGAAGAGCTCCAGACCATGCCGGGCCGCGCCACCCTGAAGCTGCTCGAGGTCGTGCTCGAGCGCGTCTTCCAGCGCATCTACGCCGGCGTCGAGTACGACCCGAAGGACATCGAGCGGCTCCGAGCAGCGGCGCGCAAGGGCACGCTGATCCTGCTCCCGAGCCACAAGAGCCACATCGACTACCTCATCCTGAGCTACATCTTCAATCTCGAGAATCTCCCGTTGCCCCTCATCGCGGCGGGCGACAACCTCGACTTCTTCCCGGTGGGCCCGATCCTGCGGCGAGGTGGCGGCTTCTTCATTCGCCGGTCGTTCCGGGGTGATCGCCTGTATGCAGCGGTGGTCGATGCCTACGTGCGTCGCCTGATCCGAGACGGGTTTCCGATCGAGCTGTTCCTCGAAGGCGGCCGGAGCCGCACGGGAAAGCTGCTGCCACCCAAATTCGGGTTGCTCAGCATGGTCACGGACGCCGCGCTCGCCATGCCGGAACGGCAGTGCTTCTTCGTGCCCGTCAGCATCGGCTACGAGCGCTTGATCGAGGCGGAGACGTACGAGCTCGAGCTCCAGGGTGGCGACAAACCCAAGGAAGACGCCGCTGGCCTCCTGCGCTCGAGCGGCGTGCTGCGCCACCGCTACGGACGCATCAACCTCCAGTGCGGACAAATCCTCACGCTCCCCGAGCTCGCGGAGGAGCTCGGCCTCGATCTCGGCGCGCTCACCCCCGCCAAGCGGCGCGGCCTCGTCACGCGGCTCGGCAACCGGGTCATGGACGAGATCAACCGAGTGACGGCGATCACGCCGGGAGCGCTGACCGCCCTCGTCCTCCTCAGCCACGAGCAGCGCGGCCTCACGTTCGCGGAGATCGAAGGGCGCGCTGCGCGCCTCCTCGGGGTGGCGCAAAAACACGGCGCGCGTACCAGCCCGACGCTCGTCACCTCGACCGGCGCGGTGCGCCCGGAATCACTCCGTGAATCGCTGCAGATGTTCGTCGACGCGGGGCTCGTCGAAATTCGCGACCCCGATCGGCTGAGCGAGCTCGATCCGAAGAACCCGCATGGGGAGGGCGTGTATTCCACCGTGGAGAACAAGCGCCTCGCGCTCGATACGTCGAAGAACGTGATCGTCCACTTCTACGTCGAGCGCGCGCTCGTGGCGATCGCGGTCAGCACGGCGCCCTCGCACACCGTCGCGGTGGAGACCGTCCGCCAGCGGGTGCGCGAGCTCTCGCGGCTGTTCAAGGTGGAATTCCGCTTCCGGGCGGGCGCGCCGTTCGATTCCATCTTCGACGACACCCTCGAAGCCATGCGGGCAGAGGGGGAGCTCGCGGACGAACGACTGGGCGTCACCGCGGGTCCGGGACACCACGGCTGGACGGGCCGAGAATGGCTCCTCGCCTATGCCTCGATCCTGAGGAATTTCGTGGAGGGCTACCGGATCGCCGCGCGGTCCCTCTCGGAGCTCCGCGAGCGGCCTCTCGCGGACAAAGACCTCCTGCGCAAAGGCCTCTCGCTCGGACGCCGGATGTTCCTCGAGGGCTCCATCCGGCGCTGGGAGGCAGTGAGCAAACCCATCTTGCAAAACGCGTACGAGGCCTTCACCGACCTCGGCTACGTGCTGCATCGGGAGGGGAAGTACTACCTCGCACCCGACGTGGGGGTCCAACAGAAGCTCGACGAAATCGAGGCAACCGTGGCAAAGTACCTCCTGGTCCCGGCATGAGGTACGGCGCGCTCGTTCCAACCGCGATCTTCATTTCCGGCTGTGTCAGTGCACCGACGCCGCTCGCGCCCACTCTCGGCGGCTCCGTCGGCTTTCCGCATCACGGCGTGCAGACGAACGCCATCGAGCTCCCGGTCCGCGGTGACGGCTTCGTGCGCTATCGGCCCGCGAGCGACAAGTATTGGGGCCTGCCCCGCCTCGTTCGCGCCATCCAGGATGCGGCCGCGCACGTGAGCCGCGAGTTCCCCGGAGGCGAGCCCGTCGTGGTCGGAGACCTGTCCGCTCGCCACGGCGGCAAGATCCCGAAGCACAACTCGCATCGGTCCGGGCGCGACATCGATCTCCTCTACTACGTGACGACACCGAGCGGCGCGCCCGTCCAGAACCCCGGCTTCCACAGCATTCTGGGCGACGGGCTCGCGGAGATCGGGAAGGGCGAGTTCGTGCGTCTCGATCTTCCTCGTCAGTGGGCGTTCTTCAAACACCTTCTGGAGAACGAGGAGATCGGCGTTCAGTTCCTGTTCGTCAGCCAAAACGTCGAGGCGCTCCTCATCGACTACGCGCTCGCGCGCAACGAGCCGCTCGATCTCGTCTATCGAGCGCAAACGGTGCTCCTCCAGCCGCGCGACAGCTCGCCGCACGCCGATCACGTGCACGTCCGCATCGCGTGCGCGCCGGAAGAATGGGCGATGGGCTGCACCGGCGGCGGGCCGTATTGGGACTGGCTGCCGGAGCTTCCCGAGGCGGGGCCGATCGAGCAGCACGTGCTCGAGGCGATCGCCCTCGAGGACTCGCCGTTCGAGGCGCCGCTCGCCGAGTCCGTCGCGGCCTCCGCCGGCGGCGCATGACCGCGATCGCGCTCGAGACCGCTCTCGGACGCTTGCTCTCGGGCGACTGCTTGCCGGCGCTCGACGCGCTCGCCGCGTCGAAGACGGTGCGGTTCGAGCTGGCGTACGTCGATCCGCCGTTCAACACGGGCAAGGTGCACGGGGCGCGGCGCGGCGATGGCTCACGCCAGTTCGGGCAGGCGGCGTACAGCGACGCGTGGGGGGGTATCGACGGCTTGCTCGCGATGCTCGAGCCCCGGCTCGCCGCGCTGGCGCGGCTCGCCGGCGACGATGCCAGCATTTGGATTCACCTCGATCACCGCGCCGTCCACGAGGTCAAGGTGCTCGCGGATCGCGTGTTCGGGCGCGCCGCCTTCGCGGGAGAGATCATCTGGGTGCCGGGGAACGGGGCGCGGCGGCGCTCCGGGCCGAGCACCACCCATCAAACGATCCTCGTCTACGCGCCCTCCGAGCGAATGATCTGGAACACGGACGATCCCATGCTCCGCGAGCCCTACGCGCGGACGAGCCTCGAGATGCACTTCTCGGAGGTCGATGAGGACGGGCGTCGCTACCGCGAACGCCGCATCGGCGGCAAGAGCTACCGGTACTACGCCGATCGAGGGCGCTTGCTCGGTTCCGTATGGACCGACTGCCCGGCGATGCGCGCCAACACGCCGCTCGTGCGCGAAACCACTGGATACCCGACGCAGAAGCCGGAGAAGCTGCTCGAACGCATCGTGCGTGCCGCGTCGCGCCCGAGCGGCCTCGTGCTCGATCCGATGTGCGGCTCGGGGACGACGCTCGCGGTCGCCGCGCGGCTCGGCCGTCGCTTCCTCGGCATCGACGAGAGCCCCGTGGCCGTCGAAATCGCCGAGCGGCGACTGCGACAGGTGACCGCCTCACTCCCCGACGCGAGCGCGATCCAGGCGTAGGATATCGCCGCCGCCGAAGTCGCCGGCGTAGATCTCGCCGCGCGCGTCGCGACCGAACGTCGAGAACGCGCGCGGCCACTTGCCGAGCGGGGTCGCGCGCGCCGCCTTGCCGGGCGCCTCGGGAAGGTCGAGCGCAAAGACGCGCCCGGTCGCGAAGTCGCCGAACACGTATTTGCCGCGCAGCTCCGGGATTGCCTTGCCCGTGTAGACGTATCCGCCCGTGATGCTGAGCCCGACCGAGTGATCGTATTCGTAGATGGGCTCGGTGAATCCCTTCGTCGTACAGGCCGCATCGGCGGGATAACAGTGACGTCCCTCCCGGACGTTCCAGCCGTGGTTCGAGCCGCGCTCGACGAGCGTCACCTCTTCCCAGGCGTACTGACCGACGTCGGCGACGACCAAGCGCCCTTTGGGATCGAACGAATAGCGCCACGGATTGCGCAGCCCGTACGCCCAGATCTCGGGCCGAGCTCCGCTCTTTCCGACGAAAGGATTGTCCTTGGGGATCCCATAGGGCCGGCCCTCGTCGCGGCGATCCACGTCGATGCGAAGCATGCTGCCGAGCAGGGTCCCCAGGTTCTGCCCGTGCCCTCGTGGATCTCCCGCGCTCCCGCCGTCGCCCAACCCCACGTAGAGCATGCCGTCCGGTCCGAACGCCAGCTGCCCGGCGTTGTGGTTCGAATACGGCTGTTCCACCTCGAGCAGCACCCGCGTCCGCACGGCCTGCTCCTTCCCCAGGCGCTCCTTCGTGAGCTTCCACTCGGAGACACGAGTGCGGAGAGGACCGCCCTCCGGGTTGTCGTTCACGTAGAAGAGCCCGTTCGCTTCGTACTTCGGGTGAAAGGCGAGCCCGAGCAGCCCGAGCTCCGAGCGCGTCACCACCGCCACTCGAAACACGATCGGGCTCTCTTCGGCGTTCGACGTGCCCTTCGAGACATCGAGGAGTCGAGCCGTCCCCGACTTCATGAGGATCACGGCCTTCTGCGGCGCCCCAGGGACGAACTGGATGTCCGTGACCTCGCGGAAGCCGCGCCCGACCACCGTCCAGTCGACGCCGGCATTTTTTTCCGTGCCCGCGAGCGCCCGCTGTATCGAGCCCGCCACGCCGCCCGGACCGCGGAGGGCGAGCTCGACACCAAACGCGATCGAAAGGGCCAAGGCAGCGCCTCCGAGAAGCACGCCGCCGCGAACACCGGGCCACGCCACGAGCGGGCGGGAGCGCGTCGTCATGCGCATAGCTTACCCGGAAAGGACGCCCCGGCTCACGATGCCCGGAGCTCGTGGAAACGGAGCGTCAGGACGGTGACGCTCCCCCGCCGCTCGAAGCAACGAGGGCGACGAACGGGTCGAGCGCCGCCGGGTTCGCGAGCGTATCGCGGCTCAACGCCCGCTCGACCGGGGTCCCGAGTAGGATCTTCTTCACGGGGACCTCGAGCTTCTTCCCGTTCAGGGTACGAGGCACCTCGCCGATCACGTGGATCGCGTCCGGCACGTGGCGCGGCGAGAGCTCGCGTCTCAGCGTGTCACGCAGCTTCTTTTCGAGGCCCGCGTCGAGCGTGACGCCGGGACGGAGCACGACGAACAAAAAGAGCTTCCCGCTCTCCGCCTCGAGCGTGCCCGTGTCGACGACGAGGCTGTCGGTCACCTCGTCGAGCGCCTCCACGACGCGATAAAACTCGCTCGTTCCCATGCGCACGCCGCCGCGATTCAAGGTCGAGTCGGAGCGCCCGTAGATCACGCAGCTTGCCCGCTCGGTGATCCGAATCCAGTCGCCGTGGCGCCACACGCCCGGGTACACCGAGAAGTAGCTCTCGATACGCCGCTCGTCGCCCGGGTCGTTCCAGAACTGCGTCGGCATCGACGGCATGGGGGTCGTGATGACGAGCTCACCGACCTCGCCGACGACGCCGTTCCCGTGCTCGTCGAACGCTTCGACCCGCGCGCCGAGGCCCGAGCACTGGATCTCGCCCGCGTGGACGGGCAGCCACGGGCACGAGAGCACGAACGCGGTGCACATGTCGGTGCCCCCGCTGATCGAGGCGAGGAGCACGTCGCTCTTCACGTTCTCGTAGACCCACGCGAAGCCCTCTGCCGGGAGCGGCGCGCCCGTGCTCCCGATCGTGCGCAGCGACCCGAGCCCGCACTCCGCGCTCGGGCGAATCCCGGCCTTCTGACAGGCGAGCAAGAAGGGCGCGCTCGTCCCGAAATACGTGATCCGCTCTTCGTCGATCAGCCGATAGAGCGCCCGCAAGCTCGGGTGCGCCGGACTCCCGTCGTACAGCACCAGGCATGCCCCCACGAGCAGCCCGCTCACCAGGAAGTTCCACATCATCCACCCGGTGGTCGAAAACCAGAAGAACCGGTCTCCTGGGCCCAAATCCGAGTGGAGCGCGAGCGCCTTCAGGTGCTCGAGCAGGATCCCCCCGTGTCCGTGGACGATGGCCTTCGGCAGACCCGTCGTGCCGGAGGAGTAGAGGATCCAGAGCGGATGATCGAACGGAACTGGCTCGAACGCGAGCGGCTCCTCGTCGCGCGTGAGCTCGTCCCAGCCGATCATCGTGTCGCGCGCTTCCCCGATGCGCACCGTCGCTTCGAGGCTCGGCAAGGCCGCTCGCACGCGCTCGAGCTCCGCGCGGCGATCGAACCGCCGGCCACCGTACACGTACTCGTCCACGGCGAAGAGCACCTTGGGCTCGATCTGCCGGAATCGATCGAGCACGCTGCCGACGCCGAACTCCGGCGAGCAACTCGACCAGATTGCCCCGAGGCTCGCCGTCGCCAAGAACGCGATCAGCGTCTCCGGCCGATTGGGAGCGAGCGCCGCCACGCGGTCGCCGCGACCCACGCCGAGACGCCGGAGCCCCGCCCGAGCGCGGGCCACCTGCGCGATGAGCGCGTCGCGGGTGAGCTCGACGCGCTCGCCCGTCTCGGAACGGAAAATCACGGCCGTCTCGGGACCCTGGAAGCGGAGCGCGTGCTCGGCATAGTTCAGCTGCGCCCCCGGAAACCACTCCACGCGCGGCAACGTCCCTCGCAGAACGGCGCTCGCGGGCGCGTGCGCAGCGACGCCGAAATAGTCCCAAATCGACTGCCAGAACGCCGGGAGATCCGAGACGCTGAAGGCGTGGAGCTCGTGCCAGTCGCTACACGTGACGTTGCGTGTTGCGCGCAACCACTGCGTGTAGTCCGTCAGTCTCGAGTGTTGCTTTCGTTCGTCACTCGGAACCCAGAGTAGCGTGCCCTGCTCGACTTTCGTTCCGCTCATCGCTGCGCTCCTCGGCCGAGTTTCGGCTCGAAATCGGCGTCGAAGCGCCATCATGGCGGCCCGGCCTCGGAGCCGCAAGCGCGGTATCCGGAGTCGACTTGCGACGTGGCACGTGGGTTGCTCACACTCGCCTCCATGATCTTCCGAGCAAGCCTTCCCTTGTGCCTCGCGTCCCTCTGCGCCCTTCGGCCCGCGGGCGCACAAG
>Ga0079224_100016052_pt1 | contig 10500 bp, 6 predicted proteins | sample Stecom2015_FD_80414 | JGI IMG/M metagenome (GOLD analysis project Ga0079224, IMG submission 80414) | Agricultural soil microbial communities from Utah to study Nitrogen management - Steer compost 2015 | ecosystem: Environmental > Terrestrial > Soil > Agricultural land | place: USA: Utah...
CTAAGCGCTCCTGTCCTCATCGTCGACGGCATCGAGTACGGCCTCAATTACCGGCTTTCCGCGAGGGACATGAGCGGCATTAGCCTGCACGTGCATCCCTTCGTGGCCGCCTACTTCACCAAGGGCCTGCCCAGCATCCAACAAAAGTGGTGGTGGCGCTGGAAGAAATGGGTAAAGGTGGTACCTCAGGGTTCCAGTCGATACCTCGAATTCCACGTCTTCGATAGCGAGGGCAAGGAAGTGGCTGTTTGATCTTCTTTGGGCTCAAGCCTCAAGCCATAAGCTTCAAGCCGCAAGCTTGGGCTCGTGCTGTTAGACCTCCGTTAGGTAAGCTTGTGGCTTGAAGCTGGCAGCTAATGGCTGAACATCAATTCTCCGAACTCGAACTTCTGGCTAAGTCGCGTAACTACTGCGCCCGCCAAGAGCGGTGCCAGCAGGAAGTGCGCGACAAGGTGTACTCCTGGGGTGGACACAAAGAATCGGTGGAACAGATCATCGCGCAGCTCATCGGCGAGGGCTTCCTCAACGAAGCCCGCTTCGCGGAGCACTATGCGGTGAGCAAGAGCCGGCAGAAAGGGTGGGGCCGGCGGAAGATCGAGCAGGCGTTGAAGGCCAAGCGTGTTTCAGCAAGCTGCATCGCCATGGGCTTGAAGGCGATCGACGGCGATGAAGAAGAGCAGCAGCTTCGGCTTGCGCTGGCTAAACGCTGGGAACGCTTGAAAAATGAAAAACCGTTCATCCGGAAAGGGAAGCTTCTCCGCTATTTCATCGGGAAGGGATTTTCCCGCGAGCGGATAGAGGCGGTATTGGAGGGTTTGACCGACTAAGGACCTGTTCAAAATCTCTTGCAAGATGGGGCCGATAGGTATCAGACCCGCCCGCCTTGGGTTCTTGTAGCTCCCCCGCTCAGTCCTCTTCAGCGATCTATCGAGTGCAAGTCTAGAGTCGCGCCAGTAGGGGGGGGTGACACTTGGGCAATGAGGAGGCTGTGAGGTACCTGCTTAGCTTCCAGAGTGGATACCGCACCGATCATTGACAAATTTTGAATTCTTAAAAATCCTCCGTAGAATCGTATTCGATAAGCAAGAAGGTTCCTGTAATGTAATCCCCCTCCACCATGGCCGAGCCCTTTTTCTCTTTATGCCGGAATGTTGGTTGGTGGCGGCTTGTGATGGTGGTGGCTTGCTTGGGTTGCTGGCTGGGTGGCCGGGCGCAGGTGCCGAATGAGACCTGCTCAACCGCCATGATTCCAGTGCAGGGACCGAACGGGCCTTGCCTATGCGGAGGTGTGATGAACGTGGGTTGGTTTGCCCAGGAGGTGGACATGTCTTCAGCACTTGCAAGCTTTCCTTACCCGACAAGTCCAAGTTCATGTCAAGGCTACACCTCAACCGTTGCTGACCCAGCGGTCGACGTATGGTACCTGTACCCATATTGGTTCGGTATTTATACGAGCCAGTGCATCACCTGCACCGATACTTGCCACGTAAGCTTCTGGTCAGGAACTTGTGATTCACTTCAGCCGGGGGGGTGCTTTACTGTGCTTCCGAACACACCTACGGAGATCTATCCTGAGATCTTTTATGACACTTTGTTCATGCAGATCAGTGGAACCCAACTCACGAGTACGATGATGTTCGAACTGTGTACGCACTATGTGGCTGGTACGATCAATTTGAACTATTTCATATGGGACCAAGTTACCCCTACTACTTGCCTGGCAAATGTGTCGGAGGTAACGGATGCCACATCAGCCAGTACATTCGACGGAGGAATAACCATCAACGTCATAGCCGGGAATGGACCATGGGCGATTCAATGGGCGGATGGGGATACGACCTTCTCCCGCACGAATCTGCTTGCCGGTGACTACATGTACACCATCACCGACGTGCTTGGTTGTATGCAAACGGACACGGTCGTGGTCGGTGTCAATCCCTTCCAGTCGATAAGTGCTTCCGATGAACGCACCGCAACGAGTGCTCTTCAGCTCAGCTTTCAACAGGATCATCTGGACTTGTTCGCTCCCGACATGCCCCATGCATCAGTGAACATACATGACGCCACCGGTGCTTTGGTCTTCAGCACAACGCTCGCACAAGGGCGTGTTAGTGTTCCCTTGAACGATATGCGGCCTGGTGCATACATCATCATGTGTTACACCGCTCCGCACGATGTCCGGAGCGCACGCTTCATTGTTCATCGTTGAATTCATACCCCAGCACCATGTTCCACCCGACATTGCATGAATTACGTCGCCTTTGCACGGCCTTGATCATCGCGATTGCCGCGGTGCAGTTGAATGCCCAGATCATTGGGTATGACCGGCTCGGCAACGGATACACGGCTGAAGACCTTGCCGTCCCCGCCGGTGGAGGTGCCCAGATGATGGGCGGCGCTGGATTTTGCAATCCATGCAGTGCAGGAATCTTCCAGTTGACCTTCTGGCCCGGTTCAGGCATGGAAATGAATACGCCCTTGGGCATCGCAAGGCAACAGGTGGCGATTCAGGTCTTCGAGGACCTTTCCGTACTCATCTCACCAGCGGATAACCCGTATACGCTAACTCCGAACACCGCGCCTTTTGTTCAGGTCCAATTCCGCAATACCGCGAGCGTGACAGGCGTTGATTGGACCCAAACGCTGGGGTTCGGATCGACCATTCGGAACTATGTGAACACTGAAGCTGTCTCGTGGTGCACCACGTTCACGGGCTCCGGACAGCGCGAGGGTATACTTGATGGAGAAGTGTGGCGCACGATAAACGGTGGCATAGACTCTTGGTATGCAATTTGGCCCGCACTGATCAATTCTCCGCTTCCAGGTTACGCACATGGCTTCATCGCCCTGAACTTCAGCGGCACACCCACGAACATGCACACTGGTCAGACCTTGCCACCTATGCCAAACACAGATGCCGATCTTTACACGGTGATTGCGCATGAGGCCATGCACATGCTTGGCGTGGAAACGTTGATCCAGACGAACGGCTTAGGACTGAACAACACCCGGTACTACAGTCGATATGATCATCTCGTATATGCGAACGGGGTGCCCTGGATCACTGATCCACTGGTGTGTGCGAACTGGGCCGCCAATGTGGGGAATGTCGCGGACCTGCTCACCGGGGCGTGCGGCGATATTGAGTTGGATGGACCGACCATCAATCCCAGCGTGCCCTTGTTCCCTGGGAACCTTCCGCATTTCGATGGGGTATGTGGGAGCTTGGCCTATCTGATGCATCCGGACAATACCAACCCGTTAGGTCAAAGCAGGATCCCCCTCCAAGAGGAGGTGAACGTGTTGTGTGACATGGATTATCACACCACCACGGAACATGGCTTCTCAGGAACCTCTTGGGACGGTACTTACCAGATGCGAACAGCTTGTGGGCTGCGATTGGCCGGAGTGGACGACTATTTCGTCGATTACACCACGCTTGAGCATTATTCACTGCAGCAGCCGGGGGCCATCTTGATCAACAATTTCCTGGATAATGACGAGGATCAGTTTCTCGGTGGCGAGCCTGTGGAGTTCACGTGTTTGGAAGTGCTTGTTGGTGGAGGTACCGCTACCGTAGTCGGCCAGACCTCAGTCACCTACACGCCGGATCCGAGCTTCGTGGGCACCGCAATACTTCGCTACAAACCACTGAACGCTGCAACTAATCGCACGGGCAACTTCTCATTCATTTTCATTGAGGTGTGGCCGCATGCTGCCTGCGACAACTGCAACATCTTGAACGGGGGCGATTTTGAGGAACTCGCCATTGGAAACCGGGTAGCATCACCGCATGCCAATTTCGTTCTTGACGGTTCTACCGCGAACACGCCTGACCATTTAAGTTGGCTGCCCGGCCTGTCCGAATGGAGGAACGGCCAGGATTGCGGCAACGCCAGTCAGAAATGTGGACCTGCCACCGCACCGATTCAGGATAGTTGGAACGGTCAAGCCAGCGGCAATGAACATTATGTTGCCATGGGCGATTTCCAAGCTGGTCTCGGAGAAGGTGTACTCTTTCAGTTGTGCAGCCCAATGGTAGCCGGTAAGACCTACGACATTGAGTTCCAAGGGACGACGGGCAGCACCTGCTTGGGCGCTCTCCGATTCTATGCGTTTACGGACCGGCCATGTAGTCCCGAAGCAGGTGGTATCGACTTCACTGCGGCAACCCCTTGCACAAATGGAGTGGTACCTTATCAAATCTTGCCCGGCCCTGTCACTTTCGGCGGCCCAGCATGGTCGTTGCAAAGCAATACCATTGCATATACTGGCCCAACGGCCAACTGGGTGATCGCGATCATGGATGATCCAGCGCCACCGGGAAGTTTCGTATTCGTAGACGACTTTGTGATTCGACCGCACATCAGTGTGCAGGGAACTGTGGTCGATGCTTGTGCGGGGCAGGACAATGGTTCCATTAGTCTGTCGATTGACTATCCGGAAATCTTCACGGTCACTTGGTCAAATGGGGCGAATACGCCGTTCATTGACGATCTAACCCCGGGGTCATATACAGCTACTGTGTCAGTGTTGGGTTGTGTCATGCTACAGAATTTTACAGTCGGCATGCAACCCTGCGCCCCCTTCACCCTCACCAAAACCGTAAGCACCACCCACACCTACTCCGGCGCACCGGTCCTATACACCATCACGATCTGCAACAACAACAGTACGCCGGAAAGCGTGGAGCTTACCGACCTGGGCCTGAGCAATTTTGTGGCCACCAGCATCACCCCGGCATGGCCTTCGTTCCCCAATGCGGGCACTTTCAATATACCAGCTTTGGGCTGCACCACAGTGGAGATCGCCGGGCACTTCACGGCCATCGGCACCTATACGAACCAAGCCCACTTGGACCCGGACGGCATCGCGATGAATGGCGATGAACTGGATGCCGATGCCGACCCGGTGACCGTGCTACAGAATTGCCCGCTTGCCGTTTCAGGCACGGGCGATTGCAACACAGGCCCGGTGAACTTATGCATGAGCGTTCACTCCTTGATCACCAACATCGGGGTGGTCGAGTTCGATTGGGTGTATCCGGCCTTCCTGGAGCCACCCACACAAGCAACGTTGCTGGGAGCGCTTACACCTCCTGGATCATGGAGTTTCAGCGGTGCCTCCACCATCTCCGCACCCACCACACCGCCTGTGCCGTACGACCTGTACGATGGTGTCACCTACGAAATGGTGCATGTTCGCCTGGTGTACGATGGTCCCTTCACCACGGCGGGCCAAGGGCGCATGTTCTGCATGCAGTTCGGCTTGGATGCGAACGATGTGCCGCCGGGCATGAATATCTTCCGTACGTTGGTGCTGGGCAGCAATGGTGACCATCGCACGGACCTGTATGAACCTGACGGCGTTACGCAGATCCATCCGGGGGCGGGCTTTCTTACCCAAGCCGCCAACGTGATCCTCACCGGTTGTCCCGGTATCCCACACCTGAACGCCTCGTTCACCGTCGATGCCCCCGCATGCGGCGGTTCGGTCACCGTGCATGGTGATCTGAACGATCCCGGAGCGATCCATTTCTGGACCTGGGGAGATGAGCGTACCACACCCATCAACGGCGCACAGGATCATACGTACGACTACTTCGCAGCGATCACCATGAACACGGAGTGGCCGGTGGTCCCGCCGATCCCGCCCGCCGCACCAGGCACCTACACCATCACCCACACGGTGATCCTCAATGGCGTGGCCTCCTCCAGCACACAGACCGTGATGATCTATGAATGCTGTGCCGCAGACCTGGTTATCCTCGACGGGAAGTACAGCAGCTCATTGCCTTCCACCATAAGCGGCACGGTGGATATCCAAGGCCAGTTCATCATTGATCAGAACGTCACCTTCAACGGCGCGGACGTTAAAATGGAGCCCGGCGCAGAGATCATCCTGCAACCAGGATACCACTTGGACGTGTTCAACAGTACGATCTCCAGTTGCCAAGGAGTCATGTGGAGAGGCATTACGGCAGATAACGGTTGCATCGTGCAAATGCTGAATTCGACCCTGAAGGATTCCGAATTCGGATTGCGGGGATTGAACAGTTCCATCCTGCTGGTAGCAGGGTGCGACCTGGCGAACAATCGCGTAGGCATTACAGTGCCCGCAATCCCCGGTGTCAACTTCAACAGCGTGGCCGTCCATGTGGCCAACAGCACTATTCATGCAGCAGGTCCACTGGCCCAGCCCTATCCCGGGCAGACCACCACCTTGGGCCAAACGGGCTATGCCGCGCTGGACGTACACAACATGTCATTGAACTTCACGGGCCAGGCCAATGAGATCCACCACCTCAGCAACGGCATCGTGGCCCACCGCAGCAATGTGGGCGTGTCCAACTGCGCCATGCACGACATCCAGCCGGATGCGGCCTACGCCTACACGGGCAATGGCGCGGGCATCTATGCGCGTGGCACTGAAGGCTTCTTCACCCTGAAGCAGAACGGCTACGGCACCAATTGGATCAATGCGGCCAGTTTTACCAATTGCCGTTGGGGCATCTACACCGAACGCATGAACGTGCGCTCGTCGAACAACCGCATGGTGGACATGGGCACTGCATACCGCATCGACCATTCCGGATATATGACCGTGGACATCCTGAACAACAAGGTGGAGACCCGGTACAATGGCATCGACCTACGGGCCAATGACGGCGCGGCACGCATGCTGGTGCAAGACAACGACATCACCTTCGGCGACATACTGTGTAACCCATGCAAGGAATACTCGGCGATCTATGTAAGCGAGGGCAACATGGCGAACCCGAGCTCGGTGGTCCGCAATAACACCGTCCACTTCCAGAACTCCGGGGCCTCGCGGTACGGCATCAACCTGCTTGCTGCCGACAGCTGGCTGGTGGCTGGGAACACATTGCAGATGGCCAACAATGCCCTCAACCTTACTGGCATCTGGCTGCAAGGCTGCCGCCGCTCCGAAGTGAGCTGCAACACAGTGGTGGGCGCCAGTACCACATACGTGCTCAAAGGCCAGTCCGCCATCCGCAACAGCATGGGCCGCCAGCCCTTGATCAGCTGCAACGACGTGGATCAGACCACCAACGGCATTCTCTTCAGCGGCCCGGCCTACGGCACCAATCTGCGCGGCAACCGCATCCGCCGCCATACGTTCGGCCTGTACTTGGACGCTACGGCCCTTATTGATGCACAGACATTGAAGGGGAACCTTTGGTACAATGTACCGACGACCGGGGGATGGGGGGCATTCTATGCGAATAGTCTCAACGCATACGCCTACCCCTTCCTATTCAACCCGGCCATCATCGGTGGAGGGAATACGCAACCGCCTTCTTGGTCACCCTTAAGCTGGTTCATTGCTACTCTTGGCACGAATTACGACTGCGACAACGATCACGGCCGAGATTATTGCAGCCAGTTCGATGGCAGGCGGGATCAGGACGGCCTGTACAGTATGGACGAAAAAATCGCGGCAGACAGCCTGGTGAACGACCCTTATACGGAGGAGACCAAGTGGATCCTGAAAGGGGACCTCTACCAAAAACTGGACGAGTACCCGACGCTCTTGGACAGCCTGCCCGAACTGGCGGATTTTTACGATGGGCTGCAGGGTAGCTTGACAGCGGCCTTCAAACAGATCGACGATGAACAGTTGGCACTCTATGCCATGGACAGCAATGTGGTGGCGCAATTGCAGCAAAACCGCCAGCAGATCGAAGATCTGATGGCCTTGGAGCAAGATGCCCTGGGCCAGTTGGCGGATAGTAGCCTTTCCCCGGCCCAGCAACAGATATTCCTGCTCACCTTGGGCGGCTACAGGCAGGCCATTGAAGACCTGATGACATACAACGCCGTCGCATTGCAATTGGTCACCACCACCAAGGTGTTGGCTGCCGAGAGTGTACAAGCGATGAACGCGGCCTTGGGCACCAGCGAAGTGATAGCGGCCAACCAAAAGGAGGTGAACGGGATCTACTTGGCCACCGTGGCCCGGGATATCGATACGTTCACGGTGGACCAAGCCGCTGCGCTTTTCGCCATCGCGAACCAATGCCCGATGATCGGTGGCAATGCCGTATACACGGCGCGCTCCCTGTACGGCCTGATCGACGACGACCAAGTGTATGATGATGAACTGCTCTGCCTGGCCCATGGCATCCTTCTGAAGCGGTTGGTCGAGCAGGTGCCGGACAGGATGAGTGTGGTACCCAACCCGGCCAGTGATGAAGTGATGCTCACGCTCATGGTACCCTTGAAAGATGCGGGTGCGTTCCTCGTGTTCAATACGCTCGGGTCCGAGGTGGCACGCTACCCTGTTCCCGCCGAAGGAGTGCGTTTCGAGTTCAGCACGGAAGCGCTTGTGCCGGGCTTGTACCATTACAAGCTGCTCGGGTCCGCCGGACCAGTGGGTGAGGGTAAGCTGGTGATTGTCCGTTGATACAACCGAATATGACGCGAAGAGTGGCTTATCAGGTCCTTCTGGCCCTTGGTGTTGGGTCTTGCCTATTGTCCGTGCATCCGGCCCATGCTCAGCAGGGGCTGAACAACTTGTGGATGGGCGGATATAGCGAAGAATTCGGCCTCCCCTGGGGTGGAATCGATCTCGAGTTTCATTCGGAGAGCTTGACGATTTCCCAAGTGGACCGTGAGATCGACTTCAAACGCACGAACGCGAACATCACCGATGCCGAGGGTAACTTGCTCTTCAGCACGAATGGAGCTTACATCGCCAATGCCACCGGCGATACCCTGCTGAACGGAACGGGTCTCAATCCGAGCAACTATACCTCGTTGTTTCCGGAGGGGCTTTATCTATCTCAAGCCTGCCTGATCCTGCCCAAGCCGGATGCGCCGGGCATCTACTACCTGTTCCACGGCACCTTGGATGACCAGATAGGCTTTCTCGCCCGATACTTGTACGTGACCACCATTAACATGGGCCTGGACGGAGGTCTGGGCGGCGTGGTGACCAAGAACCAGGTACTGATCGATGATACGCTGAACAATGGCAAGATCACGGCCGTGCGGCATGCCAACGGGCGGGATTGGTGGGTCCTCTGCCACAGGCAGAACACGAACAGTTACTACAGGCTGCTGGTCACACCCGATGGCATCACCGGGCCGGCAGAGCAGGCCATCGGAGTTATCCGCTATGCCGACGGCGGTCAGGTCTGTTTCTCCCTGGACGGCAGCAAGTTCGCCTACTATTGGGGCGATGGGGATGACCTGGAGGTCTTCGACTTCGACCGTTGCACGGGCCTCTTCTCCAACCCGGTGCATATTGCCATTGACGATTACAACCAGATGGGCGGAGTGGCCTTTTCCCCCAGCAGCCAATTCCTTTACGTCTCCTCCGTCCTGGATGTGTACCAGTATGATGTTTCAGTCCCTGATGTTGAAGCCTCCATGGTCCACATTGCCCATTGGGACAGCACGTACTCGCCATCGCCGCCCTTTGCCACGCTCTTCGACATTGCGCAACTGGCCCCGGACGGCAAGATCTACATCGGCACAGGGAACAGCACCTTCAAACTCCATGTGATCAACGAGCCGGACCAGCCCGGCCTGGCCTGCGACATGGTGCAGCATGGCATCACACTGCCCACCTACTATGTGAACTCCCTGCCCAACCACCCCAACTACTTTTTGGGGCCGGTGGATGGGAGTGTGTGCGATAGCTTGGGGATCAATACCCTCACCCCCGGCCCCTCTCCCAGGGAGAGGGGAGCCACAGTGCAACCCAACCCTACCACGGGTTCCTTCCGGCTCAACTACCCGGCCAGCGCCCAAGTGGGCTGGTTGGAAGTGCGCAACCTCGCCGGGCAACTGGTAAAACGGGAACGCCTACCGCAGTGGAGCACGGTGCATGCCGTGGAGCTGCAAGGGCAGGCCGCAGGAATGTACCAGTGCAGCATGCGCTGGGGAACGGAGACGATGACCACACGGGTAATACTTGCAGCGCCATGAAGTACAGAAAGCTCACATGCCTGCTGGCCTTGGTGCCGGTGATGGCCCTGGCACAGGCTCCGGCCCCCCAACCGGCCATGGACCCGCCCAACACGGAAACACGGGCTGTCCTGTTGGCCAATTGTCCTAAGAACATGCCCGAGGCCGATTGGCTGAAGCTGATGGCAAACCCGGTGAACACTTCGCTGTATCCGCTGCGCATCACGCAGGCGATGCTGGATACCTTGGATGCGGCCAAGCTGGACCTGCGGTACCAGTATATGCTGGTGAAGGCCAATGACGTGGTGGTCGGGCCAAGAGCGGATAGGTGAACTGTATCCTCCCGAAAGGAAGTCTTCCCCGGTTTTATGGCCTACCCGGTGCAGCGTACTTTCGCGGCCCGAGGCACCGCCTCTTCCCGCACCATGATCACCATTGACAAGATCCACGACCTCGCCGAGCGCCTCGAATCACTGAAGGGCTACTTGGAGATCGAGGATAAGCGCGGCCGGATCCTGGAAGAAGAGAAGTACACGCTGGACCCGGATTTCTGGAACGACCAGAA
>Ga0079224_100016053_pt1 | contig 10500 bp, 8 predicted proteins | sample Stecom2015_FD_80414 | JGI IMG/M metagenome (GOLD analysis project Ga0079224, IMG submission 80414) | Agricultural soil microbial communities from Utah to study Nitrogen management - Steer compost 2015 | ecosystem: Environmental > Terrestrial > Soil > Agricultural land | place: USA: Utah...
CATGCCGAAGTTACGGAATTGCCGCTCTTTGGTATTCTTACCTTTTTGATGGCCGATGACCATCACCGGCTGCCCGCCAATCGTGGCAAAGCCGCCAACCATCGCCTTATCGTCGCGTACATTCCGGTCGCCGTGAAGTTCAATGAAATCATCGCAGATTAGGTTGACATAATCGAGCGTCTGGGGTCTATCGGCATGACGAGACATCTGTACCTTTTGCCAGCCCGTCATATTATTATAGATGTCGTGCTTGGTTTTTTCCAGTTTATCCTGCAGTTCCGCCAGGGTAGCACTCATGTCTACCTTTGTCTTTTCGGCTACTTGGTTTACCTTTTCAATCTGCATCAGCAGATCGGCAATGGGCTTTTCAAAATCAAACGTTGTTTCCATACATGCGGTGTTGCAAAATCGGGGGCTAAGTTAGGGAATTGTCGCGACTATTTAAAAATGCGAAAAGGCAGGCAATGGCTTGGTTTTTGCGCTAATTTGTGCTGTTCAGTAAAATCAACACATTTCGATTGCGTTTATGGTTAAATCCATTACCTTTTATCTGCTGTTATCGTTTATGGTTATCGGTGCTAGCCGGGCAGATACCTATCCCGGTGTATTATTCGAAAACAGTATCGTCAGCGGCAATTACATGAATAGCCGTGTTTACCACGATGACCGTAGTTGGGTGGAAAATGTAACCGGACGGCTCCCCGTATCGGATTCCATCTTCTTCACTCCGGGCAATTCCCTGTCATTGAAATATACATCTGCCAAAAATGGCACTTGGGAAACGCAGGTGACGTTTCCAGAAGCCGCAAGCCGTTATTTTCCCGATACGGCCGAAGTGCTGACATTCAAATTGTATGTCGTCTCCGATATGCAAAGCGCGATGTTGCCCAGGTTGGCTTTACGCCAAAGCGATACGGTAAGCCGTGTTCTCGAATTGGCAGACTATATCGACGACTTCCGTACGAACATGTGGCTCGAAGTCCGTGTGCCGGTAAACGCATTTGCCGTGCCCGGCGAAGCAGCCATTGATGGCATCCAGCTTTCGCAGGGGCAGGCAGACACCGCTACCCATTGGTTATATCTTGATCAAATCGAGTTTGTCTCGGCAAATCCACCGCGGGTCAAACTTTCTTCCCCGGCCGTGCTCGCATCGGCAAAGGCTTATGATCGGCACGTCGATCTCACCTGGCAACTGCCACTCACACCGAGCATCCGGTACATCAAGATTTATCGTGCTGAAGATAACGAGCATTTTGAACCGATAGCGATTCGGCCTATATTCGTTCAGAAATACACCGATTTTGTGCCTTATCCGGAAAAGACGTATTTCTACAAGATTGCCTGGGTAGATTATGATTACCTCGAATCGCCTTTTTCGGAGGTGATTGAGGCGACAACCCATACGGCCAGTGACAGTGAATTGCTGGATTTCATACAAGCGGCACATTTCAATTATTTTCTTGAGCGTACGGAAATAAACAGCGGCATGCACGCCATCCACTTTGGTGTAGACGATGCCACGGTGTCGGTTATGGAAACCGGTTTGAGTGTGTTGTCGTACATCGTGGGTGTGGAGCGGGGTTTTATATCCCGCAGGGCAGCAATCGGCCGGTTGAGGCGCATCGTTGACTTCCTGGGTAACGTGGAGCGCTATCATGGTGCTTTTCCGGCTAAAATTGACGGTCGCACCGGCAGCGGGATTTTCACGATAGATAGCGTGCCAGAGGGTGATCTGGAGGCTACATCGTTCCTGATGCAGAGCCTCCTCGTTGCAGAACAGTATTTCGGTTCGGATAGCGGAAGGGTTGCCGCACTTACCGCCAAAATCGATACGCTATGGCGCGGGGTTGAATGGGATAAATTTGTTGTTGCCGGTCAGGAGAACATTCTCCTGGATCGCTGGTCTCCGGTTTCCGGATTCCGTGGTGCACGCCCGATGGGTGGATTCGGTAAAGATTTTATCAGTTACATCCTGGCTTTGGCATCACCGGGCCATGCGCTGTCTCCAGACGCGTATACCGGGGGGTTGGGCGTACCGAGGGAATTGATAGATTCCACTTACGCCATGGAGCTGACGGCCAATGACTCGTTTGCTGTCGATGTGGGAAACGGCGGACACGGGGTGTTGCCGGATTATCGTGAATTTTCCTACACCGCAGATACCACGATGTATGGTTTGCCGATAACGGTGGGATCGGTTGATACAACACTGCTGGAAGCGTATACACCATTCTTTGCATTCGATCCACGGGGTAAGCGCGACACGTTTACAAATTATTTTACCAACCATGTGAACCTTACCAATGCCATCCGGCGGCGTGATAATGAGCAGGGCCACGGAGGATTTTCGACGACCATATGGGGTGCCACTGTTATCGGTGCCGACTCGTCGGGAAGCGTGTATGCCATTAATCCGGCTATACCGACCGCAAGTTACGCGTATTCGCCGGGAGCCGCATTGCAGTCGATTCGTGACTTGTATGAGGGCTACGGCGATATGCTCTTTACCGAATACGGGTTCCGCGAATGGGTTGCTCCCGAAAGGAATGCAGTAGCGGGTGGGTATGACGCGCTAAACCAGGCTGCCGTGGTGGTGATGATTGAGAACGGACGCAGCGGCCTGATATGGGATCTTTTTGCAAGTCGCCCGGACATCAAAAAAGTTATTGAAGATCATTTTACTAGTGAATAAATTAGTTTAAATTACCGTTATAACATGAAAAAATACGTTATCTTTTCGCTTTTCGCTGTGGCTTCGACAACACTCTTCTCGTGCAAAAACAAGAAGATGGCGGTCAACCCCGGTGCCCAGGTAACCATTGACGGTACGCAAGACGGCTTACAGCATGTGCAGCGCGATTTTGAGGATGCTGCCATGACGGATCGTGGCATCATGGTTACGTTTGATTCGGATGTGTTATTCCCACTCAATTCGTCGTACCTGACCGACCAGGCCAGGGGCGAGATCGACAAATTGATCAACCTCATGGCCGATTACCCCAATGCTTCGCTGATTGTGGATGGTCATACCGATGCCACCGGAACGGAGGAGTATAATCAATGGCTGTCTGAAAAAAGAGCAGAGTCGGTGAAAGCATACATTGCTGACCATGGTATCAGTGCCAATCGGATCACCACCAATGGGTATGGCCAGGCAAAACCGGTAGCGGCAAACACTACGCCAGAAGGCCGGCAGCAGAATCGGCGTGTGGAAGTAATCATCGTAACCCCGGAACAGTAAGCTACGATATCAATGTATTCACTGCTGCAGCCTTAACCGGTCTGCCATAGAAGGTTTCCGCTTTTTCTTCGAAATCTGCGGCATTATCTGTTGTAAAGAAACGGATGCTCCCCCCTTTGGTGCACCGTTTTTCCACTTCAGGGTGGCGTAGCAGGTAGTCGGCAAGACTATCGGCCACCAGTTCGCCCTGCGAAAGCAGGCGGATGTGAGTGGGAAGGAAGCGCCGAATCATCGGGTATAACAGCGGGTAGTGCGTACAGGCCAATACCACCGTATCGATATGTGGCGATTGCTGCAGGAGCCGGTTGATGTCCCGTTCTACGAAATATGCGGTGCCGGGCGAATCCAGTTCCGCGTTTTCGACCAGCGGTACCCACATCGGACAAGCCTGCTGATGTACGGATATATCGGGGAAAAACTTTTGAATCTCCAGCGGGTACGACATCGATTTGACCGTGCCGGGCGTGGCCAGCACACCAACGTGCCGGGTTTCGGTATGACTGCCGATAACTTCGGTAGTTGGCCGGATAACACCTAAGACTTTACGCACGCCGGATTGTTTGGGCAAATCAAGCTGCTGGATGGTACGGAGCGCTTTTGCAGACGCCGTGTTGCAGGCCAGCACCACCAGGTGGCAATCCATCGCAAAGAGCGTCTCCACACATTCTTTGGTATACGCATATACCGTCTCGAACGACCGCGTACCGTAAGGTACCCGTGCATTGTCTCCCAGGTACACATAATCGTAGCGGGGCAACTTGCGCACGATGTCGCGGAATACCGTCAGCCCGCCATAGCCCGAATCAAATATGCCTATTGGACCCATCGTCTAATGTCTCTTGTCTAGTGTCTCCTGTCTAAAACTATTTCAACAAATATGGCTTTTCTTTATAGGTTTTCCACAAAAATTCGCCAAATAAGGTGTTTGCCCACGCAAACCATGAGCGCGTGAATTTCTCAGGGTTATCTTTATGGAAAGATTCATGCATAAAGCCGGTGCCACCATGTGTGCGTTTCAATAAATCGATACATTTTTTCAGCTCATTGTCGTCGATGGCAGTCAGTCCACGCATCGTAATGCCCATTGGCCAAATCATATCCCGGCCAATGTGCGGCCCACCTATCCCTTCGGCAGCGGTACCTTTGAAGAAGAAGGGATTGCCGGCCGACAATACGTAATCGCGCGTACGCTGGTATATCGCGTCATTCCCGTCAACTGCACCAAGGTAGGGGAGCGAAAGGAGGCTCGGGATGTTGGCATCGTCCATCATCATATAACTTCCGAAACCGTCTACTTCATATGCATATATCCGACCATGTATCGGGTGGTCTACAATGCCATGTGCTTTGACTGCCTGTTCCACTTCGCTGGCCAGTTCGAGCAGTTCGAGCGCCAACGCCTGTTCATTGGCGATATTGGCCACCATTTCGGCCGATTGGCGCAGGCTGACGACGGCAAACAAGTTGGACGGGATAAGGAACGAAAAGATCGTCGCATCATCGCTTGGCCGGAAACCGGAGCAGATCAGGCCTACGGGGTTAACCGGGTAGCCGTAGCCGTCTACCTGGAGCGTGTCGGAGCCACGGGCCGTGGTGCGTTCAAACCGATACGGGCCGAGGTTATCTTTCCGTTGCTGCTCTTTGAATGTTTTCAGGATGTTCCGCTGTGCGGTCAGCCATGCGCTGCCAAAGGGCGCCGTATCGTCGGTTGCCTTCCAATAGGCGTACGCCAGGCGGACGGTGTAGCAAAGTGAATCAATCTCCCATTTCCGTTCATGGATGCCGGGTTTCATGTCGGTGTGGTCGCTGCCCCATTCGCCCACTTTTGTGGGATCGTTGTAAAACGCATTGGCATAAGGATCAATATTGATGCATTCGCTTTGCTTGTTAACCAGGCCGGCAATAAGCCGTTGCAATTGCGGATCTTCCGCCATGAAAGGCAGGTACGGCCATACCTGTGCACAGCTGTCGCGCAACCACATGGCATCGATATCGCCGGTAATGACATACGTATACGGCGTTCCGTCCTTTTCTTCGGGGTAGACCGTGGTGTCCAGCGTGTTCGGAAAGCAATTTCCGAAAAGCCAGCCCAATTCCTTGTCAGCGGTGAATTGCCCGAATTCCCGGATCGCCTTCTCAATGGCGTCGCTCGAAAAATGCCGTTCGCTTTGCGGAACACGGACGGTTGGAAACTCCTGCGAGGAGGAGGCCAGCGAAAATTTACCGGCCAGTAAGCCAGCTCCAAGCAAAGAGGAATTCCGGATGAATGTGCTTCGTTTCATGAGTTATCTTTTTTGGTTTGTTACGCGTATACGGCAAACCATCGTTTACGCGTTGCAATATGCAAAAAAAAGCAGCAGTATTGTAAAATCTATTATGGCTCAATTCTTGGTTAGCAAATACTATCTTTGCTGACTGACTTATACACGATGGATAAACGTTTCGACTTTTCTAGCTGCCGGCTGCTGTTGGTTATTGCCTTCGTTTGTGTGTTTGCGCACCGTGGAGTTGCCCAGGCCACGTACCAACCCTATTCTTATCATTTTTACCAAAAGCTGAACAGTACGCTATACCACACGGATACACACGTGCACACCGCCGTGAAGCCCATGATCATGGGGGAGGCACTGAAATCGCGGTATGATTCGCTGATGCAGTTGGGGGTGCAGGAACGATCGTCGTGGGGCGGGCGGAAACTATACAATGAACATTTAATTGAAGTAAAAGACGATGATTATACCTTTTACGCCGATTTCCTGCCCGATTTCCAGATAGGACGGGATTTTGCCGGTGGCGGACGAACAACGTGGCTCAACACCCGGGGTGCGCAGGCCGGTGTTACTATACAAGACAAGTTTTCATTGTACGTGAATTTCTTCGAGAACCAGGGCGTATTCCCGGATTACGTGGACCAGTACGTCTTCACCCAAGCCGTTATGCCGGGTCAGGGGTACGGGAAATCCATATACGAAAACCCACAGAAGAAGGATTGGATGTACGGCTCGGCCGTGGCATCTTATACGGTCAATGATTACCTGAACGTTACATTGGCCTACGATAAGAACTTCATTGGCGATGGATACCGGTCGTTGCTGTTGTCGGATGCCTCGTCCAATTATACGGCATTGAAACTAACGGGCAAGCTGGGCAACGTGCAATACATGAGCATGTGGGCCTACATGCTCGACCCCATGCACCCGCGTTCGGCTACCTATGATCCGATAAGTGGTTTGCCCACCCGATCTGGCGACAACTGGAAGTGGGGCGCATTTCAATACCTCGACTGGAATGTGACCAACCGGTTCTCCGTAGGGCTATTCCAATCGGTGGTATGGGGCGCGCGCAATGCCGAGGGGCGACGGGGTTTTGACTTCAATTACTTCAATCCCATCATTTTCCTACGGCCGGTGGAATTGACTAACACGTCGTCGCCCGATAAGATGCACCTCGGATTGAATACCAAATACAAAGCCCTGCGCAACCTCACGGTGTATGGCCAGTTTCTGCTGGGCGAATTTACCGCGAAGGAGTTTTTCTCCGGCAATGGTCATGTGAACAACAAGTGGGCGGCGCAGCTCGGCTTCCGCGGGTTTGACGCCTTCGGTATTAAGGATTTGAACTTCCTCGCCGAGTACAATACGGCCCGCCCTTATACCTACTCCCATTTTGATCCGGTAAGCAACTACAGCAATTACGGTCAGTCGCTGGCCCATCCGTGGGGCGCTAATTTCCGGGAACTGGTTGGTATACTTAACTACTCCTACAAACGGTTCGATTTCTCGTTCCAGGGCACCTGGGGCCAGTATGGCACCGACCCCGATTCGACTACCAACTATGGTGGTGATATCTTCAAATCGTACAGCACCCACTTACAAGTATATGATAACCGTATCGCACAGGGTGTGCGCAATAACCTGTTGTATGCCGATGGGCGCATATCATACTTATTCAACCCCAAATATAACCTGCGGGTAGAAGCGGGGGCGATATACAGGCGGCATGGGGTGCCTGAACAGGGTAAGCACCACCAAACCGGCATGCTTACACTCGGCTTGCGTGCGTCATTCCGCAATTTGTATTACGATTTTTAAACGGCGCATTGAGTTATCTCCACTTTTTTTTGGATATTGCACAGCTATGAGCAGGATCATCATCATCAATGGCCCGAACCTGAATTTGCTGGGTGTGCGGGAAAAAGGTATTTATGGCGATCAGCGCTTCGAGGATTACTTCGAGACGTTAAAAACGCAGTACCCGCAGGTGGAGTTGTCCTATTTCCAGAGCAACCACGAGGGGGCGCTAATTGATAAAATCCACGAGGAGGGCTTTTCAGCCGATGGGATTGTCCTTAATGCAGGCGCTTATACCCATACGTCGTTGGCCATTGCCGATGCCATTGCGGCCGTGACCACACCAGTGGTGGAGGTACATATTTCTAATGTGTACGCGCGGGAATCGTTTCGCCACCATTCATACCTGGCCAAAAACTGCAAAGGGGTTATCTGTGGCTTTGGTCTTGATGGCTACCGCCTGGCAGTGGCGGGTTTACTGACAGGATAAGCATGGCCAGACTGGCGCAACCCGCCATCACCGCCGCCATGGGTACGGTGGTTCCGTTGTGGAAATAACTCACCAGCCCCGAAGACAATGCTCCGCAGGCCATCTGTAAACTGCCCAATAATGCTGAGGCGCTACCTGCCAATTTACTGAACGGGCCGAGGGCCAATGCTGAGGTATTGGGAAAAACAAATCCCTGCGAACCGAGGAACAAGAAAATCAACCCTACCATCACATACAGATTGATATAGTCCGTGAGGCAAAGGACTATTAACAGGAGCCCGATGGAGGATTGCACAATCAAGGCTATTCTTGCAATTCGCTCACTGGTGTATTTAGTGAGCAGGTACCGGTTCAGTTGGCTTGCCGTAATAAGCGCCGAAGCAATCAGCGCAAAAACCAATCCGTATTGGCTTTCATCCAGCCCGTACAAGGTGATCATCACATAGGGCGACCCTGCCAGATAGGCATAAAGCCCCGAAGAGGCAAGTCCGCCGGCAAGTGCATAGGTGATAAACTGCCGGTTGCGGAAGACCTGCCAATACGAACGGGTTATCGGTCGCGGTAGCAGGGACATTTCTGGATTCGGGCCTTTGCTTTCGGGTAAGAAAAAAATCACCGCCGCCAGGATGCCGGTGGTGATCAATGCAAGTACAACGAATATGCCATGCCAATCCCAGTGCGCCATGACGAAACTGCCTACTGTAGGGGCCAGGATGGGAGAGATGCCGATGACCAACATCAGCATGGAGAAAACCTTCGCGCTTTCGGTGGGCCCGAAGAAGTCACGCACCATTGCCCGCGAAGCAACCATCCCGCCGCAACTACCCAACGCCTGTACAAAGCGGTAGGCGATGAGATGATCCGCATCATTTGTCAGGGCGCAGCTTACCGATGCGACGATGTAGATGACCAGACCTACGATTAACGGAATTTTACGCCCGAATCGGTCGAGCAGCGGACCGTAAATGATTTGTCCGGAAGCAATTCCGATGAAGAAGGATGTGAGCGACAATTGGATATGTGCCACCGTGGTATCCAGGCTTGCCGCAATGGCATCAAAACCCGGAAGGTACATGTCGATGGAAAACGGCCCGATGGCCGCGAGCAACCCAAGTGTGATGAAGATGAAAAACCGATGCCGTTGTGCAACTGTCATGAAGGCGGCAAAAGTAACGTTTTGGTTTTGTTCTTTTGTACCCCTATTGTAAAAAACGCCACCTATCAATTACCGCTCGGTCGTAAGGTGCAACCAAGCCGATTCCGGCATCAGTTTTTCCGGGCGGCGGTAGCGTCCTTTTGTGGCCGGGCCATTAAATACACACCCAGCGCAACAAACGGAAGGCTCAGCAATTGGCCCATGTTAAACTTCATCCCTTCTTCAAATGCCTCCTGGTTCTCTTTAAGAAACTCCAGTGCAAACCGGGCGCCGAAAAGGAGTATTAAAAATACGCCGAACAGGAAGCCGGGCTTCAAGCGTGGTTTGTGGTGATAGATGTACCACAGCAGAATAAAGATTAAAATGTAGCAGATCGCTTCATACAATTGGGCGGGATGGCGCGGAACCGCATCGATACGCTCAAATACAACAGCCCATGGAAGGCTTGACGGCAGCCCGATAATTTCGGAATTGAAAAAATTGCCGATTCGGACGAACGCTCCGGCCAGTGGGATAACGATGACCAGCCTATCGGTAAGCCAGAGGAAGCCGGTCTTTGTTTTTCGACAGAAAAGGAAAATGGCGATCAATATCCCCAGTGCGCCACCATGACTGGCTAACCCGTGAAATCCGGTGAGCATGAAATTGCCGTTGGCATCAAAGGTATACGGCAATATCATTTCAAGGGGGTGGTCCTTATAGTAATCAAACTCGTAGAACAGGCAATGCCCCAACCGTGCGCCAAGCAATGTGCCAATGAAAATGTAGATACTCAATTGGTCCAGCAGCTCCTGCGACTTATTCTCCCGCTTGAAAATGTGCAGCATCAGCACATAACTGCTGATGAAAGCCAGTAAGAAACACAGGGTATAATACCGCACTTCAAAACTGCCGATGCTGAAAATTTCTGGCCTTACATTCCAGTGGATTACCGCTAATATGCTGTCTATCATGGTCATGATATGTTTAGGTTGGTAAATATAGCGTTATCCCCCGATAATCGGCAAACCAACGTCAAAATAGTCATCAAGTCATTGGTCGTAAGTCGTTGCCCACCAAATCGTCACAACGTCAAATCAATCCCCGGTTGCTCAATAAGTGTCAGTCCGTCGCTGATTAACTTGCGCAGCTCAGGCCGATTTTCGGAGTTACCTACGAGCCATGCTTCGATTTCATTGGTGACGCGGGGGGCATGGTCGTGATGTTTGAGTACTTCCAATAATTCCAATGCGCACAGCCAATCGTCGGGGTAATCGTGTTTTATACGCGACCAAATGGGTAGCAGCACCTCGTCATCCTGGCCCGATTCGCGTACTTGGCGTACGGTCGCGTAAAGCTGATGGAGTTGTTTCGTGCGCTCCGGATACCCACTTGCCGGCGTGTATTTCTTAGCAATCAATGACACTTGCTCAAAAGCATCCTTATCGGCCGCGCCACAAAAGACGGAAACGATATGGTCGCCGATAGCCATGTCGTAGTTACCCCATTCGGGCTTGAAATACACTTCGTTCGTGCGGTGGTTTGTTACTGTACAATAACGGAA
>Ga0079224_100016054_pt1 | contig 10500 bp, 9 predicted proteins | sample Stecom2015_FD_80414 | JGI IMG/M metagenome (GOLD analysis project Ga0079224, IMG submission 80414) | Agricultural soil microbial communities from Utah to study Nitrogen management - Steer compost 2015 | ecosystem: Environmental > Terrestrial > Soil > Agricultural land | place: USA: Utah...
GCACCAAGAGATCCCACCAAGAGGCCTGGCACCAATAGACCACCAAGAGGCCTGGCACCAATAGATCCCCCAAGAGGCCTGGCACCAATAGATGCCAAGAGACAGGTGGTGGAAAAGATGCTTCCCTCTTGCATCCCGGCGGGAAGTGTCGTCTTATTGTGGCTACTATGAAAGCATCACAGCATGTTTTAGGCCTGATCCTTGTTCTTCTTTCATCGACCCTATTCAATGGGTGTTCACAAGCAGAGGACATCGTCTCACAGACGCCTAATGAGGAAGATGTAAGCGAGAACGAGAATATGGGAAGCCGCTACTGGGTCTATATCGGGACCTATACGCGCGACGAAGCACGAGGAATCTATCGAGCCACCTTTGACCCTAGCACGGGTTCTCTTTCTGAAGTGGAACTGGCAGTCGAGACAGACAGCCCGGCGTTTCTCGCTTTACACCCGGACGGCAATGTCCTTTACTCAGTTAACGAAGTCAGCCAGCTCCAGGGTGAAGAAGGTGGAGGTGTGTCGGCCTTCCGGATTAATCCCAGCAACGGTGAGCTGACCCTTCTCAACCAGGTGTCCGCAAAAGGAGCCGGTCCCTGCCATATAACCGTCGATCCGTCAGGTCAGACTGTTCTCGTCGCCAACTATGGTGCCGGCAGTGTAGCTGCCTTCCCGATTCAAGCAGATGGAAGTCTTGGCGCAGCCAGTTCAGTAATCCAACACGAGGGATCCAGTGTCCACCCGAGGCGGCAACAGGGTCCGCATGCCCATGCTGTGGTAATGTCTCCGGACGGCAATTATGTGTTTGCCGCGGATCTCGGCTTAGACCAGATCCTTATCTATCAACTCGACTCTCCAAATGGTCGACTCACACCGGCCGATCCACCGGCAACAAATCTAGCTCCAGGAGCAGGTCCCAGGCATTTCGCGTTTCATACCAGCGGGCAGTTCGCTTATTCAATCAACGAGTTGGATTCCACCGTCACGGCCTTTCGCCACGACACAGGTAAGCTGGAAACGATACAGACGATCAGCACTCTGCCAGATGACTTCGAAGGTGAAAACTATCCGTCTGAAATTATGATCCATCCAAATGGACGTTTCCTATACGGGTCCAATCGAGGACATGACAGCATCGTCATTTACGAGATTTCAGAATCGGACGGACTTCTCACTTTAGTGGGACACGAACCCACGCGAGGACCGACACCACGTTACTTTGGGATCGAGCCCGCCGGTTCCTACCTTCTTTCAGCAAGCCAGCAGGAAGGGACAATTTCGGTCTTTGAAATCGACCGGGATGAGGGCACTCTTCATTTCACTGGACAAACCATCAATGTGCCGACACCTGTCTGCTTGGTCTTCGTTGAAGCCACATCTTGATGGGACGAGCTGGCGCGTTGTCAGGTATTTCGTTCCTGCGTGACTGGTTCTCCTCTGGACAGGTCCAGCAAGGTCGACAGGTACACGAAATCAAATGGCTGAACCACATGATCAATTAGAGGGGAATCGGTCCAGGCTTTGCCTTCTTGCAGCCCGATCAACAATACCATCATCTGGTGATCTGAGCCTCTCGCATTTCCCAGCCAATTGAGGTGATCTCTAGGATTTCCTTCAAGCAGGATCACCGGGCAAGAAGGACTCTCCATTGCCGCCAAGACTTTGTCCTCGCCTGACGCAACAATATACCGATGCCTGGAGTGTTCCAAAAAATCAATCAGCAGCTCCTGTTCGGCCGGTTCGTCGAAAAGGATGCAAACTGTCTTGCTTCTCTTCATTACTTTTGCCCCGTTCAATTGCTTATGCAAGCAATTGGCATGCCACGCCAAGGTGAGCTACATTAGTCATAGAAAGACCGTTACTTACGTTCGGCAAGTGAACCCTTTCGGAAAGGGGTGGCGGCAAAATTTACCGGTTTAGCATCGACCACTCCGGTCAAATCTTAATCTCTCTTCAGTAGATAAAGCGCTTGAGCCAGTGATCTCCTGACTTGGATTGCATCTTGAAGAGTCTTCTCCTTCGCACAAAAGACGCAGGCGGCGAAACATGCTGCCGGGCTGCCGGTTCCTCAGGGGGTTGGCGAAGAACAAGATCAAGTCGTCTTCCTTTAGCAGAGCATTCACTCCGTCTGAAAATCAGAAGCCGTCCTATTCTCATCATTCATGGTTTGCAGGCTCCTACCAGCGTCCGGCGAGTAGAGCCTTTGTCCTCGCCAGACCCCTTATGGCAAAGAAGGTGAAAAAGTTCATCCGAAAGGCAACTAAAATGGACGAAGAGAAGATATACCTTGACAGGCGTGGTAAGATCGACTGCAGATTTCTTGGGTCCGAACACCACCATATGCGAAATCATGCTCTGACAGTCCTTATCGCCGGACTTCTCTTCATGGTGCCGTGTTTTGCCCAGGACAGTTCCCCCGCATTCATTCTTTCCGGGCAAGTCATACTCGACACGGGTCAACCTCCGCAGGAACCAGTGCAGGTAGTTCTGACCTGCTCGGGAGTCGTTTATCAGCAGGTCTTGAGCCAATCAGGCGGGCAATTTTCTTTTAACTTAGTTGACAATAAGACGCCCGGGACTGATTTCTTTCACACGGCAGGCAGCCCCTCGGGCGGTGGTTTCAAGAATTTCAATCAACTTGGGAGAGGTATGGGGGACAGCGGCGCCTGGGGATCAGGCCGCTCCAAAGGTGGTCGCTTGAGCCTCAGCGATTGTGAAGTCAGTGCCGTGCTTCCCGGTTACATTTCAGAGGTCATCTATCCCGGAAGTCGGGACCGAATGGATAACCCTGATCTCGGAACGATTACGCTTTATCCGATTCAAAGACCCACCAGCAGCGTGGTTAGTGTCGAGCTGTTAGCAGCTCCCAAGAAGGCTCGCGAAGCCTACGAAAAAGCCCAATCAGCTCTGGCAAAGGGTCAGGTCAAGGACGCGAAGAAGAACCTGCAGATCGCTGTAGAACATCATCCATCGTTCAGTATGGCCTGGCAACAACTCGGGCAGATCGCCGCCAGCGAAGGAAACCGCCAGCAGGCTAAGGAACATTTTGAAGCTGCAATCAAAGCCGATCAGAGCCAGGAAACTGCATATTGTGCCCTCGCGCAGCTTCTACTGGCGGAGAATCAAGAAGCTTTAGCTCAGGCTCACCTGGAAGAGGTCTTATCAAGGCAGTCGAAAGCAGGATGTGCTGCCTACCTTTATGCCTATACCAGCTTTCAACGAGGGGATCTGGCTAGGGCAGAAGAGTACGCAAGAAAAGTTCTAGAAGGTCCTCAGAGCCAGTCGTTTCCAGGTGCTTACTACTTGCTCGGGTCAATTCTGGCCCAAAAGCGCAATTACTCGGATGCCGCAAGCCAGTTCAAACGTTTCCTTCAGCTTTCTCCAGGCTCGGTCGAGGTGAAGAGAATCCGGGCAAAACTAAGCGCGTGGCAAAAAATGGGTCTGCTTGAGGACGGAAGTGACTCGATTCAGTAAGCCTGCTAGGACCACTTGTTCTTTGGGAACTCGCCCAAGTTCTCGAAACGACCTCTTTCCAAGAATCTAAACCAGTTGTCTGCCGAAGGAGACCCCCGTAAACTGGGTCCCAGTTAACCGAACAACGCCAGTGCCAGTAGCGGTCGTTCAAGTAGGGAATGCACAATCAGGAGCGAGTCGCATGCCAACATTCCAGTTTGATCATATCCATCATGAAACCGAGGACGTCGAGACAGCCATCGAATTCTATAAGAGCGTTTTTGGGGCTCGGGCCGACAAGCCGTTTGAACGGGGCGGTGCCACCTGGGTCAATGTGCAACTGGGCGACTTCACCATTGTTGTCACCAATCGCGCCGCACGATCGATGAGCAGAGAGCGCTACCAGGGATTCGATCATTTCGCCGTCCAAACCGATGATTTTGATGGCACTCTGGAAATGTTAGAAAAGAAGGGAATCCTACCATGGTTGGGTCCCCTGAAATTGGAAACGGGTCAACGCCTGGTCTTCATCGAAGCACCAGATGCAATGAAAATTGAGATTCTTGAAGCACTTTGACTATTGATGGAGGGATTATGAACCGAAACACTCGTCGAGAGTTTCTCAGCAACTCAACCAGAATATTTGTCGCTGCGGGAGCGGCGGGAGTCGGTATTTTCGGGAGTGTCAGTTCGGGACCTATCTCTCCGAGCTTTCAGGAAGAGTGGAGGAACCGCCAAGCGGAGATGTCCTACCGCCGGTTGGGTAGAACGAATTTCATGATTTCTCGAATTGTAATGGGTGGTAATCAGATCGCCCCAGACAATTATGATCATGTCCTGGAGGCACTGGACTATGGTCTGAATTATCTGGATACAGCGCCGGCATACGGGCGTGGTCGAAGCGAGGAGGGCTACGCTCGCGTCATTCAGGCTCGAAGTCGTGACCGGTTTTTCATCACCAGCAAAGTCAGCAACTGGGATTTGAATCGAAACCGATTGTTGAGAGAGATCATGGAAACACTCTCAGAATCGGAGCAGCGTCGCTTAAAGGCTGAGGTTGAAGAGAGGATCGCCTTGCAGGGCACCGATCGCCCAGACTATTTCGTCGGCTATTTTTCGTCGCAACGCCGCGAATTGGAAGATGCGACGTTGAGCAACATTCTAGAAGAGCGGTACGGCGACCGGATCGATCGGCCCCGAAACTACAAGCAAGTAATCATTGAATCGGTGGAAGGAAGTCTGAAGCGCTTAGGGACCGACTATCTCGACTGCCTGCTCTGTCCCCACGGAGCGAACACGCCTCATGAGCTGCAAAAGTTTCCGGAAATCTTTGAAGCCTTCGAGCAGTTAAAGAAGGCAGGGAAGGTGCGTCACCTTGGAGTTTCGGCTCACACCGATCCTGCCGGCATTCTGAAGGCGGCGGCGGACCAGCCTCTCTATTCCATGGCCATGGTTGCCTATAATTTCGTCAACCACCGTCATGTGGACGATGCCCTGCGCTATGCTCACGAGCGAGGCCTTGGAATCATTGCAATGAAGACTGCACAGCCCCTTTTCGTCGGACCAGACCAAGACCGTGACCGACGTTCCACTTATCTGCTAAACGCAGTCGAGAGCGACGGTAGCACCATACAGCGAGCCTATCTGTGGAACTTACAAAACCCCTATTTGTCGGCCGTTATTTCCGACATGCAAAATATGAAAATGGTTCGAGATAACCTGCCCCTGGCAAAGCAGGTGTAAATCGACCAAATCTACATCTTCGCAGGGGCCCGAAACGGATCGAGACGAGAAATGCGTTTTCTACGGGCCGAAGGAGAAACATGCTCTTCGACCCGAGAAACCCGACGCCCTTGTTGACATTGATCTATCTTCTCGCGGGCTGGCAACGCTTGCACCGACCATTCCACCAGGACGGCATCCACAGTCCACAGCGCGCACAGAAAAAACTATTCAACTTTTCCACGGTTTTCCCCCTTGTTCGATTTCAGCAGCTGGTATCCCCAACCAGCAATCGAAAGCGGAATTATAGGAACCTGAGAACCTCCTGTCACGAACAAAATGTAAACTAACACCCTGATATTCTGGATGCCGCGAATGGAAAAGGGTTGCTTGATCTATTGTATCTTCCTCGTTTCCCCTGGAGAAAATGTGAGGTGAAGGATGTTCGACTTCTTGTTTTCGGCGGAAATCTGGATTGCGCTGATAACGCTCACCGTCTTGGAGGTGGTGCTAGGGATAGATAATATTATCTTTATCTCGATTCTTTCCGAGAAGCTCGAAGAGAGCCATCAAAAACGAGCTCGAAAGATAGGCCTGCTGGTGGCAATGGCCAGTCGAATCCTCCTCCTCCTTTCAATTACCTGGCTCATCGGACTTACGAGACCTCTCTTTGTAGTGGTGGGGGAGGAGCTTTCCGGTCGTGATCTCATCCTCATGGTAGGGGGACTGTTTCTACTCGCCAAAAGCACGTGGGAGATTCATTCCAAACTGGAAGGAACCGAAGTGGCTGCAGGCACAACCGCAGTGGCCTCGTTTGGAGGAGTCATTTTGCAAATTCTGGCGTTGGACGTCGTGTTTTCGATTGATTCCGTCATAACCGCGGTTGGAATGACAGACCGACTGGGTGTCATGGTGGTGGCAGTTGTCGCCGCGGTTCTGCTTATGATGGTCTCAATGGAAACGATCAGCGAATTTGTCGAGAAGCATCCAACGATCAAGATGCTGGCGCTGAGTTTCTTGCTGTTGATCGGGGTGTCGTTAATTGCAGAATCTCTCGACGAGCATATCCCCAAGGGCTACCTGTACTTCGCTATGGCTTTTTCAGTCTTTGTGGAAATGCTCAATCTTCGAGTCCGAAAGACTCGTGAACCGGTTCAGCTTAAGAAACGTCCTCTTTGAGAAAATAGATGGGAGAATCAGTGTTCCGCCGGATCGCCAGGGCGCGAGAATAAATGCAAATGACCCGATTTTCCTTTTCTAAGGATTCGCGGCACTCGGGATTTGCGGCATGCTCTTCAAGCCGGCAGATCGATAGAATTGAATGGGACAGAGAAGCGAAGAAGGATATGAGTTCTGATCTTGGAAAAATTGCAAGAATCGTGGCAGGACTGCTTTCGTTATTCGTGTTTTCCTGCCAGACGCCAGCTCCTTCCGAGGAACTGAATCAAAGGACGTCGCCTCGTCCAGATATCTATCTGATCACAATCGATACGCTTAGAGCCGACTATGTGGGCTCCTACGGCGGCCCGGTACCCACCCCAACCCTGGACACCATCGCTGGTGACGGAGCACGTTTTACGGGTGCGATCAGCGAGGTTCCTCTAACATTGCCGGCACATTCTTCTCTGTTGACCGGGTTTTATCCAGTAACGACGGGGGTCCATGACAACCTCGGCTATTATCTCGATGAAGAATTCGACACCGTCGCCGAACGCCTGCAGCGCGCCGGGTACAGGACGGGTGCTTTCGTTGGGTCCTATGTTTTGTCTTCGAAATGGGGACTTAGCCAGGGGTTTGAAGTCTATGAGGATCGATTCAAGAGCTCGGCGCCGGGAGAAAGCCCCACGGAAGGGATTGAGCGTCGGGCGGAAGAGGTGATTGAACTCACCGTTGAGTGGATTGAAAGCACAGAATCCAGTAAGCCACGCTTCTGCTGGATCCACCTGTTTGATCCCCATGACCCATATCATCCGCCGGAGCTGTTTCAATCTCGCTATCCCGACGACCCCTACGGCGGTGAAGTGGCCTATGTTGACTTCGCTCTAAGTCAGTTGATCCAGAAGCTTAAGGATTCCAAAAATTATGACGACAGCTTGATCATTATCGCCGGGGACCACGGCGAATCACTCGGAGCACACGAGCCCACTCATGGATTTTTCCTGTATGAAGAGACCCTTCATATTCCGCTGATTATCAAACTTCCGCGTAGCCGAGGCGTACCGAAACAGGTCGTCGACGGCACCGTTCAACTAGTAGACATTGCACCCACCATCTTTCAAATCGTCGAACTGCAGCGATTTGATGACCTCCAGGGGAGGGGTCTTCTAGGGGCTATGCTGGGAAAGGAATCCTTGGTAGGGCGACCCGCTTATTCGGAAACCTACTATCCGAATCAGTTTGGATGGAACGGGCTGCGATCCTGGCGTACTTATCCTCATAAATACGTGTTCGCTCCGAGGCCGGAGCTCTACGACCTCTCACAGGATCCGACCGAGACGAGCAATATCGCCGCTGAGAACGGTTCTCTGGTCGGACGATTCCGAGAGGATCTTCTCGCTTTTGAGGCACGGCACAGGAGGAATCAGCAGGAATCGGCCAGGCGAGCGATCTCGCCGGCGGATCTGGAACGACTGGCGTCGCTCGGATACATCGGAGGAGTGGTTGGTGTTTCGCCCCAAGAGGGGGAAACATTGCCGGATCCGAAAGATCGTATAGATGAGTATCTGGCAATAAATCGCGCAATGGCGGACCTTGCAGAAAAGAATTATCAAGGAGCTTACCAGGCGCTCTCGGGCTTATCGGCAGTAGAGTCCGATACTGTTCGCTTTCTTCGAGGTCAGATTTACTTCGGCTTGAACCGTTATCACGACGCAGCTCGCGAGTTGAAAGCGGTGGTGAACAACGAAGAGAGTAACTCCTATGCTCGCTTCTATCTGGCTCGCACCTATCTGGCCACAGGGGAAACCGAGCTGGCCGAACAGCTTCTTGTTGAACTTGTCGAGAAGGACACAATGTTTTCCCCGGCATACAACCATCTAGGACTGATCTATTCCGACCAGGGACGGACCGACGAAGCCATTGACGCGTTTTCAAAAGCTGTGACTATTCACGAAGATGCTCACGCTTACCAGATGCTGGGCTACTTGTACACTCGCAAAGGTCAACCCGGGCCGGCTGCCGAATCTCTGGAAAAAGCGGTCTCCCTGGAACCAGCGAATGCTCTGGCCCACCTGTATTTGGCCAACGCCTATCATCTGCTGGGGGATGATCAGGCGGCCAGGAAAGCTTACGAGACAGCATTCAAAATAGAGCCGTCGCTGCGAGAAAAGCTGCAACGGTCTGCCCCCTGAAATATTAATTGCAAAAAGGGGCGTTCGCGCTTGGCTTTATTTAGAATAGAAAGCGAATGGCGAAGCTTGTTGGGAAAGGATCGACCGGTACAAAGGTTTGGAGATTAGGGTGAGACATCGACGGATATGGACAATCGGAATCGTCGTTGCGGTTCTGACGATTGGCTGGAGCCGCTTCAGCCACGGAGCTCAGGTGACTCAGCGGCAGGAGGAGTCGTATGACTATTTCGACAAGTGGTTGAACGAGGACGTTGTCTACATCATCAGTGACGAAGAAAGGGACGTGTTTGAGAAGCTAACTGCTCCTGAAGAGAAGGAGCAATTCATCGAACAATTCTGGTACCGACGAGATCCTGATCCCAGAACGCCAGCGAACGAGTTCAAGGAGGAACATTACCGCCGAATCGCCTATGCCAACGAGAAATACTCGGTCGGTATGCCGGGTTGGAAGTCGGACCGAGGCCGCATTTACATCATTCATGGACCTCCGGATCAAATAGAATCACGCCCCACGGGTGGCCGCTACATGCGCCCATCCTGGGAAGGCGGAGGCGTCACCCAGGCTTATCCTTACGAGGTCTGGCGCTACCGCCGTATCGAGGGACTGGGTCAGGAGATTGAACTCGAGTTTGTAGACCGTACCATGAGTGGAGTCTACGAGCTGGCTCTCCATCCAGAAGAGAAGGACGCGCTTCTGGAAATGGGAACCGCCGGTCCCACCTGGGCGGAGATAATGGGTGAACAGACGAAGGCAGATCGCCCTTATTTCAATTTCGGAAACCAGACCAGCCGTTACATCCGTCAGCAGGATAGCCTTTTTGAACGGTATGCTCGCTTCGCTAATATCGAGAAACCCGCTCCTATCCGTTACACGGACCTTCAGGAAATTGTAAACGTGGATGTAAGCTACGACGATCTTCCTTTTCGGACCAGGAAGGATACCTTCCGCTTAAGTGAGTCCCAGGTTTTGGTTCCGATTACAGTTGAAATTGAGGACAAAGATCTCAGCTTTACCGTCGAAAACGGCCAGCAGACGGCCGAAGTGGCTGTATACGGCGCGATTACAAGCATCCGAAATCGCCTGGTGATGGAGTTCGAAGAGGAACTGATCACCTCCTATCCATTGAACGAGAATCCGCATACTGGTGGAGGACGTGCCCTTTATCAGAAGATCGTGGTTCTCGAGAGCGGGATGAGATACCGCCTGGACATTGTAGTCAAAGACCTCAGCAGCGGAAAGACGGGCATGGAACGCAGTGTTATCGTAGCACCTTCTTTTGCCGACAACTCCCTTTCTCTGAGTCCGCTGATTCTTTCAAACTACATAGACGTATTGCCTAACCCACCCTTGGAGCCGAGTATGTTTATTCTCGGTGATGTCCGCGTTTACCCGAGCCTCAGCAATCGTTTTCGCCTGGATCAGTCCTTGAAGGCCTATTTTCAGGTCTACAATCTCGCGATCGACCAGAGCAGTGGAGCTCCTGATTTTACTATCACCTATCGGCTGATAAGAGACGGTTCAACAGTTGTCGAAATGAGTGAGCATACTGGAGAATCGGTTCAGTTCTATTCAGACAGGAGAATGGTGGTTGTAGAGAACCTGCCGATCGAAGGACTGGCCGCAGGTCAGTATCGTCTGGAGGTCGAAGTTCAGGATCGGATTTCGGGTGATGACATTGTCGAGCAGGCAGATATCATTCTTGAGCCACCGGTCAAAGAGCTTGCCTCCCAGTGACGGCATCTGAGATCTCTCTTTAGGGCTCAATGGGAAAATGTGATACCTATTCGGAGGGATACCCACGGCCGGCCCCAGGCTTCTCGATTTTTCCCGTCTGTTACCGGAATTTTAACCGCAGAGGCACATAGGACGCGGAGGATAGCAGGTCTGTCTTCTCGGAGTGGCGGCTTCGCTGATTCATTTCGTACCCGGTTTTGCCAGGCAAGAAATCCTTGAAAGGGGCATAAAATCCTTGATGGGC
>Ga0079224_100016055_pt1 | contig 10500 bp, 8 predicted proteins | sample Stecom2015_FD_80414 | JGI IMG/M metagenome (GOLD analysis project Ga0079224, IMG submission 80414) | Agricultural soil microbial communities from Utah to study Nitrogen management - Steer compost 2015 | ecosystem: Environmental > Terrestrial > Soil > Agricultural land | place: USA: Utah...
ACCCCTCCGCCGCCGGCCGCTACACCGTCCTGATGCCGAGCACCGCCCGCGGCGGCGGCATTAGCCGAAAGATCACCAACGTTCAGGACCGTAAGCGCCTCAAGGCCATCGCGGCCGAGCTCGACGTGCCGGAAGGAATGGGTCTCATCATCCGCACCGCTGGCGCGTCACGGACCAAGCAGGAGATCAAGCGTGATTTCGAGTATCTGCTGCGGCTGTGGGAAAGCGTGCGCGAGCTGACACTGCGCTCAACCGCCCCGGCGCTCGTCTACGAGGAAGGCGACCTCATCAAGCGCTCGATCCGCGACCTCTATACCAAGGACATCGACGAGATCATCGTCGCGGGCGAGGCGGCCTACAAGGAAGCCCGTGACTTCATGCGTATGCTGATGCCAAGCCACGTCAAGAACGTGGTGCTGTATCAGGACCCCGAGCCGCTGTTCAGCCGCTACCAGATCGAGCGGCAGCTCAATGCGATGTTCAGCCCCTACGTCCACCTGAAATCCGGGGGCTATCTGGTCATCAACCAGACGGAGGCGCTGGTCGCCATCGACGTCAACTCGGGCAAGGCGACGCGCGAGTTCTCCATCGAGGAAACGGCTCTCAATACGAACCTCGAGGCGGCCGACGAGATCGCCCGGCAGCTTAAGCTGCGCGACCTGGCGGGCCTGATCGTGATCGACTTCATCGACATGGAGGAGAAGCGCAACAACCGGGCGGTGGAGCGCCGTCTCAAGGAGGCGCTGCGCTTCGACCGGGCGCGAATCCAGGTCGGCCGGATCAGCCACTTCGGATTGCTTGAGATGTCGCGGCAGCGGCTCAGGACGGGCGTGCTCGAAGGCTCGACCTCGCAGTGCCCGCACTGCCAGGGCACGGGCATCATCCGCTCGACCGAGTCGGTTGCGCTTGCCGTGCTGCGCGCCATGGAGGACGCGCTGATGTCCGGCCCGCCGGCACCCATCGTCGCCAAGACGACGGCGAGCGTCGCGCTCTACATCCTCAACAACAAGCGCTCGTTCATCAACGAGATGGAGTCCCGCTACAAGGTCCCCATCTACGTGCAGGCGAGCGACAAGGCGCAGGGCGCGAACTTCTTCATCGAGAAGGCCGCGCGTTCTGCCGACGCTCAGCGCCAGCCGGAGCGCAGCGCCGTCAGCATGGACTGGGGATTCGAGGGCGAGGAGGAGCCAGAGCCCGCGGCTCGCGAGGAGGAGGTTTCGCATCACGAGGCCGAGGACGGCGAGGGGGCCCGCAGGTCCCGCCGGCGCCGCCGTCGGAGGGGCCGTCGCAGTGAACGCGGCGAGTCTTTGGGGGTGACAGCAGTCCCGGGCAACGGCGCGGACGAGGAAATCGCATATTCGTCCGAGGGTGCGGACACTGAAGATGACGTCGGCGCGGCCGAAGCCGCCGAAGACGAGGCTGGTGCTGAGGTTGGTGCCGCGGCGGTAGAAGAGGAGGGCGAGGCTCACGAGGATCGCCGGAACCGCCGTGGTCGCCGCCGTGGCCGCCGGGGCGGCCGCCGCGATCGTGGTGAAGGCTCCCGCCCTGGAGCGGAGGCAGCAGAAGCTGCCGGCGAGGTCGAACCGGACGAGGCAGAGAGGGAGGCCGCAGAACCCGAGCTCGGCCTGCCCGTAGCGGAGCCGGTTGCGGAACGGGCCCCGGCCGCAGCGGTTGCCGCGCAGCCCCTTGCGACGGAGTCCGCCGAGACGGTCGCCGAAGCGGCGCCGCAGCCGCCGGCGGCTGCTGCCGAGGCCGCCTCTGAGGAGCCTGCGCCCACGAGTCCGGTGGAGGAGCCGGAGGCTCAGCCCTTGGCTGCTGCAGCTGAGCCGGCGCCAGCCGAGGATCAGATCCCCGAGCTCCAGGCCGGCGAGGCCAGGCCGGGACGAAACGCCCGCACCGAACCGGTCGCCAGCGAGCCGGTGATCGAGCGGATCGTGGTCGGACCGGAAATCGGGACCGCGGAACAGCCGGCGCCTGCAGAGCCGGTGCGCCGCGGCTGGTGGCAGCGCCGCTTCGGCGCCACCACGGAATGAGGACCGTTCACTCGAACCGCCTGCCAGTTCTAATGACGAAACGGGGGAGCGCCGATCAGCGCTCCCCCGTTTCATCCTTGAATTGCTCTTGTCCGCGGAGCAGATTCAGCCTTTGCTCCGCATCGCCGCCATGAGGCTCGAGTCGTAGTAGTGCTCCGCGATCTGCCAGAAGTAGAGGACCTCGTTGCGGAATGCGTGGTGTGACTCGAGCGCCCGTTTGAACAGCTCGTTCTCGGCCGCGATCTCGGCGTAGAGCTCATTTGCAGCCTTCCAGCAGGCTTCCATCACCGGCTGCGGGAACGCACGCAGCTCAGCACCGGCGGCAATGAGCCGCTTCAAAGCCGGAGCGTTCACGAGGTCGTATTTCGCGATCATCCAGTTGTTGGCGGCTTCGGCGGCGTTGTTGACGATCGCCTGATACGTCTTCGGCAGCGATTGCCATTTCTCCATGTTGACGATCAGGTGCATCATGGCACCGCCCTCCCACCAACCGGGGTAGTAGTAGTATTTGGCCACCCGGTGGAAGGCGAGCTTCTCGTCATCATAGGGTCCGACGAACTCGGTGGCATCGATGGTACCGCGCTCGAGCGCAGGGTAGACATCGCCAGGCGCGATCTGCTGCGGAACCACGCCGAGCCTCGCGAGCACATGTCCGCCCATGCCGCCGATGCGGAACTTCAGGCCCTTGAGGTCCTCGACCGTGTTGATCTCCTTACGGAACCAGCCGCCCATCTGGGTGCCGGAGTTGCCCATCACGATGCCGTAGACATTGAACTTGCCGAGCGCCTCGTTGATGATCTCCCTACCGCCACCGAAGTGCCACCAGGAGTGCTGGTGACGCGCATTGAGGCCGAAGGGCAGGCCGGTGCCGAAAGCAAGCGTCGGCTCCTTGCCGATGTAGAAATAGACCGGCGTCTGAGCACATTCGACGGTCCCGACGGAGACCGCATCGAGCGCCTGTAGCCCGGGGATGATCTCACCAGCCGGAAACGTCTGGATCTGGAACTTGTTGTCGGTCGCCTCCGCCACGTACTTGGCGAACGTCTGTGCAGTGCCGTAAATGGTGTCGAGCGACCGTGGGAAGCTCGAAGTCAGGCGCCAGCGGATTTCAGGCGCACTCTGCGCGATCGCTGGACTCGCGAGCGCCGATGCTGCGGCCGATACTGCACCGGCCTTGAGGAAGGTTCTGCGTTTCATACTGGTACGTGCCCCACTAGAGACGGTCAGAAGTCCGATGCCTCTGATTGCAGTGGCGGACTCGCGCCCGCAGGCGCACAGAGAAAGACGCGCCAGCAGCCGTTCTTGATCAGCCACACGTCTTTGATGCGCGGATTGGCTGGCAGAGGTCAAGGTGCATGTGCCGCGAGAACCGACGAGCTGGTCAAGAAATGGACAGCTGGTGGCCCCTCAGCCTTTCCGCCGGAGAACGATGTCGAGCACGCGCTCCGGCGTCGGCTCCCGTTCGAGGCGGAAGAAGTCGCCATCGGTTTGGAGAGCTCGTTCGAGCTGCCGATGAAACTCGGATCGGTCCACCTCGATGGTCCCGAACTGCCTGAGGTGATCGGTCACGAACTGTGTGTCGAGCATGACGAAGCCGCCGAAAATCAGGCGGGCGGCCAGATAGACGAGGGCGATTTTCGACGCATCGCGCATCTCTGAGAACATGCTCTCGCCGAAGAAGGCGCCGCCGAGCGCCACGCCGTAGAGGCCGCCCACCAGCTGGCCCTGGTGCCAGGCCTCCACCGTATGGCAATGGCCCAACCGGTGCAGCTCGCGATAGAGTTTGCGGATACGGTCGTTGATCCAAGTCGTCCGGCGGCCGGGGCGCGAGGCGGCGCAACCGGCGATGACCCCGTCGAAGTCCGTGTCGATGCGGATCTCGTACGGCGCCTGCCGGATGGTGCGCTGCAGTCGCTTCGGTACCAAGACTCGGTCGAGCGGAAGGACGCCGCGGGCCTGCGGCTCGATCCAGTAAAGCTGCGGATCATCGGCGCTTTCGGCCATGGGGAAGATGCCGCACGTGTAGGCCTTCAGCAGGACCTGCGGAGTGATCTCGAGCAGCGGGCTTTCGCGAGCAGTCATCTGCCTTTCACGCCTGTTACAGAGGCTTGGCACCGGAATGGCGTCGAACGGTAATCGGCGAAATTATCCGCGGTTCCAACCGCCCTGGGTCTCGCTGAAAATATTGCGGAATATCTTAAGCGTGAGCAATGCCAATCCACCTTCCCTGTTCGCGGGCAGGATCCTGGCCTGGTGCCCGAAGATCAAGCCGCTCTCCCCCCGGGGCGATCTCACTCGGCATTGCCGAGGTACTTCTCGAGCCAGTGGATGTCGTAGAGCCCGTTGGCGATGTCCGCCTGCTTCACCAAGTCGACGAACAAGGGAATGGTCGTCTCGATGCCGTCGATGACGAACTCGGACAGGCAACGTTTGAGGCGCATCAGGCACTCGTTGCGGTTCTTGCCGTGCACGATGAGCTTGCCGATGAGGCTGTCGTAGTACGGCGGGATCCGATAGCCCTGATAGACGCCGCTGTCGACGCGCACGCCAAGTCCGCCGGGCGGGTGCCAGTAGGTGATCTTGCCGGGTGACGGGCGGAAGGTGCGCGGGTTCTCGGCGTTGATGCGGCATTCGATGGCGTGGCCCGAAAAGCTCACCTCCTCCTGGCGAAGGCTGAGCGGCAAGCCGGCGGCGATGCGGATCTGCTCGATGACCAGATCGACGCCGGTGATCATTTCGGTGACGGGGTGCTCGACCTGCAGGCGCGTGTTCATTTCGATGAAATAGAACTCGCCGTCCTGGTAGAGGAATTCGACCGTCCCAGCGCCGCGGTACTTCAGCTTTCGCATGGCGGCGGCGACTGTCTCGCCGATCTTCTGGCGGGCCTCGGCGTTGAGAGCCGGGGAAGGGGCCTCTTCCCAGATCTTCTGATGCCGCCGCTGGAGCGAGCAGTCGCGCTCGCCAAGATGAATGGCGTTGCCCTTGCCGTCGCCGAAGACCTGAATTTCGATGTGGCGCGGCTTGCTCAGGTACTTCTCGAGGTAGACGCTGTCGTCGCCGAAGGCCGCCTTGGCTTCAGAGCGGGCCGTTGCGAGCGCGACCTCGAGATCGTCTGGAGAGCGCGCCACCTTCATGCCGCGGCCGCCACCGCCTGCCGCCGCCTTGATGAGGACGGGAAAGCCCATATCCCTGGCGATGCGCTGTGCGTCGGCCTCGCTCGTCACGGCACCGTCCGACCCGGGGACGACGGGAATGCCGAGGCGCTTGGCGGTCTCCTTCGCCTCGATCTTGTCCCCCATGATGCGGATATGCTCCGACGTCGGCCCGATGAAGGTGATGCCGTGCTCTTCCAGAATTTCGGCGAACCGCGCATTCTCCGCCAGGAAACCGTAGCCAGGGTGAACGGCGTCTGCGCCCGTAATCTCGCAGGCGGCCAACAGGCGCGGAATGTTCAAGTAGCTCTCCGCGGCAGGCGGCGGTCCGATGCAAACGCTTTCGTCGGCGAGCCGCACGTGCATGGCATCGGCATCGGCCGTCGAATGCACTGCGACGGTGGCGATGCCGAGTTCCTTGCAGGCCCGCTGGATGCGCAGCGCAATCTCACCACGGTTCGCGATCAGGACTTTGTCGAACATGTGTTTCGAGCGAGCAGGAAAGTAGCTGAGCCCCACCCGCCATGCGCTCCTATTCGATGACGACGAGCGGCTCGCCGAACTCCACGGGCTGGCCGTTCTCGACAAGAATATGGGTCACGGTTCCCGACCGCGGGGCCGGAATGTGATTCATGGTCTTCATCGCCTCTATGATCATCTAGGTCTGCCCCTGCACCACGCGCGAGCCGATTTCGACGAACGGGGCGGCGCCGGGCTCCGGCGCCCGGTAGGCAGTGCCGACCATCGGCGATTTCACGCAGCCGGGGTGATTGGCGATGTCGGAGGCAGGCTCGGCAGGTCCGGCTTGGCCCGCTGGAGAAACGGGGCTCGCCGGAGCAGCTTGCTGAGGCGCGACAGCGGAAACCGACAGATTGCGGGCAACCCGGATCTTGAGCCCCGACTTCTCGATTTCGATTTCGCTCAAACCCGTCTCGACGAGCAGCGCCGCGAGATCGCGGATCATCTGCTGCTCGGAATTGCCGCCCCGATCTCGTTGGTCTTTCGCCATGCTTGTTGGTTCCGCCATCGTTCCAGTCGTGCCGGCCCGGCTCCACTCCTCAGGGTCGAGCCTGCCCCTGCTGCTCCAGAATGTCCGCCATTGCCTCCAGTGCGAGCTCGTACGTCTTCGGGCCGAAGCCGCAGATGACACCCCGTGCGACTGGCGAGATATAAGAGTGGTGGCGGAAGCTCTCCCGCCGGAACACGTTCGTCAGGTGCACCTCGATCGCGGGCAGCTCCGCCGCACTCAGCGCATCAAGCAACGCTACGGACGTATGCGTGTAGGCGCCTGCGTTCAGAATGATGCCGCTGGCGGCGTTGCGCGCCTGCTGGATCCAGGTGACGAGCTCACCTTCGATATTCGACTGCCGGAAGTCGATCTGCAACCCGAGCTGTGCTGCCCGCGCCTCGACCCGCCGCTGTACGTCGCCCAAGGTCTCGGCGCCGTAGATCGAGGGCTCGCGCAGGCCGAGCATATTCAGGTTGGGTCCATTGAGGACGTAAACAGGCTTTGCCATTGATCAGTCTCGAGGTGTGGTCGCGGGGCGTCGGGCATGTCGCCGGGCCGCGGCTCATGCGGCTGCGGCCCGTTTATCAGCTTTCCGGCAGTGGCGGAAGCGCACCGCGAACAATGTCGTTCGCATCGTCGTGCCGATCAACAGACTTGACACCCCTCCTTGCGCGCCTCGCCGATCATCTGGCGCAGGCCGTCCAGCGCCAGGAAGCCGACGTTCACTTTGGCATCCACCACGTAGCCCGGGGTGCCCTCGATAGCCAAGGCCTGCGCGATCGCCGATGTCTGCTTGATGGCTGCCTCGAACTCCGGATTGTCCATGTCGGCCTTCAGCTTCTCCACGTCGAGCCCGACTTTTTGGGCAATCTTGAACACGTTGTCTTTCGTGACCTGCCGCTCCTTCATGAGCGCGATGTGAAAGTCCAGGTACTTGCCCTGGGCTCGCGACGCCATCGCCGCCTTGGCCGCGAAGATCGAGTTCTCACCGAAAATCGGGAATTCCTTCAGCACCACTTTCACGTTGGAATCGGCTTCGATCAGCTTCATCAGCTCGCCGACGGCGCGCTTGCACCAGGGGCAGTTGTAGTCGAAGAACTCCACGATAGTGATGTCGCCGTTGGGATTGCCCAGGACGAAATCCGCCGGCGAAGTGAAGATCTTGTCCTTGTTCTCGAGGATGATTCGCCTGTGCTCGGCGACCTGCATTTCGGCCTGGCGCTTCTCGAGCTCCCGTCCAACCTCGAGGAGCACCTCCGGATTCTTGACCAGGTAATCCCTGACGATGCGCTCGATGGCTTGTTTCTGCTCGGCCGAGAATGGGCCTGAGGTATCGGCCTGGGCCACCTTGATGTTCGCCCCGGTCGAGACGGCGGGAGCACTGCCCAACGCCAACGCGGAGCCGAGCGCCAGCAGTGCAATGGCACCGGCCACCGCGCCCCTCCGTGTCGTCAGGGCATCAATGATTTTGATAAGGCTTTTGGCAGGCATCCGGAAGTGTTCCTTGGTTCGTGAGTACTATTCGATAATGCCACTTTAGCACAGCACAGCCGTCGACCCAGTGGTCGAGGAGCGAGATGATTGAGAAATTCTTGTGACAATTTTGTCAGCGGATTTCTCGATCGGGGGACTACAGGTTGCTGGCATCTTTGTAGCGTATGATGTCATCCATTCTGAGCCAGGCAGGGGATCCCTTCTTCAAAGCGCGCTGGGCACGCTGGGCGAAGGTCTGCGCCTGCTTGATGTTGCCTTCAAGGAAATAGGCCTGCGCAATTGACGCATCCGCATCGGCTTGCCGCCCCAGGCGATAGTACGCATCGGCCAGCGACCGGTAGGCGCGCGGGTTATCGTCCTCGACAACGGCCTTGCGCAGCAGGTCGGCCGCCTCGCCGACCACCTTCGGGTCGTTCGAGGCAAGCAATGCGGAGGCGAGTTGGACGCGAATCAGCGGCGCTCCCTTGGACAGGCGGAGTGCCTGCCGCAGCGGTGCGATGGCTTCCCGGTTCTTGCCGGAGCGGGTCAGGAAGTCGCCCTTGAGCTCGTAGAAGTAGGGGTTGCCCGGCACTTCGCGGATGAGGGCGTCCACCTGGGCGAGAGCGGCCGGCAGCGCGCTCTGGCCGCCCTGCATGAAGCTGGCAATCGCGCGGGCATAGCGGGCGGGCAGGGATGTATCCGAACGCGGATAGCGGTTGAAGACCACTTGCGGGCGCTCGAGATAACCCGCCAGCTTCGCTCGCATCATGTCATGGCGGAGCTGCAGTTCACTCGAATCCCGGTTGTCGTAGTACGGGCTCCGCTGAACCAGCTCGCGAAGACGCGCCAGCCGGTCCGCTGCAACGGGGTGACTGCGCACGAACGGGTCCTTCTGCGCGTCGGAGATGTACTCTTGCTGGGCGAAGCGCTCGAAGGTCTCCAGCATGCCGCGGCCCGATTGGCGCGTCGCGTTGAGATAGCGCAGGCCAGCCTGGTCGGCGGCCGCCTCCTGCGAGCGCCGCTCGGCGAGCAGGGAGCGCATGATGAGCTCGTCGCCAGCAAACACCGCCTCGCCGGCTCCTGTGGCGATGGCAACGCCAAGCCCGAGCATGCGCATGAGCAGGGCGCGGGTCTGATCGCGTGCAATCCTAGCGCGCAGCGCAGCCATGTGCCCGCCGGCGATGTGGCCGGCCTCGTGGGCGATGACTCCGATAATCTCGTTCGGCGTCTCCGACTGCATCAGCGCGCCGGTGTGGACGAAGACGTTACGCCCGTCGAGGACGAAGGCGTTGAACATCCCGCTGCGCACGATGCGCACCGCTACGCGATTTTCCCCGAGCCCTGCCGCCTTGAAGATCGGGCGGGCGTAGTCGTTGAGCAGGTTTTCGATCTCGGTGTCCCGGATGAGTGGCAGCCCCTGGGCCAACGCCGGTTTGCTGGTGACGCTCGTAAAGGCCAGGACCGCAACCAGGGCCGTCGCGACCAGACAGGCGCTCAAAGGCGTCTGTCGGCCGGTCTTTCGGTTCTGCAGCATGTCTCCAGAAGCTCTCGCTCGTTCCTCGATGGCGCTTCGGTTGTTGTTCCGTCCCCCTCACATCTGGGTGGAGGGAGCCTAGCAACTAAGCCCAGCAAATCAACGCCGGGCTGGTAGAGCATCCGGCTCGCCTCTATAAGCGGCGTCGGCGACGTGCGCCCAACGGGTTGTTGGAGCGAGCCAATCCAGTTTTGGTTTCATCGTGGCATTGCGGCGGCACCATGGCGGCAGGCAGACGGAAAGTGGACCTCGACGGAGGAGCAGAACTGATGACGGGACGTTGCGATCAGACCCGCGAGGACGGCGTACCGCGACCGCCCTCCAAGCGCAGTGCGATCGCATCGTTCATCGTCATGGACGTGATGCGGGCCGCTGCCGCCCGCGAGGCTGCGGGCCATCGCGTCATCCACATGGAGGTGGGCCAGCCCGGCACGCCGGCGCCAGCCACCGCCCGCGCGGCGGTCGAGCGCGCCATGGCAACCGACAACCTGGGCTACACCCTGGCGCTCGGAATGCCGAGCCTGCGCGAGCGGATCGCCAAACACTACAGGGACTGGTACGGCGTCGAGCTGTCGCCGGAGCGCGTCGTGGTGACGAACGGCTCGTCGGCGGCTTTCGTGCTGACGTTCCTTGCTCTGTTCGATGCAGGCGAGCGGGTGGCGCTGCCGTCGCCGGGATACCCGTGCTATCGCCACATCCTCACCGCACTGGGCCAGCAGCCTGTCATCATCGAGGCAGACGAGAGCTCGCGCTGGATGCCGACGCCGGATCAGATCGAAGCTGCGAGCGCCCGCGACCACATCGCCGGTGTGCTGATCGCGAGCCCTGCCAACCCGACCGGGACGATGCTCGAGCCGCAACGGCTGAAGGACATTCTTAAGGTCTGCCGCCGCCGCGGACTGTGGTTCATCTCGGATGAGATTTATCACGGGCTCACCTACGGCATGCCGGCCGAAACGGCGCTGAAGCATTCCGACGGCGTGGTCGTCATCAACAGTTTCTCGAAATATTTCTCCATGACGGGCTGGCGCGTCGGCTGGATGGTCGTGCCGGAGGAGCTCGTGCGTCCGGTCGAGCGGCTGGCGCAAAACCTCTACATCGCTCCGCCGACGGTGTCCCAGGTAGCGGCGCTGGCAGCCTTCGACGGCATCGAGGAGCTCGAGGCCAACAGGCGTGTCTACGCGGCCAATCGCGACTTGCTGCTGAGGGAGCTTGCGCGAGCCGGGTTCGAGGAAAGCGTGCCTGCCGATGGAGCCTTCCATCTCTACGCAGACGTCAGCCCGTTCACCGACGACAGCC
>Ga0079224_100016057_pt1 | contig 10499 bp, 8 predicted proteins | sample Stecom2015_FD_80414 | JGI IMG/M metagenome (GOLD analysis project Ga0079224, IMG submission 80414) | Agricultural soil microbial communities from Utah to study Nitrogen management - Steer compost 2015 | ecosystem: Environmental > Terrestrial > Soil > Agricultural land | place: USA: Utah...
AATAAATAGTGTGTCAATTTTCACTATTATATCAATATTGAACTTTAATGAATCTTTGAATATAAAATTAAATGTTGTTCGATGGAGGTGTCCAATAAGTCCTTAAAAAAGAGCGAATTGAGAAAACTTAAAGTTTCCCAGTTCGCTCTTTTGACATGTGTATGTTGCAATGTTATCACGCCAACTTCTTTCTTCAAAAAGGGACGGTTTTATCCGTAAAAATAGCAAAAGGGCCAAACCGAAGGTCAAATTCAATTGACATTTCGGTCAGCCCAACTAAAATTAATGATCAATCGATTCCTTTACTTAATATTTACTAACTCAACTCCAACCATGTTAGCAAAATCCTCGATTTGTTCTGGTGTCACTTTAAGAGAGAAAACTGTGTGGTGACCTCCACCATATTCAATCCAGCGACGAACACCTTCATAAAAGCCAACTTTCGGTGTCCAAATTTGACGAGCTACTGGAAGATTTGGCGCTTCTTCAACCGGTGTCTTACCTTCGACTTCATACATGATCATTTTAAATTGATCACCAAAGTCAGATACCGTTACGTTAATGCCTTCACCTTCAGAACCATCAAATACAAGGCGTGCCGGTGCCTCTCGATCACCAATGCCCAAAGGATGAACTTCTACTTTAATCTTTGTGCTGGCTAATGTTGGATCGACTTCAAGCATATGTGCACCTAGAATTTCTTCATTTCCTTTCACTAAGTTGTACGTATAATCTTCCATAAATCCCGTTTTCTCATTATGAGCCATAATTTTTAATAAACGACCAAGAGCTGCTGTTTTCCAATCTCCTTCACCAGCGAAACCATACCCTTCCGCGTTTAATCTTTGTACGGCCATACCTGGTAGCTGTTTCATTCCCCATAAATCTTCAAAGTTCGTAGTAAAGGCTGTATATCCGCCTCTTTCAAGAAATTTCCGTAAAGCAATCTCGATACGGATTTGTTCTTTAACATGTTCTTCAAAATATTTAGGATCATTGTCTCCAATCACAAATTCATATTTTTCTTGGCATTCATCATAAATTTCATTAATCTCTTGTTCTGTCACATCTTTCATTTCAGCTACAAGATCGCCGATACCATAATAATCAACTGTCCACCCAAACTTAATCTGAGCTTCAATTTTATCACCTTCTGTAACGGCTACATTTCTCATGTTATCTCCGAATCTTGCAACTTTAATATTGAAACTCTCATTATACGCTACGGCAACATTCATCCAATCTGCAATTTGTTTTTGTACATTTTTATCTTTCCAATACCCTACGACAACCTTATTTCTTTTGTCTAATCTTGCATTAATATAGCCATATTCACGATCTCCATGGGCACTTTGATGTAGATTCATGTAGTCCATATCAATTGTTTTCCAAGGGATATGGTCAAGAAACTGTGTAGCTAAATGAAGCAATGGTTTTTGCAGTAGTTTTGTACCTCTAATCCAGTTTTTAGCAGGAGAAAAAGTATGCATCCACGTAATGACACCTGCTACATGGTCGTTATAGTTAACATCTTTCATGACTTGAGTAATACTATCAGCTGTTGTTGCAACTGTTTTAAAAACAACTTTATATGGTAGCTTACCACTTTTATTCAATTCATCAATAATCTTAATAGTGTTTTTTTCAACTTCTTCTAATGCCTCGGGTCCATACAAATGTTGACTCCCAACAACAAACCAAAATTCATAATTTCTTGTTTTTAACATACGCATAACCTCCAATGGAAAATAATCTATTTTGTTTGACCGTAATAGGCGTTTTTCCCATGTTTTCTTAAAAAGTGTTTGTCTAAAAGGTATTGATCCATGTCAATACGGTGTGGATTTAGTTGTATCGTATGATATGTCATCTTTGCGACTTCTTCTAAAACGACTGCATGATGTACGGCATCAAGAGGCGATTTGCCCCATGTAAATGGACCGTGGTCATTAACTAATACTGCTGGAATTTGATCTGGATCTAGACTTCTTTCTGTAAAAGTTTCAACGATGACATCACCGGTTTGTTTTTCATAATCCGTGACAACTTCCTCTTCCTTCATCGCTCTTGTTACTGGAACAGGACCATAAAATGTATCAGCATGTGTTGTACCTGCTGCAGGAATTTCAAGTCCAGCTTGAGCAAACACTACAGCCCAAGGAGAATGTGTATGAACAATCCCGTTAATGTTAGAAAAATGTTTATATAGCACACAATGGGTTGCTGTATCACTTGATGGTTTTAAATCACCCTCTACGACGTTTCCATCTAAATCAACGACGACCATTTTTTCTGGTGACAACTCTTCATACTCGACACCACTTGGCTTAATCACAACTAGGTTTTTTTCACGATCTATCCCGCTTACATTCCCCCAAGTAAAGGTGACCAAATTATATTTAGGTAACAACATGTTTGCTTCATAGACTTCTTTTTTTAACTCTTCTAACATCATGAATCACCCCTTTTGAAATTTTATAATCTACTTGTCTACGTGAATTTAATTTTTCTAGTGTACTAAAGTAATATAAAAAAATTCATCTCCTTTCTATTAGAATGGACTTTAATTCTTGAAACCTAACTCGATGTTGCTTATAACGACAGACAAGTACATTCGTTTTATTCAAAAACTATTTTTAAAACGCTTACAATAAAATCGTATATTAATTATACGTATAAGTCAAGATTTGTAATTTTAATACGTACAAAATTAACAAAAAACAACCAAAAAAGTAAAATTTGTATACAAAAAATAGGCTGAATTACAAAACCTCTCGACCCCACAAAACAAAAATAACAAAATAAATAAAGGATTATAGGTCCGGTTGAAAAATTTGTGCTGATAATATTTTTATTTATTGATTTATACTGATGACTATGCTAGCATATGATTAAGAAATTGAAAGCGCTTTTCTAAAATCTATTGATGTCGACATCATAATCAAACAAACGAAAGTTCAATACACACATGATCAGAAAGACAATTAAGGAGGGATTTTAATGGTAAATGAAAAGAAAATATCTAGTAGATTTATATATTTCTTTGGGCCCTTTGGTGGTATTCTTTTTGGCTATGATATTGGCGTTATGACTGGTGCATTACCATTTCTAAAAGAAGATTGGAATCTTCAAGATGCTAGTACTATCGGTTGGATCACTTCCTCCGTTATGTTTGGTGCCATTTTTGGTGGTGCAATGGCCGGACAACTGTCAGACCGATTAGGTCGGCGGAAGATGATTTTAATTTCAGCTATCATTTTTGTCGTTGGATCTATTTTATCCGGTATTGTACCTTTTAATGGAAGCGTTTCCCTCATCCTAGCTAGAATTTTATTAGGATTTGCTGTTGGGGCAGCCTCTGCATTAGTTCCAGCTTACATGTCAGAAATGGCTCCAGCACATCTGCGTGGACGTTTATCAGGAATTAATCAAACGATGATTGTTTCTGGGATGCTGCTTTCATATGTAGTTGATTTTTTACTAAGTGGTTTACCAACAACATGGGCTTGGCGTTCCATGCTTACGATCGCAGCTCTACCTGCCATCATTTTATTTATTGGTGTGTTGAAATTACCTGAATCACCTCGTTTCTTAGTGAAAAACAATAAATTAGATGAAGCACATAAAGTCTTAAGCTATATTCGTCCTAAACATGAAATTGATGCGGAAATGAAACAAATACAAGATACGATAAGAGAAGAACAAAATAAAAAGGCATCATGGGGAACACTACTTAATAGTAAATACCGTTATTTAGTTATTGCAGGTGTTGGTGTAGCCGCTTTCCAACAATTCCAAGGCGCTAACGCCATATTTTATTACATTCCATTAATTGTAGAAACAGCAACAGGAAAAGCAGCAAGTTCAGCTCTTTTATGGCCGATTATTCAAGGGATTATTCTTGTTTTAGGATCATTAGTATTCTTAGTAGTAGCTGATAAATTCAATCGTCGTACTTTATTAACTTTAGGTGGAACGATTATGGGACTTTCCTTTATCTTCCCGGCAATATTAAATGTAATCATTCCAAACGCACATCCCATGATCATCGTCGTATTTTTAAGTATTTATGTCGCATTTTATTCCTTCACATGGGCACCTTTAACATGGGTGATTGTAGGAGAAATATTCCCATTAATGATTCGTGGTCGTGCATCAGGATTAGCTTCATCCCTTAACTGGATCGGCTCTTTCTTAGTTGGGCTCCTTTTCCCAATCATGACTGCTACTATGGCTCAAGAAGCTGTATTTGCCATTTTCGGTGCGATTTGTTTACTTGGAGTGTTATTTGTACGGACATGCGTCCCTGAAACTCGTGGACGTACATTGGAGGAAATCGAAAAAATCGGAGAGATGAAAAACGTAGAAAACCATACACTAAAAATATAAATATAATCGATAAGGTTAGGTGTGTAGAGTATGAATCTAGTAGAAACTTCTAAAGCAATCCAACAGGGAAATATCTCTCTAGGAATCGAATTAGGATCAACACGAATAAAGGCGGTTTTAATCACTGACGACTTTAAAACAATAGCTTCTGGTAGCTATGTTTGGGAGAATAAATTTGAAAACGGAATTTGGACCTATTCACTCGATGAAGTTTGGAAGGGCATACAACATTGTTATACTCAAATTGCCGCCGATGTAAAAGCGAAATTTCACTGTACGATTTCAAAAATTAGTTCGATCGGTGTAAGTGCGATGATGCACGGATATTTAGCTTTTTCAGAGAATGGAAGCTTACTAACGCCTTTCCGAACTTGGCGAAATAATATAACAGAACAAGCTGCAAATAAGTTAACAAAACTTTTTAATTTTAATATTCCTGAACGTTGGAGTATTGCCCACTTGTATCAGGCTATTTTAAATAATGAGCCACATGTAAACGATATCCGTTATATCACTACATTAGCGGGCTATGTTCATTGGAAGTTATCTGGAGAAAAGGTATTAGGAATCGGAGATGCTTCTGGTGTATTTCCAATTGATGAAACTACAGGTGATTATCGAAATGATTTTTTAGAAAAATTTGAAACTCTTGAAAATGTAACCCAATACCAATGGAAAATAAAAGATATCTTACCAAAAGTTTTAAAAGCAGGTGAACATGCAGGTACTTTGACAGAGGATGGAGCTAGATTACTAGATAAAAATGGACATCTACAAAGTGGTAGTTTAATGGCTCCTCCTGAAGGCGATGCAGGCACTGGTATGGTTTGTACCAATAGCATTCGGGAACGAAAAGGGAATGTTTCGGTCGGTACATCTGCATTTTCAATGATCGTTCTTGATAAACCACTGAATAAAGTTTATCGTGACATCGATATCGTCACAACACCTACGGGGAGTCCGGTCGCAATGGTACACATTAACAATTGCTCATCCGATATTAATGCTTGGGCTCAAATTTTTAAAGAATTTGCTGAACGTCTCGGTATTGATTTAAAAGCTGATCGCTTGTTTGAAACATTATTATTCGCTTCTACGAAAGCTGATCCTGATGCAGGAGGACTAGTTAATTATAGCTACTTATCAGGCGAAAATATTACCAAGATGCCTGCTGGTCGTCCACTTTTTGTTAGGGAGCCAAATAGCAGGTTTACATTAGCAAATTTTGTGCTAACCCAGTTATACGCTGCTTTTGCACCACTGAAAATCGGAATGGATATTTTAAAACATGAAGAAAAAATCAATATGGATGTCTTAATCGCACAAGGTGGATTATTTAAAACACCTGTTATCGGTCAACAAGTACTTGCTAATGCATTAAATATACCGATCACCGTCATGAGTACCGCAGGTGAAGGTGGAGCCTGGGGAATGGCTGTATTAGCGGTATATGCGAAATACGCCAAAAAATATCCATGTCTGGAAGACTTTTTGGATACAGAAGTATTCACTAATCTTGAAAGTATCACACTAAGTCCAGAACCTGAAGGTGTTGCTGGATACGAACAGTTTATAGAAAAGTATCAAGATGGTCTACCAATCGAAGAAACCGCTATTAAGTGCCTTTGATAAAAAATAAATCTGTTAAACATAATCATTGTTAAGAATCCGTTGCTGTCACTACACTCTTCTTATAGTGACAGCATTTTTTCCTTCTTCGTACCATTCCAAATAGATGTACTCTCTTATTTTTTTGTTTAATAGATTCCCGTATGATATAATCTATCCGTATAAATAGCACTTTTAATCGATCAAAATACAATACAAATATTTTTGCAAAAATTATAATACAGAAGGAATGAACTATGACAAAAAAATACGAACGAATAACACGCGATATTCGTGAAAAAATCTTATCAGAAGAGTATAAAATAAAGGAAAAATTACCGACAGAATCTGAACTGATGGAGATTTATCAAGTAAGTAGGTTCACCGTTAGACGAGCAATCGACGAACTTGAAAAAGATAATCTTGTTTACCGTATTCAAGGTGGGGGTATATTTGTAAATGACTGGAAAAGGCAACCAAAATCCTCTGACAAAAATAAAACAATTGGTCTAATTACAACTCATATATCTGATTACATTTTTCCTAATATTATCTCAGGTATTGATGAATATATATCAAAAAGTGGTCATTCTATACTTATCGCCAATACGAAAAACAACCCTGAAAAAGAACGGAAAAGCTTAACAAATCTATTATCTAACAACTTATCCGGTTTAATTATTGAGCCCACAAAAAGCGCATTGAACAATACAAACAAAAGTATATATGAGAATATTAAATCAATGGGCATACCCATGTTATTTATTAATGCAGTATACGATGACTTTGATACCCCTTATTTAATCATGGATGATGTCAAAGTTGGTGAGATGGTTACAAACTACTTATTCTCACAGGGGCATGAACATATTGTGGGAATATTTAAGGTCGATGATAAACAAGGTATTCAAAGGATGAATGGATTTATTAAGGCTTATCAAGAACACCCTAGTATTTCAAATATGGGTGATATTTTAATGTATCAAACGGAAGAAAATAAAACCGACCTGTTTAAAAAACTACAAACAATTCTTTCAAGAACGAAGTTAGCGCCAACAGCTATTGTTTGTTATAACGATCAATTAGCAATTCAGCTTATTAACTTTTTAAATGAGATTGGTTTAAAGGTTCCGGATGATATTTCGATTACTGGTGTTGATGATTATGCCTTTTCAAGATTTATCCAACCAAGTTTAACTACCGTTCGTCATCCCCAAGAGCAAATGGGGCTTGACGCCGGTAAAATGATTATTGATATGGTAAATAAGCAGAAGGTCCAATCAAAGATATATGAACCTGAATTCATTATTAGAAACTCCGTTAAGAAAATCAATTAATGTAAAAACCTTGGTTTACTATAACAAAAAAGTAACCAAGGTTTTCATTTAATCATCATATACTTCTATCGTCCTTATCTATAAATAAATCGAAAATGGATTTTTCCCTTTTTTCTTTGAAGCTTGATCGGCATGTTTATATAATGTTTCTACATCTTCGCCATGGTATGGTGCATAACGAAACTGATTTGTTGTTTTTTGAAAATCCCACTCGTCAATATTCTGCTTTTTTTCGTAATATTTAAGTAATCGATAGGTTGTTGACTCCATTCAATCAGCAGTTTCACTATCAAAATAGTAATATACTTTATCTATATTTTCTAAAGCATAAAGAACCGTTTCTTCAATACGTTCCACTTGAAACTGATTATTCTCTTTTACAAGAGATTCAAGTTTAACATGATTGATCATCGCGAACGTATGGCGATGACCGATGCAAACATAATCATAATTGCAAATAAACGCAACCGAAAGTTCCCATTCACTTAGATCACCCTAGTAATGTAAATATGTATACATCTCTATTTTACAGCACTTTTATAATAGAGATAGAGAACTAAATTATTGCAATAATGAAACTTTATAAACAATCTAAGGGCTATCCTTACAAATAAGAAAGCCGAGAAACTGTCGACGATAAAAAATCAATCCACAGATTCTCGGCTTGAATTTTGAAATTAAACGGCTACCTCATTTTCAGACAGAAAGCACATCTTGTTCTTTTTTCTTCTTCATTCCCGTTTTTACAGGTTTAACTTGTTTTTCTTTTACTTTGACCTTCTGTTTTTCTGCTTTTGGAGCAACTTCTTTTGAGACGACTTTAACGAGTGAAATCATCATAAAGACGATAATAACCGTAAATGGCAGAGCTGCAACAAGGGATGCTGACTGTAATCCTGTTAGGCCACTTGTCGATAATAATACTAATGCAATTGAACTGATTAGTACTCCCCAAACAATGCGCATACCAATTGGCGGATTGGTACTTCCATTTTCGGACATACTACTTAAAATATATGCTGCAGAGTCTGCAGATGTTATTAGGAACGTAAAGATTAATATAATGGTGACTACTGATAAAATTTCCGTAATTGGCAACGTTTCAAACAGTGTAAAAATCGCCAATGTAATATCATTATTGGTTACAGTCGCAATATTGGAACCTTTAAATAGATCCATATATAAAGATGTTCCGCCAAAAACAGCCATCCACATCATCGAAAGTAATGCTGGTGCGACCATGACTCCGATTATAAATTCACGAATCGTCCGTCCTCGTGAAATACGTGCGAAGAAAGCTCCTACGAATGGCGACCAAGCAATGGTCCAAGCCCAATAAAAGATCGTCCATTCATGTACCCAATGCTCACCACTGTATGGTGTCATATTTAATGAATAACTAATGAAATTCGAAATATAATCTCCAATGGCAACTGTAAATGTCTCCATTATAAATACAGTTGGTCCTGCGAAAAATACGAAAATCATTAATAATATGGCTAAAGCTAAGTTCGCATTACTTAACCATTTGATTCCCTTGTTTAAACCAGATGTTGAGGACAAGAGAAAGAGAACCGTCATTATAGCGATAATCGCCAATTGAACCCAAAAATGAATTGGTGTATTAAAAACAGCATTTAAACCACCGTTTGTTTGTAGTACACCCATACCAACTGATGTTGCTACACCCATAACAGTAGCAACAATAGCTAATATATTAATTGTATTTTTAATACTTCGACTACTGCGATTTTTTGGCATCAGTGGCTGTAACGACGTTGAAATAAGTCCATTTTTCTTTTTTCGAAATTGAAAATAAGCAATAGCTAAACCAACAACTGCAAAGATCGCCCACATACTTAATCCATAATGGAAAAACGCTTGTCCCATGGCAATTCGAGCAGCTTCAGCCGATTGGGATGTTATATCTTCCGACGGCGGATTAAAGAAATGGGTCATTGGTTCACCTACACCATAAAAGACGAGCGCAATTCCAAGACCACAAGAAAACAACATAGCAATCCATGTAAATCGACTAAATTGCGGCTTTTCCTGATCTCCGCCTAAGCGAATCTTTCCAAATTTACTAAAGGCCATATATAGACTGAAAATAACCATAGCTAAAACGGATAATAAGTAAAACCAGCCAAAATTTTCAGTCGTAAATTGGAATGCCGCTTCCGCTCCATTTGCAAATCCTTTTGGGAACATAATACCAAGCAGAACGAAAAACAATACCGTCACTGCCGATACCCAAAACACAATATTTACTTGTTTACTTCGAGACTTCATCAACTCTTCCTTTCGATTCGATTGGTTTTCCGCAATTTTGAAAAAAATTTCTATTGCTCACAAGCCCTTTTGGAATTCTTGTAAAACAATAGCTAGGCAAGATGAAGGGGAAGTCGTAAAGGGATCATATCTATTACGAATTGAGGAACGTACGTAATGAGATATGAGTGGAATTTCACGAATTATTTTTCTTATCGTCGCAATGATTTCAGCCTCTCTACTTTGGAACGGACAAGTTTGCGAAGGACTTCTCACGCACCAATTGCTTCAAGTTGGAAACTAGTTATTCGTAAGCCAAAACGGTTGACTCGTAGAAAGTGTGCTTACGAACACCCCTTCTTTTAGCAAAGAGACATTGTGACAATAGGAAAAACAATTCGATAAACGTTTGAGATGATTTAACTATTCAAACGTTTTTATTAGAACAACACATTAGGTAGGTGAGCTTCAAAACACTCACTTTCTAATATTATATTGTAGCAGATTAACGGCAGTAGTTAAAATTGGATCATGGTGGATTTGTGGGGGAGATCGGTGTTCATATTACTTATGGGTATCTTTTTACCCAATTTCCCTTTAATTCTCCAAAAATGCTCGCAAATTCTAACTTATTGTATAAAGGACACTTTCTATAAAGTTAATGAACGCACACCTTTTGCAGAAGATAGGAGCGGAAACCTTACGAATGCAGTTTTTCTCGAATTTGATGAAAAAAACTGGTTTCATAGACTTGATGAACATACTTTTCTTTTGATTTGTCGGGAAAAACCGGTTATAGTTAGACCATGAACTCACTTTTTCTTTAAAAAACGAAACAAAACTGGTTTCAGTTGGCCCATGAACACATTTTTTTACAAAACACACAACAAAACT
>Ga0079224_100016058_pt1 | contig 10498 bp, 4 predicted proteins | sample Stecom2015_FD_80414 | JGI IMG/M metagenome (GOLD analysis project Ga0079224, IMG submission 80414) | Agricultural soil microbial communities from Utah to study Nitrogen management - Steer compost 2015 | ecosystem: Environmental > Terrestrial > Soil > Agricultural land | place: USA: Utah...
CGCAGCTGCGGCGGCGGCACCCGTGGCATGACCTCGCGGGCCAGCAGTTCGTCGAGCAGGTCCCCGACCCCGCCGGGCACCCGCCACCCGGCCAGGGCGGCGGCCCGTTCCTCGGCGGGGATGTCGGCCAGCGTGTCGGCGATCAGCCGGACCGCGGCCGGCCAGCCTCCGGTCAGCGCGTACACGCGGGCGGCGAACTCGCCGGTGCCCGCGCCGGCCACCGCGGTGAGCAGGTCTTCGGTCTCGGCCTGGTCGAACCTCAGTGCGTCGGCGGTGAGCAGCTGCATCTCGCCGTGCAGCTGGAGCCGTTCGGTGGGGAACGGGAGCTCGCCCCGGCCGGCCAGGGCCAGGTGCAGGCGGGCCGGCGCGGTGTGGCACAGGTCGGCCAGCACCGCGGCGGCCGGGCTGCCGGCCAGGTGGTGGACGTCGTCGACCACCAGCACCAGGTCGGCGGCGAGGCGCTCCTGCAACGCCGCCGCCAGGGCGGGGACGAACCCCGCCAGCTCACCGGTGCCGGCCGGGCCGCGCAGCCCGTGCAGGGTGTCCGCGAGCTCGGCCGGCAGGTCGGGCACCCGCACCCGCAGCGCCGCCAGCAGCCCGCCGGCCAGCGACAACGGGTCGCGGTCGTCGACGGTCGCCTGGTACCAGGCGCACGGGTGCCCGGCCGCCCACCCGGCCAGCAGCGTGGACTTCCCGAACCCGGCACCGGCCACGAGCGCGGTGAGCCGCCTGCGGGTCAGTTGCGACATCCGGGCGGCCAACCGGGGCCGCGGCCGGGCCACGGGGTCCGGTGCCGGGGGCGAGGCCCGGTCCGGCGCGGAGGCCGGTGGCGGGATCCGGCGCGGTCCGCGACCCTGGGTGGGACGCGATCCGGCGGCGGCGTGCCGTACGGAGGAGCCGGGCTCGACCCGGGCGGCTCCGGCGGTGCCGGGCGTGCCAGCGGTGTGGGCGGTTGCGGCGGCGCGGGCAGCACCGGCGGCGGCCGACTTCCCGTGCCGCGCCAGGAGCTCGACCCGGGTCCGCACGCCCAGCTTCCGGTAGATGTTGGCCAGGTGGGTCTCCACCGTGCGCTCGCTGATGACCAGGGTGGCGGCGATGTCGCGGGCGGTGAGGCCCTGGGCGGCGAGGTCCCGCACCTCGCGCTCCCGGCGGGTGAGGGCCGGGCCGGTGGGCGTGTCGACGGCAGCCAGGATCTCCGCGGCGCGCGCCGAGACCCCCGGCAGGTCCGGGTCCGCGGCGCGGGCCGCGGCGCGGGCGTGGTCGACCGCGGCCGCCGCGTCGGCCGCCCTGCCCCGCCGGGCGTGCCACTCGGCGCGGGCCAGCCGCAGCCACGCCGCCCACGGGGTGCCCTGGACCGTCCGCCCGGCCACCTCCAGCCACTCGGCGGCCACGCTCAGATCACCGTGGAACAGGTCGAGCCGCGCCAGCACGAGCGCTACCGGGCCGCCGCTGGCGACCGTCGGCCCCAGCACGATCCACCGGTCGGCGAACGGGGACAGCGCCTCGCGGCAGCGCCGCGCCGCCGCCTCGTCGCCGAGGGCCACCGCGGTGTCGGCCAGCAGTGCCCACCCCCAGTCGCCGGGCGGGTCGGCCAGCGCCTCCGGCAGCAGCGACGCGGCCACCGCCAGCTCGCCCCGCTCGACGGCGATCCGCGCCGACAGGGCCGCGAACCAGCCCGGCCGCGACCCGGCGCGGGCGAGCTCGGCCAGGGCGGGCGCGGCCTCCGCCACCGTGCCTCGGGCCAGGTGGACGGCTGCCAGCTGGACGGTGTACGCCAGCCGGGCCGCCTCCACCGAGACCACCTCGCCGACCTCGCGGGCGGCAGCCGCCGCCTCGACGGCGTCGCCGGTACGCCCGGCGAGCAGGTCGCGGTGGACCTGCGCCAGGGCCGCGGTCCAGCGCACGTACGGCGGCCCGGCCTGGTCGGCGACGGCCGCCAGCTCCGGCTCGGCCGCGGACACCGCACCGGTGACCAGCAGGTCGCCCGCAACCGCCAGGCGGGCCCGGGACAGCAGCACCGGGTCGTCAAGGGCGGCCGCCTCCCGGACCGCCTGCCGGGCGGTGGTCACCAGGGCCGGATCGGGTCCCCTCCGGGTACCGGTGGCGTGCTGGGACAGCAGCGCCTCCGCCACCGCGCGGGGGTCCCCGGCCGCCCGGGCGACGGTCACGGCCCGGACGGCGAGTCCGGCGGCACGGGAGGCGTCGCGGTCCCCGCCGTCGGTCAGCTCCATCGCGAGCCGGGCCTGCAGGCGGGCGGCCATCGACTCCGGTAGGGACCCGGCTCCCGCCAGCGCCTCGCTCAGCAGCTCGGTCACGCGCTGGTCGGGTGGTGGGGCGGTGGCGCGCTGGCCGGCGCGCGGCCCGTGGGCGAGCGCCGCGGCGGCGAGCAGTTCCGGGTCGCCCTGCTGCCGGGCGAGCCGCACCGCCGCCGCCAGGTCCTCCCGGCCGGCCGTCACCTCACCGGCCGCGAGCCGGGCGGCACCGCACCCCACCAGCAGCCGGCCGACGTGGCCGGGCGGCCACTCCGCCCGTACCGCCAGCCGGACGGCGGTCGCGTGGTGCGCCACCGCGTCCTCCCACCGGCCCTCCTCGGCGGCGATCGTCGCGGCCGCCACGGCGTACCCGACGGCCTGTTCCAGCGGTTCCGCGCCACCGGGCAGCGCCGCCTGGTGGAAGTGGTGAGCGAGCTCGGCCGCGGTGGCCCCCCGCGCGCCGGCCGGGGCGACGAACCCGGTCAGGGCCTGCGCGACCGCCGCGTGCAGGCGTGCCTGCTCCGGTGCGGACAGGGAGTCGTACAGCACCTCGCGCACCAGTGCCCGCGTGAACGAGTAGACGTGTTCCGGCAGCGGCTCCAGCAGACCGGCCCGGACCGCCTCATCCAGTACGGAGAGCAGGTCACCGGCCGCGCCGGCCAGCACCTGCTCCAGGATGGCCAGGTCGAACTCCCGGCCGATCACCGCGGCAGCGGCCAGGGCCGCGCGCGCCGGCTCGGAGAGTTCGGCCAGCTGCCGCTCGGCGTCGGACCGCTCCGCCGGCGGCCACCGGATGGTCAGCCGATCGTGTCCGCTCGCTTTCGGGTCGACCTGCGGCGCGACCGCGAGCAGCAGCCCGGGGTTGCCTCCGGTGCGCTGCCGCAACTGGGTGGCGACGAGGGTCGGGACGGTGCGGCCGAGCGCCCCGTCCAGGAGCGCCTTCACCTCTGAGGTGGACAGCCCGGGCAGGTGGAACCGGCGGACCGCGGGGCCGTGCAGCGACCGCGCCGCGCCCCGACCGTCGCCGCCGACCGGCTCGCGGTAGGCGACGACCAGCAGCAGCGGCACCGCCGGGGCCAGGTCGACCAGGTGGGAGATGACCGCCGTCGTGGCGGGGTCCGCCCGGTGCAGGTCGTCCAGCAGGACCAGCAGCGGCCCGTCGGCGGTCCGGTCCAGCACCGCCTGGGCGTACGCCGTGGCGGTGGCGAACTCGTCGGGGCCGTCGGACGGCGGGTCGGTGCCCAGGGCGCGGAGGACCTGCTGCCACGGCCACCGCGGCGGCGCGCCGTCAGCACCGCACCCGCGGGCGGCCCGGTATCCCTGGCCGGTGGCCACGGATACGACATGCTCGGCCAGGCGGGTCTTGCCCACACCCGCCTCGCCGGTCAGCACCACGACCCGCAGCTGTCCGGCCCGCGCCTCATCGACCACCGTCCGCAGCACGAGCTGCTCGGTGGTGCGACCCACCAGCCGCACGCCCGCGCACCCCCTCGCTTCGGCGAGCCCTGACCTCACGATACGGGTCGCTCCATGATCCGGCGTGCGCCCGCGTTCGACAACGACCGGTTCCGCCCATTGTGTCCGTAGCCATGTCGCGCCGGTGCCGACCCGGTACGTAGTCCGTAGTCGAGGGAAGATACGTGTCCGTCCGGATGTGTGGCGCCGCTGCCTTCGCCTACCTTCGCCGTACTGGCAGCAGTGTTCGCGGGCAGCGGGAAGGAGAGTCAGTCACATGTCCGCACTGAGGGACGTCATCGCCAGGATGGCGGTGGACAGCGAGTTCGCCCGGCACGCCCGCGCGAACCCCGACCGGGTGGCGAAGGAGCACGGCCTGACCGCCGAGGAGGCGGCCAAGCTGCGCAGCCTCGCCGACGCCGGCAGCGGCGGACCGATGGCCCTGGGCGCCCGGCTGTCCAAGAGCGGCTTCGGCACGAGCGGTCTGGCGGCCGCGGCGGCCGCGGCGCTGGAGGGGCTGGACGCCGAGTCGCAGCCGGGGCCGCCGGACGACTCCGAGTCGCCGTTCTCGAACATCGGGAACCGGCTGGGCTCTCTCGATGGGCCGGAGGTCGCGCCGCTGGGGCAGCCGTCCCTCCAGCTGGGTGACGCGGCCGGCGTCGGGGACGCCGTGCAGGAGCCGCCGACCGTCCCGTTCGACACCGGCGAGGGTGGCGACCCGCCGTCCGGTCCGGCCGATGAGCAACCGAGCCTGCAGGACATGGTCGGCGCGGTGCACCAGTCCGGCTCCGATCTCTCCGGGATCCTCCCGGAGGGCACGCAGGACGGTGGTGGCGACCACGGGTCCCCGGGCGTCCCGTTGCAGGAGCTGGAGGACGTGGTGGACAAGCTCGGGGACCTCGACCAGCTCGGGGACGGTGGGTCGCCGCCGGAGGGCGGCACCCCTGACCTGGGCGACTCGTTGACGCTGCCGGGCGGGTTCCAGCTCCTTCCGGAGGTCGGGTCGGGCGGCGACCCGGGTCCGGACCAGCCCGGCGGCGAGATGCCCGAGGTCGACTACCCATGGCCCGACGTGGAGATGGTCCCCGACGGCCCGCCGGAGGGTGGTGGGGGCGAGGTGCCGCCCGGGCCGGCTGCGGAGCAGGCGCCGCAGGGCGGCGGTCAGCCCGCCGTACCGCCGGGCACGGGGACCGACCAGCCGGCGCCCGCGGCACCCGCGGGCCCCGCGAGCGACCAGCCGGCGCCCGCGTACCAACCGGCACCGGCGGCGTCCGGGCCGGTGGCCGACCAGCCGGCGGCCGCGGTCGCGGCGCCCGATGGACCCGCCGACCCGGCCGCAGCCGGCCCGGTGCCCGCCGACGTCAGCGGGGTGAGCGGCCAGGCGCAGAGCCTGCTGCCGCCGGACTCGTCGGCGGCGCAGCCACCTGCCGCCGCCGGCGGGATCGGCGCGGCCGGCATCGCGATGGGTGCCGCCGGCGCGGCCGCCGGCGGGCTGGCCGGTGGCGTCGGCGGCGCGATCGCCGGCCGGGCCGCCGGCAAGGGAGCCAGCGGAACGTCGCGGGACGACTCCCGCGAGGAGTACCGCGACGCCTGACGCCGCCGGGCCGACCAGCGTCCGGTAGGGCCGGATTGCGCTGCCCGCCCGGCCCTACCGGGCCTTACCACCGTGGAGGAAGGTCGATCGATGTTGTGCCACGCCTGCCGCGTGCACCTGCACCGGGCGCACCCGTACTGCCTGCACTGCGGCACTCCGCGCCGGAATGTCCGGCTGAGCCGGTTCATCGCGCCGGAGCTGCAGCACGTCGACGACTCCAGCCGCACCTGGCCGCTGACCAAGCCGGTCACCACGATCGGCCGCGCTGCCGACAACGACATCGTCCTGGACGATCCGAGCGTCTCGCGCCGGCACGCCCGGGTCGTACGCCGCCGCAACGGCTTCGTGATCGAGGACCTGGACTCCTTCAACGGGACCTCCGTCGGTGACCGGGTGCTGCACGGTGACAGCGCCCGGCTGCCGGACCACACCATCGTCCACATCGGTGACGTGCCGTTGCGGTTCGCGCAGCCACGAGCGGCGGCCGTCGGCTCCAAGACGGTGGTGGCGGGGACGGAGCACACGATCCTGGCGGCCGCAGGCGCCGATGCGGCCGCCGCGGCCGCGGCACCCACCGCGACCGGGCCGCTGTCGGCGCGGCCGCGGCGCCGCAGCGGGTGGGCGCTCAAGCGGCTGCCGGGAGAACAGCAGCCGGCGCAGTGGGTGCTGCGCAACACGCGGACCGGCCAGTACCTGCAGCTGGACGACCGGGACGTGTTCCTGTGGCGGCTGCTCGACGGCGAGCACACCATCCGCGACCTGCTGTACGCCTACGCCGAGGAGTACGGCGAGCTGGCCCTGCCCCGCATCGAGCGGACGCTGCGGCAACTGGCGAGGGCCGACCTCGTCCGCGGGCTGCACGGGCAGGCGGACCCGCGTCCGCGCTCCCTGCTCCGCCGGGCCGGCCGCGCCCTGCTGCGCGCACTGCTGCAGCTGCAGATCTCGATCAGCGGACTGGACGGGCTGTTCACGCGCATGTACCGCGCGTTCGGCTGGTGGTTCTTCACCCGCACCGGGGTCCTGGCACTGTGGCTGCTGATCGTCGCCGGCGGCTACGGGTTCATCGTGGCCACCGGACGGCAGCGCCTACTGGACCTCGGCGGCGCCGGGGGGTTGGGGTGGGTGGTGATCGCGACCTGTTACCTGGTCGCGATCACCATCCACGAGTCCGCCCACGCGCTGGCGGTCAAGTCCTACGGCCGTACCGTCACCCGGGCCGGGTTCCTCTTCATGCTCGGCATGCCGTTCGCGTTCGTCGACACCAGCGACATGTGGTTCGGCAGCCGGTGGTCGCGGATCGTGGTGACGCTCGCGGGTCCGCTCTCGACCGCCGCGCTGGCCGGCGCGCTCGCCCTCGGCGCGGCCTACCTGCCCGACCCCGCGCTGTCCGCGGGCTGCTTCCAGCTCGCGTTCGCGCTCTACCTCAACACGCTGTACAACCTCAACCCGCTGATGCCGCTGGACGGATACCAGGCGCTGGCCGACGCGCTGCGCCGCCCGCGCCTGCGGGAGGAGGCCACCGCGTACTTCACCAAGGGGCTGTGGCGCGACCTACGGGCGCGGCGCCGGCTCGGGGTGCGCGAGCTGGGCCTGGCCGGTTACGGGCTGCTCTCGGTGGTCGGCCTGGGGCTGTTCGCGGCGATGGCGTTCCTGGCCTGGAACTCGCGCCTGGGTGACCTGGTCGACGAGCATCTGCGACCGCCGCTGGACACCCTGGTCGTCGTGGTCGGCCTGGGGGTCGCCCTGTTCCCGATCTGGTACCGGATAGCGCGCAAGCTCGCGGCTCTGGCCGGACGGCTCCGGCGCCGTGGCACCGCGCCGGAGCCGATGGAGGTGACCGCATGAACGACTGGACACTGCCCGGGTACACCGAGGTACGCGAGCTGGGCCGGGGCGCCTCCGGCCGGGTGGTGCTCGCCGTCCACGACGCCACCGGTGAGCAGGTAGCGGTCAAGTATCTCACCGACGCGGCCGACCCGGAGGCCGCCCGGCGGTTCCGCGCCGAGGCGCGGCTGCTCGCTGAGATCGACGACCCGCACGTGGCGCGGCTGCTGGAGTACGTGGAGACCGACTCCGGCGCCGCGATCGTGATGGAGCTCGTGGACGGGGTGGCGCTGCGGGCGTTGCTGCGCGAGCACGGCCCGACCGAGCCGGAGGCCGCGCTGGTGGTGCTCAAGGGTTCGCTGCTGGGCCTGGCCGCCGCGCACGCCACCGGTATCGTGCACCGCGACTACAAGCCGGAGAACGTCCTGGTCGACCGGTCCGGACACAGCAAGCTGACCGACTTCGGCATCGCGGTGCGGACCGGTCTGGAAGGAATCCTGGCCGGCACGCCGCGGTACATGGCCCCGGAGCAGTGGCGGCAGGGTGAGGCGACCGTCCACACCGACATCTACGCCGCCACCGCCACCTTCTACGAGTGCCTGGTGGGTGCACCGCCGTTCCAGGCCGACGACCTGGCCACGCTGGAGCGCCAGCATGCCGAGGCGCCGGTACCGACCGACCAGGTACCGGAGCCGCTGCGCGACCTGGTACGGCGGGGGATGGCCAAGCGGCCGGAGGACCGGCCGGCCGACGCCACGCAGCTGCTCGCCGAGCTGGAAGACGCGGCCCTGGCGTACGGGCAGGACTGGGAGGAGCGGGGCAGGAGCCAGCTGGCCCGCCGGCTGGCTCTGCTGGCACTGCTGCTCCCCACCGCCGGCGCCGTGGCCGGCGGCAGCGCCGTCGGGCGCACGCTGCTGGGTCCGGGCGGTTGGCTGCGCCGGGTCCTGGTCGGTGCCGGCGCCACCGTGGTGCTCGCCGGTGCCGGTGGGGTCGTGGTGAGCTGCTGGCCGGACGGTCCCGCCCCGGTCGCGCAGCCGCTGCCGACGCCGACCCCGACGGTCGCGGTGACCGCCACGCCGGACCCGACACCGACGCCCACCTCGTCGGCCACGCCGTCACCCACACCGACGCCCACGCCGACGCCGACGCCCACCGGCGGCCAGCAGGCGAACATCCCGCCGCCTCCTCCGACGACGACGAAGCCGCCGCCGCCTCCGCCGCCCCCACCACCGCCACCGGTCGAGGTGACCAGGGTGGACATCCTGCGGATGACGTGGGTCGACAACTGTCGACTGCTACCCTGCCCGAAGGTGAATGTGCTGGTCTTGGTCGATACCACCAAGTCGGACGCAGTGACGCTCAACGTGGACATCACCGGGGCTGCCGGTGTCCGTACCTACTCGGTCACCCTGTCCGGTGCCACGAGATACACGGTGGACATACCGACTAGCGGTCAACAGTCGTACCTCCAGATCGAGGCCTGCGGTTCGCCGGGCGATCTGATCACCGCGACCGCCTACACCAGCCCAGCGGCGCCGAGCACGGACTCGGCGTCACTGAGATGCCCCTGAGAGAGGTGCCTGATGAGCGTTGTGGAGACGGCCTCCGGAGCGGGGCTCAGGTTCCGGGGCGCACCCCGGGCCGGACGGGTCGGACACTGGTGGCGGGCGTACGCCGCCGACGGGACCGTCCGCGGGGCGCTGCGCTTCGACCCGAATATGATCGCCACACCGGGAGCGGTCGACCGGGTGGTGGCCGCGGTGGTCGCCACCCGCGGGCGGCCCGGTGTGCTGCCCGTGGCCGACCTGGTCTCCGACGCCGGTCAGGTGTGGCTGATCACGAAGGCCCCGGCTGTCCCGACCGTCGCCGACCTCCTCGGCAACGGTCTGGACGCAGCCGCCGCGCTCACCATCGCGCGCGACACCGGCGCCGCGCTGGCGGACCTGCACCAGGCCGGGCTGGTGCACGGCGCATTCGGCCCGGACACGGGGGTGGTGGGCGCCGCCGGCCAGGTGTGGCTGTCCGAGGCCGGGCTCGTGCCGGCGCTGCAGAACGTCCCCGTCCCGCCCAGTCTCGACACGTACGCGTGGGCGGCCCTGGCCCGTACGCTGGCCGGCCGGGTGGGCGACCACCCCGCGGTCGACCTGCTGCACCGCTGCGCCGGGACCGCCGAGCGGGAGGGGCTGGCCGCGGCCGTGTCCCTTCTGGACGACGGGGCGGCCGCCCTGCGGGTCCAGCTACCCGAGCGGACGCGCCTGGCCGCGGCGGCGGCCGCGCGGGCGGACACGGGCACCGCGACAAGTGCCGGTACGGGCGCGGGCGCGGACGCCGGCGCGGACACGGTCCGGGAGGAACCCGTGCCCGACCCCGCCGACCAGGAGACGCAGCTGGGTCAGCGTGCGCGTGGCCGCGGCCGCTCCCGGGAGGCGGTGCCGGCACGCCTGCGGTTCGGGCCGGGAGTGGGCACGGCCGCCCCGCCACCGACCTGGCAGGCGGCCAGCAAACGGCGCCGCCGCCGGCCGCGACGGGGGCGGTTGCGGGCACTGGTCAGCGGCCTGGTGACGTTGGCCCTGGCCGGCGGCGTCGCCGCGTACCTGTGGCGGCAGCAGGCGGACCCGTTGGTGGTCACCGGCGCCGTGGTGGCCCCGGCCGAGGATCCGGGTGACCAGTGCGACCTGACGGTGGACGTGGTCGGCACGATCCAGACCAACGGCCAGCCGGGCACCATCACCTACCAGTGGATCCGCAGCGACGGCGAGACGTCCGCGGTGCTCGACCAGAGCGTGCCGGCCGGCCGGTTCTCCACCCAGGTGCACCTGTTCTGGTCCTTCTCGGGGCAGGGCCGGTACGACGCGACCGCCACGCTCAGGATCCTCGCTCCCACCGGAGTGGAGGCGGCCGGGCAGTTCACCTACGCCTGCGGCTGAGCTGTCTGCCGACGGTGGCACCCCGGTCAGCGGCTCAGGCGCTGGAACCGCCACACCGCCAACGGCAGGAACACGACGGTGATCAGCAGTGGCCACAGGACCGCACCGGTCAGGGCGTGCTGCTCGATCCAGTACCCGCTGGGCGGTGCCGGGTGGCCGAACAGGTCCCGGATCGCGGTCGCGGTCGACGAGACCGGGTTCCAGGCCGCGATCGTGCCCAGCCAGCCCGGCATCAGCGCCGGCGGCGCGAACACCGAGGAGATCATCGCGAACGGGAACCCGGCGGCGAACAGGTTGCCGGCCGTCTCGGTGTTGCGGACCAGCAGCCCGAGGTAGATGCCGACGAAGATGAGCGCCAGCCGCAACCAGAGCAGCAGCGCGAGGGCCGTCCCGGTGGCGGCCAGGCCGCCGCCGGGACGCCAGCCCACCACCAGCGCGATCGCCAC
>Ga0079224_100016059_pt1 | contig 10498 bp, 8 predicted proteins | sample Stecom2015_FD_80414 | JGI IMG/M metagenome (GOLD analysis project Ga0079224, IMG submission 80414) | Agricultural soil microbial communities from Utah to study Nitrogen management - Steer compost 2015 | ecosystem: Environmental > Terrestrial > Soil > Agricultural land | place: USA: Utah...
GGGCCGCCCGCTCCCCCGCCGGGCGTGCCCGGTCCTTCCCCGGCGACCGGGCTCGCACCGCCCGCACCGGGAGCCGCGGCACCGCCGGACGATCCGTCGCCCGGTGCGGCCGGACCATCACCGGGTGCACCGCCCCCCGGCTGTGTGACCGGGGCGCCGGGCGCGGAGGGGTGGGGGCGTTCCCAGACGGCGTCGGAGATCCATTCGAAGGGCAGCACCTGCGGGACCCGGCCGGGGTCGGCGTCCTCGACGGCGCGGGGGCGGCGGTCGGCGTGCGAGCCGCGGGATTCGGCGAGAGTGGGGCCCATCCAGCGACCGAGGGCGACGAAGCGGCCATCGGGATCACGGGCGAGGCCCGCGACGGGCTCGGTGAGGCCGAGCGGGATGCCGTAGCGGACGTCGCTGTCGGCGCCCGGGGCGTAACGCGCCTCGGTGAAGGCGTGGGTGCGCACGTCGATCGGCTGGGTGAGATCGGGATAGCGCTGGAGGGTGGACTCGAGCGGGGATTCGGGGGTGCCGCCCAGCATGGTGGCCGCGGAGACCGCCAGCGCGGAGGCCACGGCGGCGCCGGAGAACACCGCGCCGCGGGTGGTGCGTGGCAGATCGTCGGCGATGGCGAAGGAGCGGGCGGCGAAGTAGGCGGCGCCGGTGGCGACGATGTGGCCGGGGTCGGCGGCGGTGACCACCGGCCTGCCCAGTTCGGCGAGCGTCTCGGCGACCTCGGGCGGGCGGGACGCGGAACCGACCACCAGGATGCGCCCGATGTCGGACAGGGTGCGCCCGGTGGAGTTCAGGCAGGCGCGGACCACCTCGAAGGAGTCGCGGATGTGGTCGGCGCGCAGGCTGTCCACGTCGACCAGCGCGGTCATGGCTACCGCGCCGGGCGTGACGCCGCGCGAGTACCGGGCGATGGTGGCGCCGAGCGGACGGCCGCCGAAGTCGTAGCAGCGGCGCGGGTTCCCGACGATCGGGTGATCGGACCAGTCGGGGCCGACGCGAACCACGGTGACGTCGAGGCTGGCCCCGCCGAGGTCGTAGACCAGCGCGAATCCCGGTTCGAGGGGGCCGTGTTCGACCTCGAGCCATTCCGCGGCGGCGACCGGCTCGGGCACCATGATCGCCTCGCGCAGGCCCTCGAGATCGAGCGCCTGGCGCAGCAGCGCGACCTGCTTGTCGGAGTACACCGCCGGATAGGTGACCACCGCACCGGCGATCGGCTCGCCGGTGTCGAGCAGTTCCCGCACGACCGTGGCCACCAGGCCGGGTGCGGTGTGCAGGCGACCGCCGAGGACGAAGGGCTCGGGATCGCGGGCCAGGTCGGCGAAATCGGTGACCGCGGGTTCGAAGCGGGGCAGATTGCCGACCCTGGTGGCGCCGTGGTCGTCGAGGGTCAGGGCGGTGCGTCTGGTCCGTACGGAGGGCCGGGAGCGGGCCGGGCTCACCGACGCCGTCACGGAGTTCACCGCACCGATGCTCAGACCCACGCATAGAGACATTCGCCATCCCGTCAACGCACCGTGACCACGCCCAGCACACAGTCGCACCGTGTGGCCGCGGTCGTCTTCCAAACAGCAGCAACAGGCTAACCGATCGGATGCGGCGGTGATGACGGAAACCGCATCAATCGGCACACTTTCGGATACGCGATCGACATAACCGCAGGAAAATACGTTGCGGTGCGCCATCTAGTGGCCTCTACACCGGAATCCGATTGCGCCGTGGCGGCTTCCGCTATCACCCAGCGATCGTTTCTCCGCGAGCCGGGAATCCGCGTCGACGCCGGACGAGACCCGATCGGCGACTTTCCGGCAGGCGAGAGATTTCATGCCGAATACTCGTTGCCACGAATTCGCCGCATCACGCCGGAGCGGCGGTCTCGGATACCGGGGACGGGCGGACGAACCCTTGTCGTCCGCCCGTCCGGCCCAGCAGGCGGGCGGGTGCCCGCTCGCTCTCAGATCCTGGCCAGCAGCCGCCGCAGCGGCCCCGTCTCCGCGGCGAGACGCGCGGCGGCCCCGCCCGCCCGCACCCGAGGCCGGCGCGTGCGCACCAGCCGGTCGAATTCGCGCGCCCCGAAGCGGGGTTCGGCGAGCAGTCCGGCGTTCCAGTCGTCGGCCAGCCGCCGCACCGTCTGCTGCGCGCAGGACTTGTTGGTGCCGATGAATCCGGTCGGGCCGCGCTTGATCCAGCCGGTCACATAGGTGCCGGGGAAGGCGGCGCCGCCGTCGAGCACGCGCCCCTCGTGATTGGGGACCACACCGGCCCGGTCGTCGAAGGGCACACCCCTGAGCGGCACCCCGCGATAGCCGACCGAGGTCAGGACCAGCCCGGCGTCGACGCGCTCGGTCTCGCCGGTGGGGGTGGCGATCACGCGGCCGTCGGGATCGGTGCCGAGTTCGGTCCTGGCGATCTCGAGGCCGGTCACGCGATCGGTGCCGAGCACCCGCGCGGGGACGGCCTGGTAGCGGAAGACGATGCGCTTGCGCTCGCCCACCGGCCGGTCGGCCACCTGGTGCAGCAGGCGGAGCTTCTGCTCGGTCTCGAACGGCAGGCCGGGGGTGATCGCCGGGATCTCGCCCTCGACCACGATGTCCACGTCCGCGCCGAGCAGACCGACGAATTCCGGCACGGTGAAGGCGCTTTCGGCCGGACCGCGCCTGCCGAGCACCACCACCTCCTCGATCTCGCTCTCCCGCAGGGCGGTCAGCGCGTGCTCGGCGATGTCGGTGCGGGCGAGCAGCTCCGGGTCGGTGGTCAGCAGGCGGGCCACGTCGAGGGCGACATTGCCGTTGCCGACGATCACCGCGCGCCGATGCGTCAGGTCGACCCGGTCGCCCGCGTGGTCGGGATGGCCGTTGTACCAGGCGACGATGTCGGTGGCGGAGACGTTGCCGGGCAATCCCTCCCCCGGAATGCCGAGCTTGCGATCGGTGGACGCGCCGACCGCGTAGATCACCGCGTGGAAGTGCTCGAGCAGTTCTTCGTGCGAGATGTGCTCGCCCACTTCGACATCGAGATACGAGCCGAAGCCGGGCTGGGCGGACATGACATCGAAGAGCCTGGCCACCTGGCGGGTCCTGGCGTGATCGGGCGCGACGCCGAAGCGGGCGAGGCCGTAGGGCACCGTCAGCCGGTCGAACACGGTGACCGAGACGTCGGGCTGGGTGAGCAACTCGTCGGCGGCGTACATGGCCGACGGCCCCGAGCCCACGATCGCCACTCGCAGCGGCCCGCGTCTGGTGTCGATCCTCGGCGCGGGCACCGGGCGCGCCAGCAGTGGGCGCGGGCGTTGCTGCCGGTAGAACGCGGCGTTGATCTCCACGAACGGCAGCTGTGCCTCGGTCAGCTTCTTCGAGGAGGTGATGGCGTCGACCGGGCAGGCGGTGGCGCAGGCGCCGCAGTCGACGCACGCGGCCGGGTCGACGTAGAGCATTTCCGCGGTGGCGAAATCCGGCTCGTCGGGCGTCGGGTGGATGCAGTTGACCGGGCAGGCGTAGACGCACGAGGCGTCACTGCAACAGGATTGGGTGACGACGTAGGGCATCGCTGGAACCGCCCGCCGTTCAGACGGCTTCGGCCGCGCGCAGCGGCTCCGAGCGGTAGCGGCTGGCCGGGCCGTCGATGCCGAACAGCTTCCACACCCGCTTGGCGACCGGATTCATCAGCCCGAGCTTGTCCGCCAGCGCGCGCACGTCGACGAAGTAGTCGCTGAAGGTCTGCCGCGCCTCCTCGGAGCCGTAGAACAGCTCCTTGCGCACCTTCTCCGGGATGTCGAACTCACGGAAGAAGGACTTCGGCGGGGTGGCGATGGCGCGGCCGAGGATGAACATGATCGTCGGCATAGCCAGCGAGAGCACGAACTTGTTCGCGCGGCCGACCTCGGGCACGTGCCGCTCCAGGAACTCGTGCGCGAAGGAGATGTGCCTGGCCTCCTCGGCGACGTGGATCGACATGACGCCGAGCATGATCGGGTGCACCTCCTCGCCGGAGCGCAGGATCTGCTTCTGGATGTGATCGATCGGCTCCTCGCCCGCGAGCACCGCCATGAAGAACAGATTCGGCGCGAGCGCGGCGACCGGCGCGGCCAGGTACTTGAACTTCCTGACCAGCGGGCCCATACCGGGCACGTCCATGCCGATGCGATTGACCATCTCCTGGAACATCAGGGTGTGGTTGTGCTCCTCGATCATCTCGTGGGAGCAGTACCGGAACTCCGGCGAGCCGTTGGGCAGGCCGAAGTTGTGGATGACCATGCCGCTGATGAGGATCGACTCGAACTGCAGGCCCACCTTGGCGATGTTGGCCTGGCGATACTTGCCGATCTCGATCTGCCGTTCCTTCGGCAGCGCCTTGTACCACGGATGCCTGCCGAGCGGGTCGGCCGAGACGGGAAGGATCCAGCGGTCCTCGCCGGCCGTGGCGGCGAAATCCGGGTTGTCCCAGTCGATGTCGGTGAAGGGGTCGAAGTGCCGGTTCACCGAGCCCTCGGACAGCAGCAGCAGCTTGGCGGCGTACTCCTGCGCCTTCTCGACATCGGGGTCGATCTCGGGCGTCACGGCTTTCGACATCGTCGTCATCGCCTCTCCTCGGTATCCGAATAACTGTTTCCAATAGTTACAGCTACTGGCGGGTAGGTCAACCCTGGCCCGTTCGGCGACCGCCGATACCGCCCCTACCTGCGAAAACAGGGTGTCACCAAGATCGCCCCACGGCGCTTCGCGGCCGGTTCTCACCGGAATACCCAGAACTGCCGGTTTCACTAACTCGCCGCCGATCCAGCTCGGCCCACCCCGGAGCTCCGATCACATGACACATCAACTGAAGGTCCGAATCCCGCCAGCGCGCACCGCGCCCGCCGACTTCACTGGAGGCGACGGCACCGGTCGTCGCAACGAAAGATGTGGCACGGGAGAGGAAGTGGCGAGAATGTCGACACGCTTCGCGGGACAGGTCGCGGTGATCACGGGCGCGAGCTCTCGAGTGGGCAGGGCGGTCGCACGGCGACTGGCCGCCGAGGGCGCCGCCGTGGTCCTCGGATCACGCGGGAGACAGGCCGGTGAGCAGGTCGCCGAGGAGATCCGCGCGGCCGGCGGCCTGGCGCTGTTCGTCCCCACCGATGTGACGGTGGAGCGCGACGTGGCCCGGCTGACCGAGGCGGCTGTCGGCGAATACGGGCGGCTGGACGCGGCGTTCAACAACGCAGGCGCGGTGCGCTCGTTCGGAACGGTCGAGGAGATCGACGAGGCGGGCTGGCGCGCGGATCTGGAAGTCAACCTCACCGCCGTCTTCTACGGACTGCGCCACCAGGTGCCCGCACTGGCCGAGTCCGGGGGCGGCGCGATCCTCAACAACGCCTCGAATCTGGGGGTGGTCGGCATGGGATCGGTGGCCCCTTACGTGGCGGCCAAGCACGGGGTGGTGGGACTGACCAGGGCCGTCGCGCTGGAATCGGCGCCGCGAGGGGTACGGGTCAACGCGCTGGTGTCGGGCGCGGTGGACACGCCGGCGTTCCGCTCCTCGATGGGGGCCACCCCGGAGGGCGAGGCGGTGGTCACCGCCCTGCACCCCATCGGGCGAATCGCCACACCGGAGGAGATCGCCTCGTTCTGCGCCCATCTGCTCAGTCGTGAGGCGAGCTTCGTCACCGGTGCGGCGCTCGCGGTCGACGGCGGGTTCACCGCCCGCTGACGCCTCACGCGGCCGCCGGCCTACGTCGTGGTCGACGCGCCGGACTCGGTGGCGGCGCCCTTCGCCGTCTCCCCGGCCCCCTCGGCCGGGGCAGCGGTGGGCTCGGCGTTCTCGGCCGAGGTCGTGGCCGCCGACTCGGCGTCCGTCACCGCGGCGTCAGGCGCGGTGCTCTCGGACGGGGCGGACTCGGCGGCCGCAGGCGACGCCCCCACGACCGGGGCCTGCGTCGGCAGCTGCGGAATCCGGGTTGCCCGCGCGTACACCGTCTCCCCCTCCTGCAGCCGCAGCGCTTCGGCGTCACCGCGGGTGACCTGGGCCGAGAACAGGTCGCCGGTGGCGGCGTTGCGCAGTTCCACGCGCACCTCGAAGCCGAGGCGCACCACGCGCTCGACGGTGGCGCGGGTGACCCCGGCGGACTCGGCCGTGCCCTCGTCGGCGGCCAGCGCCATGCTGGGGTCGCGTCCGACGCGGATGTCGTGCGGGCGCACCATGTGGCCGTTGAGCCGGGCGACGTCGCCGAGGAAGGACATGACGAACTCGTTCGCGGGCCGGTCGTAGACGTCCTCGGGGGTGCCGATCTGCTCGATGCGGCCCTTGTTCATCACCGCGATCCGATCGGCGACGTCGAGCGCCTCCTCCTGGTCGTGGGTTACGAGCACGGTCGTCACGTGCACTTCCTCGTGCAGCCTGCGCAGCCAGGTGCGCAGGTCGGCGCGCACCTTGGCGTCGAGCGCGCCGAAAGGCTCGTCGAGCAGCAGCACCTGCGGGTCCACCGCGAGCGCGCGGGCCAGGGCCATGCGCTGGCGCTGGCCGCCGGACAGCTGCGCCGGGTAGCGGTGCTGGAAGCCGTCCAGGCCGACGATGCCGAGCAGCTCGTCCACCCGCTTGGCGATCTCGGCCTTGGGCCGCTTGCGGATCTTCAGGCCGAAGGCCACGTTGTCGCGCACCGTCATGTGCTTGAAGGCGGCGTAGTGCTGGAAGACGAAGCCGATGTCGCGTTTCTGCGGGGCGACCCGGGTGACGTCCTTGCCCGCGATCATCACCACGCCGTCGTCCAGGGACTCCAGGCCGGCGATCGAGCGCAACAGGGTCGACTTGCCCGAGCCGGACGGGCCGAGCAGCGCGGTCAGCTCACCGGAGGGGATGTCGATGGTGACGTCGTCGAGCGCGGCGAAACTGCCGTAGTTCTTGCGGGCATTGGTCACGGTAATCATTTGTTGCCTCCGGGGCGGGCGGTCACTTGGCGTCCCGCTTGCGTTCGAGAACGGTCATCAGCAGCAGCACCACCAGGGCGATGGCCATCAGCAAGGTGGCGGCGCTGTACGCGCCGAAGGTGTTGTGGTCGTTGATGTAGCGACCGTGCACCAGCAGGGTCAGCGTCAGCGACTTGCCTGGCAGCGCGGAGGACACCATGATGACCGCGCCGAACTCGCCCAGCGCGCGGGCCACGGTGAGCACGACGCCGTAGGTCAGACCCCAGCGGATCGCCGGCAGGGTGATGCGCCAGAAGGTCTGCCACTTGGAGGCGCCCAGCGTCGCGGCCGCCTGCTCCTGGTCGTCGCCGATCTCGTGCAGCACCGGCTCGACCTCGCGCACCACGAACGGCAATGTCACGAAGATGGTCGCGATGACCATGCCGGGCAGGCTGAAGATGACCTTGAAGCCCAGCGACTCCAGGCCACCGAACCAGCCGCCGGCACCCCACAGCAGGATCAGGGCGACACCGACGACCACCGGCGAGACCGCGAACGGCAGGTCGACGATGCCCTGGATGAGATTGCGGCCGGGGAAGCGGCCGCGCACCAACGCCAGCGCGGTGATCACGCCGAAGACCACGTTCAACGGCACCACGATCGCCACGATCAGCAGCGACAGCTGCAACGCGGAGATGGCGGCGGGCGTGGTGATCGAGTCGACGAACGCGCCGATGCCGTTCTCGAAGGTGCGCCACAGGATGATCAGCAGCGGCAGCACCAGCAGCACGAACAGATAGCCCAGCGCCACCGTGCGCAAGGACAGCCGGGTGAGCGGGGAGACCTTCATCAGCTCGACTGTTCCTTGCGCGCGGAGCGATCGGCCAGGAAGCGCAGCACCAGCAGCGTCGCGAACGCGATCACCAGCAGGGCCACCGAGACCGCGGCGGCGTTGACCGGCCGGTCGATCTCGATCTGCTTCTGGATGTACTGGGAGGCCACCTCGGTCTTGCGCGGGATGGCTCCGCCGATGAGCACCACCGAGCCGTACTCGCCGATGGCACGGGCGAAGGCCAGGCCGCCGCCGCTGATGATGGCCGGGGTCAGCGCGGGCAGGATGATCCGCCGGAAGGTGACCCAGTTGCTCGCGCCGAGCGACAGCGCCGCCTGCTCGACCTCCCGATCGGCCTCGATGAGCACCGGCTGCACCGAGCGCACCACGAACGGCAGCGTCACGAAGGCCAGCGCCACCACCAGGCCGGGCTGGGTGGCGTTGAGGTGGATGTTCACCGGGCTCTGCGGGCCGTACAGCGACAGCAGCACGATGCTGGCCACGATGGTCGGCAGCGCGAAGGGCAGATCGATCAGCGCGTTGACCGCGCCCTTGCCGGGGAAGTCGTCGCGGACGAGCACCCAGGCGATCAGGGTGCCCATCACGACGTTGATCAGCGCGACCACCACCGACACGGTGACGGTGATGCGCAACGCGTCCACGGCCGCGGGCGCGGTGACCGCGTCCACGAAGCCCGACCACCCGTTCTCGAACGAGGTGACCGTCAGCGCCGCGAGCGGCAGCAGCACGATGATGCTCAGCCACAGCACCGTGGTGGCGATCCCGAGCGGGCCGACCGAACCGCTCACCCGCAACCACGCCAGCGGCGAGCGCCGGGAGCGTGGCTGTCCGTCTGCGAGGCCGACGCCGGGTTTCGCCCCGGCGTCGCCGCTACTGCTCTCAGTCACGTTGATCCAGTATTCCGTGTGCTTCAGTTCACCCGACTACCTGGTCGCGTTCTCGTAGATGACCGCGATGGCGCCGGTGTCGGCGGTGAACAGCTCGCTGTTGACCTTGTCCCAGCCACCGAGGTCGTCGATGGTCCACAGCTTGGCCGGGGTCGGGAAGTCGGCGGCGAACTCGGCGGCGACGTCCGGGTCGACCGGGCGGAAGCCGGCCGAGGCCCAGGCGCGCTGGCCCTCGGGGGTGAACAGGAAGTCGCGGAAGGCGACCGCCTTCTCCGGGTTCTGCGAGTTCTTCAGCACCGCGACCGGATTCTCGATCTTGAAGGTGTCGGCGGGCACGATGTGCTCGATCGGGTCGCCGTTGCGCTCGGTGAAGATGGCCTCGTTCTCGTAGCTGAGCAGCACGTCACCGGTGCCCTGCAGGAAGGTCTCGGTGGCCTCGCGGCCCGACTTGGGCTGCACCTTCACGTGCTCGGGCGAGATCAGCTGGCGCAGGTACTCCAGACCGGCCTCCGGGTTCTTGCCGCCGTCGGACTTGGCCGCGTAGGGCGCGAGCAGGTTCCACTTGGCCGAGCCCGAGCTGAACGGGTTCGGGGTGACGACCTCGATGCCGGGCTTCAGCAGGTCGTCCCAGGTCTGGATGTTCTTGGGGTTGCCCTCGCGGACCACGATCGCCACGACCGAGCCGAACGGCACGCCCTTGTCGGCGCCGGCGTTCCAGCTCTCGTCGACCAGGCCCGCCTCCACCAGGCGGGTGATGTCGGGCTCGACCGAGAAGTTGACGACGTCGGCCTGCGCACCGTCCTTGACCTTGCGGGACTGGTCACCCGAGGCGCCGTAGGACTGCTGGATCTGGACGCCCGCGCCCGCCTCGGTCTTGTGGAACTCCGGGATGACCTTGTCGAAGCCGGGCTTCGGGACGGCGTAGGCGTAGAGGTTGATGACGCCGCCGCTGCCGTCGGCGCCCCCGCCCTCCACGGAATCACTGGCGCCACCACCGCATGCCGCGAGGACGACCGCGGCGACGGTGGTGAGAGCGGCTGCGGCGAAGCGCCTGCGCGGGGCGAGCCAGGTTCTGCGAGACATCGGGGTGCCTTTCGGTGCGGGCCGCCACGACACCGGATGTGCCGGGGCGGTTACTAGCTGTGAGCCGGGTAGACCTGCCTGCGAGGAACGCGGCAGTGGCGCGACTGACGGCCGGAGGCCGACGGAGTGTGGTCACGCCTGCTCGATGCGCGCCGGTCTACGGGACAGGGAAGCGCAGACGTGTCCGAGCACGCTTCAGCGACAGAGAATGTCCGCGACCGCCAGATCGCCGACAGCGATCAACGCCAATTCATGGCGGACCTGCGGCAGAGCGTTCGAAGACACGCGGAGACTCTAGCAGAGCGGGCAGGCTCGTTCGAATCGAACGAATCTACTCCCCCACCGGCGCGCGGGAGAAATCAGCGGGTGAAGAACCAGGCCACCAGAACGAGGACCAGCAGGGCGACGAGAGCGAGCTGAACTCGCGAGCGCGGCATCAGCGCGCTCCGCTGTGCGCGGGGGCGGGACGCAACGGCTCGGCCTCCGGCTCGGCGACCGGCCGGGGGGTGGCCGGTGCGCCCTGTTCCCGGTCGCGGCCGAGCAGCCGCAGGACCGCGCGCAGGCCGCGGTCGAGCAGGTAGGCGATGGCGAAGCTGACCGGAACCATGCCGACCAGGACGACGAAGAACTGCGGGATGAACGGCAGGCCCGCCACCCACAATTCGAATCCGTCCCACCATCCGGCTATGCGCTCCACGCCGTCCAGCCTACTGGGCGGCGCGCGGCCGGGGCAGCCGGGCGGTGGACGGACAGCCGCGCGCGGCCGGATGATGGGTTATGGCGTCCCACCCCGA
>Ga0079224_100016060_pt1 | contig 10498 bp, 10 predicted proteins | sample Stecom2015_FD_80414 | JGI IMG/M metagenome (GOLD analysis project Ga0079224, IMG submission 80414) | Agricultural soil microbial communities from Utah to study Nitrogen management - Steer compost 2015 | ecosystem: Environmental > Terrestrial > Soil > Agricultural land | place: USA: Utah...
AGGGCGTCTTCGATCCGCCCCGATGCAGACGACCGCAATTGATCGCGGTCGAGCGTTATCGTGGAATAGGCGATCACGGAGGGCGGAGCATCGAGACCTCGCCCGGTGACGACGATCACGTTCTCGTCCTCCGCAGTCGCCTCGTCCTGAGCCACTGCCGCAGTCGAGATCATCAGCGACGCGCTCGCGAGCGCCAGATACCGGATGCGCATGACTTCGATGTCTCCCATTCGGGTTGAAATTGCGTTTGTCCGGCGCACTAGCGGGTCAAGCTTGCCGCGTCACCCCTCGTTTGGCACAGATGACGGAAACAGGGGAGAACCACAGTGCGCCGCGCATGGATTATGATCGGAACCATCGCAGCAGCGCTCGCCCTGCCCGCATCTGCTCAGGAGGCGTTGACTATGTCTGTTTCACCGGTCGTTGCTCAGGACCACGCGGCGTTGCTGGCCAGCGACGATCCGCGCCTCGCCGCCAACAAGCGTCTGGTTTACGATATGTACCGCATCGTCCTCCAAGGCGGGCACTGGGACCGGGCCCACGAATTCATTGCCGAGGGATACATCCAGCATAACCCGAACGCTGCGCAGGGTTTGGCGGGGCTCGTGGACTATGTCCGCTCAAGCCGTCCGGTACGCGAGCTCCAGGACACGCTCGATCTGCCGCTGATCCACCTGATGGCCGAAGGTGACTACGTCACCACCGCCTTCGTGCGGCCTGAGCAGGACGCGGACGGCAAGACCTACTACTCGACCTGGTTCGATCTGTACCGCATCGAGGACGGCAAGATTGCCGAGCACTGGGACCCCATGCTCAAGGGCGATCCCAAGATCGACCCCAACGACAAGAAGATCTGACGTCCGCTAATAGCCCGCAGCCGTCAGCTGCGCCCTCAGATTCTGCAGGGTCCGCTCCGGAACGTCAGGCAGCGCGCGCGCCGGCTTTCCCTCGCGCAGGCGCTTCCGGTCAGCCTGCGACGGTTCGACCGCTCGAACCCGAACAGGGGCCACGCCCTGGCGTCTGATACCCAGCCGCTCGGCCGCACCGCGCGAAAGATCGATGATGCGCGAGCCGGCGGCGAACGGGCCGCGGTCATTGACCCGCACGATAATCCGACGCCCAGTATCGAGAGCGGTCACTTCCACATAGGTGGGCAGCGGCAGACTCGTGTGCGCCGCCGTGATCCAATCGGGACGAAAACGCTCTCCGTTGGCGGTGCGATTGCCCGATTCCGAGCCGTACCAACTGGCGAAGCCGAGCCGGTCGTACGATGGGTCGGCCGCTGGCACATAAGTCGTGCCGCGGATCGTGTAAGGTTGTCCGATCCGGACCGGGACGTCGCTCGCCGGCCGAAAGTCGCCTCCGCCCGCGCAGGCTGACAAGGCCAGCAAAGCTCCTGTCAGGCCTGCGACCCGCCTCTCTCTCGATCCCCGCATGATCCGGATCCTAGCCGCGCTACCCGAAGGCGGGAAGGCCCGACCGCTCGCGCGAGGCGCTTGATTGCGGTCAATGCCTTCGGACAGCTTGCAGGCGATCCTCACCGCAGGAGGTGGTATGAAACGCTCCGAGTCTCCAGACCGCTACAACGCCATATCGATCGCCCTGCATTGGCTGATGCTGCTGCTGTTCGTGGCCGTTTACGCCGCGATCGAGCTGCGCGAGTTCTATCCGAAAGGCAGCGATCCGCGGGAGGCGCTGAAGCGCTGGCACTTCATGCTGGGGCTGTCGGTGTTCGCGCTGGTCTGGGTTCGCATCCTCGCGCGGCTCGTTTTTTCCGCCCCTGCACCCCTGGACGAGTCGTGGTCGCGAAGCGCCGCCGCGAAGGCGATGCACCTTGCGCTCTACGCGCTCATGATCGCCATGCCGCTGGCCGGGTGGATGATCCTGAGCGCGAAGGGCGATCCGATACCGTACTTCGGTCTGCGGCTTCCCCCGCTCACCGGTCCCGACGCGGTGTTGGCGGAGCGGACGAAGACGCTCCACCAGCTCGGCGGGACGATCGGATACTGGCTGATCGGGCTTCACGCGGCCGCCTCGCTGTTCCATCAATACGTTCTGAGGGATCGCCTGATGGCGCGAATGCGCCCGGTGCGGGCCTGATCAGTAAAGAACACCGCGCCGTAGCATGGCGCGCGCATAGTAGGCTTGCGCGCCGAGCAGCAGGGCGAGCACCGCCGTCGCGATGCGCAAGTCCGGACTGGTCAGCAACAGCGACCGACCAACGGCCACTTCGTAGCCGTTGGTGAATCCGATGATCGCAATTTGCGCTATGAAGAAGCGAAAAGCCCAGCGCGACTGCAGCAGGAGCGAGGCCGCGCCGGCCACCCCCGCGAGCGCGCCCAGGTCCGCGACGATCGCGATCCAAAGCGGCTGCCCTTCGAAAAAGGCCGAATCCTCGGCGTTCATCAGGGGCATGCGGCGGGTCTGCGCGCCGATCGCAAGCGCCACTCCCCATGCGTTCCAAAGCACCAGCAACAACCCCACCACCCACAAGTGGACCGGCACCTTCGCAGAGCGCGGGTTGTCGGAAGGCCCCCCTATCACCTTGAAATGGTGCTCCTCATCGGCGAGCTGCGCAAGAGGGATGCGGGTTTTCCCCTAACGTGGTCGCCGCGGGCTTTGTTGAGGGCGGGGCGGAACCGACGCCGCTACAACCGCGCCGGCGCCCCATCGAGCAGGATCGTCTTGGTTTCGAGGTACGGCCACAAGCCTTCTTCGCCGCCCTCGCGGCCGATGCCCGATTGCTTGAAACCGCCGAACGGCATGCCGAATTCCATCCGCATCCCGTTCTGCCCCATCACTCCGGTGCGGATGCGGCGGGAGATGTCGTAAGCGGCCTGGACGTCGGTCGTCAGCACCGAGCCGTTGAGCCCGTAATTGCTCTCATTGGCGATCCGGATCGCGTCCTCTTCGTCCTCGGCCGGGATCAGGCAAAGCACCGGTCCGAAGATTTCCTCCTGCGCGATCCGGCTGGTGTTGTCGACGTTGGCGAACAGCGTCGGCTCCATGTAGTAGCCCTTGTTCATGTGCGCCGGGCGCTGGCCGCCGGTGACCAGATCGGCGCCGCTCTTGCGGCCTTCCTCGATATACATCTCGACCCGCTCGAGCTGGCGCTTCATCGCCAGCGGCCCAAGCTGAGCCTCGGGATCCTCGGAATGCCCGATCCTGATCCCCTTCATTACTCCGGCGATCGCCTCGGCAAGCTCGTCGTGGCGATGCTTCGGGACGATGGCGCGCGACAGCATCGCGCAGACCTGCCCGCTCATGACCGTGATCGTGTTGCCGAGGATGCCCGCGGCGGCCTCGATCGGGAAATCGTCGCGCACGATCGCCGCGGACTTGCCGCCGAGCTCCATCGTGCAGCGCGTCATCTTCGCGCCGCAGACACTGGCGATGTGCATCCCCGCCGCGCTCGAACCGGTGAAGCTGACCTTGTCGATCCCGGTGCTGCGGATCAGGTGATCGGACGCCTCGCGGTCGGCGGGCACGAGGTTGACCGTCCCCGGCGGCAGGCCCGCGGCCTCGGCGGCTTCGGCGAGGATATAGGCTTCGAGCGGCGTTTCCGGCGACGGCTTCACGATGATCGGGCAGCCGGCGATCAGCGCGTAGAAAACCTTGTTGGCCATGATCCCGAACGGCGCGTTCCACGGCGCGATGCCGACTACCACGCCGACCGGTTCGCGAACGAGAACGGCAGTGTCGACCACCTGGCCGGGCTGCTGCGTCACCCACGGGAAGCTTTCGCCGAGCGCCGCGATCCCGCGCAATCCGGCCACCGCGCCGCCGTGCATGATGGGCGCGAAGCTGGCGAGGCCACCGACTTGTGCGGTCCAGGCGAGCGACAGTTCGGGCACGCGCTGCTCCAGATGCGCGATCATGTCCATCAGCTTCGCCCCGCGCTCGGCCGGCGGCGTGGTCGGCCACGGGCCATGGTCGAACGCTTCGCGCGCAGCGGCGACGGCGCGGTCCATATCGTCCGCGCCGGCTTCGGCCGTCCGGGCGACGACCTCCTCGGAGTTCGGATTGACGATCTCGAGCCGGCTGCCGCTCATCGGCGCGACCCATTCGCCGCCGATGAACAGCTTGTCGGGATGCTTGATATTGACGCCTTCGGGGATCATTGGGGGTCTCCTTGATCGGGAGAGGGAGGAGCCCTCATGAGGGCTCCTTCCTTCTGCTAGAAACTGGACAATATCGTCAGGCTGCGGCTGTCGAGCGGCTTGCCCTCGCGCTGGAGCTGAAGCTCGCGCGCGCGGACCTTGCGCTGCTCGTCGATCAGGAACGCGTGGACCGCCTTGACCTGATCGGGCGTAAGCAGGTCGTCCCAGCGCGGCATGCCGTTGGGCAACAACAGGCCTTCGAGAACGATCTGATCGAACACATCGTGCGTGCCCGGCTGCATCCGGCGCAGGTCGGGCAGCGGCGCGCGCGGCTGGTTCGAGTGGCAGATCGAGCAGTTCTCGGTGAACAGCGCCGAACCCAGGGCGATAGTCTGCGGCGTCACACCTGAAAGCTGGGCCGGAGGTTCCGGCGCGGGCTGGAGCGGGGGAAGGTCGTCGGGAATCGGCACTTCGCTGCCGCCGATCTTGAACACCAGCAACCGGTTCGCGTTCCCTTTCGAATAGGCCGCGTCATAAGGCGGCACGAAGCCCCACCCGCCGCCGCCCCAACCGGTCTGAACGGCGAGGTACTGCACGCCGCCCGCCTTGAAAGTCATCGGCGCGGCGAGGATCGAACTGCCGGTGTCGATCGACTTGAGCACCTCGCCGGTCTCGGCGTCGCGCACGATCAGCTGCCCCGCCAGCGTGCCGTGGACCACCAGCCCGCTCTCGGTGGCGAGCACCCCGCCGCGATCCTGCCACCCGTCGAATTCCGCGGCCCATCTGGTCTCGCCGCTCAGCGGATCGATTGCCCTCAGCTCCGAGCTGAACGGCTTGTCGAGCACCGATTGCCACTGCGGCAGCGCCTTGACCGCGGCCTGCATCGGCGGCGGCAGCGTCGCGGCGGCGGCCTCGAGATCGGCGGTGAAGATCAGCGCTGCGGCCGGGTGCATCGCGCTCGGGCGGTGCGGCGGGTTCTCCTGCCCCGGCGGAATGAACATCAGGTTGCCCATGTCGACCACCGCGGCGAAGTACAGGTTGCGGCCCGGATCGTAGGCTGCCGGATGCCAGTTGCGCGCGCCCGAACTCGCCGGGAAAACGATCTTGGGCCCGGTCGAGTAGTCGGAAAATTCAGGCGTCAGCCTTGGCTTGCCGGTCGCGAGATCCCACCCGCTGGCCCAGCTCGTGCGCACCAGCGCGTTCGCCGCCAACGGCTTGCCCGTCTCGCGGTCGACAACGAAAAAGAAGCCGTTCTTCGGCGTGTGGAGAATGACCGGTCGGCCATCCAGCTCGGTAAAGACCATCGGCTGCGTTGCCGTGAGGTCCCACGAATCGGTCGGCGTCTCCTGGAAGTGCCACTTCATCTCGCCGGTCGCGCGGTCGAGCGCGACAAGCGAGTTCAGGTAGAGGTTGTCGCCGCCTTCGGGCGAGCGCGTGTGGAGCGGGTAGGGACCGCCGTTGCCGGTACCGATCACGACCTGGTCGAACACCGGGTCGTACTGGATCGCGTCCCATACGGTGCCGCCGCCTCCGATATCCCAGCGGCTCTCCGTGTCCCAGGTCTCGAGCGCCGCCTCGAGCGCCTCGCTCTCCTGGGGACCGTCGGCCGGATCGTGCGGAATGGTGTAGAAGCGCCACTTCTGGTCGCCGCTGCGCACGTCGTAAGCAGTGACGTAGCCGCGCACGTCGTACTCGGCCCCGGCGTTGCCGATGATCACCAGGTTGCCGGCGATCTCGGGCGCACCGGTGATCGTGTAGCCGCGCTTGCGGTCGACGATCGTATCGATCCGCCACATCACCGCGCCGCTGATGCGGTCGAGCGCGTAGAGGTACCCATCGAGCGAGGCGACGAACACCTTGCCGTCGGCCACGGCCACGCCGCGGTTGGCCTGGTCGCAGCACGCCGCCCGGTTGGCCTGCATGTCGACTTCGGGCGCGAAGGTCCACAGCTCCTCGCCGCTCGCGGCGTCGAGCGCATAGACCCGCCCGAGGTTGCCCGAAGTGTACATCACCCCGTCGATCACCACCGGCGTCGCCTCCTGAACGCGCGCGGTGCCGAGATCGTATTCCCACGCGAGGCCGAGTTCGCCGACGTTGGCAGGCGTGATGTCGGTCAGGCGCGAGAAGTGGCTCCCCGCCCAATCGCCGCCCGGATTGTCCCAGTTTTCGGCCGCGCCAATGACCGAAGTGTCGACCTGGGGTGCGTCGCTTCCTTGCGAACAGCCGGCGAGCGCGAGCAGAAATGGCGCCGCGAGCCAGCGCAACAAGAACCCCACCCCCTTGCGGGAGGGGTTAGGGGTCGGCGAAACCGCGATCGCCGCACGGGCCCACCCCCGGCCCTTCCCGCAAGCGGGAGAGGAGAAGATCGTCGCCCTCATTGCGGCCACAGGTGCTGGTACTGCTCGAGGACGCTGCGTAGCGTGCGCGGCTTGCGGCCGGTCACACGTTCGACGTCGCGGGAAGCCACGTCCATGAAGCCCTCGCGGATCGACTGGCCGAAAGTGACCATGCCCTCGCTTGCCCACGGAATCGGACCGTCGGGCACCACGTCCGACGCTTTCCGCGCCACACCGAGCGAATCGAAATAGGTGTACATGCCCTCGTCATCAACGAGCTCGATCTCGATCGGCTTGCCGGCCATCTGCGAGACCAGCGCCATCGCATCGGGCAGGGTCCAGAGTTCCGGCCCCGTCACGTCGTAGGCCTTGTTGGCGTGCCCGTCCTGCGTCAGCACGCCCACCGCGATCGCCACGCAGTCGTCGCGGCTGACGATCGGCACGCGGCCATCGCCGGAGTTCTCCGGCTTGTGGCCCGCCTGCAGAGCGGGGATCGCCATCGCGGTGGCCACGGCCTCGGCGTAAAGGCTGTTGCGCAGGTGCGTCCAGGCGAGACCCGAGCGCTCGATCATCCGCTCAGTCGCGAGGTGGTCGAATTGCTCGACCGACGGATTGTTCGGGGTGCCGCAGCCGAGAATCGAGGTGTAGGCGACCTGCGAGACGCCCTGCGCGACGGCGGCCTCGACTGCGTTGGTGTGCTGTCCGACGCGGCTGCCGACGCGGACCGTCGAGATCAGGAGCATCCGCTCGCCGCCTTCCATCGCCGCGGACAGGCTGGCCGGATCGTCGAAGTCGGCGCGGCGGACGTGCGCACCGGCCTCGGCAAACTGGGCCAGGTTTTCCGGCGTGCGCGACAGCAGCACCAGGTCCTCCGCCGGCACTTTCTCCAGCAGCAACTTGGCCGCCGCGGTGCCGAACTGGCCGGACGCGCCGGTGACGATAATCTTGCCCAAGACAGTCTCCCTTTTCGCCGATCATAACGAGTGTTACGGTCGTGGAAAGGGGAGAGACAATGCTTTCGATCGAAGACCGGCTCGGCCTGCAGGACCTGATCGCCGCGTACAGCTGGGCGCTCGACACCGGCGATGCCGAAGGCCTCGTCGCCTGCTTCACCGAAGACTGCGTTATGAGCGAAGAAGTTTTCGAGGACCCCGACGTGTGGGAGGGACACGACGGGATTCGCGGCCTGATGAACCACTACGCCAATGCGCCGGGGTTCCCCGGACGGCAGCATCATGTCACGCAGACCCAGTACTTCCCGCAGCCCGATGGAAGCGTGAAAATGCGCAGCTTCGCCTTCGTCACCGAATGCGAGGGCGAGCCGCCCTACACCCTGCGCTTCGCCGGCTGGTACGACGACCACGCGATCAAGGGCTCGGATGGCAGCTGGCGCTTCAGACGCCGCATCGTGCGGCTGTGGGACGGCGAAGTGCTGAAGAACTTTCCCGGGCGCGGCGAATGGGTTGCGCGGAAAAGGCCCGAGAGCTTGATTATCAAGCGGTGAAGCCCACCCCTGACCCCTCCCGCAGGCGGGAGGGGGATCGCTCCGAAACGGAGGAGATCCTGCTTGGACGGCGGCTGGCCCAGCGTAAGCTGTCGCCATGGCCATCGGATCGACCAATCGCTTCGCGCGCACCCTGCGCCGCAACGCCACCGACGCTGAACGCAAGCTCTGGCAGCGCTTACGCAATCGGCGCTCGGCGGGTTCAAGTTCCGCCGCCAGGCCAGTATCGGCGACTACATCGTGGATTTCCTTTGTGCGGAGAAGCGGCTCATCGTCGAGCTAGACGGCGGCCAGCACACCCCGGAAGTCGACGCAGCACGAACCGCCATACTTGAGGCTTTCGGATATAGGCTGGTTCGCTTCTGGAACGATGATGAACTTGGGAATACCGACGCGGTTCTGGAAGTGATCTTGCGCGAGGCTTCGGCACTTCCTTCGAGATTCAAAGGGCCCTCATCCAACTCCGACTAGGCAGCAAGCTGCCAAGTCTCCTTATCCTTCTCCCACCAGTGGGAGAAGGATAGCGCAGCTTGCCGCCGAAGGCGGTTAGCGGAGCTTGGATGAGGGCTCCTTAAATTTTTTGCGCCAGCACCCACCCCAGCACCAGCCCGCGGTCGAGGGGCTGTGCGGCAGCGGTCATCTCGCGCACCGTGCGATCATCGGCCAGCACATAGCCGGCTTCGCGCCCGACGTCCTCGATCAGCAAGGCATCCGCCGGCCGGCTCACCCCAACTACGTACGCGGGCTTGCGGGCGAACACCGCGCGGGCGAAGCGGATGCGGTCGCCTTCGATCGGCAGCGTTTCGCCGCGGTAAGCCTCGGCGAAACGGCGGCCGGCCGCCAGCGACGGATCATGCAGCAGCATTGCGCTCCTTGCTCTCGCGGCGGCCGCGATGCCCGGCAGCCCGGCCGCGGCCGGCACTGCCAGCGCGCCCGCGAGCACGCCGCGCCGGGTCGCTTTCATGGCGCCGCCTCGTGCGGGCCGGCCGCGAGGTAGTCGGCGATCTGGCGCAGCTCTTCGTCCGTAACCTCGCCGCGCGGAATGGCGGGCATGTTGCCGATGCCCTGGCGCGCGGCGACAATCACGTATTGCGCGGGCAGGTTGTCGCGCGCCTCGAGCAGCGCAGGCTGCACTCGCCGGTCGAGCAGCCCGGTGCCCATGCCGTTCGGCGCGTGGCAGCTCGCGCAATGCACGATGTAGAGTGCCTCGCCGCCGGTCACGCCTGGCCGGCTCGCCAGCGTGGTCGGCTTGGGGGCCGGCGGCGGGCCTTGCGCGATGGCCGCTCCGCCCGCCAGCAGCGTCGCGCCAATCAGGATCCGCTTCATGTCCGGCTTCCCTCCCTGGGGCCTTGGCCCTTGCCCCAGATCCCACTCTTGCCCGGCGCCAGAATCCCATTGGGATCGAGCGCGTCCTTCACCGTCTCGTTGAGCCGCCACAGCGCCCCGCCGTTCCAGTCGTAAGTCCCGGCCACGAGGTCCATGTAATCGAGGTGCGTACGGTACTCGCCGTAGCCCTGCGCCTTGGCGTCGGCGACGAGTTGGCGGAAGAACGGATCGATTTTCGCCATCATGGCCGGATCGTCCTGGTTGAACAGCATCGCGTTGACGTTGGTCAGGTGCCGCTCGCCGAAAGCGAAGCTGCCCTGGTAGTCCATCCCGTATTCCTTGTAGCGCGCGTAGGTCCGCTGGAACTGCGCCAGCGCCGCGCTCCCGTTCTGCGGAATGATAGGCGAAAACCCGACGTGTCCGCCGCGCCCGCCGTACCAGTTGGCGTTCTGCATCGGGAAGGTGATCGGCGTGCCGGTCCAGCCCGAGTATTCCATCGGCTGGCCTTTCACCCAGGAGGTCGGGCGGATGATCATCGGGCCGATATCGGTCATCGCCTTCTCGAGCACCTTGTAGGCGGCCTTGTTGACCTCCTCGCGTCCGTAGAGCCTGAGCGAGACCCCCCACCAGCCAAGCCCGAAGCGCTTCCTGATCGCGTCGATGACGCTGTCGTCGAGCGCGCCGGGCTTGTCGGTCCACTCGCCGCGCGTGGTCGCCACCGCCGCCGCGCGCAGCCAGTTGCCGATGCTCGGCGACTGCTGCAGCACGCGTGCGCGCCGCAAGGGCCCGATCACGTCGACCATCGCCTTGAGATCCTCGGGCCGGTCGAACTCGACATCCATGCCCATCAGGCTCTCGGGCTCGGGCATCAGCCACATGTTGGCCTTGGTCACGACACCGAAGTTCGACTGCACGAACATCTGGTCCCACCCCGGGCCGAAGCCGAACGGATAGGCCGCCCAGGTCGGCGCATTCGAGAACGCGCCCATCCCGGTGCGCACCACCTCGCCGGTCGGCAGCACGACCTCGAGCCCGCACAGGTTCTTGGTGTTCTCGCCATAGGGCGTGTAGCCGACGCCGCGATCGAGCGCGTTGCCGATCACCGAGCCCCACGAGTTGCCCGGGGTCGACAGCCAATAGGGCAGGTTGTTGGCCTGGATGAAGTCGTAGAGGTCGTAGAACCCGACGCCCGGCTCGAGCAGCACGGTGCCGAACTCCTCGTCGAACTCGAT
>Ga0079224_100016061_pt1 | contig 10498 bp, 8 predicted proteins | sample Stecom2015_FD_80414 | JGI IMG/M metagenome (GOLD analysis project Ga0079224, IMG submission 80414) | Agricultural soil microbial communities from Utah to study Nitrogen management - Steer compost 2015 | ecosystem: Environmental > Terrestrial > Soil > Agricultural land | place: USA: Utah...
CGAATAAAAATTTCGCGGCAAAGAACAGGATCGATCGATGCAAAAGACACCGCACGCTTTTCAATCAGCACCAGACCGGACAGGGAGATTTTTTCCCATGCCCTCACCTCGCCACGTTTTTTCTCCCAGTGCGGATCAAAATGCTCACGCTTGAGCAGTTGCGGTGCTGCATCTACCACCCATTCCGGCTCAATACGGGCAGCCATCGTGGCATACAGACGGCTGGTTTCAATAAGTTCACCACAAACAATCCAGCGTGGTGTCTTCTTGAACAGCGCCGAGCTTGGGAACAGCGAAAACTTGCGGCCACGGCTGCCGGTATAAAGGCCGTCACTGGATTTGAATCCGATCTGGTTCAGTGAGCCGGTAATAATCGCACGATGCACAGCTTCGTAGGATTTGGACAGGTCATCAGGCTCTGTAGCAGCCTTCATGCCGGCATCCGCGCAAGCCAGAGCAAATTGACGGTGGGTTTCGCGCCATTCGCGCAAACGCATCCACGACAGGAAATTCTCGCCGCAATAACGACGGAACTGGTTCTGGCTGAGATCCTGGCGCTGCTGCTCCACAAGCTCCCACAGCTTCACCCAGGACAAGAAGTCTGATTCCGGATGTGCATACTGCTGGTGAGATTCACGTGCCGCCTGGCGCTTGTCAGCGGGCGTTTCCCGCGGATCCTGTACACTGAGCGCACTGGTGATAATCAGCATTTCATACAGACATTTATGCTGATCGGCTTCCAGCAGCATGCGTGCAAGGCGAGGATCGGCAGGAATACGCGCCATCTTGCGACCGATATCGGTGAGCTGACGATCACGGGTGATTGCACCGAGCTCGGACAACAGTTTGAAACCATCGTTAATGGCGCGCATTTCCGGCGCTTCCACAAAGGGAAACTGCTGTATTTCACCAAGGCGCAACAACAGCATCTGCAGAATCACTGCACTCAGATTGGTGCGGTGAATCTCGGGATCGGTAAACGGCGCACGGCTGGCAAAATCCTGCTCTGAATACAGCCGTATACACACACCGCTGGAAACACGACCACAGCGTCCGGCACGCTGGTTGGCGCTGGCCTGCGAGATTGGCTCAATCGGTAGACGTTGAACCTTGCTCTGAATGCTGTAGCGGCTGATACGGGCGAGTCCCGTATCAATCACATAACGGATACCTGGCACCGTCAGTGAGGTTTCAGCCACGTTGGTGGACAGCACAATACGGCGCCCGGCATGAGACTGGAAAATTTTCTGCTGCTCGTTGCGGGTAAGACGTGCATACAGTGGCAGAATTTCTGTCTGCTTCAGCTGGCGCTTGCGCAAGGCCAGTGCCAGATCTCTGATTTCACGCTCACCGCTGAGGAATACCAGAATGTCTCCAGGCAACTGGTGCTGCTGCCGTTCAATCTGCTCAAAAGTCTGTATGGCCTTGAGTACGGAAGCCGTCAGCCTGTCCTCGTCATCCTCCAGTTCCAGTTCAGCCGGATCCTGATACAGGATATCCACCGGATAGGTACGACCGGACACACTGATCACTGGGGCGTCGTCAAAGTGTCTGGAGAATTTCTCAACGTCGATGGTTGCCGAGGTCACAATAACCTTGAGCTCGCGACGCTGACGGCACAGGCGCTTCAGATAACCCAGCAGGAAATCGATATTCAGACTGCGCTCATGCGCCTCGTCGTTAATAATGACTTCGTATTTGCTGAGGAAACGGTCCTGCTGGATTTCTGCCAACAGAATACCGTCGGTCATCAGTTTGACCAGCGTGCCTGCCGAGGAATTGTCCTCAAAACGGACCTGGTATCCCACGCTCTTACCCAGTGGCTGACCAAGCTCTTCGGCAATTCGTTCGGCTACTGCACGCGCAGCCAGACGCCTGGGCTGGGTATGGCCAATAAGACCTTTGTAGCCCAGTCCAAGTTCAAGACAGATCTTGGGAATCTGTGTGGTTTTACCGGAACCTGTCTCGCCGGCAATCACAACAACCTGGTTATTGCGTATTGCTTCTGCAATTTCCTCGCGCTTTTCTGAAACAGGCAGCGCTTCCGGAAAACTTATCGATGGCGCTGTTTTGAGTCTTTGCTCGTGTTCTGCTATCGATTTGTCAATCTGGCGGGACAAGCCTTCGGCATCTTCCGCCCTGGTTCGCGCCAGTGCCTTTCGCAACCGATGCTGGTCACGCAACATGCACTGGCCGATCTTCTTTTCCAACTCTTTTAACATGCCATCATTCACTGCAAATTCCAGGGCCTTGATCCGGGGCCCTGCACCGGCATCAGGCGCTGGTTCTGGACTTCAGTTCCTGCTCACGAATTTCACGCCTGAGAATCTTGCCAACGTTTGATTTTGGCAGATCATCAACAAATACAATTTCCTTCGGTACCTTATAGCCTGTGAGGTTTTCACGGCAGTGCGCTTTCAGCTCGTCCAGCGTCAGCACATTGTCACGGCGCACTACAAAAAGCTTGATAGCTTCACCAGTTTTGTCGCTGGGCACACCAATCGCCGCGCATTCAGCGACCCCCGGATGCGAGTTGACAACCTCTTCCACTTCACTCGGGAAAACGTTGAAGCCGGAGACGATAATCAGATCCTTTTTGCGATCCACGATCTTGATATAACCCTCCTGGTCAATCACGGCATAGTCACCGGTCTTGAACCAGCCATCCGGGGTCATGGAGTCAGCTGTCGCCTTTTCATTGCGCCAGTAGCCTTTCATCACCTGTGGACCACGAATCCACAACTCGCCTTTTTCTCCAAAGCCGACGTCATTACCCTCTTCGTCAACGGTCATGACTTCAGTGCCAGCCACAGGTATACCCACGGTGCCAATTTTCACTTTTTCATGCGGGTTCACACTGACAACGGGAGAGCATTCTGTCAGGCCATAACCCTCGAACACCTGGCAGCCGGTAACACGTTGCCACTCTTCAGCAACACTGATTGTCAGTGCCATGCCACCAGAGCCGGTAAACCGCATCTTGCTGAAATCCACCTCTGATATTTGCCTGTGACGGCACATCGCCAGGAACAGCGTATTGATACCAACAAATCCGTGAATCGCAGGCAGTGACTTCAAGGTCTTGATCAGGCCATCCAGATCCTTGGGATTCGGGATCAGAACGTTGTGATTGCCAGCATAGACCATGGTCATGCAATGGAACATGAATGCATAGGTGTGGTACAGCGGCAGCGGCGCAATGATGGTATCGCTGCCATCATTAATTGTGCTCTTGCTCGCCGAACGCAGCTGCATCATGTTGTGAATCAGATTGCTGTGTGTGAGCATCGCTCCTTTGGCCAGGCCGGTAGTACCACCGGTATACAAGACGATGGCAACATCAGTGCCACTGTCCACAGCCTTGAATCCGGATGCAGAGGAATTTGCCAATATATCAGTCCAGCGTGCGGCGGATGGAATTTTCCAGGACGGAACCATGCGTTTGATGTATTTGACTGCAAAATTCATCAATGCGCGCCTGGGCTGCGGCAGCATATCGGCCAGACTGGTCACAATCACACATCTGATATCAGTATCTGGCAGAACCTTCTCCAGCTTGTCGCAGAAATTGTCCAGAATGATCACACCACGTACACCGGAGTCCTTGAACTGGTGCTGCATTTCACGCACGGTATACAGCGGATTGGTGTTGACCAGAACCAGACCTGCTCGTGCAGCCGCCACCATGGCTACAGGGAACTGCAGCAGGTTCGGCAACTGGATAGCAATCCTGTCACCCGGATTCAGACCACTTTTGTTTTTCAACCAGCTGGCCAGTCTGGCACTGGCCTCATCGAGGTCACGATAACTGAGTGTATGGCCAAGACAGGTATAGGCGGGTTTGTCTGCATAGCGGGAAAACGCATACTCAAACACATCCACAATCGTCCTGAATTGATCCGGATTCAGATCCTCTGACTGTGCCAAAGGTGGTGCTGCAAACATACTGTCAATCTCCCGCGTTATTGTTCAGATTCTTTTCGGTTAATGTTCTGTTATTTGCTCAAGAGTGTCATTGCTTCTTCCAGTCCTTTGACGGACATCGGATACATTCTGTCGCCTATCAGTTCCCGTACCATGGCAATGGAGTATCCGTGCTCCCAGTGCTGCTTTGGCACCGGGTTGATCCATGCAAAATGTTCGTAGTGGTCGGTGATGCGTTGCATCCACACTGCACCTGGCTCTTCGTTGTAATGCTCGATACTGCCACCGGTATGGGTGATTTCATAGGGCGCCATTGTCGCATCACCCACAAAAATCACCTTATAGTCGCTGCCATACTTGTTGAGTATGTCAAAAACCGGTGTTGTCTCCGCCTGCCGTCTTTGACTTTTTTTCCACACGGACTCATAAAGAAAATTATGAAAATAAAAGTACTCCAGGTGCTTGAACTCGGAGCGTGCGGCCGAGAACAGCTCTTCGCAGGCTTTGACGTAAGGATCCATGGACCCACCCACATCAAAAAATATCAGTACTTTGACCGCGTTATGGCGCTCCGGCACCATGCGAATGTCCAGCAGGCCTGCATTCCTGGCCGTTGAGGAAATGGTTTCATCAATATCCAGCTCCTCTTGCGATCCTGTTCTGGCAAACTTGCGCAGTCGCCGCAGCGCCATCTTGATATTGCGTGTACCCAGTTCAACACTATCGTCAAGATCGCGATATTCGCGCCTGTCCCAGACCTTGACCGCACGGGATTCATTCCCTTCTCCCTGGGCAATACGTATCCCTTCGGGATTAAAGCCAAAGGCACCGTAAGGTGAGGTGCCGCCTGTCCCAATCCATTTATTGCCACCTTCATGTCGCGATTTCTGCTCGGCAAGCCGCTTCTGGAACTCTTCCATCAGGCGATCAAGGCCTCCCAGACCTTCGATTGCAGCCCTTTCTTCATCTGTGAGAAACGCATCAAGATGTCGGCGCAGCCAGTCGTCAGGAATCACGTCCAGCAGCAGATCGTCCAGAACATTAAGCTCCCTGAAATAACGCGCAAATGCCCTGTCAAATCGATCAAAATATTTTTCATCCTTGATCATGCAAAGCCGGGCCAGCAGGTAAAACTCATCCAGATCTGCAAACGCAAAACCTTTCTGCAGACATTCAAGCAGCGTAAACAGCTCTACCGGGCTGACCGGTATGCGCTCCTGCCTGAGTGCTGCAAAAAAGCGGATAAGCATCTGCATCCACCTGCCTGGCTGTTAACGTTTGGCTCTGTGCATAAAAGCAATTTTTTCCAGCAGATGCACATCCTGCTCATTTTTCAGCAGTGCACCATACAATGGAGGAATTGCACTTTTTGTATCAGGGTTCTTCAGGACTGCTTCCGGAATATCATCGGCCACAATCAGTTTGAGCCAGTCGATCAGTTCCGAAGTAGAAGGTTTTTTCTTAAGACCCGGAACCTTGCGCACGTCAAAGAAAATATCCAGCGCCTGCGACAGCAACTCCTTTTTGATATCTGGAAAATGCACGGCAACAATTTTTTCCATCGTGACTGCATCCGGAAAACGGATGTAATGGAAAAAACAGCGGCGCAGAAAAGCGTCTGGCAGCTCTTTTTCGTTGTTGCTGGTGATGATGACAACAGGTCGCTGTTTTGCCTTGATAACCTGACGGGTTTCATAGACATAGAACTCCATCTTGTCGAGTTCCAGCAGCAGGTCATTGGGGAATTCGATGTCGGCCTTGTCGATTTCATCAATCAGAAGAACCACTGGCTTGTCAGCTTCAAATGCCTGCCAGAGTTTGCCTTTGATGATGTAATTGGCAATGTCATGAACACGGGGATCCCCCAGCTGCGAGTCACGCAGGCGCGAGACTGCATCGTATTCATACAGGCCCTGTTGCGCCCGCGTTGTGGACTTGATATGCCACTGGATCAGCTCCAGACCAAGGGCAGCAGCCACCTGCTCTGCCAGCATGGTTTTACCCGTGCCCGGCTCGCCCTTGATCAGCAGGGGTTTCTGTAACTGGATTGCAGCATTGACAGCCAGCTGCAAGTCGTCCGTGGCAACGTAGTTGCTTGTGCCTGTAAATCGCATGTTGACCTCTGAACACAGGTTGGGCCTGTATAAACATCAACGGGCCTGCCTTCCGGCAATAAGTCTGAAGATACTGAGCAACACAGGTACGGCAACAGCGAGTGCAAGAGCCAGCATCAGGGGCACCATGGCCCTGATAAAGGAATTGCCACCTACCGTAATCAGATCCAGCAAAATACAAATGACAGCAGGCGCCATCAGATCAGCGTCAGCCGCCACATACCAGGGTGTATAAATCAAGGCCAGCATGATCGCCCGCAGAATATTGGCAATCAGCTTGGGGCGAATCACACCTGTAGCCTTGTAAAACAGCACGTAACAGATGGTTCCGGCTGTCAGATAGACAGCCCAGGCCGTCAAATAACCGTAGATATCAAGCATGTCCTGCTGTTTCCCTGATAAGAATAAATCCGTCAGGCCTTTACCCAACGAATGACATGTTCTTCAAGTCCGTCATCATGTACAAATTGTTCGGACAGGACACGACCAGTAACAGGAATACCGGCCTCTTCCATCGCATCGCGATTGCCGGCAATCAGCGGATGCCATTCCGGCAAGGGCTGTCCCAGATACCGGAGTTTATAGGCACAGGTATCCGGAATCCAGTGCAGAGAGGATGGCAGATTGTTCATGTCCAGCACCAGACACTCCGGCACTTTGACATGCCTGTCTTTATAGGCCTTGCAGCGACAGCGATTCTGATCCAGATAACGACACACCACGCGGGTGAACAACACTGCAGGTTTGACATCAGGCTGGAACGGAACATCATCCTGCAGCTTTTTCATGCAACAACGGGCACAACCGTCACAGAGCATCTCCCACTCGGTACGGGTCAGCTGCTCAAGCGGCAGCGTCCAGAACTGTTCTCTGACGGGCTGTTCACTCATGACCCGCACCTCCAATCACATTCTCCAGTCCAGCTGCAAGCAGGGGTTTCTGCCAGGACTGCTCCAGGCTGGCGGGCCAGACTACTGGCTCTCCCGGTTTTTTGTCTGCATTCAGATGCAACAGACTGACCAGCTGTTTTTTGCGTGCCAGCAGTTCAACTGCAATACCAGTTGCATCAGATACCTTTTCCACCTGCTGCTGACAACGCTTCAGCAACTGACGCTGGGGCTGGGTCAGTGGCAGGCCTTCAACCTGAGCCGCCTCCTCCGCCGACACTGCCTTGCTGCTGGCAATCAGCTTCAGCACCGTATCAGCATCATGCTGATACAGGTTGCGGGTCATGTCCTTGATCTGATTCAGCGCAGTCCTGTCTGCCGGCATTTTTTCAGCCAATGCAATCAGATCAGCATCACGCGCTATCCAGGAACGGGGTTTGTTGCGGCTGCGGGCAACCTGCTCGCGCCAGATACACAGCGGTTTCAACGCACCCAGCTGACGGCGGTTCAGGCGCCAGGAGGCGCCCATGTTCTGATACAGGGTCTGCCAGGATTCCTTGTCCTCAGCCTGACCCGCTACCGTAGCCAGCTGACGGCAATCAGCCTCAAACCAGGCCAGATAGTTTTTCTGCTGCAAACGCTGACGAAGCTCTGCCCAGATCGCAGGCAGATATACAACGTCCAGAGCTGCATAATGAATTTGCTGATCGGTCAGTGGACGTTTTAACCAGTCGGAGCGGGTCTCACCTTTTTCGAGGGTGACACCGGTCAACTGAAGCACCAGATTCAGATAGCTTATGCTGAAGCCGTATCCCAGAAAGGCTGCAGCGCGCTGTGTATCAACCAGTGGTGCAGGTACACAACCAAACATGCTGTGGAACAGAACCAGATCTTCAGAACAGGAATGAAGAATTTTTGTGACTGACTCTGCCGTCAGTACCGCCTTGAACTCATCCCAGTCCTGGATGGCCTGAGGATCGATCAGATACTGCCTGTCGAGGTCACCCACCTGGATCAGACCAGCAATCGGATAAAATGTACTGACACGCATGAACTCAGTGTCCAGCGCAAGCACTTCACGGATTTTCCAGATCTGGCACAGTTCATTCAAACGTTGCTGATCAGTAACAAGCTCAATAGAGTCAGGCAAGTTCATCAACCGGTCTCAACGCAAACGCTGGCGGCCACTGAATGCATGACTCAGCGTTCCACCATCCACAAATTCAAGTTCACCGCCTACCGGCACACCGTGGGCAATACGTGACACAATCAGCGGTTTTCCTTCAAGCAGACCGGCGATGTAATACGCTGTGGCATCGCCTTCAACCGTCGGATTGTTGGCAAGGAACACCTCCTCGACTTGACGACGCTCAAGCAAGGACATCAGCGCATCAATACCTATTTCCTCAGGACCAATACCGTCAATGGGTGACAGGTGTCCTGCAAGAACAAAATACAGCCCTTTGTAGCTGCCAGCCTGTTCAATCGCCATCATGTCAGCAAGCGACCCCACCACACACAGCAGACGGCTGTCGCGGGAAGGATTCTGGCAAATATTGCACAGGGTTTCCTCGGTGAACGCACGGCAGTCAGCACAGTGGCCAATTTTATCCAGAGCCTCTGTCAGCGTTTCACTCAGGCGACTGGCACCAGAGCGATTGCGCTCCAACAGGTAAAAAGCCATGCGCTGCGCAGACTTTGGACCAACACCAGGCAGGCAACGCAGCGCCTGAACCAGCTGATCAAGTAAAGGGCTGCTCATTGTCAGAACGGAAACTTGAAGCCATCAGGCATCTTGAAACCCGATGCCATTTGGGAAAATGCATCGCGGCTGCTGTCGTCCAGTTTTTTGACTGCATCGTTAAACGCAGCTGCAACCAGATCCTCGATAATGCCCTTGTCTTCCTGCATCAGCTCATCAGCCAGCTCAATACGACGCACGTCATAGCGACCGCCGAGCTCAACCTTTACCAGACCTGCGCCAGACTCACCAAATACGCTGCGTTTGGCGGCCTCTTCCTGAGCCTTCTGCATCTGTTCCTGCATTTTTTTGGCTTGCATCAGCAGTTCATTCAAGTCATTCATCACTACATACCTCGTATAAATTCAGCGAGCGATTTCCATGGAATCCTGCTCAACTTTTGCATCAAATGTTTCCAGCAGACTGACCACAAAAGGGTCTTCGTTGAACTGGCGGTGGATGGCGGCCACAGCCTCATTTTTTTCGCGGCGGCGACGCTCAGCCGGAGTTTCCTGTGCTGGTCTGGCAATGCGTATCACAACCTGTACAGTGCGACCTGTCACGGCGGACAATGCTTCAGCTATAGCGGCCTGATGATCTGGTGAATACAGGGCGCTCTGGCTCTCATCCAGTACCAGCCGGAAAGTATCGGCTTCGACAGCTTCGCGGTCGCAATTCCAGAGAATATTGCCACTGATACCACCAAGCTCACAGGCTTGAACCAGGACATACCAATCGCTGTCTCCAGCTACCGGTTCCGGTGTGACTGGTTGTGCTGGCACTTCAGGTGTGGCGACGACCTCTACGACGGTTTCCACCTCAACTGCAGGCGGTTGAGTGACAGGTTCCTGCTCTGGAACTGTTGCTGCCGCAGGCTCAGAAACCGGAACCGATACTGGCACCTCTGGTGGTGGTGATTTCTGTTCTTCCGGAACTGGAGGTGCTTTGGGTGTCAGTGGCGCCGGTGTCAGACTGGCTGGTTCAGTCTTTTTTTTTTCGTCAGCAAGCAGAGGCTGATCATCAGGAGCAGCCTGTGCCATAAAAACATCGGGACTGAAGGCAAACATTCTCAACAGACCCATTTCAAAGCTGACGCGCCGGTCTGGTGCTATATTCATCTCCTGCAGCGTCTGCAGACAGATCTGGTAATACAGCTGCAAGTCTTCCGCACTGAGGCTTGCGGCCAGTTGTTTGACCTGCTCGCGGTCGCCTTCGCTGTTGTCCACTGCATCAGGCAGTGCCTGAGCAATAGCTGCACGGTGCAGAACCATCAGCATCTGCTCCAGCAAACGCGCAAAATCCGGATTGTTTTCGGAAGCTGTTCGCACCACTTCGATCATGCCTGCTGCATCGCGTTGGGAAAGTCGACCAAGCAATTCAAATACAACCGCAAAATCCGAAGTGCCCAGCAGGGAGTTGACAGCTGCAACCGTGACACGCCCACCACCAAAAGCAATGCTCTGGTCCAGCAGAGTCAGTGCATCGCGCATACTGCCGGCTGCTGCACGTGCCAGATGCCACAAGGCATCTTCTTCAAACTCAATCAGCTCGGCAGCCAGCACGGACTGCAGATAGGTGACGATCTGCGCCGGGGCCAGGTTCTTCAGATGGAACTGCAGACAACGGGACAACACCGTAATTGGCAATTTCTGCGGATCAGTTGTTGCCAGCAGGAATTTGACGTGCGGCGGCGGCTCTTCCAGCGTCTTCAGCAAAGCGTTAAAGCTGTGCGTAGACAGCATATGCACTTCGTCGATCAGATAGACTTTGAAGCGGCCACGCGCAGGGGCATACTGCACGTTTTCGAGCAGCTCACGGGTATCTTCCACACG
>Ga0079224_100016062_pt1 | contig 10496 bp, 10 predicted proteins | sample Stecom2015_FD_80414 | JGI IMG/M metagenome (GOLD analysis project Ga0079224, IMG submission 80414) | Agricultural soil microbial communities from Utah to study Nitrogen management - Steer compost 2015 | ecosystem: Environmental > Terrestrial > Soil > Agricultural land | place: USA: Utah...
AGCACGTGGATCGTGACCGCCGTCTGATTGTCCTCCGCCGTCGAGAAGACCTGCGTCGCCTTCGTCGGGATCGTCGTGTTCTTCTCGATCAGCTTCGTCATCACGCCGCCGAGCGTCTCGATGCCGAGCGACAGCGGCGTCACGTCGAGGAGCAGCACGTCCTTGACCTCGCCGGCAAGCACGCCCGCCTGGATCGCGGCACCGATCGCGACCGCCTCGTCCGGGTTGACGTCCTTACGCGGCTCCTTGCCAAAGAGCTCCTGCACCTTCTGCTGCACCTTCGGCATCCGCGTCTGGCCGCCGACGAGGATCACGTCGTCGATGTCGCTGACCGAGAGCCCCGCATCCTTCAGCGCGATCTTGCACGGCTCGAGCGTGCGCTCGATGAGATCCTCGACGAGCGACTCGAACTTCGCGCGCGTCAGGCTGATATTCAGGTGCTTCGGACCCGACGCATCCGCCGTGATGTACGGCAGATTGATGTCGGTCTGCTGGCGCGACGAAAGCTCGATTTTCGCCTTCTCGGCCGCCTCCTTCAGGCGCTGCATCGCGAGCGGGTCCTTCGTAACGTCGATCCCGCTCTCCTTCTCGAACTCCTTCGTCAGGTAGCCGATGATCCGATTGTCGAAGTCCTCGCCGCCGAGGAACGTGTCGCCGTTCGTCGCGAGCACCTCGAACTGATGCTCGCCGTCGACCTCGGCGATCTCGATGATCGAGATATCGAACGTGCCGCCGCCGAGGTCGTACACCGCGACCTTACGGTCGCCGCGCTTCTTGTCGAGCCCATAGGCAAGCGCGGCCGCGGTCGGCTCGTTGATGATCCGCTTGACCTCGAGGCCGGCGATGCGCCCGGCGTCCTTCGTCGCCTGGCGCTGCGAGTCGTTGAAGTACGCCGGGACCGTGATCACGGCCTCGGTGACCTTCTCGCCGAGGTAGTCCTCGGCCGTCTGCTTCATCTTCGCGAGGACGCGCGCCGAAATCTCGGGCGGCGCCATCTTCTTGCCGTTGACCTCGACCCACGCGTCGCCGTTGTCGGCCCGGACGATCTTGTACGGGACCATGTGGATGTCCTTCTCGACGACGGCGTCGTCGTACCGCCGGCCGATCAGGCGCTTGATCGCGAAGAGCGTGTTGTGCGGATTCGTGACGGCCTGGCGCTTCGCGGTCTGCCCGACCAGCACCTCGCCGTCCTTCGTGAACGCGACGATCGAAGGCGTCGTGCGATCGCCTTCACTGTTCTCGATGACCTTCGGCGTGCCGCCGTCCATGATGGCGACGCACGAATTCGTCGTTCCCAGATCGATCCCAATGACTCGTCCCATGACTGCTACACCTCAGCTCGCCTGAATTGAAGAAACCGTGCTCGATTCGCCGCGCGGGGGAAAATGGTGTCAGACACCTTCTCTCTGGGGGCTATGAGGCGATCGCAACATGCGAAGAAAAAGGTGTCTGACACCATTTCTTCGACACCCTTCTCGGGCCCCGCCGGCCCCGAATCCCGTTACAGTGCCGTAAATGGGGGACGAGCCTCGTAATTCAACCCCGCTCGTCAGCCTTCGCCCTGTGTCGCCGGCGCCGCGACGATGACGCGGGCCGGACGCAGCAGCCTGTCGTGCAGCTCGTAGCCCTTCTGGATGACCGTGATGACGGTGTTCGGCGCATGCTCCGCGCTCGGCTGCATCGCCATCGCCTCGTGCTTCGTCGGGTCGAACGGCTGCCCCGTGGGGTCGATCTGGCGGATCCCGACGCTCTCGAAGGCCTCGTCGAAAAGCTTGAGCATCGCGCGCTCGCCCTCGATCAGCGTCTTCACGTCGACGGTGTCCGCCGCGGCAAGCGCCGCCTCCATGCTGTCCCGGACCGGCAGCAGCGCCTGACCGAGCCGCTCGGCGGCGTAGCGGCGCACCGTCTCGAGCTCACGAGCGCTGCGCTTGCGGTAGTTGTCGAGCTCGGCCACCGCCCGCAGGTACTTGTTCCAGTTCTCCTCCGCCTCGCGCCGCAGCGCCTCGACCTCGTCGGCGGCGGCAGACCGGCCCGAGCCGCCGGCGTCGCTTTCCGAGACCGGGGTCGATTCGGCTCCCGCGTCGCCCGATTCGGCCCGCTCGATCACGCTCTCTTGCTCGGCAGCGGCCCGTTCCCGCGCTTCGCGCGAATCCCGTTCCGTGGCTTCGGTCATGAAAAAGCTCCTCCGTCGGCCGTTGGCCGCAGATCATCAAACCGTGAAACGAAGCTATGGGGGCTAGTTCTCGGACTTCAAGGCGCGCCCGAGCAGCTTCGACGTCAAATCGACGATCGGAATGACCCGTTCGTACGCCATCCGCGTCGGGCCGATCACGCCGAGCACGCCCATCGTGTCGTCTTCGGTCGTATAAGGGGCTGCGACGATACTGCACTGCTCGAGGATCTGGTAGCCCGACTCCTGGCCGATGAAGATCTGCACGCCGTCGGCATTCAGGCTCTGGTCAAGCAGGCGCAGCATGTCGTGCTGCTGGCTGAACGCGTTGAACAGCGACTTCAGCTTCTCCATGTCGCCGAGCTCCTCGAGCAGCAGGTTCGACTCGCCGGAGACCACGTACCCCGGCTGCGTCGTCTCCTCCGGGACGGCCTGCTGCGCGAGCTGGATCGCCTCGACCATCAGCGCGTTCATCGACTCGCGGGTTTCCTCGAGCTTCTTCACGAGCTCGGCACGCACGTCGCGCAGCTTCCGGCCGCCGAACTGCTCCGTCAAGTAGTTGCCTGCCTGACGCAGCTCGTCCTCCGTGAAGTCGCGGTGCACGTGCAGGATCTTGTTGTGCACCTCCCGCTCGTTGACGACGAGAATCGCGAGCACGCGACGGCCCGACAGCGGCAGGAACTCGATCTGGCGAAGCGACGAATGCTGCCGCCGCGGGACCGTCACGATGCCGGCGAGCTGGGTCAGCATCGACAGAAGCGACGAGACGGACGTCGCGAGAGATTGGGGGTCCTCGCCGGCCACCTCCTGCAGCTTCTCGCGGAAGGGCAACAGCTCCTCCTCCTTCGGAGGCGACAGCTTGATCAGCGTATCGACGAACAGCCGATAGCCCTTGATCGTCGGAATGCGCCCGGCGGAGGTATGCGGAGACGTGACGAACCCCATCTCCTCGAGGTCGGCCATGATGTTGCGAATCGTCGCGGGGCTCAGATCGAGACCGGAATCGCGCGAAAGCGTCCGGGAGCCGACCGGCTGACCTTCTCGAATGTACTTGTCGACCAGCACTCTCAGCAGATGCTGTGCGCGCTCGTCGGGTAAGTCTCCTTTCCTGACCGCCATAGTCTCGGCATTGCCCGTCCGGGGGGCGAGCCACCCCGGCTGCAACCCCTTGTAATCGCCCGAATTTGCGCGTCGTGCAAGCTAGCAACGGGCTCGCGCGACTGTCAAGCGCACGGGCTGCCGTTTCGACACGCCCGAGGCCGTTCACGTTCCGTTCGGGTTTACCGCTACAATGCCGCCCGGGGGCGTCCGATCAACCCGCGGTCCGCATGGAATACAAGTTCGAGCACGTCGGGTTCTGGGGGCGGCTGTCGGACGCGAAGGTCGCGGAGACGGCCTCCCGCGTGATCTCGCACGTCAAATCCCGCAACGCCCGGATCGTCGCGCCGCCGTCCGCGGAGGCGATCGCCCGCAAGCTCGGCGACGTCGATCTCGTCGACGAGGCGGAGCTCGCGACCCGGGCGGACGTCATCGTCGCGATCGGCGGCGACGGAACGATGCTGCACGCGGCGCGGCGCGTCGCGCTGCACGGCGTCCCGCTTCTCGGCATCAACCTCGGCAAGCTCGGCTTTCTGACGGACATCCTGCCGGAGCAGGCCTTGGACGCGGTCGACTCGATCCTTTCCGGAGATCACCTCGCCGAGGAGCGGCGGATGCTCGAGGCGGAGCTCGTCGGCGACGGCGAGCGCCCGGGGCCGATGATCGCGCTGAACGACGTCGTGCTGCAAAAACGCGGAAGCAGCAGAATTCTCGACTTCGCGACATGGATCGACGGCAGCTACGTTAATACGCACGGCGGCGACGGGCTCGTCGTCGCGACGCCGACGGGCTCGACCGCGTACGCGCTCTCTTGCGGCGGCCCGATCATCCAGCCCAACCTGAACGCGATCGTGATGGTGCCGATCTGTCCGCACACGTTGAGCGACAGGCCGCTCGTGCTCGATCCGAACAGCGTGATCGAGGTGAGGCTCCATCCCGGCACGCAAGTCCCCGCCCTCGTTGCCTGCGACGGCGACGAATACGGGACCCTTCTGCCCGACGGGGCGCTGCGCATCCGCGCGTCCGAAGCGCGCGTCACGCTGCTGCATCCGCGGGACTACAACTACTACGAGCTGCTCCGTTCGAAGCTGAATTGGGGCAGCGCGACCCGTTTCGGCCGCCCGCTGCCGTCGCGATGACGCGAATCCCGATTGCCGCCCGCGGCGGCCCCCGACGCCGATACGCCGCACGGCGCATGCCGCGCGGAAGCCGCCGGACAACGGGGTGCGCGCGATGCTGAGCCTCATCCGCGTCAAGAACTTCGCCGTGATCGACGAGGTCGAGGTCGAGCTCGGCGACGGGCTCTCCGTCGTGACGGGCGAGACCGGCGCCGGGAAATCGATCCTCGTCGACGCGCTCGGCCTCGCGCTCGGCGACCGCGCGGACGCGAGCGTCGTCCGCCACGGCGCGGACCGGGCCGAGATCGGCGTGCTGTTCGAATGCCCGCCCGGACACGCCGCGCTCGCGCGGCTCGAGGAGCTCGGCCTCGACGACGAGCACCGCTGCGCGCTGCGGCGCATCATCGGCCGAGACGGCCGGTCCCGCGCGTTCGTGAACAATCAGCCGGTCACGCTCGCGGACCTGAAGCAGATCGGGTCCCTGCTCGTCGACATCCACGGCCAGCATGCGCATCAGTCGCTGCTCGACGGCGCGAACCAGCGCGCGCTCCTCGACGCTCACGGCGGGCTCGAGCCGCTCGTGCGCGACGTCGCGGCGGCGTATCGCGACTGGCAGGACGCGCGCGCGAAGCTCGACGCGGCGCAGAGCGGCCACCGGCAGCGGGACGCCGAGCTCGAGCTCTTGCGCTTCCAGGCGTCCGAGCTCGAAGCGCTCGCGCTCGAGGACGGCGAGCCCGCGCGCCTCCATGCGGAGCGCGGCCGACTCGCGAACGTCGACAAGCTCGCGAGCGGTCTCGACCTCGCGATCCAGGCGGTCTACGAGGCCGAGAACGTCAGCGCGCACGCGCTCGTCGCCCGGGCCGCGCAGGAGATCGCTCGGCTCGTCGAGGACGACGAAACGCTCCGACAGCCGGCCGAGATGCTCGCAAGCATCGAGATCGAGCTCCGCGAGGCGGCGCTCGCGCTGGTGCACTATCGGGAGCGCCTCGAGCCTGACCCCGAGCGGCTCGACGCGGTCGAGACGCGTCTGTCGAGGATCCGGACGCTCGCGCGCCGGCACGGCGTCACCGAGGACGAGCTCCCGGGGGTGCTCGCTTCGCTCCGCGCGCGGATCGACGAGCTGGGCGGAGCGGCCCACTCGATCGAGGCGCTTTCCGCGGCCGCCGAGCGTGCGGAAGCGGCCTATCTTGCAGCCGCGACGAAATTGTCGAAGGCGCGCCGAGAGGTCGCGGCGAAGCTCTCGGCCGCGGTGACCGAGCAGCTTCCGGAGCTCGGGCTCGCGCACGGCCTGTTCGAGGTCGCGATCGACGAGAAGCCGCGCGACCGCGCGGACGGCACGGGTCTCGACCGGGTCGAGTTTCGGGTGCGGCTGAATCCGGGGCAGCCGTTCGGGCCGCTCGCGAAAGTCGCGTCAGGTGGGGAGCTCTCGCGGATCGGGCTCGCAATCGAGGTCGTCGGTGCGGACGCGTCGCCGGTGCCGACGCTCGTGTTCGACGAGGTGGACGCGGGGATCGGCGGCGGCGTCGCCGAGATCGTGGGCCGCAAGCTCGCGAAGATCGCCGCGAACCGTCAGGTCCTCTGTGTGACGCATCTGCCGCAGGTCGCGAGCCACGGACGTCACCACTATCACGTCGCGAAGGAGACGGACGGTAAAACGAGCCGGACGACCGTGCGGCGGCTATCGGCGGAGGAGCGCGTCGAGGAGCTGTCGAGAATGCTCGGCGGCGTCGAGATCACCGCGGTCACGCGCGCGCACGCCGCGGAAATGATCGGCCGCGCGGCGAAATCCGCTGCGCCGACGCGACGACGGTCAGCGAGGCGCAGCCGCCGCACCGGCGCAGATGCGTAACGTGGTGCCAGCCGCAGCGGCGGAGAACGCGCCGCATGTGCTCGCCGTCGCTGCGCCGATGACGCGCTCGGCGTCGACGCGAAGAAGCCTGCCGCTCAGTTCGCCTTCGGCCGCACGTACAGCACGAGGCTATGGTCCTCGATCTCGTAGCCGTAGCGGCGCGCGATCTCGCGCTGGATTTGCTCGATCCGCTCGTCGAAGAACTCGATGACCTTACCGGTGTCGAGGCACACCATATGGTCGTGATGGTTGCGGTCCGCCAGCTCGAATACCGCGGTGCCCCCTTCGAAGTTGTGACGGGTCACGAGGCCCGCGCGCTCGAATTGCGTGAGCACGCGATACACGGTCGCGAGGCCCAGCTCCTCACCGGCGTCGAGCAGCAAGCGGTAGATCGCCTCCGCCGACAGGTGGCGTTCCTCGCTCTTCTCCAAGACCTCCAGGATCTTGAGGCGCGGCGAAGTCACCTTCAATCCGGCTTTACGAAGATCCTGCCGCCCTTCCACTGTCTACTCCCCTGTGTCAAATGGGGTATGATCCGCGGCTCAATTATGGCCCATACACGCAGAGCTCTCCACCTCTCGAGCCGCGCGCTCCCGCGTGTCGGCGCTGCTTGGCGCGCGCCCGTCGCCGTGCTGTGCGCCGCCCTCGTCGCCGTTGCCGCGAGCGGCTGTGCATTCCGCATGAGTGTGCAACAGGGCAACGTGGTCGACGTCGCGGATCTCGAGCAGGTTCGCGAAGGCATGACGCGCAGCCAAGTGCAGTTTCTGCTCGGAACGCCGCTGATTTCCGATCCCTTCCACGCGGACCGCTGGGACTACACGTACTTTTTCCGGCAGGGACGCCGGCGCGATGTCACGCGCTACTGGGTGACGGTCTTCTTCGAGGACGATCGCGTCGTGCGCATCGAAACGCGTGTTCCGCCGCGTGGCATGGTGGTCGACCCGGCCGAGGAGCTCGACCCGAGAGAGGTGATGGAGGCGACGGAGGTCGCCGCGAGCGACGACTGACACGGTTCGGCGCAATGTTCGCCGCCCGGGCGCGTTTCGTGCGAGGCGTGCTCCGAGCGGGACGTGCTCGGTGCGCCTAGTAGCCGTCGTCCACGCTCGAATGCCCGCTCAGCCTTCGCCCGGGAAGGCCCATGACCTGTCCCAGCTTCAGCAACTCCCGCCGCAGCGTGCGCGGGTCACGCAGCAGCGGCCGGCAAATCTCGACCCGATCGCCCGGCGACAGCGGCTGGTCCGGCGCGACGGGCTCGCCATACACGCCGAGCACGAGCGGCCTCGCGTTGATCTCGGGAAAGACGTCGAGCAGCCCGGACGCATCGACGGCGCTTCGGGCCGTCATCCCGGGCGTGAACGCGAGCGTGACGATGCGCTGCTCGGCTCGCGTCGCGTAAACGACCTCGACGGTCTCGCGCTCCGTCGTCTCAGCGGCCATAGAGCGCCTCTGCCCGCTGCACGAAGGCGGCGACCTGCGCGCGAACGAGCTCCTCGAAGAGCATCGAGAACACCATCGACAACGGGGACGCGATCACCTCGAAAGACAAGGTCACGGATACCTCGCATTCGCCGTCGCCGACGTCCTCGAACTCCCACAAGCCGTCGAGGTGGCGGAAAGGCCCGCTGACGAGCTCGATGTCGAGCCGGTGAGGCCGCTCGAACGTGTTCAGCGTCGTGAAGCTCTTGTGAATGCCGCCGATGCCGATATCGAGCGTCGCCTTCATGTAGCCGTCACCGCGCTCATCGATGCGCGCGCCGCGCACCCAGTGCAGAAACTCCGGGTACGCTTCGATGTCGTTCACGAGGTCGAACATCTCCTCGGCCGTATGCGGCACACGGCAGCTCCGGTGAACGGTGCGCATCGGCTCAGAATATACCGACGGCGTTCAGCAGCACGAGCGCGACTGCGACCGGAGCCACGTAGCGGGCCGTCCAGCGCCAGACTCGATAGCCGCGCCCCGCTGCCGGATCGAGCTCGTCGGCAGTCGAGTTGCGCGCCATGACCCAACCGGCGAATACGACGATCGCGAGGCCGCCGAGCGGCAGAAACACGTTGTTCGACAAGTAATCGATGTTGTCGAACCACGTGCCGTTCCAGAAGGTGACGTCGGACCACGCGCCGAACGACATGACTGTCAAGAACCCGAGCAGCCAGATCGTCCCGCCGACGAGCAACGCGGCTTTCGGACGATCGAGGCCGCGCGTCTCCATGAAGTACGCGACGGCAGGCTCCATCAGGCTGATCGCGGACGTCCACGCGGCGAACGTCAGCAGCACGAAGAACAGCACCGCGACGATTACGCCGCCCGGCATCTGGCCGAAAGCGAGCGGCAGCGACTGGAACACGAGCCCCGGGCCCGACGCCGGATCGAGCCCGTTCGCAAACACGATCGGGAAAATCACGAGCCCGGAAAGGAGCGCGATCGACGTATCCAATGCGACGACGGCAACGCACGAGCGCGGGATCGACTCCTTCTCCGGCAGGTATGCGCCGTACATCATGACGGCCCCCATCCCGACGCTCAGCGTGAAGAACGCCTGACCGAGCGCATCGAGCACGGCCTCGCCGCTCAGCTCGTCGAACCGGGGCTCGAACAGGAACACCAAGGCATCGACGAAGCTGCCGGTCGTCATGCTGTAGCCGAGCAGCACGAGGAGCAGCGCGATGAGCACCGGCATCATGATGCGCACGGCCCTCTCGAGGCCCTGCTCGACGCCGAGCACGACGACGCCGATCGTCAACGCCATGAACAGCGTATGCCATGCGCCCGTCGCGAGCTCGTTGCCGACGAGCGACTGGAAGATCGCCCCGACCGTATCCGCTCCGGCGTTCCTGAACGCTCCGGACGCGCTGTGGAAGATGTACGACAGCGTCCAACCGGCGATCACGCTGTAGAACGACAGGATCAGAAACCCGGTGACGACTCCGAGCCCGCCGACGACGCGCCAGCCGGACCTCCCCGTCTCTTCCTCGCCGAGAAGCCCCATCGTCGTGACGGGGTTACGCCGGCCGCGGCGCCCGATCAGCACCTCCGCCATCATGATCGGCAGCCCGATACCGAAGACGAACACGAGGTAGACGAGGACGAATGCCCCTCCTCCGTTCTCGCCTGCGAGGTACGGGAACCGCCAGATGTTGCCGAGCCCCACCGCGGAGCCCGCGAGGGCGAGGATGAAGCCGAGGCGAGACGTCCACTCGCCGTGCAGCGAGCGTCGCCGCTCGGCTGCGCGTTCGTTCATACGGGAAGCCTCCGGGAGATGTTTTTTGTTTTGCATTCTAGGATCATTGCGCTCCCATGGCCAGGAAGCAGGGAAAGCAGCACCCCGAGCGCACGATCGCGCAGAACCGGAAGGCCCGCTTCGATTACTTCATCGAGGAGGACTTCGAGGCCGGGATCGAGCTCAAGGGCTGGGAGGTGAAGAGCTTGCGCGCAGGGAAGGCGCAGCTCACGGAGGCCTATGTCGTGCTGCGCGACAATCAGGCCTGGCTTCTCGGCGCGCACATCACGCCGCTCTTGTCGGCATCGACCCACGTCGAGACGGACCCGACACGCACGCGCCGGCTCCTGCTCCACCGCAGGGAGATCGATCGGCTGACCGGCCTCGTCGAGCGCCGGGGATACACGCTCGTGCCCCTCGAGCTCTATTGGAGCAACGGCCGCGCGAAGCTCTCGGTCGGCCTCGCCAGGGGCAAGAAGCAGCACGACAAGCGCGCGGCCGAGAAGGAGCGGGATTGGCAGGTCGAGCGGGCGAGGGTGCTGAAGGGGCGCTGACGCGCCGGTCCCCAGCAACGGTTGACCGGGGCGGCCGGCCCGCCCGACTGTGAGCCTCGGGCCGATCGGCGCCCGGACGAACGGGCGGTGCAGAGGCGTGGACTGAACGTTTCGCCAAGCGCGAGCTCTGACGGCGCCGAAGCCGCCGGCCGGCGATCGGGGCCGCTCCCCGGGGCACGGAACGATCCGGGCATTCAGGGGTCTCACCCCTCGCGGACCGGAGCAGCGTGGGCGCGGGTCGAACGAACGGCGCCGCGCGCTCCGGCCTTGAATCGGCCGAAATCGGCCTTACACTGATCGAGACTTGGGGGCGACCTGGTTTCGACGTGGGTTGCGAAACCCGAGGTGCATGCCGAGGTGCAGATTACCTCGTTAAACCATCTGCAAACCAAATAGTTGCCAACGACGACAACTACGCACTCGCCGCTTAATACCCGGTAGGGTGCCGTCTGACTGGAGCCGTGCTTGTGCGTCCAGCCTCAGGCGTCG
>Ga0079224_100016063_pt1 | contig 10496 bp, 1 predicted proteins | sample Stecom2015_FD_80414 | JGI IMG/M metagenome (GOLD analysis project Ga0079224, IMG submission 80414) | Agricultural soil microbial communities from Utah to study Nitrogen management - Steer compost 2015 | ecosystem: Environmental > Terrestrial > Soil > Agricultural land | place: USA: Utah...
AACGACTTTTAAAACATCAACAGAAAGCTCTTTATTTGCTTCATTAGTTTTACTTGGTACTTTCCACTGTTTTATAAGCAGTGATACAATGTATATCACGCCTGCTACTGAAAAGACTGCTATACCATATTGGGCTAGCTCTGCTCCAGGCATCATAAACCACCTTCTCTAATCTAAAATAATATAAAGGCAGGAGATGCACATCTCCTGCCTTTATTACCTTTTTCTTTTTGTCTTTTGATATAAGTCTCGTACTTTTTGCTGTTCGGCTTCGGTTAGTTCTTTATACCATTTGGAATTTTTCCAATTAGAAGGTTTTGTTTCAAGATCTACTAATACGTTCATAAGTTCTTGTGCCTCTTTTTCGTTTCCTGCTTTGATTTCTGATACTAAATAAGGGTAATAATCTAAAGTTCTTGGCTCTGTATATACTGATTTATATTTGTAGTATGATTCCCAGTTGGCGTTCTTGAGCACGTTTTCAAGCTCTCTTTCAACTACTCTTGCAGGTATTCCTGCAAATTGTGAAATAGCAACTGATAGCTTGAGTATATGCCCACGTACTCTTGCAGGACTTGGCTCTTCTTTTGCGCCTTCTTCCAATAAGCCATAGACGCCATTGGATATTTGATTAAACAATAAGTCTGTAGGTGTGCCTATATCATAGCCCATTAAAGCTCTCGTTATCTCATTAAAGCCATATACAGAGGAGACTATGTTTGCAACAATATCTTTTGCTACTTCTTTTTCGTCCATCTTTTCTTTTTGCCATATAGATCTAAAGTAATTCCTTGCTGTAAGCGTCAATGCTCCTGCTAACACTGCAAGTAATGTTTTAATACCATATTCTTTACCACGTTTTTTAGCGTTCTCGTCCATGCCTTTTTCTATTGCAATAGTATCTCCTGTCATTGCAGCAGTATCTTCTGTTTCATAATATTCTTTGTTCTTACCCCAACGAAGTGCAGTGTCTGCACGAATCATCATATTGTATATTTTATTTGGTACCGTAGAGAACATAAAGCCTGTTTTTATTAAGGGGTCATCTGATATTCCAACTAAGCTTCTATGTGGTGCTGTATAGTTAGGCTGTGTACGTTGAACAACTTGCGTTGCTTTCTCTGCAACTTTTTTCCAATGCTCTTCTTCTGACAAGTTAGGGTATTCGTGCTTTATTTGATTATCTGTCCATGCCCATATATAGTTAATAGCAATAACGTCAAATAGTGATACCATCTTGCCGGATACAGAAGTTAACCTTTTCATAAGAGGATTTTGCCTATCTAAGGTTTTTGTAAGCTCTCCCACTTCAGTAAAAGCCATTCCTTCACGTCTCATCCAAAGAGAAGGTGCATATTGCTCCATCTTCTGCTGAACGTCTTTACTTAATTGAGTGAAGGTTGCCTTAGGTGCATACTTTAACTCTAATTCTGCTGCTGCAAGAGGTATTGAACCTAATTGGTTAACCCATATCCACGGAGAAGCTAATATAGCATTTTGTACGTTCCTTAACCCTTTCATGTATGCCTCTCCAAAGGGGCTAAGCTCCCTCTTGTTCCCTTCTGCTAAATAGAAGAAGTCTGCAAAGTGTGTATTTATATGGTCACCAAAGTATTCTTTAATAGTATTGGATACCATAGGGTCTCCCATTATACGCTTTGCGTTATGCATAGGACTTATCCATGATGCATATTTAGCAGTTTCTTCTGACATTGTCTTAAACAATCTAAAGGGGTCTTCTAGGATCATAGGGTCTGTAGCTCCGGGAGTTCGTGGCTTCGTCCAACTAAAAGACTCAACCGTCTTAAACCTAGCACCATATTTCCTTGACATATAATCTTTATCCCTAATAATTCTTACATAATTCTTTTCGTTAGCAAGTCTATACCCATGTGTAGCAACAGAACCTTTGTTTATTCGTCCTTTGCTTGTTAAGACTTCTCCATATTTATCCTTATATGTCTCTTCGTTGAACCAGTCATATATACCATCTGCTATCTTTTTTTCTTCTGGCGTTATAGAATCGGCTATAAATTGTAGGTCTGCTTTAGTCATTCCTGTTATATGCTTTGCTTCTCCAGCTCGTCTAAAACCATTCATTAAACCTTCTATGTTCTCCGGCCTACCCGTTTTTAGATGTAGATATATCATCATTCTGTCTCCACGATCTAATTCAAATTCTCCATAATTAGGTAGTTTAAGAGTGAACTTTTTAGACTTCTTGCCATGCCAACCTTTAGTATCAACGCCTTTTGTAAGCTCTTCAAAGTATCTTTGGTCTGCCATTGTATAACCATATTCCTCGTGTATTGCCTTATCAAATGCTTGTGACATATGGTAATAAAATCTATTGTTTGTATTACCGGAAAGAAGCCTTGTAACAAGAACGTCAAGTTCCATAGCCCCTGAACCAAAGAGATACTTATGCGGTGGATACTTGCCTAAACTCTTTGTAACTGCATCTACATCTTTAGGCTTCCTAGTCTGTTTTACAGTCTTTACAAATTGGGTCTTTGATATATTCTGGTCTTCCCATTTACCTTCAACGAAAAGGTTATACTGTAGTTTGTTTTGATGTATTATATGGTCAACAACGTCTTGTATAGTTTCTACTTCTTTGATTGTAAGGTCTATTATTTGTGTCTTTTCTAATCTTTCTATTCTGTCTAAAAGACTAGCAGGTGGGTCATATAATGGGTCTTCTTTTTTCTTTTGTTCTATATATTCTTTCGTTTTCTCTAGTTTGGCTTTAGTTTTAGGGTTCATAGATATTGCAGTAGTGTCAATATTTAACAATTCTAATAGCTCGTTTGCAGCGTCTTCGAATGCAGGCATTAGCTTTGTACTAGCTTTTTGTTTTTTTAGCCTTTCTAATTCCTTGATTGAATCTAATAGTTTTTTACGTGCACTAGTTTCTATTCTTCTTAGCTCTTGTTTTGCTTGTTCTGCTTTTTCTTTTTTCATCCTAAGAACTTCTTTTTCTCTGTATTCTTCTTTTACTAGCTCTATTTCTTTTTTGTGTTTTTCTTTTAATTCAGATATAGACTCTTTGGTGTCTATTAGTCTTTTAACTTCATCAATGCTTTTCTTTGTAACTTTCTTTTTATGGAGTTCGTCTAAAAGTTCTTTATGCTTCTTTAGCATACCATTTAAATCGTTAGCGAAAAGTTGTAATGCTAGTGCTTTTTCTGAACCCTTATCATCAATTTGTCCCCATTCAGTTAAGGTTTTTTCTAGTTCTGTTTCTATCTCGTTAATTTGTCCTTCTACTTTTTCTACTGCACCTAGTGTTTCCTTGTCCATTTTAAGTCGTTGTAAGCGTTGTTTAGCTTCTTTGTCCTTTTCCTCTTGTGTCTTGCTTTCGTCTTGTAAACTTCTCCTCATTGAGAAGGATATATTAAGGTCTAATGCATCTGGCTTCTTGGTAACAACTGCTCCGACTTTGTTTTTTAATCCCGAATTGGCTTTTGTCATAGGTTCTACTTCGTATCCTTCGCCTAATGTTTCTTTGAGATAGTTTACTAGTTCTTTTTTCTTAAAACCTTTTTGGTAAGTGTTTTTCTTAGGTATAAAAAACTCCCAATTGTCTGCGTCAATCGGGATTTTTGTCTTTGCTCCTAATACGTCACTACCCCTTACTGTTATATAGGCAGTTCCACCGGGTTTTAAAAGATTTCCAATAGTCAATACTAATCCGTCTCTTACGTCTTGTGGGATAACGTTTAATACATAATTTGATATAATCGCATCATATTTCTTATCTATTTCATCATAGTCTCTATATTTAGGGTTATAGTTTTTATCCGGAAACGGCTCTACGTCATCAATTTTAAAGCCTGCTGCTCTGCCTATTTTTGTCCCATGCCCTAAGCCAGAACTAGCGTCTAGTATTTCACCTTTAAAGCCAGATTTAGCAAGATGTCCATAGAGGGTAGCATAAGTTGCTTTTGTTCCAGTTATTTGTGAAGGGTGTCGATCGACTAACCCCTTTTCCGGTAAAGCACTAAATAAAGCGGGGAAGTCTTTTTTAATTTCGTTATAAGACTTTCCAAGCTCCCAGCCATCTTGTTTCCGTGTAGAAAGAGCCATTGTTTCAATACCCTTATCAAACACACTATACGCTGTGTCTACTTCACGTCCCATCCATATATCAGGGAATAAAAAAGTAGGGAAGCCAGAGTCTTTGTACTCCTCACTTCCGGGTTGCATGTAAGCTATATCTGCAACATATAATTCTCTTACTAAGTCTCTACCCTTTTCGTATACATCTTTATCATTTGTTCCAAGGTATACAGCTCGTGCACCAAATTCTAGGGCACGATTTCTTAAAAATCCTCTAATGTCACCTTTTAAAACCATATTATTAGGGATTTCCTGAATACCTTTTAATCTGCCTTTTGTATTTACATATATAGCACATGTATAATCAGGGTCTGTTTCTATTTTAGCCATTATTTTTGCAACCGCATCTGTTCCGGGTATTCTAACGTTTAAAAGAGGATGATCTACAGACGGTTTTTTTAATGGGTCTTCTCCCTCCACATCTAAATCCAAAGTTTGAACGTCTACTTCTGTGCCTTCTTCATTCAATACTGCTACTGAATACTTATCATGATTTATAACTATATGCCCCCTAAATCCGGGAAGTTTTTGTGCGAATGAGACTGTAGTATATTTATCAGGCTTTGATAGTGTTACATCTCCACTAGGGTGATTATGAACTAAATAATAACCATCTGCTCCTAGCCTTTTCATCTTATCTTCATAGTCGTAAAAACCTTTTTTTGCATATTGATTATATACGGCTATTTCTGACATGCCCCGCATTTCTGCTTCTTCTACTATTGCTCTTGTTGAAGGCATGCCTGCCATTATCATAGTAATGCTAGGAACCCTAGACGTAACGCCTTCATAGCCCACCACTTCATTGCCTTTAGTGAATATAATTCTAAAGGTTTCATAACGTGGGTCTCTAAATACTTGTGATAGTACTGCAACGTCATGAGCACTATTAATTTTTCTACCACGAAAATCAATATATCCTTTATGAATAAGCTCTTCGGATACGGCGTGGGCTAAAGTACGTACCCCACCAGTTTCTTTAACGGGGAATTTATTTCCTGCGGTATCTATGTCTATACTTTCTATTTGTAGTGTAGCTGCTATTGCCTCTAGTGCGTTTCGTAAATCATCTTTTCTATCATCAGAAGCTAGTGCTGGGTGATTTTCTAATAGTTTTTCTTTTATTTCTTTCCCTTGTTCTGTCTCTTCAATTGAAAATTTTACAGTTCCGTCTTTGTCTATAAATAAATTAGGGTCTTTTTCGATTCTTTCTTTAAATGTTTGCATAACAGCTTCATATTTTCCAAGTAATGCTTCCATTTGTTTGTCGGTAAGAAATGTCTCATAATTAGTCCCAGCAATACTATTTGCTATAACATCATTTATCATTTCTTCTTTTATGCGTTCTGTGTTCCCTTTTATTTGATTTTTGTAACTATCACTAGCATCTAAAGAGGATATATATGCTTCAACTTGTTTATCAGTAATGTCACCAACGGTATCTAGTAACTCTCTATAAAGTTCAGGGTTAACGTTTTGAATTACATGCATAGCCTCATGTGTAGCCACAAACCAAGAGTCTTCTGCATCATTGCGGACATAGATATTATCCCCTATAGCAAATCCTTCGTCTCCTAATTCGGAGTCACTATCATAGAAATTAACGTCAAGTCCAGTTAGTATTTTAACTGCTTCTTGTGCTGTTTTTTGTTCTTCTGTAAGTTCTTTCTCTTCTAAAAGTCTCGCATTTTTTATTTGTCCGTCGTATTCTTTATTAATTGACTCAATCCCGTGTCGGAAGCTATCTTCTGCATTTTTTCTTGTATCTGTAATTTTTTGGGATCGGTCTCCTTCTTCAAGCTCCGCTTCGGAATAATCCTCCCCTTTTCCTGTTCCGGCTTCTGTAGTTCTTGCACGTGTTCCGCTTGTAGTTTCAGGAACTTCGCCACCTCTTCGTTGATCTCTCGTTGTGTCAAGCTCATGTTCTCCCTCCTTTATAAGACTTGATATATCAACTTGCTTTTCAACTTTCGTTACATCTTTAACATAATCACTTGACATGAGATATTTTATTATCTCTTTAGTTGTGAGGTCTGCTGCTTGTTTTTTAGGCATACCGTGTGCTATTGCATCTGCATATTTATTAAATATATCATTTATTGGATCGCCTTTCACATTTTTGCCCTTGTCTATTACTTCAAGTGCTGATTCAAGTATTCTTTTCCTTTTTATGTTTTCTTCACTTTTTAGTATGTTTCCTGCTGATTCAAGAGTTTCGGCACTACTTATTGCTTTATTAAATGCTTGTCTGTCAGATGTTATTATTTTTTTAGTATCTGCTATAAGGCGTGGCTTTATTTCAAATTGTTTTTCATCCCATACAAGCACATCTCCAAATAGTGTAGTTTGCGTTGTCGCTTGAGCGTCTGCATCTCTTATCGCTTCTGCCATTTCTCTTAGGGTGTCATTGTTTACTTGTTTGCCCTCTATTTTTTTGTATAGATGAATTTGTTTTGCGTCATTCTGTCCATCATCAGAAGGTAATATCTCACCTAAAATCGCACCTTTGTTTTCTGTGAGTTCTTTATTTACAACTTTTAAGAATAAAGGTTCACAAAGTTTAGACAAATAAAGCCCTTTTTTCGCGTTCCCACTACCTAAGGGTAGCCCTTCTTCTATTAAGTCTTCTATAGTCTCAAAACCGCCTTCTCTAAATAACTTTGCTGCGTCTGTTATTGTTCCGTGTCCTTCTGCAATATTGATCTTTGCACCGATAGTTCTTGCATCTTTTTCACTGTATCCATCTTCTTCTTTAATTGTCTTTGCATGAATATCTTTCACGCCAAGCTCTTTAGCTTTTTGCAACCTATGATGTCCATTAACAACCCATTTCTCACCGTTTTTGTCTTCCCATACAAGAATAACACCTGCAAGATTTTCGTCCCATTTCTCTATATCTAGTGTTTTACTTGCTCCAGTTTTTCTATCAACATCTTGTTTAAATTGGAAGCGTTTAGGGTCTACACTAATTTCATTGACGTCTAGTTTTTGTATCTCGCTTTCTGTGCCAGTAGTAGGTTTTTCTTCTTTAGTAACAGGCTTTTTCTCTTTAGTAACTTTTTCTTCTTTGACAACAGGTTTTTCTTTTTCAGCAACAGGTTCTTCTGCCAATTCTTTTTCTGCGACAGGTTTTTCTTCTTTTGTTTTAATAGCAGGTTCTTCGACGCTTTCTAGCTCTTGCTTTCCCACTTTCTTGACTTCTAAACTTTCAGTCTCACTATAGTATTTATCTAATATAGATTGTGCATTTTGTTTTGCATTGCCAGTAATTTTTCGTTGCCAAGCTCCATTTGTCCTGCTCCATTTCCAGCCATGAGATTTAAGTTCATTTCTTACTTCTTCGTCTGGCTTTTCGTCAAAGTATATTTGGACTCTATCATCAGCAAAGTTTTCTACAACATCAACCCCATCATAACTCTTTATAACGTTTTCTCCTTGTGCCCTCTTTTCATCTTCTAGTGCAAGTTTTTCTCTAGCCTTTTCAGGATACTTCCATATAGAGTTATTAGGAGCAAAAACAACAACGCCTAATTCATCTTGTTTTTCTTTAATATAATCTAGGATATTTTCTACTTCTTTTACATTGCCATTATCTGCACTGCGTTCAAGTTTGCCTCTTAAAGAGTTTCTAAAAGCACTTACATCATAGCCTCTTAGCTCACCGCTTTTGATAGCAGATATTATCTTTATAGCCTCATCTGCTTCCTTTTTAAGCCTAACATCTTCTTTGACTTCTGGTCTAAACTTCTTTTCTATAGCAGATTCTGCACGTTCTTTCCATTCTTGAAATTCCTCATACTTTTTTCTATAGCTATCAATTGCTTTTTGGTTCTTTTCATTATCAAAACGAGCAGGGCCAGTAACAGCTGGACTGGCTATCTTACTGTGCCTAGATAAAAGTTCATTTTTATATCTTAAATATCTTTCTTTGTATCTATCTAGTTCTTTTACTAATTCTTCTTTTTGTTCTGGAGTTTTTGCCATAGGAGAAAACTTTTTGTAAACTTGTTCTAGTTCTTGAACATAGTCTTCACGATCTCTTTCTGCCCGTTTTTGTGGATCCATACTGTTCCAATAATAAGCATCTTCTGCAGTGCTTATGTCAATATCTTCTTTGCTAACACCTTCAATCCAAGTATCAAGAGTTCGTGTAACAGGTTTTTCTTCGGGAGTCTCTATCTCTTCTGTAGGTTCTATTGGCTCTTCTGTCCCTTCTATTGGCTCTTCTAAATCTTCACCTATCTCTGCGGTTTCTTTAGCACCTTCAATAGGTAATGTCTCTTTAAATGTTTCTTTTAATACCTTTTCTGCTGCGGTTTTTGCTATTTTATCTATAACTGTTTCGGTTAATTTCTCTCCCCCTATACTTTCTTTTACAGCTTTCTTAATTTCTTCAAGATCTATATCTGTAGTATCCTTTACCGTTTTAGCTTTTTGTGTTTTAGATAGTTGTTCCTTAGCGGCATTCGTTGCTACAGTAGCTACGTCACTAGGGGATGGTGTGTCGCCTCCAGCTCCTCCCTTTAACATCTTAATAGTTTTATCCTTATCTGTATCTTTTTTAGCTGTGGTAGTTTTTGGAGGAGTCCATTTGCCACTAAAAGCACTTTCCATCTCGTTTGCAAATTGTAGAACCTGCTCTCTTGTAGCTTGATCCAAATTTTCATTAGCTAAAACTCTATTAAGTTCTTCTCTGTAAAAAGTCCATCTAGGACGTAACTTATCAAGCTTGTCAATGTCACCACTAGATGAAAATTTTTGTGCCATTTTCTTAAGTGTATTCATCTCTGGACTTTGCATGTTTTCTAAAATAGCACGTATTTCAGCTTCATCATATATAGCAGGGTCAGGAACAGCGTTCTTGTATATGTTTATTATATCTTTATATTTTTTTACGTCTATGCGCCCACTTAACAAATCGTTAGTAACTCCAACTAACCCCATAACAGTAGAATCTTTTGCTATTTCTGTTATAGCTTGCCTTTCTTCTTTTGGAACAAAAGGCTGTTGTGCTATCTGGAATAATGCATAAGACACAGCAGAACCGCCAAATGATGATATTACTTCATTGGCAAGCATACCTTCGGTCATCAGAATACGCTTAGTTTTTTCATCAGCAAACTTGGATACATAGTCTTTCATTATCTTATCTAATACCCTATTAGTACCATGATATATACCTGCTTGAACAGCTGGTCGTGCAGCCCCCATTACTATTGCAGGAATAATTGAGGCTGCAGTATCCTTCCCGACATCTTTTAGCTCTTTACCCTCTATTAAGCTTTCAAATGCTGTCATTGGAACGAAAGTTCCGGCATATGCAACTGCACTTTCGCCAACTGGTGTATCGATAGCTTTAATAACAGCTTGTACTGCGGAATTATTAAGCATAGCGTCTACACCTTTTACATATGCTGCACCAAGCCTTGTGGCTGAACTTGCTTGCACACCAGCTTCAGCAGCCACTCCTGCCTTTGCAGAAAGATAGGGAATGGTTCTAGCTACGCCTTCTCCAAAGTCGCTAAAAACATCTATTTTCCCTTTACCTATGCCTGGTTGAGGAGCTCTTAATCCCATTAATGAACCTACTATATCACCAATTACATTTAGTGCTTTAATGTTAGTTGTTACTTTTTTTTCAAGTTCATCGGCTTCTAAGTCATATTCTTCTATTAATTCAGCTATAGCCTTCTTACGTGTTGGGTCTTTTGTTTGTTCATATTTTTCGTTTAATATCTGCACATATTCTCTATTGCTTTCTATATCTGCAAAATCAGAAAATTGTCCACCAGTCATAGCATGGCTCATGCCTTGAGCTATTCTGTTAAAAAACTTATAGCCCTGTGAATCCCTAACTTTGTCTATTGTTTTATTTACTTTTTGCCAAGTGGGAGAAAGGTCTTCAATTTCATCAGTGTCTTCTTTTTCTGGTTTTTTTATCTCATTTACCTTTCGCTCAATAGCACTTTCCATTATTCCTTCGGGAGAATATTTATATGCAGTTTCTTCTCTGCGCTTTTCTCTTGAATCTTGCCAATCTTTAAGCTTAAAAGCCCTTTCCCTTTCCTTTTCTTCCCTCTTTGCCATTTGTTCTGGCGTTATACCAAGTTTTTCCGCATAAAATTCTTTTGTTTTTTCGCCCCTTTCCATGAACTCTGGGGCTTTCTCTGTTAGTTCTTCTGGGGCATATCCAAATGACAGTTTCCTTGCAGTATCCTCTGCTTTCTTTTCTTCCTTCTCTTTCTTTTCTTTTTCTTCTAAATCCTCTATACGACTTTTATATACCTCCATCGGGTCTCCAAATAGTTCCTCCCATCAATAAGGTATATCAAATCAACGTCTTTCGGGCTCCTTTGTAGTTTTCCTAGTTGCAT
>Ga0079224_100016064_pt1 | contig 10496 bp, 9 predicted proteins | sample Stecom2015_FD_80414 | JGI IMG/M metagenome (GOLD analysis project Ga0079224, IMG submission 80414) | Agricultural soil microbial communities from Utah to study Nitrogen management - Steer compost 2015 | ecosystem: Environmental > Terrestrial > Soil > Agricultural land | place: USA: Utah...
ATAAAACCCGCTGACGATATCCTGCATTCCCTGCTTTATGGGATAGTGACTGGTATCGGTCACTTTTCTATTGTCCCGGTCAAAGGTAGTCACGATGGCATTCTCGTTTTTATGGTCAAATTTCACCTGTTCGTGTTTTCGGTAATTTCCCTCCTCTATATGGCGGTAAGACCTGTAGGGAATAAGCCGTGCGGTGTCCAGGTAGCTTCCCCAATTGTCTTTGACATAGAAGATTTTGAATATGCTCAGGGTCCTTCCATAGACATCAATCTTGTAGGTGGGCCTGTCCTGTACCTGGTAAATGGTATTGCTGATGGTAAACCTGGCCTCGGCCGCATTGAAAAACAGGTATTTCACCTTAAACGTCAGTTCCTCACCTCCGGTAAAATAAGTATTTTGCGCACGCTGACGCATATCTGAAAAAGCTAACCCAATAATGGAAAAAAACAAAAAAACCTTGGGGACTGTATACATCATTCAAATACGCTTATATGCTCGACCATTCAAAACCTGTACCAATATCGTATGGCCAGGGGCAAGGACTTAATTTTTACTAAAACGGATTTCTGAAACAATGGTTATCGGCAAGTTGGTAATCCACCGCCGAATGTTTACTTTCACATTATAATTGGAAACAGGATTATACAAACACATGAACGCAGATACAGAAAAACTTAAAGCCCTTCAGCTTACCCTGGATAAACTTGAAAAGACCTACGGCAAAGGTACGGTGATGAAGTTGAGTGACAATACCGTACAGGATATTCCGGCAATTTCCACAGGCTCTTTGGGTTTGGACATGGCGCTGGGCGTGGGAGGCATTCCGCGGGGCAGGGTGATTGAGATTTATGGTCCCGAGTCCTCGGGCAAAACCACACTTTCCATGCATTGCATCGCCGAAGCCCAAAAGGCGGGTGGCCTGGCTGCATTTATTGATGCGGAACATGCCTTTGACAAGGCTTATGCCGAAAAGTTGGGCATCGACACGGAAAACTTGCTGATCTCCCAGCCGGACAACGGGGAGCAGGCTTTGGAAATAGCCGAGCACCTGATCAGATCGGGCGCCATTGACATCATTGTAATTGACTCCGTGGCCGCCCTGGTACCGAAGGGCGAACTGGAAGGGGAAATGGGTGACAGCAAAATGGGCCTTCAGGCGCGGTTGATGTCACAGGCCCTCCGGAAGCTTACCGGGGCGATCAATAAGACCGGCTGCGCCTGCGTGTTTATCAACCAGTTGAGGGACAAGATCGGGGTGATGTTTGGAAACCCGGAAACAACTACCGGGGGCAACGCCCTGAAATTTTACGCTTCTGTCAGGCTGGATATCCGCAGGATAGGCCAGATCAAGGAAAGCGCCGACAGCATCCTGGGCAACCGGACTAAGGTAAAAGTAGTAAAAAACAAGGTGGCACCGCCTTTCAAGGTGGTGGAATTTGACATCATGTATGGAGAGGGCATTTCCAAGGTAGGCGAAATCATCGACATAGGGGTGGAGTTTGATATCATCAAAAAAGCCGGGTCCTGGTTTTCCTATGAAGGCAACAAGCTGGGCCAGGGCAGGGATGCGGTAAAACAACTCCTGCTGGACAACCCTGAACTGATGGAAGAACTGGAGCTGAAGATCAAGGAAAAAGCAGGACTGCTGGAGCTGGAAAAAAAGAACGGGGGGAAGGGTGCGTAGAGGGTATTTGGTATATAGAGGAGGGTACTATGTACAATGTACGGAGTATACGGACACGGAGATAGTATATGGTATTTAGTATATAGAGAGGAAGATCCTACGGTGTACTATGTACGTAGGGTTCACAACTTGTCTATCCTAATACCATATACTACATACCACATACCATATACCCTATACCACATTCCAAATACCACATTCCAAATACCACCTACCACTACCACATACCATATACCATATACCAAACCTACTACCTAGGCGGTTCGGATGGCTTCTACGGGATCCATTCTAGCGGCCAGGGTGGCCGGCACAATTCCCGAGACCACCCCTATCAGTGAGGACAGCGCCAAACCCAGCATTATGTTCTTGAAGGACATGAGGATCTCGAGGCTTCCCAGCGGAACGAAGGTGAAAAGAAAAACCATCCCGATCCCGGCGAGGCCGCCGATCAGGCTGAGAAAAACCGCTTCGAACAAAAACTGCAATAAAATAAAGTAGTTTTTTGCCCCCAGTGATTTTTGGATGCCAATGATATTGGTCCGTTCCTTCACGGAAACAAACATAATGTTGGCGATGCCAAAGCCTCCGACCAGGATGGAAAATCCCCCGATTACCGCGCCCGCGATACTGATCACATCAAAAATGGAACCTATGGCGTTTTGGATAAACTCCGACTTGTTCAGGGCGAAATTATCCTCTTCGGTGGGCTTAAGTCCCCTTTTTGCCCTTAATAGCCCAGCCATTTCATTTTCCAGGGCAAGCAGTCCGTCATCATTTTCCAACCCTTTAGCGGCGATGGTAGGTTCTATACCCCAGCGCCCGAGGTAATACATTTTACTGAAAGCACCGTAAGGAATCAGGCAGGCGTTGTCTTTGGAAGGCATGTCAAACAATCCCTCTCCCTCCTCCTCAAAGCATCCGACGACTATGAACTTGTTGCCCTTTATTTTTATTTCCTTCCCCAGGGGATCGGCACCGGGAAACAATGCGCGGGAAATTTTAACTCCGATAAGTGCCACATTCCGGGCGGAAGCAATCTCCTGTTCCGTAAAAAACCTGCCCTCCGCCATGGGTATTTCATAAACGTCCTTGTGGTCGAAAACGACCCCCTCCAGATTGGCACCCTCAAAGGAATTGTTTTGGTGCTTTATGATGGTGTTGGCGGAAGCAGAGATGGTAATCGCTTCTATATTTTCAAGCCTTTCCTTAAGGAAGGCGTATTCGGCGTATGAGCCGGGGGGTCTTCTGAAATATTTCCACCAGGGGTATTCCTGCGGGCCGGAAGAAAAAGGAAACCTGTCCACCCGGATCACGTGGGTACCCAAAAAGGAGAAGCTCGATTTTATATTGTTTTCCAGGGAATCAACCAGGGTGAACACGGCAATGATTGCAAAAATACCGATGGTCACTCCCAATAAAGAGAGTATGGTTCTTGTCAAATTCGCCCGGAGGGCCTGAAGGGCAAAGACAAGACTCTCCCAAATTAATTTGAATACAATCACCTAAACTGTTGAGATTTAAAAACTATTTCACAAGATAAGCACATTGGGGCGCATTTCTTTTTATCTTTGTAGTTTTTACAGGTACATTGTAAAATAAATTAATTAAGCTACTACTCCCAAATTTATGAAATTATCTGATTTCAAATTCGAGGTTCCCCGCAAACTTATCTCATTGTATCCCCCGGCAAACAGGGATGAATCCCGGTTGATGGTCGTCCACAGGTCGAGTGGCAAGATTGAGCATAGGGTGTTCAAGGACGTGATCGATTATTTTGGGGAGGGGGATGTGTTTGTGACCAACAATACCAAGGTGTTTCCTGCCAGGCTTTATGGAAATAAGGAAAAGACCGGCGCGAAAATAGAAGTGTTTCTGTTGCGGGAACTAAACCAGGATCTCAGGCTTTGGGATGTTTTGGTGGATCCCGCGAGAAAGATCAGGGTAGGGAACAAGCTGTATTTTGGAGACAGTGATCTGGTGGCAGAGGTGATCGACAATACCACCTCCAGGGGAAGGACCATCCGGTTCCTTTTTGACGGAACTGATGAGGAATTTTACAGGACGATCGACGTGCTGGGCGAGACCCCCATCTTAAAAGAATTTATTGAAAGGGAAGTAGAGGCTTCCGACCGGGAAAGGTACCAGACCATTTATGCGGAACATGTCGGTGCCGTGGCCGCCCCTACGGCAGGATTGCACTTTACCAAGCATCTTTTGAAAAGACTGGAAATCAAAGGAGTAGCCGTCACGCCGATTACCCTTCACATAGGACTAGGGACTTTCAGACAGGTAGATGTGGAGGATCTGACAAAGCATAAAATGGACTCGGAAAACTATGATATCCCTCAGCAAACCGTGAATTTGGTAAACACTGCGCTGGACAGCAAAAAAAAGGTCGTATCGGTCGGCACCACCGCACTAAAAACAGTGGAGTCTTCGGTCACGGCCAACGGCAGGTTAAAAGCCACCAGTGGCTGGACCGACAGATTCATCATACCTCCTTATGAATTCAAGATTGCCACGGCCCTGATCACCAATTTCCATCTTCCGGAGTCCACACTTCTTATGACCACATCCGCTTTTGGAGGCTATGATTTGATCATGAAGGCTTATCAGGAGGCCATTAAGGAAAAATATAAGTTTTTCTCCTATGGAGATGCCATGCTGATACTTTAATAGCTTCCGGCAAATTCGGTTTCTCAGACATTTAATGGATTAACATTTATCTCCTTGAAATTTCTGCTTCTTTCAAATAAGCAGTAGCTTTGACAGGAGGTTTTTTTGATTATGAGAAAACATGCCATCATCGTTGCAGGGGGTACGGGTACGCGGATGGGTGGAAGCATCCGCAAGCAATACCTCCCTTTGGCGGGACTACCGGTACTGATGCACACCCTGCACAGCTTTTACCGGTATTCCGAAGACATCAACCTCGTTTTGGTGCTGCCTGCCGTTGACATGGATTATTGGCAAAACCTATGCACGACACATGGATTTTCGGTTCCGCATATCCTGGTAAGTGGCGGGTCCACGAGATTTCAATCGGTCAGGAATGGCTTGAACTCGATATCCTTCAACGACGGACTGGTGGCCATCCATGACGGGGTGCGTCCTTTTGCGGGTCAGGAATTGATTGCGGCAGGTTTTGAGGAGGCCGCATTAGTGGGCAACGCCATTGCGGCTGTTCCATTAAAAGACAGTATCCGGAAGCTCGGGACCGCGGGAGGGTCGGTGTCCTGTGAGCGGGAGTATTTCCGGCTTGTCCAAACACCGCAAACCTTTCTGCTCTCCAAGATCAGGCAGGCTTATGAGGTTACGGAACAGCCCCACTTCACAGATGACGCCTCGGTCTATGAGCACGGGGGATGGCCTGTTCATTTGATCGCGGGAAATCCGGCAAACATCAAAATTACAACGCCCGAGGATATGGAATACGCGGATTTTTTGTTTAGGAAATATCAGACGACGACAGGATGAGGCGCACGGATAGCCAACAGAACAGTAATTTTACCCTGGGTTTGGTACTCTTGCTCATCGGGGTGTTCGTTTTGTTGAGAAAGATGGGCATTTTATTCCCAGAATGGCTATTCTCATGGCCAATGATTTTAATCCTGGTGGGTGTGGTCGTTCTTGTTAAAAACAGGTTTCAAAGCGTTTTTGGTTTTTTGGTTCTGTTATGCGGCTCCTATTTTTTGCTGCTCAATGAGTTCGGCCTCCCCCTGGAATTTTCCCAATATGCGATACCGGTTGGGTTGATTTTACTTGGTCTATACCTGATGATTTTCAGAAGAAAGAACGGATCCCCCCACAGGGACGGCTTGACACCGTACAGCACCTCCCACCAAAGCAAGAGCCATGTGGCTGAGGAACTGGCAAAGGTGAACACCGGCGCGGAGGATTTTTCCGTTGAAAGACTGGATCTGGTTGTAGCCGATGCCGTGTTTTGTGGGATTAAAAAAAGGGTGCACTCCAAAAACTTCCAGGGCGGAAAGATTTCAGCGACATTTGGAGCGGCCGAAGTCGATCTTCGGCAGGCAGATTTCGACGGAAAAGCCTATTTAAATGTGGGGGTAGCCTTTGGAGGAATAAAGCTGCTCTTACCCCCACATTGGATCGTCCAATTAAATGCCACACACCTTTTTGCAGGCATTGAGGATAAACGGATATACCCGGCGATTTCAACGGATCCGCAAAAGGTTTTAGTAATAAGTGGCACCGTACTATTTGGAGGACTGGAAATTACTTAAAAAAACCGGGCCTTTTTAATATTCATCCTCATTGAAGAAGAAATCATCTTTTGTTGGGTAGTCAGGCCAGATTTCCTCTATGTTTTCATAAGGTTCCCCATCATCTTCCAACTCCTGGAGGTTTTCCACGACCTCCAGCGGGGTGCCGGAGCGAATCGCAAAATCAATCAATTCATCTTTGGTGGCTGGCCAGGGAGCATCTTCAAGATAAGACGCCAGTTCTAATGTCCAATACATAAGCGCATAATTTGAAATTATCCGTGCTAACGGGATGCAAAAATAGAAATTCTTTTATCATTTAAAACCCCAACCTTTTATTTGTTAAAAAGTTCCTGGAGAATATGGTTTTTGACTTCTAATTTCCTTTTGTAGGCACTCAGTTTTCGGTGAAGTACTGAATCAAAATCATCCTTATGGGTTTTAAATTTTTCCGCATTTTCCTGGATGGTCGTAAGTTCCCGTTGATCTCTGCTGATCAGGTCTTTCAACAGCGCAATTTGCACCTTCTTTTGATCCTGGGGGCTATCATTTTCAAAATCCTGGGTTTTGGTGCGGGATAGCCGGTGTAAAAATGACTTTTCAAAAACTACATCCAGGGCAAAAATAAAGGAGCGGATAGTCTGCATGGCCTCCCTTGGTTTCCTTTGTGGCAGTTTCTTCCACTCCGTTTGCAGTTTTTTTGCCGCCGCGAGGTTTTCCTTACCCACAGGCGCATCGGCCAATATTTTGGCTTCCTCGTTCATTTTCTCCAGCTTCCGGATAAAATCTCCCGGGCTAAGTGCCGGGGTATTTTGAACGGCCTTTTTAAATTTGCTGAAAATCCGGTTGTTCAGCTTGGAAAACTCATCCCATAGGGGTTGTCTTTTTTCGGAAGGAACCCTACCGGACTCTTTCCATTGCTTCTGGATCTTTTTACTGATCTCAAAGGCAAGCCTTACATCAGCAAGCTCATGGGCCTGCCGGGCCTGTAACAAAAGCCCCTCGTAAACCTTTATATTTTCCTCCGCCTGTAACGCCAGCGAGTCGTAATAATTTTTTCTGTTTTCAAAAAACGTGTCCACGGCACCGGCGAAGGATTTTTCAATTTCTTCTTCCAGTTCCTTGATGACCGGACCGGTCTTGATCCACCTGAGCTTGAGGTTTTTGTATGCTTCCGTGGTTTGTTTCCAGTCCGTGCTGTGCATCAATGCCTCGGCTTCCTGAATCAGACCTTTTTTGACTTCCAGGTTCTTCATCCGGTTGATCTGGATGATTTCCTCCAGGGAGGCTTCCATCCGGTTCAGCTCTTCTATCAAGGGAACGAAATCCCCCAACGCATCGTAGTTCATTAACGCATCCCTGAGATGCCGGAGCTTCATTAAGAATGATCCCTTGTTCTGGTTGGTTTCAATGTCCTTCTGCAAGCCGGCCACCTTGTCCCTGGCGGTTTGGAACCGCCGTTCAAAATACCTGATGGTGGATGCCTCGTCTGTCTTTACTTCTCCTATTACCCTATCTTCCTGATCCAAAAAGCCTTTTAAATATATCTTATTGTCTTTAATGTACCCGTAGGGATGCTCCATTTGACTAAATAGTTGGTTGTTCGTTGCCTCCGCGGCTTTCCCACAAATTAATTAATTAAGCAGCATTTATCCTAAAAAAGACTAAATTTTGCCATCTTTGCTTAGCTGGCACAGGGACGCCGTTTGGAAAGTTTTAAATTAAAAAATAAATGAGTTCAGAAAAGGTGATTTTCTCCATGGCTGGGGTATCCAAAATCTACCCACCACAGAAAAAAGTACTTAAGGATATTTATCTATCGTTTTTTTACGGCGCCAAAATCGGGGTGCTTGGATTAAACGGCTCGGGAAAAAGTTCCGTGTTAAGGATTATAGCAGGCAAGGACAAGGACTATTTGGGAGAGGTCGTCTGGTCGCCCGGGTATTCCGTAGGTATGCTGGAGCAGGAACCCCAGCTTGATCAGGACAAGACGGTCAAGGAGGTGGTTGAGGAGGCAGTATCCGATACCATTGCCCTGCTCAGGGAATTTGAGGAAATCAACCAGAAATTCATGGACCCGGCCATCATGGAAGATCCTGACGCCATGGACAAGCTGATCCAAAAACAGGGAGAAGTGCAGGAACAGATGGATGCGGCCAATGCCTGGGAACTGGATGTGGTACTGGACAAGGCCATGGATGCCCTCAGGCTTCCTCCTGCCGACGCCCAGGTAGCGAGTCTTTCCGGAGGGGAAAAAAGGAGGGTGGCCCTGTGCAGGCTGCTGCTTCAGGAGCCGGACGTTCTGTTGCTTGACGAACCCACCAACCACCTGGATGCCGAATCGGTGCATTGGCTGGAGCAGCATCTAAAAAACTATAAAGGCACTGTCATTGCCGTGACCCACGACAGGTACTTTCTGGACAACGTGGCCGGTTGGATCTTAGAGCTGGACCGGGGTGAGGGATTGCCCTGGAAAGGAAACTATTCCAGTTGGCTGGAACAAAAACAGCAGCGTCTGAAGCAGGAGGAAAAAACGGAATCAAAACGCCAAAAAACCCTGGAAAGGGAGCTGGAATGGATCAGGATGTCGCCCAAGGCCCGGCAGTCCAAAGGCAAAGCCAGGTTGAATGCCTATGACAAGCTGGTGGGAGAGGAAGCCAAGGAAAACGAAGCAAAATTGGAACTCTATATACCGCCAGGGCCCAGGCTCGGTGCCAAGGTGATTGAGGCGAAGGGGATATCGAAGGCCTATGGGGACAAGCTTTTGTTTGAAGACCTGTCCTTTTCCCTGCCGCAAGGGGGAATAGTGGGCGTCATTGGTCCCAACGGGGCAGGGAAATCCACCCTTTTTAAGCTGATCACCGGCCAGGAGCAACCTGACGAGGGATATTTTGAGGTGGGTGAAACCGTAAAGCTCGCTTATGTGGATCAGGAACATGACATTTTGGATCCGTCTAAATCTGCGTATGAAACCATTTCAGAAGGGAACGAATTCATCAAGTTGGGGAACAAGGAAATGAACGCCCGGGCCTATGTGAGCAAGTTCAATTTTGCGGGTTCCGACCAGGAAAAGAAAGTGGGCGTCCTATCCGGGGGGGAAAGGAACCGCGTCCATCTGGCGCTAACCCTAAAGGAGGGCGGCAACCTGCTTCTCCTGGATGAGCCTACCAATGATCTGGATGTCAATACCCTGCGCTCGCTGGAAGAGGCTCTGGAGAACTTCGGCGGCTGTGCGGTGATCATTTCCCACGACAGGTGGTTTTTGGACCGGATCTGTACCCATATTTTGTCTTTTGAAGGGGATTCACAGGTATATTGGTTTGAAGGAAACTTTACCGACTACGAAGAAAACAAAAAGAAGCGCCTGGGCGATGTGACTCCCAAAAGAATAAGGTATAAAAATCTTAAATGAGAATGATGCCGGAATAAACCGCAAATCGGGTGTAATTAAAAAGAATTGTTGGAAAGTGTTATTTTGAGCTGCTCCCCAGGACGGCCATCAGGCGTAACCGTATTAGAACTAACTCGTTATAAATATATTATATCATGAATAACGACTTAATCAGGATATTTTCGGAAGAGCTTAGGGAAACCAAGAAACTGGTTCTTGAAACCCGACGTCTGGCAGATGCCGCTACGAAACAAGCCGATGCGGCGGTGCAGAAGGCCGATGCCGCATGGGAGCTGGTGGTCATCACGCGTAACCAGGTCAAGGAGGAACTTGCCCACATGAAGTTACCCTGGTGGAAAGAAGTTTTTGGAACCGGTGATAGTTCCTGATCCATTAAAGGTCTAACTGCAAGTCAGAAAGGAGATTGCAAAGGTTCACAAAAGATTAAATTCCCCCGCTACCCTTCCGGTAAGATTTCAGCGAGTTTGATTGTACTCACACTTACTGCAGCCTCCCTGCATCCCCGATTTACGCTTAGATTTGAAAAAGCTTCCATATACCCACCAGCCGATAATTCCGAAAAAGAGTGCAAATACAATGATTTCCTGCCACATAAATCCATAAATTAAGATAATAACTGATATACGGCCCAGGCTGACACATAGGCAAGCGCGGTCATGTAGACGGTTTGGATGGCCGGCCATTTCCATCCTTTAGTCTCCCTATATACTACCGCGAGCGTACTCATGCACTGCATGGCAAACGCATAAAAAACTATGAGTGAAAACGCCGTGGCGACATTAAACACCTTTTCTCCGGTTTCGGGGTTAACTTCCTGGTCCAGTTTTTCCTGAATGGTCAGTTCATCTTCCACATCGGTGCCCACACTATACAGCGTGGCGATGGTAGAAACAAACACTTCCCTGGCGGCAAAAGAAGTGATCAGGGCAATTCCAATCTTCCAGTCATAACCCAGCGGACGGATGACCGGCTCGATAAACTTCCCGGCAATTCCGATGTAAGAGTTTTCCAGTTTGACCGAAGAAATGGTGTTGTTGTACGTATCCACAACTTCGGGAGAGGCGTTGGCGTCCGGAACCTCTATGCTGGCTATGGCGGCATCCATTCTCGAAGGCGGGCCGTAGGAGGCTAGGACCCATAGGATCACCGAAATGGCCAGAATGATTTTACCGGC
>Ga0079224_100016065_pt1 | contig 10495 bp, 6 predicted proteins | sample Stecom2015_FD_80414 | JGI IMG/M metagenome (GOLD analysis project Ga0079224, IMG submission 80414) | Agricultural soil microbial communities from Utah to study Nitrogen management - Steer compost 2015 | ecosystem: Environmental > Terrestrial > Soil > Agricultural land | place: USA: Utah...
CTGCTCCGTCAGCTTGCGCGGGCGCCCGCTCAGGTGCGCGGCGAAGAAGTCGCCGGCCAGCTTCGCCACCCGGTCGCGGGCGCCGGGCTCCTCGAACAGGTGCGTCGCCTCGGGCACCACCGCCACCTCGCAGCGCGCGGTCATGCACCGCGCGGCCGCGCGGTTGAGCTCGAGCACCGCGTCGTCGGCGCCGCCGACCACCAGCAGGGTCGGCGCCCGCACCCGCGGCAGGTCGGCGCCGGCCAGGTCGGGCCGACCGCCGCGCGACACCACCGCGCCGATCACCGCCGGGCGACGCGCCGCCGCGATGAGCGCCGCCGCCGCGCCGGTGCTCGCCCCGAAGAGCCCGATCGGCAGCCCGCGGGCCGCCGGCTCGAGCCGCACCCAGTCGACCGCGCCGACCAGGCGGCGGGCCAGGAGGTCGATGTCGAAGCGCACTCGACCGCCGGCCATGTCGATCTGCTCCTCCTGCTCGGTCAGTAGATCGAAGAGGAGGGTGCCGAGGCCGCGCCGGTGCAGCGCGCCCGCCACGTGCCGGTTGCGCGGGCTCAGCCGGCTCGACCCGCTCCCGTGCGCGAACAGCACCACGCCGATCGGGTCGGGCGGGATGGTCAAGGTGCCGGCGAGCCCCACGCCGCCGGCCTCCACCGTCACGTCCCTCGATGTGAAGGGCTCTTCGCGATCCATCGCTCCTGCTCCCTTGGTCGGATCGCAGCAAGCCGCGCGCCAGGAGGCGCTCCAGCGCGGCTGCCGGCAGCCGCGTTCAGGGGACCGGCGGTCACGAGCGGCGGCGCCGCCGCCGGCGTCCGCCCTTGCCCCGGGCCCCGCCGCTCTCCCCGTTTTTGCCCTGCGACGACTGGTTCGGCGCCGGCTCGCCGTCACCGCCGATCGGGTCGCGGCCGATCGCCTCGCGGATCTCGGCGGCGGTCATGACGATGGTCCGGCGGGCCGGCTTGCCCGGCGCCTCCTCCTCTGACCCCGGCGGCTCCGGGGGCGCGGCGGGCGGCGCCGCCGCCGCGTCGTCGGAGGGCGCGGCCTGGTCGGCAGGCGCGGCCCGGTCGGAGGGCGCGGCCTGGTCGGCAGGCGCAGCCGGCTCGCCGGCAGCCGCCTCGCCGCGAGCCGCCTCGCCGCGAGCAGCCTCGTCGGTGGGCGCGGTCGCCGACGGGTCGGTCGGCCCGGCGTCCGCCTCGGCCTCCGCCGCGGCGCTGGCCTTCGCCTCGTCCTTCGCGGCCTCCGCCTTCGCGGCCTCCGCCTTCGCCGCCTCCGCCTCCGCGGCCTCCCCCTTCGGGTCTTCCGCCTTCACCGCGCGCGGCTCCGCGCGGACGACCTCGCCCGGCGGCTCCGGGATCGCCGGGTCCTCCCGGCTGACCAGCCGCTGCCACCAGGCCGCCGCCTCGCCGTCGAGGGCGCCCGCCCGCACCCGCATGCCGGGCGGCATCTCCGCTCCCGCCACCTGCTCGTGCACCCGCACCACCTCGACCGGGATCGAGAGCCCCTCGTCGGTCGCGATGACCACCTGGGAGCCGACCGGCATCGGCGTGCCGTGCTCGAGGTACGCGGTGGTCGGCCCGACCTCGTGCAGCTTGACGCGGCGCCCCAGCTCGAGGCCGCGGTACGTCAGGTCGACGAAGACTGCGTCCATCGGCGGTTCATGGTACCAGCGCGCGGGCGCGATTGCCACCCCACCGCCCGGCCGTTAGGGTGCCGCCGCGTGGGCGCCGCAGACTGGCTGAGAGCGCGCATCGACCGCTACGTGGACCGGCGCCTCGGTCCGGACTACGAGGCGCGCTCGCGCGCCCTCACCATCCGCCAGAACGAGTACGGCTTCGACCCGTTCGGCTTCAGCCGCGAGCACGTCAAGTACGCCGTGCTGGTGTCGCGCTGGCTGTACCGCCACTACTTCCGCGCCCAGGTGCACGGCATCGACAACGTGCCGCCCGCCGGCCGCGTGCTCCTGGTCTCCAACCACAGCGGCCAGCTCCCCTTCGACGGCCTGGTCATCGGCATGGCGCTGTTCCTCGACGCCGACCCGCCGCGCGTCATCCGCTCGATGGTCGAGCACTTCGTGCCGGCGGTGCCGTTCGCCTCCTACCTGCTCAGCCGCTGGGGCCAGATCACCGGCACGCCGGACAACTGCCGCCGGCTCCTGGCCGAGGAGGAGGTCATCCTGGTCTTCCCGGAGGGGGCGCGCGGCATCTCCAAGCCGTTCTCCCGGCGCTACCAGCTACAGGATTTCGGCTACGGCTTCATGCGCCTGGCGCTCGAGACCCAAACGCCGATCGTGCCGGTCGCGGTGGTCGGCGCCGAGGAGCAGGCGCCGGCGATCAACGTCAAGCCGATCGCCAGGCTGATCGGCGCGCCCTCGTTCCCGGTGGTGCCCTACCCGCCGTTCTTCCCGCTGGTGCCGCTGCCGGTGAAGTACCACCTCCACTTCGGCGAGCCGATGTTCTTCGACGGCGTTCCGGACGACGACGACGAGGCGCTGGAGCCGAAGGTGCGCACCGTCATGCACCGCATCCAGTCCATGATCCACATGGGCCTCAAGGGGCGACGCGGTGTCTTCTGGTGACGCAGAGACCGGCGAGCCGCGCCGGGTGGTCGTCACCGGCGTGGCCGGCAGGCTCGGCCGGCTGATCGCGCGCCGGCTGCACCGGGATCCCCGCTACCAGGTGATCGGCATGGACCGGCGGCCGTTCCCGGACCGCCCCAAGGACGTCGAGCACCACCAGCTCGACATCCGCTCCAAGCGCGCGCGCGACGTCTTCCGCACCGGCCGGATCGGCGCGCTCATCCACATGGGGATGATGCACACCCCGCGCGCCACCACCGCCGAGCACTACTCCTGGAACATCGGCGGCACCGACCGGCTGCTCGAGTACTGCATGCAGTACCGGGTGCCCAAGGTGGTGGTGCTGTCGTCGGCCAACGTGTACGGCCCGCGCGCCGACAACGCCCAGTTCCTGACCGAGGACGCGCCGCTGCTCGCCGCCCAGGCGTTCCCGGAGATGCGCGACCTGGTCGAGATCGATCACATGGCGTCCTCCTTCTTCTGGAAGGCGCGCGACATCGAGACCGTGATCCTCCGCCCGGTGCACATCCTCGGCGCGGTGCGCAACGCGCCGTCCAACTACCTGCGGCTGCCGGTGGTGCCGACCCTGCTCGGCTTCGATCCGATGGTGCAGGTGGTCCACGAGCGCGACGTCGCCGAGGCGATCGTCTGCGCCCTGCGCCCCGGGGTGCGCGGCATCTTCAACATCGCCGGCCCCGGCGAGGTCCCGCTGTCGGTGGTGCTGCGCGAGCTCGGCAAGCCGACCGTCCCGATCCCGCACCCGGTGGCCAAGCCGCTGTGGCGCGCCGCCTGGCGCCTGGGCATGAACTCCTTCCCGGTCGACGAGTTCGACTTCATCCGCTACGTCTGCATGGTCGACAGCTCCCGGGCCGCCCGCGAGCTGTCCTACCGCCCGCGCCACTCCCTGCGCGAGACCATCCGCTCGGTGCTCGACGCCCGCGATTGACGCACCGGGCCAGGCCGTGGATCCGCCTCCCGCGGCGGCGTGTGCCCGGTCCCACAAGCCGGCAGAATCCATCGCCTTGGTCCGGCACCCGTGAACCTGGGACGACACAGCGCCGTGAACGTCCGGTCACAGGCGGCGGCGGGCCGCGTGCGCCTGTCGTGCCGCGACCACGCCTGTGCCGCCACCACCACGGCGGATCGCTGGCTGTGCCACTGACAGGCTGGCCACCAATTCCACGACTTCTCTGTCAGAGAGTCGGCACCTTCGACGGATCGCCCACGGTTGCCCTCGCTCCGACCGCAAGGATCCACGAGACTTTCATCTCCTTGCCAGAGTGGCACGTCGGATGCACCACCGCGCCGCCGAGACGCCGACCCCGCACGCATTCGCAGAGACTCACGGAGGAACCCACATGTACCGCACCTTCCTACTCGCCGCAGCCGTCGTCCTCGGCTCGATGTCCCTCACGGGCTGTTACATCTACACGGATGACGACGACGGGTACAGCTACTGCGACGACACCGGCTGCTACTGGTGCGACGACTGGGGCTGCTACCCCGAGGGTGGCGGCGGTGGTGCGGGCTGGACCTGCGACAACAACTACGACTGCGCGGCCGGCTGCTACTGCGACGCCGACGGCTACTGCCAGGAGGCCGGCTTCTGCACCTTCGACACCGACTGCCCCGACGGCTTCGTCTGCGACGACCGCTCCTCCTGCGTGCCGGAGGGCTCGGGCGGCGGCACCTGCTCGGCCGACGACGACTGCCCGCAGGGCAGCTTCTGCGACGAGTCGAGCGGCCAGTGCATCGGGTCGTGGGAGTGCAACGACGGCTCGCAGTGCGGCACGGGCTACACCTGCGACGAGGATCGCAAGACCTGCATCCCGGAGCCGTGCTCGGATGACGCCGACTGCCTGGCGGGCTGCTACTGCGACGAGGACTCCGGCCAGTGCGTCGAGACCGCCGTGTGCGGCGCCGACGGCTCCTGCCCCGACGGCATGGAGTGCGACGAGACCCGCAACACCTGCGTGCCCGAGCTGCCGGATCCGGTGCTCTGCCAGGCCGAGGTCCTGTGTGACGAGCTGCCGCCGAGCTGCCCGGACGGCAGCAACCCGGGCATCGTGAACGGCTGCTACAACGGCGAGTGCATCCCCGACGCCGAGTGCCCGGACGGCGCCCCGATCTACTGCGAGGATCACGGCAACGAGGCCGCCTGCCTGGCCGACGACCGCTGCGCCCCGGTCTACCGCGGCATCAACTGCACCGACCCCAACGGCGCGTCGTGCACCGAGGAGCAGGCCAACTGCACCTGCGAGAGCTTCACCTTCCACGAGTGCGTCGAGATCTGATGCGGGAGCTGTGAGCGCGCCTCGATGATGGCGCGCACGAGGGCCCGGCCTGGCGCCGGGCCCTCGGCGTTTTCGGCGCTCCGTCGTATCCTCCGCGACGTCTCGTGGCGACTCGCCTGAAGCTGCCGCTGTCGCTCGTCCTCGCCGCGCTGTGCGCCGCGGCGGCGCTGGTCCTGCCGCCGAGCTGCCGGGTCAACGAGCTCGGCCACGTCCGCGCGCCGGCCGGCGGCAACCTGGCGCTCGGCGCGGCGCCGCTCGGCGCCCAGGCGGCGCGGTTCGAGGCGGCCTGCGGCCCGCCGTCCGCCCCAGGCGACGCGCCGCCGGTCCACCGCCCGCCCTACCTCCAGAAGGTGACCACCCGCTCGGCGGCGGTCCTCTGGGTCAGCGAGGCGCTCGGCCGGCCGCAGGTCGCGGTGTGGCCGGCCGGCGCGCCGGCGTCGGCGCGGGTCCTCGCCGCGGCGCCCGACCCGACCGCGCGCCCGCGGCGCGGCGTGCAGTACCAGGCGCTGCTCCGCCCGCTCGAGCCGGGCGCGATGTACTGCTACGAGGTGCGCGACGGCCGCCGCCGGCTGGCCGGGCCGTTCGGCATGACGGCGGCGCCGCCGGGCGGCGTCGGCGCGACGGTGCGGATCGCGGCGCTGGGCGACATGGGGTACCGCACCAGCGACCAGCGCGCGGTGCTCGCCCAGCTCGAGCGCACCGAGTTCGACCTCGCGCTGCTCACCGGCGACATCGCCTACAACGACGGCGAGCTGGACGAGTACGAGAAGAACTTCTTCGACGTCTACGGCCACCTCATGCGCAGCGCGCCGTTCTACCCGGCGGCCGGCAACCACGACTACCGCACCGACGACGGCGGGCCGTTCCGCCAGGTGTTCGCGCTGCCGGAGAACGGCGGCCCAAAGGGACGCGAGCGCTGGTACTCCTTCGATCACGGCGACGTCCACGTGGTGGTGCTCGACACCGACAACCTCGGCGAGGCGCAGGAGGCCTGGCTCGAGGCCGACCTGGCCCGGAACCGCAACCCGTGGGTGATCGGCGTCCTGCACAGGCCGCCCTTTTCCGCCGGGCGGCAGGAGCTGGAGGTGCGGAGCAGCCTGCACCCGATCCTCGCCCGCCACCGGGTGCCGCTGGTCCTGGCCGGGCACGACCACCACTACGAGCGGCGCGAGCCGGTCGATGGCGTCACCTATGTGATCACCGGAGGCGGCGGGCGCGGCACCCGGCCGGTCGGCCCCGGCGGCGGCTCGGCGTTCGCCGCCCAGGTGGCGCACCACCTGCTCATCGTGGTGGAGCGCGACCGCCTGCGCCTGTGGGCGATCGACGCCACCGGGGCCACCTTCGACACGCTCGAGCTCGCGCGCCCGGGGGCGCGCGCGGCCGGAACCCCCTGAATGAGGCGCGCGCGGCGGGCCCCTGGCCCGGGTGCCGGGCGGGGCCGGGGGGCTGGGACAAGGGCCGTGATGTGCTAGAACCGGCTGTCCGGCGGGTCGCCGGAAGGGCCCTCAATGTCCATCTTCAGCAAGCTATTCGGCACCAAGAACCAGCGCGAGCTCAAGCGGCTCGCGCCCATCGTCCAGCAGATCAACGACATGCGCGGGACGATGGAGGCCAAGAGCGACGCCGAGCTCAAGGGCCAGACCGCCCGCCTGAAGGAGAAGCTCGATCAGGGCGCCACCCTGGACGACATCCTGCCGGAGGCGTTCGCCACCATCCGCGAGGCGGCCTGGCGCACCCTCAAGATGCGCCACTTCGACGTCCAGCTCATGGGCGGCATGGTGCTCCACTCCGGCCGCATCGCCGAGATGCGCACCGGCGAGGGCAAGACGCTCACCGCCACGCTGCCGGTCTACCTCAACGCCCTCTCCGGCAAGGGCGTCCACGTGGTCACGGTCAACGACTACCTGGCCCGGCGCGACGCCGAGTGGATGGGCAAGATCTACGGCTACCTCGGCATGTCCACCGGCGTCGTGGTGCACGGCCTGGAGGACTGGGAGCGGCAGCGGATGTACCGCTGCGACATCACCTACGGCCAGAACAACGAGTTCGGCTTCGACTACCTGCGCGACAACATGAAGATGTCGCCGGACCGCATGGTCCAGCGCGAGCTCAACTACGCCCTGGTCGACGAGGTGGACTCGATCCTCATCGACGAGGCGCGCACCCCGCTCATCATCTCCGGCCCGGCGGAGCAGTCGGCCGATCTCTACGTCACGGTGGACCGGATCGTCCCGCGCCTCAAGCGCGACATCGACTACACGGTGGACGAGAAGGCCCACGCGGTGATGCTCACCGACTCCGGCGTGGAGCGGGTCGAGAAGCTGCTCGGCCTGAGCAACCTCTACGACCCCAAGAACATCGCCTACAACCACCGCGTCACCCAGGCGCTGCGCGCCCACACGCTCTACAAGCGCGACGTCAACTACCTGATCGACGACGGCAAGATCGTCATCATCGACGAGTTCACCGGCCGCAAGATGCCGGGCCGGCGCTGGTCGGACGGCCTGCATCAGGCGATCGAGGCCAAGGAGGGGGTGGAGATCGAGGAGGAGAACCAGACCCTCGCCACCGTCACCTTCCAGAACTTCTTCCGCATGTACAAGAAGCTGGCCGGCATGACCGGTACGGCGGACACCGAGGCGGCGGAGTTCCACCACATCTACAAGCTCGACGTGGTCGTCATCCCGACCAACAAGCCGATGATCCGCCAGGACCTGCCGGACCTCGTCTACAAGAACGAGAAGGGCAAGTTCAAGGCGGTGTTCGAGGACATCGTCGAGTGCCAGTCGCGCGGCCAGCCGGTGCTGGTCGGCACCACCTCGGTCGAGAAGTCGGAGGTGGTGGCGAGCCTGCTGCGGCAGCGCGGCCTCAAGTTCGAGGTGCTCAACGCCAAGCAGCACGAGCGCGAGGCCGGCATCGTGGCCCAGGCCGGCCGCAAGGGCGCCATCACCATCTCCACCAACATGGCCGGCCGCGGCACCGACATCATCCTCGGCGGCAACGCCGAGTACATGGCGCGGGAGATGATGAAGGCGGAGGGGCGCGAGAGTGAGCCGGGGCAGTACGAGCGGCTGCTCGCCCAGCTCAAGGCGCAGTGCGAGGCCGAGCGCGAGGAGGTGCTGGCGGCCGGCGGCCTCAAGATCATCGGCACCGAGCGGCACGAGTCTCGCCGCATCGATAACCAGCTGCGCGGTCGCGCCGGACGTCAGGGCGACCCGGGCGCGTCCCGCTTCTACCTGTCGCTGGAGGACGACCTCCTGCGCATCTTCGGCATCGACCGCATCTCCGGCCTGATGGAGCGGCTCGGCATGGAGGAGGACGTGCCGATCGAGAGCGGCATGGTCACCCGCTCGATCGAGAACGCCCAGAAGAAGGTGGAGGGGCAGCACTTCGACTCGCGCAAGAACCTGCTCGAGTACGACGACGTCATGAACCAGCAGCGCAAGACCATCTACGCGCTGCGCCGGCAGGTGCTGAGCGGCCGCTACGCGCCGCAGCTGTCGGAGGAGGAGATCAAGGCCGGCAAGGAGCCGCCGCCGCCGCCGGTCGAGTCCGGCGACTGGACGGCGGAGTCGCTGTCGACCGAGCTGCGCCCGGAGATCGAGGCGACCATCGACGCCGCCCTCGAGGAGGAGAAGCAGCGCCGGCTGGCCGCCGAGCCGGCCGGCGACGGCGCCGAGGGGGCCGCGATCGACCCGGACGCGCCGCCGACCTGGAGGCGCCTGCGCGCCCAGCTCTGGCGGCAGACCGGCGCCTGGCTGCCGGACATCGAGCCGAAGTTCGAGGCGTGCGCCGCGGCCAGCGGCGAGGTCGCGGCGACCCGCCGCGGCGAGCTGGTCGACTACGCGGTCGCCGAGGTGGCCGCCTCGCTCATCCAGCAGCGCGAGCGGATCTACGACCTGTGCGACGGCCTGATCGGCAGCCTGGTCGACCAGTTCTGCCCGGGCAACCAGGCGCCGGACGACTGGGACCTCGACGGCCTGGAGGAGGCGCTGCACGACCAGTTCGCGGTCGAGATCAAGCTCAAGCGCAAGGTGAGCGAGCCGGAGCAGATCGCCGAGCAGGCGTGGAAGGTGGTGGAGAAGCGGCTCGACGAGCGCATGGCCGAGCTGAGCCGCCCGTGGCTCATGTACTTCTCGCGCCACTTCTACCTCGAGGAGATCGACCACCAGTGGATCGATCACCTCAAGGCGATGGAGCACCTGCGCGAGGGCATCTACCTGCGCGGCTACGGCCAGAAGGACCCGAAGAAGGAGTACAAGAAGGAGGGCTTCGAGCTGTTCACCCAGATGATGCAGACCATCCAGGTGAACACCGCGCGCAAGCTGTTCCGGGTCCAGATCCAGCGCCAGGAGGCGGAGATCCCGGCGATGCAGGCGCGCCAGCGGCGCATGGTCGCCCAGCACCCGACCGCCAGCCAGACCAGCGGCGCGGACAACCAGGCCGAGGTCAGCGGCGACGGCGCCGGCTCGTCGGCCTACGGCAAGGCGGCCGACGGCGGCGCGGCCGGCCGGCAGAAGCCGAAGACGGTCAGGCGCGAGCAGCCGAAGGTCGGCCGCAACGACCCGTGCCCGTGCGGCAGCGGCAAGAAGTACAAGAAGTGCCACGGCCGCGAGGACTCGGTCGAGGCCGTGTGATACGCCCAGCGGCGTGAGGGGTGTACGCGGCTTTCGCTTTGCCGGCGTGGCGGCCGGCGTCAAGGAGAAGGGCGGGCTCGATCTCGGCCTGATGGTCGCCGACCGGCCCTGCCCCACCGCGGCGGTGTTCACCCGCAACCGGGTGGCGGCCGCGCCGGTTTTGCTGTCGCGCGCGGCGCTGCGGCGGAGCGGCGGGCTGGCCCAGGCCTGCGTGGTCAACAGCGGCAACGCCAACGCGCTGACCGGCCCGCGCGGCGCGCGCGACGCGCGGCGGATGAACCAGAAGGCGGCCGAGGCGCTCGGCGTCGCCGCCGGTCACGTGCTGGTGGCATCCACCGGCGTCATCGGGGTGCCGCTGCCGATCGAGCGCATCGAGCGGGGGATCGAGGCGGCCGCCCGGCGCGCCGCGCCGGAGCGCTTCCGCGACCTGGCCCGCGCGATCCTCACCACCGACCGCTCCGCCAAGCTGGCCGAGGGCAAGGCCGGCGGCGCGCGCCTGCTCGGCTGCACCAAGGGCGCCGGCATGATCGCGCCGAACATGGCGACCACCCTCACCTTCGTGGCGACCGACGCCGGCCTCCCGCCCGGGCCGCTGGCAGCGGCGCTGCGGGCCGCCTGCGCCGGCACCTTCAACGCCATCGCGGTGGACGGCGACACCTCCACCAACGACATGATCCTGGTGATGGCCAGCGGCGCCGGGCCGCGGCCGCCGGCGCGCGCCTTCGAGGACGCGCTGACCGCGCTGCTCGACGACCTCGCCCGCCAGCTCATGCGCGGCGGCGAGGGGGTGCACCACGTGGTGGCGATCGAGGTGCGCGGCGCGGCGTCGGACGCGGCGGCGCGGCGGATCGCCCGCGCCATCGCGGTGTCGCCGCTGGTCAAGACCGCCATCGCCGGGGCGGATCCCAACGTCGGGCGCATCCTGGCGGCGGCCGGCAACGCCGGCGTGCCGCTCCGCGCCGACCGGCTGACCCTCGACCTCGACGGCGTCGCGA
>Ga0079224_100016066_pt1 | contig 10495 bp, 7 predicted proteins | sample Stecom2015_FD_80414 | JGI IMG/M metagenome (GOLD analysis project Ga0079224, IMG submission 80414) | Agricultural soil microbial communities from Utah to study Nitrogen management - Steer compost 2015 | ecosystem: Environmental > Terrestrial > Soil > Agricultural land | place: USA: Utah...
CCCAATGGTCACCCGATGCTGGCACAAGTGGCGATTCAGCAGGGTAAGCTACTCGCCGCCAACCTTCGCCGTATGGCCGAGGGCAAGGAACCGGAACCGTTCAAGTATCGCGACAAGGGTAGTATGGCCATCATCGCGAAGTACAAGGCCGTGGTCGACCTGCCTAATGGTTTCGTAAAAGGTTTCCTCGCGTGGGTAATCTGGTTGTTTATTCACCTGATACCTATTACGAGCTTTCGAAACAAAGTCAAGCTGGCCTTCAGCTGGCTTTGGTCATTTATGACCAATGACCCGACTTTACGCCTTGTCATCCGTCCGCAATCACCCCGGAGAACCTGATTATTCATATCTATGGAAAAATACATTGTGCCTGGCGGGGCCAGAATTGGTCACGTTCATCTGAAGGTTTCCAATCTCGAGAAAGCCCTTTGGTTTTATCGCGATTTGCTTGGCTTTGAACTGACGACCATGTACGGAGACCAGGCTGCTTTTCTTTCCGCGGGGGGATATCATCATCACATTGGTCTGAATACCTGGCAGTCGCTGGGAGCACCGCCGGCCTCCCCGCGAAGTGTTGGACTCTACCATACCGCTATTTGTTATCCGGAACGCCGCGACCTGGCGGTGATTCTCGATCGGTTACGCAAGGCGAATTACGCGTTGACCGGGGCAAGCGATCATGGCGTGTCTGAAGCGCTTTACCTCAACGATCCCGACAATAATGGTGTAGAGCTCTACTGGGATCGGCCCCGTGACCAGTGGCAATACCGCGACGACGGATCGATCGTTATGGTTACCGAGCCCCTCAACCTCCGCGATCTGATGGCGGAACTCGATAAATAGTCACCGGTTATTTTTTTTTTGTAAGCCCTGAACATTCCTCGGGGTATCAGTGTTTTCATGCCATTATATTATGAGCATGAGAGTAGACATCTGGTCCGATATCCGTTGCCCGTTTTGTTACATCGGCAAGAGAAAGTTCGAACAAGCCCTGGAATCTTTTTCCAATAAGGATTCCATAGAGATTGTGTGGCACAGCTTTCAGCTTGATCCCGGCTTGAAAACGCAGCCCGGCCTCCACACGTACGACTATCTTGCCCAGATTAAGGGGATGAGTCGCGATCAGGTGGTACAAATGCACGATCATGTCAAGCAATCGGCGGAAGAGGTCGGTCTGACGTTCGACTTCGATCGCGCAGTGGTTGCTAATTCTTTCCACGCGCACAGGCTGTTGCAGCTTGCCAGGTTGCATAATCGCGCTGATGCAGCTGAAGAGCATCTTTTCCGCGCTCATTTTACCGAAGGGAAAAACATCGATGATATACCGACCCTTAAGAAGATTGGTCTTGCGATCGGCCTCGAGGAAGCGGAGGTCAGTGAGACGCTATCCTCGCAACGGTTTGCAGACAAAGTTCAGGAAGATGAGATCATGGCCCGACACATAGGCATTCGCGGTGTCCCTTTTTTCCTTTTCAATAACCGCTTTGCTGTTTCCGGCGCTCAACCGCCCGAGGTATTCCTTCAGACGCTCGAGAAGGCATGGGCCGACGCGCGACAAGAGAGCTAATGAAAAAAATATTTTTCGATTTCTGGTATTTCAACGTAACATTGCGACCCGAATGAACGTTCAGTCGAGTTGTGTTGTTAGCCGACCGTGGAAGATTTAACCGAGAAAAAACAGGCCATTTTTGAGAGTCTCCTTGATCTAATCAAGGACCACGGTTTTCACGGCGCCCCTATGAGTCAGTTGGCGCGAAATGCCGGTGTGGCCGCCGGAACCATATACCATTATTTTGAAAGCAAGGAGCAGCTTATCTGCGAATTGGACCAATACAACCGTGCTCGTATCAGCCGCGTCATTGAAGGCGTACTGAATACCGACGGCTCATATGAGGAGCGATTTTATCGACTGTGGAACGAACTCTATCGGTTCTACGTAAAGCATCCTAACGTTCTGATTTTCTTCGAGCAGTTTATTAATTCGCCCTATAACAGCGGTCGCTATCTCGACAACAAGAGCGGCCCGTTATACCAGTTTTTTCAACGAGGTATCCGGGAAGGTGTATTCCAATCAACGAACGCCGAGATCCTGATGGTACTGGTTTTTGGAAGTATCAACGCCACTGCCAAACTCAGTACGTTTGGCTCGCTCCATATTGGCAGACAACAGCTCGACAAAGTAGCGGGTATGTTGTGGAGAGGAATTACGATCGATTCGAGTCATAGCAAAGAAACAAGTAAACAAACACTACGAACCAAATGAAACGCTTAAAGTATCCGGTATTGATAGTCCTGACGGTTTTGATGTTGTCGTCTTGTGGCAATGAGAACCAGCAAGCACCGGTAGCCAATCGACCGGCGCCATTTCCTGCTGTGGAGGTTCCTCAACGGACTGTTACGGGTTATTCATCTTATCCCGCCAGTATTGAAGGAACGGTTAACAGCGCGGTTCGCGCGAAGGTTGCCGGATACATTACTGGGGTACTTGTTGATGAGGGACAGCGCGTGAAGAAGGGACAGACCCTTTTTACGCTGGAGACACAGGCGCTTACACAGGACGCTGGTGCGGCGAAAGCAAATGTTCAGGCAGCCGAGGTGGAAGTCAATAAGTTGAAACCACTTGTTGAAAAAGGAATCATCAGTCAGGTGCAGTTGGAAACCGCTGAGGCTCGTTTGGCGCAGGCTCGTGCGAATTATAATGCTATTACGGCCAATATTGGTTATGCTACGATAAAGAGTCCTATTGATGGTTACGTCGGTGCTATCAACTTTCGTCAAGGCGCGCTTGTAAGCCCCGGTGATCCCACGCCGCTCACGACGGTAGCTCAGATCGACCAGGTGTACGCCTACTTTGCGTTGAACGAACGCGACTACCTGAACTTCCTTCTGGATACCGAGGGTAACACCCTTTCCGAGAAGATCGCCAATTTCCCTAAGGTGGAGTTACAGTTGGTGAACGGCCAGATTTACGAAGAGAAGGGACGGATCGAGACGGTTACAGGACAAGTAAACCGCTCGACTGGTACAGTTACATTCAGAGCGACATTTCCGAATCCTAATCGCCTGCTGACAAACGGTAACAGTGGACGCATACGTGTTCCGCGTGTTTTCGAGAATGTTCCCGTAGTTCCGCAGACAGCGACCTTCGAACAACAAGGTATTGTCTATGTCTATAAAGTAGTAGGTGACAGCGTTGCGGTTACAACTCCTATCGGAGTGACCGAACGAGTGGGAAGTGTTATAGTGGTAAATGACGGAGTGCAGCCGGGCGATAAGGTTGTAACGTCGGGCTTTGGCCGGCTTCGGGATAACATGCCGATTCAGCCGCAACTCTTGCCGTTCGATAGTGTAGCCAACGCGTTGGAAGTCGTATTTAAATAAGAAATTACGCGATGCTCAAGAGATTTATAGACAGACCGGTATTATCGACGGTCATATCCATCATCATTCTCGTTCTTGGTGTATTGGGTATTATTACCCTGCCTGTTACGCAGTATCCTGATATTGCGCCTCCTACCGTTCAGGTGACAGCGACCTTCCCGGGTGCCAACGCTCAGACAGTATTGGAAAGCGTTATCATTCCCATTGAAGAGCAAATTAACGGGGTTGAGGGTATGGACTATATCCAGTCGACAGCCAGCAACAACGGGATGGCGCAAATCCGTGTTTATTTCCGTCAGGGAATTGACCCCGACATTGCTTCTGTAAACGTTCAGAACCGCGTGGCGCGCGCCAATGCTGTATTGCCTTCTGAAGTGATCCAATCGGGTGTGATCACTCAAAAGCAACAGACGAGTGCATTGATGTTCCTCACGGTCTATTCGGAAAACGAGGCCTACGACGCGACATTTATACAGAACTATCTCAACATAAACGTTCTTCCCGCGCTCAAGCGAATCTACGGCGTGGGCGACGTTTCGGTGTTCGGTGCGAAGAACTATGCCATGCGTATCTGGCTTAAGCCCGAGAAGCTGGCGGCTTACAATCTTATTCCGGCCGATGTTGTCGCTGCTCTGAACGAACAGAGTCTTGAAGCGGCTGCGGGATCGCTGGGACAGAATAACGCAGAAGCTTTTGAATACGTTATCCGCTACGGTGGTCGGTTTAAGACGGAAGAACAGTATCGGGATATTGTGATCAAGGCGCTTGACAATGGCCAGTTCCTCCGATTGTCGGATGTCGCCGAGGTGGAATTGGACGCCGAAGGATACAGCGCAATCTCTTATACCAACAACCTTCCCGGCGTGAGTATGGGCGTTTATCAAACGCCGGGCTCCAATGCTCAGGAAATTATTGAAAATGTTCACGCAACCGTCAACGAGCTTAAGAAGGATTTCCCGAGGGGCCTTAACGTCGTTGTGAACTTCGACACCAACGAGTTCCTCAACGCCTCCATCGCCAAGGTGGTTACAACGTTACTCGAGGCGTTTGTGCTGGTCTTTATCGTCGTTTTCATATTCCTTCAGGATTTTCGGTCAACACTAATTCCGGCTATTGCTGTACCCGTCTCTATTATCGGAACGTTTTTCTTTCTGAATCTTTTCGGGTACTCTATTAACCTTCTCACCTTGTTCGCGCTTGTACTTGCGATTGGTATTGTCGTCGACGATGCTATTGTGGTTGTGGAGGCGATTCACGCCAAACTCGAGTCAGGGGCGAAGTCGGCACTTAACGCGGCTCACTCGGCCATGGAGGAAATTACAGGCGCTATTATCTCAATCACGCTCGTTATGGCTGCGGTGTTTATTCCTGTTACTTTTATCAGTGGTCCGACAGGTGTGTTCTACGAACAATTTGGGGTGACACTGATGGTGGCAATTGCTATCTCGGCCGTAAACGCCTTGACGTTAAGTCCCGCTCTCTGTGCCCTGCTACTGAAACCGCATGACACACACCATGAACGACGTGGTTTTCTCAATCGCTTCTTTACATCTTTCAATACGGCGTTTGAAGCCACGACGAGACGCTATACCCGTTCACTGGGTTTTCTTTACCGACACAAGTGGATCACCGCTGCGATACTAATCCTTTCCATCGCAGGCATCTGGTGGGCGAATTCTACTACCTCGACCGGATTTGTTCCGGTGGAAGACCGCGGGATGATTTTTACGAACATTGAGCTACCTCCCGGAGCTACTCTTGACCGTACTACCGCAGTAACTCAGGAGCTATACGATAAGATCAAGGAAATTCCCGGGTTTGAAACGGGTTCGTTGGTCAATGGTTTCAGTCTTATTTCCGGCGCCGGAAGTAACTTCGGTCTTGGATTTCTCAAACTGAAACCCTGGAGCGAACGAAAGGATGAGTCGATGTCGGTTGAGTCGATTATGGGGCAGATGTATGCTGCCGCGGCGACTATTCCGGAGGCAACGATTATTTTCTTTGCACCGCCGAGCATTCCGGGTTTCGGGATATCTTCAGGATTCGAGCTGTCGGTGCTCGATCGCTTCGGTGGAAGTTTCTCCGAACTTGATGAGGTGACGCAAGACTTCGTTCGTCAGCTGTCGCAACGGCCGGAGATTCAATATGCGGCCTCGTCGTTCAATACCCACTATCCGCAGTATGAGATTCAGTTGAACGTTCCCAAGGCCAAAGAGGCCGGCGTGTCTGTGAGCAGTATCTTCTCCACGCTGCAAGGGTATATCGGTGGGATTTATGCCGCCAACTTCTCGCGTTTTGGGAAACAATACCGTGTTTATGTGCAGTCGATGCCGGAAGACCGGTCGCGGGTTGAAGACCTGAACTCTTTGTTCGTACGTAACGACCAGGGACAAATGGCTCCCATTACTGAGTTTGTAGAACTGAAGCGTATCTACGGACCGCAGGCGGTTACCCGCTTTAACCTGTTTAACGCTGCAGAGGTAAATGGCGCCGCAGCACCCGGATATTCAACGGGTGATGCTATTAACGCAGCTCTGGAAGAGAGTCGTAACCTGCCTCCCAACTTCATTATAGACTGGACCGGATTGACGCGTGAGGAAATCTCCGCGGGTAACCAGGCCTTCTTTATTGTTGTGCTCAGCGTATTGTTTGTGTATTTCATTTTAGCGGGGCAATACGAGAGCTACTTAATTCCTCTGGCCGTTCTGCTCTCTTTGCCGGTGGGGATGATGGGAGCGTATCTGACGACGAAGTTTGCCGGTCTTGAGATAAATATCTACTTCCAGATTGCATTGATTATGCTTCTGGGACTTCTGGCGAAGAACGCGATTTTGATTGTTGAGTTTGCTATCCAGCGGAGACGCGCAGGATATTCGATTGTAGACGCGGCGATTGAAGGTGCGCGGGTCAGGCTGCGTCCTATCCTTATGACGTCTTTTGCGTTCATCATCGGCTTGTTGCCCCTGGTCTTTGCCGGAGGCGTTGGTGCTGCCGGGAACCGCTCCATCGGAACCGGTGCGGTCGGCGGCATGCTCGTCGGTACGATCCTCGGGGTATTCGTTATTCCAATCCTTTACATCCTGTTCCAATGGTTACAGGACAAGGTATCCAGAAAGAAAGAGATTCCCGACACGAGTACTAACTGATGGCTATTAAACGAATCATGAGAAAGAATTTTTTCGTCAGCATTGCAGCATTGTTCCTGGTAATGGTTACGCTGCAGTCCTGTTTTGTTGGGAAAGTATACACGCGTCCCGAAGTAGTCGAAAGCAAGTACTTTCGTACTGACTCGCTGGCACAGGACAGTACCACTCTCGCCGAGTTTTCCTGGCGGGAGTTGTTTACCGATTCTTTGCTTGTCGGACACATTGAAAGGGCGCTCGAGCATAATATCGATATCCGTATTGCCCTTCAGCAAATTGCCGCGGCGCACGCCTATTACAAACAAGGCAAGGCCGGAAACCTTCCTCTTGTGAATGGATCGGCCCAGGCGACGCACCAACAACTCGCGCGCAACAGTCAGTTTGGAACTTTCTTTGACGGTGGGCTCACACAGTATGAAGTCACTGCTTCACTGTCGTGGGAGGCCGACATCTGGGGGAAGATACGCAGCAACAAGAGGGCACTGGAGGCTTCTTATCTCCAATCAGTAGCAGCCCACCAAGCCGTGAAGACTGAGCTTGTGGCGAGCATCGCCTCGCTCTACTATCAGTTGCTTGCCCTCGACGAACAGGAACGCATCACCGAAGAAACCATTCGTACACGAGAGGTTGCTTTGGAAACTACTGAGGCACTCAAGTCGGCAGGAACGGTGTCTGAGGTTGCGGTCAAGCAGACCGAGGCGCAACTCCATGCAGCAAGGGCGTTGCTCATTGAACTGAGACGGAATATCAGATTGCTTGAGAATACTTTTTCAATGTTGCTTGGCGATGAACCCCACGCCATTGAGCGAACGGCGTTGAGCGACCAACAGCCAATCGATCAGATCCCGGCAGGATATCCCATTCAGCTTCTCAGGAACCGGCCCGATGTAATGGCCGCGGAATTCGGATTGATCAATGCGTTTGCGCTGACAAATGTGGCGAAAAGCAACTTCTATCCTTCGCTAACGGTTTCGGCTACGGGCGGACTTCAAAGTCTGGAGCTCGATCGGTTGTTTAGCGTAAATTCTTTGTTCGCGAACGTTGTGGCGGGATTGACTCAACCTATTTTCAATCAACGACGCATTCGTACGCAGTACGAGGTCTCGCAATCGCAGCAGGAGCAGGCATACCTGCGTTTCCGTCAGTCGATTCTGAATGCCAGCAGGGAAGTGTCGGATGCGCTTTACACCTACAACGCCGCAAGTCAGATTATCCAGGTGCGTTCCGACGAGTTCGCAGCTTATGATGTCGCTACTGCTTATTCCGAAGAACTCTTGAACAGCGGCCTCGCCAATTATCTCGAGGTGTTGACAGCGCGTCAAAACGCGCTTAACTCACGACTAAACCTTATCGGGGCGCAATACGACAGGCTGGATGCCATCGTCGACCTTTATCGCGCACTCGGAGGAGGCTGGCGATAACGCGGGTATAAGACAAGGTTATTAGAAGAAGGTGTTGGTCGGACACCTTCTTTTGGTTTTATCCGTGGCATTGCTCACGGTGCGTAACGTCATTTCTTGCTATCTTTCATCGGACAATCAACCGTATGTCAGATCAGTCTTTGAATTGGCTCATTATAGTCGATGTGACTTACGTCGCGATCCTCGTCGTCACAGCGATTCGTATCATCTGGGATACAACAGCTACACACAAGACGCTGGCTTATCTCCTGCTCGTTTTTTTTGTCCCCATTTTCGGCGTTCTGTTCTATTTCTCCTTCGGTGTAAACTATCGCAAACGCAAGGTCTATTCCAAAAAGCTTATCAAGGATGATCAACTCCGCAGGCGGGTAATCCGCCAGATTATCACACGTTCGGAAGCCAACCTGCGCGCTTACAGGGAACGGATCGGAAATGCGACGGGACTGGCACGACTGCTTCTAAACTCGAGTATTAGTCCGCTGACGATCGGAAATCGAGTCAGGGTACTGGTCAACGGCGAGGAGAAGTTTCCTGAAGTTCTTGAAAGCTTGCGATCGGCCCGACATCACATCCATCTGGAGTATTACATATATGAGGAGGGCGAAATTGGCAATGAAATCGCCGAAGTGTTGATGGCAAAGGCGAGAGAAGGCGTTAAAGTACGTGTTATCTACGATGCCTTTGGGAGCCGGGGCTTGCGTCGCCGGTTCATTCGTGACCTAAGGTCGGCCGGAGTGGAAGTATTCCCTTTCAACCGAATTCACTTCGCCCCTCTGGCCAATCGACTCAACTACCGCAATCACCGGAAGATTATTGTTGTCGACGGAGCAACCGGATTTGTAGGAGGATTAAATATCAGTGATCGTTACGCGAACTATACACCCCGCCTCGGACGTCGGCCGGAGGTGTTTTGGCGCGATACTCATGTGCGTATAGATGGTCCCGGGGTAATGCATCTTCAGTATTTGTTTTTTTGCGACTGGAATTTTTGCGCAAAACAGGATCTGGCACCCGACGCCGACTATTTTCCCCTGAAGCGATTTCCCGGTGGTGAAGAGAGTGTTCAGATAGCGGCCAGCGGTCCTGATTCGCCAGCGTCGACGATCATGTTGTCGATGGCGAAGGCCATTAACCTGGCGCGTAGGGAGATCCTTATTTCTACACCCTATTTTATCCCCGGCGAGACAATTCTCAATGCGATACGCGTGGCGGCGCTGTCCGGCGTTTCGGTAAAGATCCTTGCTCCCGGCTTATCCGATTCGCGATTAGTAAATGCCGCTGCCTGGTCATACTACGACGACCTCCTAAGCGCTGGCGTGGAAATTTATCTCTATCGGAAAGGATTCATTCATGCCAAGAGTATGGTAGTGGACGACAATCTCGCCGTAGTGGGCACCGCTAACATGGATTACCGCAGCTTTGAATTGAATTTCGAAGTCAACGCGGTGGTATATAGCGAAGGGGTCGCCAGAACGCTTCGGGAAATCTTCATGGAAGACCTGAAGGATGCTGAGCGAATCGACCCGGTGACATGGAGGGAGCGCACCATATTCAAACAGATACCGGAAAAGATGGCCCGTTTGCTGTCGCCACTCCTTTAAGTAAACCTATGGAATTTCACCTCGAGTCTCACGAGCGGGTTGCCGAAGAATTCAATACGAACAAGCGCGGCCTTACCGCGGGCGAACTGGAGAAGAGGATGGAGCAGTATGGCCCGAATACACTGCAGGCGGGCAAGCGAAAATCAGTCGCTCGGATGTTCTTCGAGCAAATGACCGATTTCATGATTATTATTCTCCTCGCTGCCGCCGTAGTGTCCGGGTTTGTGGGTGAACTGACGGATACCTATGTTATCCTGGCGATCGTACTATTAAATGCAATTGTAGGGGTCGTGCAGGAGTATCGCGCGGAGAAAGCTATTGAGGCCTTGCAGAAAATGGCAGCCAATAACGCGCGTGTAATCCGGGACAACCACACGGTCGAAATACCGGCAGCCGAGGTGGTGCCAGGCGATGTTGTAATCCTTGAGCCCGGAAACATAGTCCCGGCCGATCTTCGCCTGTTTGAGTCGCACACGCTCAAAATAAATGAATCGGCTTTGACCGGCGAATCGGTTGACGTTGACAAGACGACCCGAGCGCTCCCGCCGGGCGAGTACACTCTGGGCGATCGTCTTAACCTGGCATACCGCGGTACCTTCGTCACCCACGGTCGTGGCCGCGGTTATGTCATTAAAACCGGTATGGAAACCGAGTTTGGCCGAATTGCGGGGATGATTCAAACGGCTGAAGTAAAAACACCCTTGCAAAAGCGACTTGGCGCCTTTGGAAAGTTACTGACGGTTGTAGTATTGATTTTGTGTGCCGCCTTCTTCTTTGCCGGGTGGGCGAGGGGTGAGGAGTGGAGTACGATGTTGCTGACCTCGATCTCTCTTGCCGTAGCAGCAATCCCTGAAGCGCTGCCCGCATTGGTTACCGTTGCCCTGGCGTTGGTGGCTAAACAGCTGGTGGCGAACAATGCACCGATTCGTCCGCTGCCGGCAGTGACGAC
>Ga0079224_100016067_pt1 | contig 10495 bp, 10 predicted proteins | sample Stecom2015_FD_80414 | JGI IMG/M metagenome (GOLD analysis project Ga0079224, IMG submission 80414) | Agricultural soil microbial communities from Utah to study Nitrogen management - Steer compost 2015 | ecosystem: Environmental > Terrestrial > Soil > Agricultural land | place: USA: Utah...
GACTTTTCCGTAGCCATAAACTCTTTCGGGTAAATACATTTCATGACATGTTTGAGGTAGGAAAATTTTTTGTTCTATCCCCAGTTCTTCAATTTTAATATCAGCTAAATACCCTGTTCTACTCTGAATACCCTGAACTTCTCTGTGAATAAATGTAGTGGTACCAGAGGAAGTTAGCTGATAAACCTTACCAGCATGTTCAACATTTAAATGAGTCTTTTTATTCCATAAGCATCCCCAGCCTTCGCTACTACATTCAAGATAAGCATCGCCAACATTACGAGGAATCCCACAGTCACTTTTGTTGATATAGAGTGAAGGACTCGTCCAGGCAGAGTTAATGGTTGGAATTGCTGCATGTAAAACCTGATTAATCAAGTCGCGATTAGTTCGGCCTTCATTCACTAGAGAGGTATGACGGGGAAAGAAGAACAGTAAAAAAATGCCAGCAATGCTAACAATCCCCAAGAAAATATAAATCTTTGATATACTTAAACTAGTCAAATCTCTTTTCACAGGATCAGGTTATATGAATTGGATGGAAGAAGTAAATAAAGAAGAAGGTCGCTATCAAACCCTCATGGATTTTGATGAATACATGAAGATGTTTAAAAAGCTTCCTCATAAAGAACTTCGCACATGTGGTATGTACCTAAAAGAGATGTTCGACTACTTTGGCCGCAATGAAGACGGAAGTTTCAAACTCTTCAATCGAGTACACGCTCTGGCCCCTGCTGTTTACGGACATCGCAGAGTACAGAAAAGAATTTATAACTTTCTTCAAAACTTTGTAGAAGAAGGATATAACAACAAATTCATTCTTCTCATTGGTCCAAATGGTTCTGCTAAATCATCACTCGTTAAAAAAATTATGTTGGCCACTGAAGATTACTCACAAACAGATGAAGGTTCCCTCTATACCTTTAGCTGGGTATTCCCTATAGACCAATATACTAAGGGATCTGTTGGTCTTTCTGGTAAAACAAGTGAAAGACAAGATACCTATGCTTATCTTGATGATAAGGATATCTCCGCAATTATAAATTCAGAGTTAAAAGACAGCCCACTTCTTCTTATTCCAATTAAGACTAGACAAAAAATGATTGAAGAAGCTTTTAAAGATGATCCAGCTAAACTTGATTCAATCAAAAAAAGCTATCTCTACAATGGTGATCTCTCTAATCGAAATAGAATGATTTTTGATGCCCTTTTGAAAAGCTATAAGGGTGATTACCAAGAAGTATTCAAACATATTAGGGTTGAAAGACTTTTCATTAACCGCCGTTACTCCAGTGGTGCAACAACGATTGAACCACAGCTTCATGTGGATGCACAAATGCAACAGATCACGATGGATCGTCGTTTAGCCTCACTTCCACCTTCACTTCAATCTCTAAATCTCTTCTCCCTAAATGGTGAAGTAGTACTAGCGAATAGAGGGATTCTAGAATTCTCTGATCTTCTAAAGCGCCCTCTTGATACTTTTAAATATCTTTTAATGACCATGGAATCAAAAACGATTAACCTTCATGGTATTTTAACTGAACTTGATATTTTCTTTATTGGTTCATCCAACGAAGTTCACTTCCAGGCCTTCAGGCAGCACCCAGATTTTAATTCATTCAAAGGTCGCTTTCATTTTCTAAAAGTTCCCTACTTGATGAACTACCGCGAAGAAGCCAACATTTATAAAGAGCAGGTAGAGCAGATTAAAGATATCTCTACTTTTGAACCTCATACCCTTGATGCTCTTTGCTTATGGGCGGTAATGACTCGCATGCGTGCTGGTCTTGCCGAGAACTATAACATTACTCAACTAGGACAAGTTGTTCAGAACTTTAATCCTTTAGAGAAGGCCCTTTATTACGCTGATCGAACTCTGCCTGATAATTTAGATTCAGAGACTAAACAAATCCTACGTGCCCACGTTAGAGATGTATTCAATGAGTATGACAACGACCTTGTTTACGAAGGAAAATTTGGAATTTCTCCTCGTGAACTTAAACAAATTATTTATGATCTTGCCTACTCTACTAAGAACGTAACTTTTGTTGAAGCTCTTGAGGCCCTACGAGCTATTTCTGAGAAGAAAGATGAATATGACTTTTTAAATATTCCTCCGCAAGGTGCCTACCATGATCCATTTGTTTTCTGTGACCTAGTGGAAACACATTGCTTAGACATTTTAGATGCTGAAGTTAGAGATTCATTAGGGCTCATTGATGATCGCTCTTATGAAGAATATATTTCTAAGTACATTCTTTCGATCAACGCCCTTATTAAGGGAGAGAAAGTTAAGAATCCTGTAACCGGAAAGTTTGAAGCTCCCGATTCTTATTTTATCTCAGAGTTTGAATCAAATGTTTTTATCAATGAATCTCCTGAAAACTTCAGATCGAACCTTATTGCCCGACTAGGAGCTTATGCCCTCGATAATCCTGGTAAGGAAATTGTCTACGCTTCAATATTCTCTGACCTCGTAAATCTCTTACAGGAAAGTTTTAGAAATGAGCAAAAGAAAGTCATTAGTAAGATTACCAGCAATCTTATGCTCTATCTTGCAGAGTTAAGAGAGAATAAATCGAGTGGTATTTCAAAAGAAGTTAAGGGCCAGATTGACTCTTTGATTAAGAACTTAATAAAGAAATATAACTACTCTGAGAATGGTGCAATCACTTCTCTACAGTACTTATTGAAGATGAGATACGATTCACAAAAATAACAGGATTTTAAAGGGAGCAAATGAAGTTCAGGACTCCCTTAGCACCTATATTTTCATCCCCTTCCAATATGATTCTTGGTTTGTGAGTAAGTCGATCTAAACAATGATTGATGTTACTCACGCCAACCGAGTTGTGGAACAATTCAAACATACTTTCATCATTTGGTGCATCTCCGAAGAAGAAGCAGTTGCTCTCAAGAATCTCAGGTCTAAATTCTTTGATAAACTTAGTAACACCTAAGTATTTTGAAATTTCTCCGCACCAAAAATTAATATGCACATTTGATTTTGTATAATTGATATTCTCTTTCTTCATGAGATTCACGGCGAGTTCAATCTCTCCTTCGCTCATCTCATGATACTCCATTGCTCGATCTGTTCTTCTGCCAAAAGAGTCTTTAGAAAGTGGGATTTGTGGGTAAGTTTCTGCGAGTTTTGTGGTGAAGGCTTCGAGCCTTTCTATTTCGTCGTCATCAATAAAGTTCTTCTCTTGAATTTGTCCTTTCTCATCACGATAAACAACAACTCCTCCTCCTTCCATAATGCAATAATCAAGTGGGAAGTGAGTTAAAAAGAAATGGCCCCAGGAAAGTGAGCGACCGGAAACGATAATAAGTTCATCACCCCGTCTCTCAATGACATCAAGAATTTCAAAAAACTCTCTAGTAAGTTTTCCATCAAGAGTTAAAGTTCCATCAAAGTCAGAAAAGAAAATCATAATTAATTCCACATCCAGCTAATGAGTAATCCAATATAGTCTGAACTCGCTCCAAGGTCACGGTTTAGTTCCAGATTGACCAGTACCTGTCGGTTAACCGGCACGCTCATTCCCGTACTCAAGGCCGCTGAATAGAGAAATTCATCAGAGGCATTATCAATTTTTAAGCCCATCGGAAGGGCCAGATAAGGAAAAAATTCCAGCCCCTCAATAGAGAATCCCTTACTCACATTAGGAGCAATTCCTATTAAAGAAAAATTACTAACTAGCTCTTTTTTATATTGATAAAACCCTTTAATCCCTATTCTCGGAACATCAATATCTTCGCTCATCACTTCCACTTCAAGTCCAGAGCTTATCTGATAACTTTCAGACTTCTCCCCTGCAGACACGCCCACATCAAAACGCTTAAAATAATCTAAATCGCGGGTATAACGCACACCCATGCCCATTTCTCGCGAGTGACTCATTTGTCCTAGCATTTCCGCAGTAAGGGCCTGGGAATTGAATTTTAAGGGGTGAGTTGAAATACCCATAATGGAAGCTTCCACGGGGCCTAACAGGAAGAAATACAACAAAAGTAAATATCTCATACTTTAATTATCTATGTTGGGGGCGAAAATCGCAATAAAATCCCAAAATCCTTCAAATCGGCCATTGACTTTAGGGGGGTATGTCATTTAAATTGAATCCTCATATCAGCGGTGACCGTAGTTCAGTCGGTAGAGCGCCAGATTGTGATTCTGGTTGTCGTGGGTTCGAGTCCCATCGGTCACCCCATTTTTTCACTTCACTGTATTTCGCAAACAAATCAAACGGCTTATTCCAATCAAAACAAACACTTCCGTTTTCAATTCGGCAGTTCGAGAAAAGTTTTCGGATAAGAAGCTGCTTTTGCTCAATTGGTTGACTCTCATAGAGAGAATAAGCATTTTTAGCGAGTTCGAGAAAGTTGATTCCTTCCAAATGATAACTGGCCTGAGCCCTCTTGTGCTTATCAATTGCTTCGAGCACTTCCCTTTGCTGCCTTCTCCACTCTCCATTTCTGCGGTCCCAAAAATCGTGCTCTATCCTTCCCAGGAGTTTGTCCTCGTAGCTGGCCTCAATCAAGGTCTGAAGCTTTTTATACTCGCGATTAAGACGGTCTAGAGCAGAACTTGTATATGCTTGTTGATCCTTATGAGATTCCAATAAGCCTTTTTTTGTAAGTTCAACTATCTCTTCAGGGATGTGGAGCTTGGCAACAGCCTCAGCAAAGCTTCTTTCAATTTTATTTTGCTCAATATAAACGACTTGAGAGCACTCTCCCCTAGTCCCCGTACAATGATAATAAACGTAGGTATTGCCATTAGCTTTTCGTTTTTCCTCTCCAGTGATTGATCTTCCACAATGACCACATCTCATGAGTGCTGAAAAAGGAAGGTTCTTCACATTGAAGCGCGGTTTTCGAATATTACCTATAAGAGTTTGAACTTGGTCGAATAGGTCTTTTGATATCAAAGGCTCATGAGCCCCCTGATACTCCTTGCCTTTAACATCCATGACTCCATAGTAGAATTTGTTGGTGAGGATTCTCTTCATTGCCTCTTTATTAGGTCTACTTTTCGCTCTCTTGGACCTAAAGCCTTCTTTAAATAGAAAATCATTAAGAGCGTTCAAAGAATAACGACCTGAAGAAAACTCCTGAAACGCTTTCTTAATATAATGTGCATATTCAGCATCTAGTACTACATCATGGGTAACAGGATCGTTCCGATAACCAACAGGAGCCATGAAAGGATATCCACCTTTCTCCAGCTTTTTATACATGCCTTTTTTTGTTTCCTCAGAAAGATTATCGATAAAACTTTTAGCCATTAGAACTTTGATTCCATGGATGAACTTTTGATGTGAGGGAGAATCTTTATCTATAATCTCATTTTCTTTCACGAGATGGAGCGAGACATTTAAATAACTCGGATCAAGGTTAGCCCAGTCCTTTGCATTTCTATATAGACGGTCTGTCTTTTCTGCTAGCAAATGGAGATTAGGCTGAGACTTAATTAAGTCAAGCATCTCCGTAAACTTAGGGCGGCCTTGCATCTTCGCACTTTCGGTCTCTTGAAATATCTTGATGACCTTAAAGCCTTTCCTTTGAGCATAATCTTTTAACAGATCTAACTGAGCTTCAAGTGAGAATCCATCAGCTTGCTCCACTGATGAAACCCTAACGTAAATTATAGCTTTCATCGTATTTCTATTTCCTTTTTCACTTGAGCTGAAATTTCTAAATCATCCATTCCATCTACTGCTAAGAGTAAACGCTTAAGCAGGATTCTAGATTTTCTTTCTGACAAAACCGGTAATGCCGACAGAACTCTAATAACCCGTTTAAAATCAAGGTAAACTGTTAAATTGGCGAAAGATACAGGCACTAGTCCAAAATCTTGTGTTAGGACTTTTAGTTTATAAGCATCCTTTTTCATTTTGCCCTCGTTATAGTGGATTCCCCCGTCAATCTCAACATAAGCCCCAAGTCTAGGTATAAAATAATCAACCTGATGCCTACCTATCCAGAATGAAGGGATTGGTTTCCAACCGAAATGCTCTTTGAATTTAACTTCAAACAACCTTTCTGGTCCCGTTCTGACTGATTCGAATTTATACCGCGAGGACAATTTTCTAGATCTAGATCTGTAGCGTGACCATAGCCATTCCATTTCATATTTATCAACCTCACAGTCAGCAAGCTTCTTCAATTTTATTCGAGGCTTACGCTTAATCTCTTCTTTCAACATGGTCTCTTTTTTCATCATAAGCTCCTTAAAAATAGGACAGGGCCACCTAGTTCTTTCAGTAATTTGAAAGAAAAAATGTGTCCCCTTGGATAGCTGTTGCTGGCATTTACCTGGGCTTTTTTACTCTTCAGAAAGCAAAGTGAGATTCGTCTTTTTGTTCTCTTCCCAATCAAAAAGGAGCTTCAAAACATCGGCAATTGCTTCTAGTTCATCTTTAGTCAGATGATGGTGAATTGGATTAATTGAATGAGACGAGATTGCTTCTTTCATAGTGATTATGAAAGTAACCGGAGCCTACTCAAGTTAACCGGTTAAGATGAGGATTATTTCATTACTTATTGGATTTATTAGCGTTTTCCAAATATCGGCGCAGAGTTTCAAATGAAAGGCTCTTTTTTTCACCTTTCTGGAGATAACAAACTCCTCGTTCGTTCACCTCAAAGTGAGAGAAGTCTCCTTGTAGAGGAGAATATCTAGCCAAATATGTTGCTACTTGCTCCCCGTTTCTTGGACGAGGCCGGGCTTTGCCAATAACAGCAACAATGTACTCTTTGACTGCCTTTGGCTTTCTGGGCTTTCTTGGCTTCTGACCAGCTATCGAAGCTCTTACTTTTGAATGTTCTTTCAGAAGGGCGGTTTCATTTCTTTCGACTGCCATTCTACCTAAAGTATAGCCACAGGCAAAAGCCCAAAGCTTTTCATCATCAAAATCAATAGCTTCTTCACAGATTTTCACAATTTGGATTAAGTCAGCTTTCTCAAGTCCTCTCCCTTTCCTCTCCTCACCGGAGATTTTGATAGAGTCAAAACCTAAGACCTTAAATCCTTCTAAATCGTTTAAATCTCTTAGTTGCAAAGAAGCTCCATTCTCCCTCATTTCTAATATGAACTTAGATATTGAACGCGAACCCAATCCTTTTCTCTTCAACTCTCCGAGCAGAAGAGCTTGATTGCTCGTCAGATCTTCCTTGATAAGCTCGAGGAAGGATTTGAATACTTCATGAACTGGAATAGGATTGTTAGGTTTGTCTTTCATTTTAGACTGGAGGTCTACCTGTGAATTTAAAGGAAGACAAATGGTTAAAGAATGAATGGACCTCTAGTTATCGCGAGATCAAGTAACTTAATCGCTTTTGCGTCAATCCCTGTAACTTCGAGTCCTCGAAAGTCTACAACACAATGATCTTTTTCAAACTCAACCGCTTCAGGTTTCTCTGAATGTGTTGGGTCTTCGAAGACTTTTAAAGAAACTGAATTTACTTCACCTACTGTTAAAGGAGCTACGCCTCCAGAGGGCCTATTTAAAATTTCTCGGTAAATTCGGCATGATTCTTTCATCGCGCGGGAGGTTGTTTTATGTGTTGATAACAAACCATTATCTACACCTCTTGGCTTGAACACTCTCTTAGTAGGTCGCCCCTCATGGATATAGCTTGGAAATATTTGTCTATGTAAGAGAAAGTCTACATTCAAAACTTCTACGAGTGTCTCTTCAGGTTGTGTCATTCAGACTCCCCTGTAATAAACTTTCCTATAAATTCTTCAATCAAAGAGGCTGCAGTATCATTATCGCCCTCTGTGTCCAAATTAAACGAAACATCTTCCCGGGCGTCTGTATCCTTATTGAAGGAAAACATATCGAAGCGCTGGTCGGCACAAAAATAGGTAGCTACAACTTCTACATTCCCCAATGTCCATTCTAAGGTAATTTCATTTTCAGGATGAGCATACAAGTATGGAGCAGGAATATTTCCTGGAGTTAGTAATTTATTCAAGAGCCTTCGTAGAATGTCTATAGCATCTTTTTCAAACGGTTCGCCCTCTTCCCCGTCAAACCATCCGGTCTGAAGAGCTCGAAACTCATTAAGGCGATTTTCGAACGACGGATAGACTTCCAATTGGCCCTCATTGAAAATAATAATGTGCTGTATTTCTTGCAATGACAGCAATTCATTGTCGGCCGAGAATTTTGCTTTTCCAATTACTTTTAATTGATACTTTTCTGATTCTTTATGAATTTCTCTCAATTTCTCTTTTAGAAAAGAAGGATGCAGCGCCTCTATCTCTTTTCCCGAGTCAAGGATTATCTTAGTATCTTGTGAACTAATACTTACCCAATCAATCATGCATAAAAGTAGAGCACAACCTGAGGTGGGGGGCTGCCAATTTGAAAGAAGCGTTAATCTCTTAGCTCGATTGTAGGTATAAACATTAGAAAAAGATTCATCGTTTGAAAGGTCTAGCTGCTCCGTATCAAGAAGGTTCTTCCCAAACTTTTCCACTATCGGTATAAGTTCCTTTGGAAGTTGTGGCTGAGCAGCCTGAATGATCTCATTGAATCTATCTCTAGCATATTCGAAATAGTCTGTTCCAGCGGCAGTAGCAGGCATAGAAACTTGGACTTCTTCTCGAGTGAACTCAGTTATTGCCGACCCATCCTTTAAATCTGTCAAATTCAGCTTAAAAGAGTCTCTGAATCCTTTTGGAAGATTACGACGACCAGGATTCTCTGAACGATACAAATAAACAGCAAACTCCTCAATAAGCTTTGAGTACCAGTAAAGATCCTGGAGTAAGGGGGTGGGGATACTATGGCCATTAAACCTAGTCCCTCGCAATTTTGCATAAAGAAATTTCACAGTATTACTCTACCATGTGTTAAAAAAACAGCCTAGTTGCGGAAAACTGTTCCAGAAGTTACTCGAAATACTCAGGTATTAACAGGGTAAAAAACAGAAAACTAGATTTTAAGATCTTGTCATGTCTTGCTTATACTTTTCAGTAAGTATTTCTGTTTGAATGTGATTTACGGTGAGCTGGATTAGGATCTTAAGATCAACAATATCTTTCTGATCCCATCTTCTTTCATAATGAGTTTCATCATTCCCTAGCCACACTGCTCTTTCAGCGCAGGCTTTAATATTTTCGTCTTTTACGTATGTGGAAATACAAGGGCCCAATAACTTTGACCTGATGTCAGATTCTTTCTCGGGCAGTTTGGAAATACAGTAATCTTTTATAAGGAACTCGAGTGCTTTTCTATAAGCTGGTCCACAAACATGTGAAAGTCCTTGTACTTCACTACTGTTTGCTTGATCGTAAATTTCTTTGAAAAGTGGAGAAACAGTTAAAACTTCTTTGGGCCACTCCTTCTTATCTTCCACAAAAGGAATTATCCTTTCAAAGTTATAATGCATATACGGGCTCTGATTACCGTCATAAAAGTAGCCAAAAATAGCTATAAATGGCTTTTGACAATCATTTCTTCTACATTGAAAGAAAGCATACACTTTACCATCACCAGAAAATCTTGAAACAACCTTTTTCTCATTTACAGGCAAGCTATATCTTACCAGTTCAGGATCCTGAGATATTGCTGTTTTACAATGGGGACATTGATCAACTCGTTGTTCCACATTTACTTGGGCTAAACCAGCCGAGTAATGATTAGCATTATATTGCTTATAGAATTTCTTCGTCATAAGTCTTCTTATTACAAAATGACGAGGTGGACAAGCTGTAATCTTGGCTAGCTCGCTAACAGATGCATAAGAAACTCGTCCACAAACCCACCCCATTTCCACCCTATCCCGAACTTTTTTTCCGCTCGTAATGAGCGGTTCAGAATTAGGAGGATCATTAGGGAGCCTTAAATTCAGTGGTGATCTTCGAAAGAAGTGAAAGATACTAAAGCCCTGTTTAATCCACAGGGCTTTTTTTATTTTTGAATTGGCGAGCGGCAACCTAAGACACGTCCCACACGGTCTTCATTTCTCAAGCTCATCGATCAAATACCAAAGCTTAGTTAGTGCTTCATTCCTTGATCTGAAGCTGGCATAAGTACTTTGTTTTGATTCATCTGCAATATGATATACAAAAACTAACTTACGCTTGTCTTTTTCAATCCATCCAACGAACCATCCTTGCTGTAACTCTTCCTTGTAGCGACCATTTCCAGTTTTGCCAAAGAGATTCCACCCACCTGCGAGTTCCTGAATGAATAGGATTTTTTTAGTCATCTCAAATGCTCTATCACTCACAGGCAATTTTTTATCGATCATACTTTGTATGAATTGGATTTGTTCATAAGGTGTAATCCGAATAGAACTATTTAACCAAGACTGCTTGAGACCGTTGTTTTTGCCTGGATCACCAGATACATCTTTGTTTCCGTAGTTAAACTTGTTTACATAATCGCGAAATTTTTCCATGCCAAACCTTGAAGTCAAAACCTGAGAAAACCAAACGCAACTATCCCGCATCCAGGTTTTGGCATTA
>Ga0079224_100016068_pt1 | contig 10495 bp, 6 predicted proteins | sample Stecom2015_FD_80414 | JGI IMG/M metagenome (GOLD analysis project Ga0079224, IMG submission 80414) | Agricultural soil microbial communities from Utah to study Nitrogen management - Steer compost 2015 | ecosystem: Environmental > Terrestrial > Soil > Agricultural land | place: USA: Utah...
TCTTCAAAAAAACTTCGGCCTTCTTCACCCGAACTTCCAATGGTAATTCCTAATATAAAGGATATCAGCATAATGCCCAAGGTGTAGTCCCAGTAGAACAATTGGGATGGCCAAGTTTTGGTAGCCATTTTTTGGGTATTGGCCCAGGATCCCCAACAAAGCATGGTAACAAACAATAAAATAACAGCGACCGTGTAAGATTCTATAATTAGCATATATGGGTTTATTTAAATGTTAAAAAGGCTGATCTTCTGGAGGTTCGTACGCCAAAGATTTGTCTTAAATTTTATTGATTATGTCTTTGGATCTTCCGAAACATATCACCAAAAATTTTATCCCGGTTAAGGTAGGTGACAAGCCGAATTAAATGCCTTGAATTATCGAAGCTGTAGGTTATTTGATCCGTCAGAATAGGCGAATGCCTGATTTCCGTTTTGAACCAAGTTGGATTAATGACATATGCAATTACAGCAATATCCCAGATGATTTTGGAATATGCATAATGGTCATCGTGATAATCCTTAAATATTTCTATCAAATAATCACCTATAGCTCCCTGTCCCTTCAAATAGGTGTCCAGCTCGGGAATTGTTGTAAGTAAATGGGAAGTCACCGGTTCGGCGGGTATTTGGATAAGCGGAACTCCCGAGTCAAAAAGTAATTTAGAGGATAGCATATCTTGTTGAAGGTTAAATTCCCTGGCTGTATTCCATTCCAGGCCTTTTCCCCCTAGCCAAACTACAACGATTTTTTCAATTATCTTAGGTTCCATAAGAATAGCGGAGGCCACATTAGTGGGAGCACCCAATGCAAGAACATATAAAGGCTCCTCTGAAGCCATGGCCCGCTTCACCAGATCCTTGGCTGCATCACTTTTCAACGGCTGGTTATAGTCTTTCAAAAACCCCTCGGATCCGCGGTAAATCAAGCCTTCATGGTCTATGGCCATTTTATCCATTAACCGAAGTATTTCCTCATAGCTTTTTTCCATTCCATCTGCTGCGCCCTTCGATCGGTTATTATGATAAGGGGCAGCATAAATTGCTTCAACTTCCATTTGTTCCGGTGAAAGTAAAGCATAGACTACAGCAAATTGGTCATCGACCTCATTGTAGGTGTCGGTGTCAATGACTACTTTAACTTTGTTCGTCGTGGGTTTCAACCGTTGCAAAAGGATTTCATTTGATTGTTTGGGAAAGTTTTGTGAGTATGCGGTGGGCGCGCCAAAAATCAGCACCAATGGCAAAAACGCAATAGTCATTAGCAACATTTTGCTTTTATTAATTAAAGATTTAACCTTCACGCGCACACACATAATTTGGAAATTTTCGGGTGAAATTCTATTGTTAATCATCATTAATAGGTTGAAATTTTCGATATATATTTAAATTTATACAAAAGGAAGATCGGATTTACTTCCTGTTTTTGGGCTTGGCAGTAATGATATCGATAAAGTGGCTTTTTAAGGCAGAAGCTTGTTCTGGAGACACTTTCAGATATTGATGCTTCCCGTCCGGAGATTCAACAAAACTGGTGTAACCTTCATTATCAACTGTAATACCCCCCTTGCTACTTATAGTGAAATACCCACTCCCGCCCTCTACCGCATAGATCACCGAAGTCAAATACCAGGTAGGGCGATCATAAGGCATAGGTAAATAACTCTCATAAGCCACTACCAAAGGGTGATTGGATACCCAATTAAAGTCATTCTCAATACTTGATGCCGGATACGTAATTTCATTACCAAGTTCCCAAGGACTGGCTACGATCTTTGTCGGCCATTCCTGAAAAAGCTTTTGTGCTGATTTTATATCTACCACTACATTATACTCTTTCATCCTGTTTTCATTAAAATTTCCTGCCATCACACTAAGCAACCTCACTTTTTTCGACACTAGTTCATTCCCGTTTAGTTCAGAAATCTCATCGGAAGAAGTGTCTAGCAAACGGGCAATATTTGTTGAAAATCCTACAGATACGATGACCACAGAGCTATCAGGCTGTTGGGTTAGTACCTCCCGATAAAGTTGCAAAGCGTCAGGAAAATTCGCGTCCTCAGGTTGGGTACCTTTAAAAGCTTGTTGTCCGTCAATTTCATATTCCCAAGCTGCTTGTACATAACTTTTTGAGTTACCTTCAGAATCGGCTCCGTCAGTCACGATGCCTATTGGTATATCCGGATACCCATACCAATTGTTGAGCATATCGACAAATAGAGGAGCGTACTTGTTGTTCTTGTTAATGGTCACAGCCAATATTTCTACCTTATTTTGATCCGCATATTTATATAACATATCCAAAGCCAGCGCATCGTCAATATCATTGCCCATATCCGTTTCAAAAATGATTTTAACGGGCGGTGAAGTATTGGCTTCGACCCCGTAATTTTCAGCATTTTTTCCTGTACAGCCTCCAGTAATTACAAAAGTCAAAACCATTACAACGGATGGTAAGGGTAAACATTTTGACAAGTAGGACAGGGACTTGTTTCCGATTTTATTCTTTAAATTCTTTTCTAAACACAAATAGATTCTATGGATCATGATTCTCTTTTTATACAATGGACGTTATTTAAATAATGAAGTAACTATTGGAAGATCAGAGTCTAAAAACCGTTATTGGTTAAGGTCATACACAAGGTATTTCTTCCATTTTCGAAGAGTAATTCACAGGTAGATAATTAGGGAGTATTTGCAGAAATACTCCCCATGAAGCACTAATTCCACCCAGCATTTTGCTGATAAACACCCTCGCTCAAATTAATTTGCTGTAATGGGATAGGAAGATATTCATCCCGATTTTTAGCAAAATGAGCTGTTGACAGGAAAGGTACTCTGGCCTTTTCAACCTCAAAGTATTGATTGATTGTTTCTGCTGCTATGCCCCATCTTACTAAATCAAAAAAACGCATCCCTTCTAGGGCAAATTCTAAACGACGTTCCCAGCGTAACGCCATTCGTGCATTTTCCTGATTCCAATCGATGTTTACGCCAGGTGAATACAATTGTATATTATAATTCGCCATCAACTCTCCATTAGCATAAACAAGACGATCAGTAGAATTTTTGGCCCGATTGCGGATCTCATTTATAATTGGTAAAGCTTCATCTTGCCTACCTAACTCTATCAAAGCTTCTGCTTTCCATAATAAAACATCGCTAAATTTGATAATATCGTTATTTTTAGAAGTTGCGGGATAAGGGTACCCGACTGTTTGGGTAAGACAAGGGCAATCCACCTGCTGGACTTCTTTCATTGCTGAAAAAGGCCCATATACCTCAGGCCCCCGTGTAAAACCTTCTGTATTATATATTACATCAGATTGATATTTATAAGGATGGGATGGAATTCCTACTGTATGGTCTAAGCGAGGATCAACTGAATTGTTGCGAAAATCAACGGAATCAGCCATGACTTGTTCATTAAAGGAGTCAAATTTGGGTAATCCAGCTTGATCGGTTTGAAAGGCATTGACTAAGTTATGGCTGGGCCGATGAAATGAACAGCATCCGTATGCACCATACATTGGGAAATTTAATGAATTTGAAGTGTCGGTTCTGCCAGCAGGTGATCCGTCGTCCCTTGATCGTTGAACAGCGTAAATGGATTCCTGTCCATTATCATATTCCCACAAATAGTTCTTGGCATAATCATCATGTAGTGCAAATTGGCCAGAGTTGATCACATCATTAGTTAGTTGTAGAACCTCTTCCATTCTGGCGGCATTAATCTGAACCACATTGTGTTGTTCGTCCTGTTCGTATGCTTGGTATAGACGAGTTTTCGCTAGATATGCTTTGGCAATGATATCATTTGGACGGCCCACATCTTCACGGGAGGGAGATAAATTATTAACTGCAAACTGAAAATCAGCGGCTATTTTATCCCATAATTCATTATTAGAATACTGCACGTTTGCAATATATTTGAGGCTATCTGTGCTAATACCTTCTTCTATATAAGGTATATTCTTAAATAATATTTTAAGAAGAAAATGGAAGTGGCCTCTCAAGAACCTCATTTCGGCTATTCTTTGAGTTCGGTCTTCATATTGGCCCTCTTCAAGTTCATTTATTCCTCTTAATGCATTGTTGGTTCTCTGGATCCCAATATACAACCTGCTCCATATTCTGTTACCTTTATCCTGATCGGGCCGTATCGATGTAAATGTTTCATATAAATGGTAATCGCCTTGATCGGAGGTTCCAAGCCCGCCTTTGTAAGCATCATCCGACCGAACGTTTCCATAGGGCCACATGCTTGTATAAGGTTCGTGCCAATGGTCATTTCCTAAGGACGCATACGCAGCAGTTACCAATCCTTCTACTCCTTGGGCATTCTTAAGATCTTCTTCACTCACTACACCTTGGGGTAACACCTCAAGAAAGTCATTACAAGAGCCTAACAGCAGTACAGTAGCTGCACCAATCAAAATATTCTTTATCATTTCCATCTTATGTCTTCTTTTATATTAGAAACTTATATTTACGCCAAGAGTAATGTTAAGGGGACGTGGGTAAGTCTGGTTGGGATTTTCTGGGTCAGGCGAAGTAAATGCATCGCTACCCGAATTATCCTTGATTGTCAGCAGATTTTCTCCAGAGAGAAATAATCTCGTGTTCCTGATTCCAATAAAATCACTTATGGTATAACCGACACTTGCGAGTCGGAGCTTCAAATAGGAACCATTATCCAAAAAATAGGTCGACAATCTGCCTTCGTTATTACTGTTCGTCAAAGTGACTGCCGGAATAGTGGATCTGGTATTTGTGGGTGTCCAGGCATCTAGTGTGCGGGTGCCATAATTAGTACCGGCCCATAAGGCTGTAAAATCAGTACGGGTTTTAAAAGTGTTATTTACGACAACACCTTGAACTCCTTGAAAAAACAACCTCACATCAAAGCCTTTATATTCACCTTGAAGATTAATGCCGTATTCAAATTTCGGTGTTGAAGTTCCTAGGTAATCTTGATCTAAGGCGTTAATAATTCCATCCCCGTTTAAATCCTTATATCGAATCCTACCGACACCTTTTCCAGGTTGTTCAGCATGTTCATCAACTTCCTGAGCATTTTGAAAAAGACCATCTGTTACGTAGCCAAACCAAGAATTCATAGATCGGCCCAAAATGGTTTTCTCTGCATTACCTGGATATGATCTCACTACATCCGCAGGTAACCTTGTAATCTTATCTCTATATTGCCCTAAGTTACCCGTAACAGAGAAGTTAAAATCCCCCAATTGCTCACGATAACCAATTAGGATTTCGAAGCCTGTAACTTCTACGGAAGCGCCATTAACAAATTGGTTCCCCCCTTCTCCTCTGACAGCCAAAAATGCGGGTGAAATCAAAATGTCATCAGTACTTTTTCTGAAATAATCAATAGAACCGGTTAGTTTATGATCGAAAAAACCGAAGTCCAAGCCAATATTGGTTTCCGTGGTTTCCTCCCACCTTAAATTGTTATTCCCTGATTGGACCCTTCTAAATCCTGAAGGAAGAGGTCCGGAGCCAGCACCGGTAATGTCATATGCAGTGCCATCGTCTGAACTTCCATTATTGGTAGCATTACCATAATGAGACCGGTAGAGAGTATATCTGGCAACATCTGATATTTCTTGGTTACCGACCTTACCCCATGAAGCCCTAAGTTTTAAATCTGTAATAGAGGATGAATTATTACTGATAAAGGCTTCATCACTGATTCTCCATCCCGCTGAAAAGGACGGGAAAGCTCCGAACTTGTTTTCGTCCCCAAATCTGGAGGATCCATCATAACGGATAGTTGCAGACGCTAAATACTTGTCACTGAACGCATAGTTAATCTTTGCAAAATAGGAGAGCAGTGAGTTTCCTGTCCTGCTTCCGCCGACTACTTGTCTACCCGTGCCGGCATCCTCAACAAAATAATCTAAAGTTTCCAAGGCAAAATTCTCCCGATACGAAAAATTTTGACCGTAATTATTTTTAGTAGCCTCGGTTCCTACTAAAAAAGAAGCGTTGTGCCTGTCTCTAATTAAATTGTACTGAAGTGTGGAATTAAAATTCCAATTAAGGGCTTCGTTCTTTGTGTTTCTGATATAGTTAATGGGCTGCGAAATAAACCCAGTACTGAACTTTCGTTCAATGTCGCGGATCACGTTATTATCTTTGTCAATTCCTAGATTTGCATTAAATGAAAGATTCTCTAAAATCGAGATACTGGAATAGATATTCCCGAATATATTGAACATATTTCTCTGATCCCATTGGTTGTAATCCAACATCATCACGGGGTTTCTGGAGTCAACAAAATCTCCTGATACTGGACCAGAGTATCCCCCTGTTTCTGTCCTGACCGGTAAAATAGGGCGGACCTCTAAAGCCCTAGTTAGTGGCTCTGTACTGTCAAATCCATTATCTATTCCATTAGAAATTACAAGATTTTGACCGATTTTAATCTTATCGTTTAAGAAGTTATAATGCGAATTGATTCTTGCAGATATTTTTTTAAAGTTCCGGTATTTTAATAAATAATCATTATCAAAATATCGCAATGATAAAAATGATCCGCCTCGCTCCCCACCTGTTGAAACAGATAAATTATGTTCCTGAATGAATCCATTTCTGCTGATTTCATCAAACCAGTTAGTATCAGCGGTTGGAACACCCTCGGCGATATATTCCGGTATGATAACCTCATTTAATACGGCAGTCCCATCAGGATTTCTTTGCCAAACATAATCTACCACCTGAATTCTATCAGGATCCAACCCATCGTTTATTGTAGCCTGCCATTGTACCCTAGCCCGCTGCTCAGCATTTAGTACGCTTGCTTTCGAGGTATAAGAGGAATGGGTGAAGGTTGAACTGTAATTCACCTGAACCGCTTGGTCTTTAGCCCGTTTTGTGGTAACAATAATTACTCCGTTGGAAGCTCTGGCTCCATAAATAGCAGAAGAAGAAGCATCCTTAAGTACCTGAATTGATTCAATGTCATTGGGATTTAGAATATCAAATGCACTCGATTTTGTTGGAACCCCATCAATTACATATAAAGGATCGTTGTTGTTAAGGGTACTTACTCCACGAATTCTAACTGTGGCACCACCCGATGGATTTCCGTTTGTGGTAATAAAAACGCCCGCTATTTGTCCTTGAAGTGATTGGATCGGATTATTTGTAGCTCTATTTTCAAGTGCTTTTGTATCAACAACAGAAACCGCTCCAGTTAAATCCACCACTCTTTCAGAAGAATACCCTGTAACTACTACTTCATTTAAGGCATTGAAATCTCCCGACAACTGAATATCAATTGTTGTACGATTATTTAGTGCAACTTCCTGGGTAACATACCCAATAAAAGAAAACACCAAAATACCATTTCCTTCAGGAACATTAAGCGCATATTTACCATCAATATCTGTTGCGGTTCCTATCCCGGTACCTTTTATAAGAATATTAACACCGGGTAAGGGTTCGCCTGTTTCCTTATCAGTTACAGTTCCTTGAACCATAATTGCCACACCACCCAACTCTATGGTTTCTGTTGATGCAGCGAGCAGACCTATTGGCAAAAGCTGAAATAGCAAGATCCAGATAAAATATCGGTTCTCACTAACTTGTCGTAATAATAGCGTGAACATATGTTTGAATTTTGGGTTACTGATTTATTTTGATCTTTTAAATTATATTTTTGGTATGCTATTTATAATCAACTCATTGCGATATGGAATTGAAGATTGTGCCCCCATCCGAGTGGCAGTAATGGAGGCAGCTTGACAGGCAAAGTGTATTGCTGCAACCAGATTTTTTTCCTCTGATATTGCCAATGCCAACGCTCCGTTAAATACATCCCCGGCGGCAGTAGTATCAATTGCTTCAACTTTTGTAGCGGGAATTAGGTTAAACCCTTCTTTATTTAATAAAACTGCACCCTTAGCTCCTAGTGTTATAGCAACATTCTTGACTCCTTGCTTATATAAAACTTTGGCGGCCTCCTTTGCGGTGGAGACATCGGTGACAGCAATACCGGTCAACATCTCCGCTTCATTTGAATTGGGGGTGATTGTATCAATCATCGAAAAAAGCTCTGAAACCAAAGGATTGGATGGAGCAGGATTTAAGATAACTTTTATACCATGCGAAGATGCGTATTGGGCGGTAAATTTCACTGTTTCCATAGGAATCTCCAGCTGCATCAGGATAATAGCTACATCCGGAATTTTTTTCAGATAATTCTCAACATCTTGTGGGGATAAATTGAGATTTGCTCCTGGAGCTACCACGATACTGTTTTCACCTGAATCGTCTACTGTAATTAGCGCTACTCCTGATGGGGCATTGTTGTCCTCCAACACACCACTAATATCAATTCCCTCTTCTTCAAATGCCTGTGTCGACTGTTTTCCAAAAACGTCATTGCCCACCTTTGAGATAAAGGTAACCTCGCCTCCCAAACGGGCAACCGCGACTGCTTGATTTGCCCCTTTGCCCCCCGGATTCATTAAAAACGCGCCCCCTAGGACTGTCTCTCCTGGAACGGGAATATGTGTAGTTTTTACAACCATATCCATATTTGTACTTCCAATTACCACTATTCTTTTTTTATTCATATAAATAGATTATTGTAAAAGTTCGATATAACCAAATATATGATGCCTAGCATTGAGTTTCTGGCCATCTTTATGTACTTTTATTAATGATGAATACCATAAAACGAACAGGAATAATCGATAACTCGTTCATTTGCAATATTTTATAATTTAATGAAATTCATATTTTATGAATCCCAAGAGTGAAAATGAAAAAAGATGAAGTAGTGAGGCTTGTAAGAACATTATCAGGCTCTGAAAAAAGGTATTTTAAACTCTATTGTAACAAACAATCCGGTCCAAAAGAATATCTTGACCTATTTGAAATCATCTGCAAACAGAAATTGTCTGATGATCCTGAAAAAATTGAAAGCAACTTCAATAGAATATACCCTGGGAAATCTTTTGAAAATACTGCACAGTATCTTTTCAAAGTAATTACTGACTCGTTGGTTCAAATTGGGATTGGCAATGACAAATGGTTTCAACAATATCACAGTTTGATGAGGTCTAGAATTCTTTTTGAACGATCTCTATCCATTGAAGGGTACAAGGAAATAAAAAAGGCCAAACAACTGGCCGACGAGCTTCAGGATAGACTTGTTCAGTTTCAGTGCCACCGGCTCGGCCTGAACTATCTTTCAGAATCTGGATTTGGCACCATGGAGGAAAAAGATCTCGTCGAATTACAGACGAAGGCAAAGAACAATCTTAGACAATTACATTTGCTTCAAGAACATTCATCACTCTATGAACTGTTAAGGTTTAGGTTTACCCGATCAGGGAGATCCTTCTCCCAGGCGGACACAGAAAGACTAAATGATCTTCTTATAAGTGAGCTTAGCCTGATTACCAGGGGAAACCAAGTAAATTTCGAATCGCAAAAAAACCACCTGTTGTTTCAGTCCTTTTTTCTGATCCATACTGGGCAATTTAAGTCATCGCTTAAATCCTTCAGTGAATTGAACAAGCTCTTCGAAGACAATAAGGCATTGTGGAGCTTCCCACCCTATGATTATCTTTCTACTCTGGAAGGGATATTGGACAACTTAAGAACAATAGGATATTTAGACGAAATGGGGATCTACATACGAAAAATCGAAAGCCTGTTGGACCAAAAGTATCCTAACTATTTTCAAACGCTTGCGTCGCAAACAATCCATATCTATAAATTGCACCTGCTGCTCAACACCTCAAGATGCAATCAGGCTTTTCAGCTTATAAAGGCTACTCCATTGGCATTGATAAACAACGGGTCAGGGGTAGATTTTGAAAAAAGAACGGAATTGATGTTTTATATCGGACTTACCCATTTCTATAATGGGGATTTTCAAAAAGCCCATAAGCAAATGGGAAAGATTACGGTCGTGGGAAAGGTGAATGAAAGATCAGGGGCTTTTAAAGTAGCATGGCTCACACATCTTTTAATTCACTATGAACTGGATAACATAACTTTCCTTGAATATGAAACTCGATCCTACAAGAGAGCATTTTCCAGTTCGGGAAAAGCTTTAAAGATTGAGAATTTAATATTTAAGCTCATAAAGCATGATCCCAAAAGAAAAAACAAAGCCAGTAACCTTAAATTATGGAATAAGATGGAAAAGGATATAGCAGAAATTTCCCAAAGCAATTTCGAAAAACAGCTTTTAAAGTATTTTAGATTTGACTCTTGGATAAAAAGTAAAATATTTTTAGGGCAGAGAAGCACTGCGATAAATCCAAGAATCTAGATGAACGATAAAAGCGGGAAGGATAAGAAGCCGACACCCGTAAAAAATGGCAGAAACGCTTATCGTATCCGCCCCACCAAGTACATGTTTTCCGATAATTTTCTGTCCTATAGCTTTGCATAAAAAACGAAGTTTATGGACAAAAGAGAAGAGATGGCCCTCCTGATGGAGGAATTTGCGGACA
>Ga0079224_100016070_pt1 | contig 10494 bp, 9 predicted proteins | sample Stecom2015_FD_80414 | JGI IMG/M metagenome (GOLD analysis project Ga0079224, IMG submission 80414) | Agricultural soil microbial communities from Utah to study Nitrogen management - Steer compost 2015 | ecosystem: Environmental > Terrestrial > Soil > Agricultural land | place: USA: Utah...
ACGTCGTACAGGGACTCGTCGCGACCCATGACGCTGAGCAGCCTGGGGTAGCGATCAGCTGAGAGGTTCGTGCGCTCCAGCGCCATCGGGATGCCGTCGGCGGTGCGGACCCGCTCGATGGCGTGTATCGGTGCGCCGGGCTCGATGCCGAGTTTCGCGGCGATGTCGCGGGGTGCTGGCCGAGTCCGCGCCCGGTAGCTGCGCGAACCGGGCGTCATCCCGCGGTTGCGCATGTCGTCGCTGAAGGATCGGAAGATCTCCGAGTGCGTGAGAGTGGGGTGCTGGACGAACGTGCCGCGACCGGACACGCGGCGGACCAGCCCGCGGGACCGGAGCTCCTCCATGGCGCCGCGCACGGTCATGCGGGCTACCCCGAACCGCTCGGCGAGGGCGCGCTCCGACGGGAGCAACGAGCCGTCGCGGGATTCGAGTACCAGTGTGGTCAGCACATCTTTGATGTGCTCGCCCTTCGGGCGATCGCCGGTCGTGAACACCTCCGACGCGACGTCGCTGGGCTCGTGGCGTGGCCTAGGCGCGGTCCTACTCCTTACTCGTAGATCGTGATCCCGACCTTAACAGCGGGTGAAGACAGAATAGCCCACACTTGACGGCGGTATAGACCGGTATTAGGTTCTGGGACCTCAGGTGAAACCTTCCGGCCTGGAGGCCAACCATGATCAGCAGGCGATACGGCGTGCTCGCCGCACTCGGGACGCTGGCGCTCGTCATCACGGCGTGCAGCCCCAGCGCATCGGAGGGCGAGTCCGATACCAGCAACGGCGGCGGCGAGACCACCCTCGAGGTCTGGGGCTGGCGGCAGGAGGACGTCGCTGCTTACGAGAAGATCTTCCAGCTCTACGAGGACGCCAATCCGGGCGTCACCGTCGAGTACGTCCCCTACAAGGCCGAGGAGTACGACACCATCCTGCGTACCGGCCTGTCCGACCAGAACGGGCCCGACGTCGCGCAGTTGCGGTCGTACGGCCTCCTGCAACCAGTGGTGGCCTCCGACAGTGTGGTGCCGCTGGACGACGAGGTCGACGCGCTCGCGGACTTCCCCACCGAGGTGCTCGACGGCGCGCGCGGCGTGGCCGACGGCCAGATCTACGGCGTACCGTTCGCGCTGCAGACCCTGCATGTGATCTACAACCAGGCGATCTTCGACGAGCACGGGCTCACACCTCCGGAGACCTGGGAAGACATGATCGCCGCGTTCACCACCTTGAACGATGCCGACGTCGTGCCGCTGGCCGCTACCGTCACCGACACCTGGATGCTGCCGATTCAGCACGAGATCTTCGGCGCGAGCACCTACGGCGGCAGCGACTACCTGGAGCAGATGCTCGCCGGTGCGGCCACGTTCACCGATCGACCGTGGGTCGACTCGCTGACCACGTGGAACGAGACCAGCCCGTTCTGGGGTTCGCAGTACAAGGGCACGAGCTACACCGACGCCCAGGCGTTGTTCACCTCGGGCCAGGCGGCCATGTTCCCTGGCGGCGTCTGGGAGCTCGCGGTGTTCGCGCAGGCGAATCCGGACCTCGAACTGGGCATCTTCAACGTTCCACCGCCGCCACAGGCGGCCGTGTCGGAGACCCTCGTGCCCGGCTACCTGGACGGTTCGTTCGGCGTCTCGGCGAACTCGCCGAATCAAGAGGCCGCCCTCGACCTCGTGCGCTGGATGGCCACCCCGGAGTTCGGCCAGGCCTTCACCGACGAGCTGCGCCAGATCAGCGCGGTGCCCGGTGTCGAGCCCAGCGACGAGCTGCTGGCGCAGGCGCTGGATGCGTACCTGGCCAACCCGAGCCCGTACGTCACCTACGCCTACTTCTCCAGCGGCGAGCCGACAGCATGGGACCTCGCTTCGGAAGGGCTCTCGAACTTCGTCCTCGGCCAGTGGAGCGCCGAGGAAGCCGCCGACCACATCCAGCGAGGCGTTGACCAGTGGTTCGAGCCGACGCAGTAGAGACTCGGCCGCGGTTGAGGCGGCGCTCCGCGGGCCGCCTCAACCGCACCCCCGCAGGCTGGATCGCCGCCTTCTGCCTGCCGGCGCTGGCGTTGTACGGCTTGCTGATCATCGTCCCGCTGGGCACGGCCTTCTACTACGGCTTCTTCTGGTGGGAGGGCACCCAGCGCGCGGGGTTCGCCGGACTCGGCAACTACCAGGAGATCCTGACCCGATACCCGCTGGGCACGGAGATCCCGACCGCGCTGTGGCACAACGTGCTGTTCTTCGTCGGCACCATGGCGATCCAGAACACCGTGGGACTGGGCTTGGCGGTCCTGCTCTATCGCAACCCGCGCTTCAAGCGCTTCTTCCAGACGGTGTTCTCGCTGCCGTACCTGATCAGTCCGCTCATCGTCGGCTACATCTGGTCGCTGTTGCTCAGTCCGAACTTCGGGCCGATCAACTACGTGCTGCGCTCGGTGGGCCTGGAATCGTGGGCGCTGCCTTGGCTCGGTGAGCCCACCACGGCGCTTCCGGTGCTGGTCCTGGTCAACGCCTGGCAATGGATCGGCGGGCCGATGCTGATCTTCCTCGCCGCTCTCGGCGGGATCCCACAGGAGTTGGAGGAGGCGGCGGCACTGGACGGAGCCTCGCCCGCGCGGGCGTTCTGGAGTGTGCGATTCCCGCTGCTCATGCCGGCTGTCGGTGTCATCACCGTGCTCACGTTCATCGGCTGCTTCAACATCTTCGACCTGGTGTACGCGTTGGGCGGTTCCGACGGCGGGCCGGGCGGTGCGATGGACGTGCTGGGCCTGCTCTACTACCGCACGGCGTTCGAAGGCGGCACCAACGCGATCGGAGAGTCCTCGGCGCTGGCCATGTTGATCTTCGTGGTGATCTTCGGTTTCGCCATCGTGCTCGAACGGTTGCTCCGGCGCCGGGAGGTGACCCAATGACCCCGCTCTCGCCGGCCACGACGCGACGTGCGGCCCGAGCCCCGGAACAGGCCGGCCCACCACCGGCTCGGCGCGGCCCGGGCTTCGGCCTGCGGCGCGTCGGCGTCCAGCTGCTGCTGTGGGGCTACACCGCGCTCGCCTTCGGTCCGCTCGTGCTCGTCCTGGTGGGTTCGTTCCGGACGAACGCCGACATCCTGCAGCAACCCGTGGGGCTGCCGACCTCGCTGGACCTCGGGAACTACCAGCGGGCCTGGGAGACGGCGTCGCTGTCGATCTACTTCCTGAACTCCGTGGCCGTCACCGTCGCGGCGGTGTCGCTGTGCGTCGCGGTCTCCGCGATGGCGGCCTATGCCCTGTCGCGGTGGCGGTTCCGCGGCCGGGCGTTCCTGGCGGCGCTGTTCATCTCCGGGCTGATGATTCCGGCCAAACTCGGTCTGTTGCCGGTGTTCTACATGTACCAGTCGGTCGGGCTCATCGACAGCCGGATCGGTCTGGTGCTGCTCTACGCCGCCAACGGCGTGCCGTTCTCCATCTTCGTGATCATGGGTTTCATGCGTGGGCTTCCGCTCGAGCTCGAGGAGGCGGCTCGCCTCGACGGTGCGAACCCGGGGCGGATGTTCGTATCGGTCGCGCTGCCGCTGATGCGTCCCGCGCTCGCCGTCGTCACGGTGTTCCAGTTCGCCTTGACCTGGAACGACTTCTTCTACCCGCTGGTGTTGATGCGCAGCGACGAGAAGTACACCGTGCCCGTCGGGCTGACGCGCTTCTTCGGCGAGTTCGCCGCGGATCGAGCGACGTTGTTCGCCGGCCTCGTCATCGCGCTGGTTCCGCTGGCGATCGTCTTCGCGTTGGCGACCCGGCACATCATCAGCGGGCTCACGGCGGGGATGTCGAAGTGACCGGTCACGATGCCGTCATCAGCATCGACGGCGGCAAGTCGCAGGTGCGGGTGCTCGTGGCCACCGGGCCACACCGGCAGAGCGGCGTCGGCGCCGGCATGGTCTACCAGCCCGGTGAGGACGGCGTCGATCGCATCGTCGCCGGTGTCCGCGAAGCGGCTGCGACGCTCGACCTGCCCGCCGAGGTCACCGGCGTCGTCGCGGGGCTGACGGGGATACCCGGCGAACTCGACGCGCGCCGACGACTGGCCGCGCAGCTCGAAGCGCTCTTCCGCGGACCGGCCCTGGTGGTCGAGGACGTCTACCTCGCCCATGCCGGTGCCGTGGGTGGCCCGGGCACGGTGCTGTGCGCGGGGACCGGGACGAACGTGCTCGCGGTAGGCCCGGCCGGTAGGTGCTCCAGGCTCGACGGCTGGGGACCGTTGCTCGGTGATCGCGGCAGCGGTTACGCGATCGGGCTGGCCGGACTGCGGGCCGCGGCGGCGGCACTCGACGGCGTGGGTCCGGCGACGACCCTCACCCGGGAGTTTCCCGGAGCGGTCGGCGGAACGGACCTGGCGGGCCTGCAGCGGTTCTACCGTGATCCGCAGGTGGTCGCCCGCATCTCCGGCTTCGCCCCCGCCGTCATGGCGGCCGCCGACCACGACGACGTCGCGCGGACGATCTGTGCAGCGGCGGTCGACGATCTCGCGACGGCCGCGGCCGCCGCAGCGAAACGCCAGGGCGACGCCGGCCGCCGCGTTTCGTACTCCGGTCGGTTGATCGGCGCCAGCCCGCTCTTCCGTCGCCTGCTGGCCGACGAGCTTCGGGGCCGCGGGCTGGACCTGGCCGATCCGGTGAGTTCTCCGCTGGAGGGCGGATTGACGCTGCTGCGGGCCGCTGCGCCCTATGCCCAGCTGGTCGAGCGACTACGCCACGACGTGGACGGTATCGAGACGGGGGAAGATGCGTGAGAGTCGGACATGGTGCCCGGGACCTCGAGGTGGTGCCGGGTGAAGGGATGGGCGGTTACGCCGACCGTTCCCAGGGAGTCGAGGGCGTGCTGGACCCGCTGGAGGTCCACGTACTCACCTTCGCCGACGACGCACACCGCTTCGCCCTCGTGGTCGCGGATCTGATCTGCGTCAACACCGACATCGTGGACCGGATCCGCGCGGGACTGCTCGATCTGGGCGTCGACTCCTGCTGGGTCTCGGCCACACACACGCACGCGAGTCCTGAGGCCGGCTGCACTCCGGGAGGCGCTGCGACGCCGCCCGGCCTCGGAGTTCGCTTGCTCGAAGCCACGGTCGCGGCAGCGAAGACGGCGCTGGCCGACGAGCAGGACGCCGCGTTGGCGCACACGCGCGCGTGGGTCCCCAAGCTGGCTGGTCGGCGCAATGCCGACGACACGGCTCCGATGGAGATCCCCGTCGACATGATCGTGGTCGCCGACGACGACGTCGTCGGGGTGATCACGATCTCCCCGGTCCATCCGACCGTGCTGCCTGCCGCCAACCGCGACGTCAGCGCGGACCTGAACGGAGGGATCCGGCGTAGCCTCGCCACGCCGCACCGCTGGGCGGTGGCCGTCACCGGGGCCGCAGGTGACATCAGCACCAGGCACACTCGGGCCGGCCGGTCGGCAGCGGAGATCGACCGGCTCGCGGCCGTCGTCGCCAGCCACGTGCAAATCGAGGCGCACGGCGAGTACGAGTCCCGGCGCAACGCGGTGCGTCCTCCGGTGTCGCGCACCGTACGCCTGGAGCCCAAGTCCGCTGCCGACGTCGACGGCCTACCGGACGAGCCGCCGGGAGCTCCTACCGACGAACGCACGCGTGTCGTGTACGAGCAGGGTCTGCAGTTGGCGCGCGACCTGGCGGCCCGCGGACGCGTCGACGACTACGTGGTGGATGTCCAAGCTGTCGGCCTCGGCGAGGTGACGCTGGTGGCTGTCCCGGCCGAGCTGTTCCTGGCTCTGGGGGAGTCGATCCGGGCGGCGACCGGCCCGGACGTCATCGTGCTCGGCTACACGAACGGATACCTCGGGTACCTGCCCAGCCGGGACACGCTGCCGACGTACGAGACTCTCGTCAGCCCGGTGCGGCCGGGCAGCGGCGAGCGCATAGCCGACGCCGCGGTCCGCGCGGTGCAGGCTGTCCGTAGAAGTGAGGAGCGGGAATGATCGAGTCCGAATTCGCCCGGCAAGCAGCGGGGCTGGCCGACCACGTCATCACGACCCAGATGGCGGCGATGCAGAAGGCCGCTGCGCTGGCGGCGGAGGCGATAGCCGCCGACGGCGTGCTGCAGGCGTTCGGAACCGGGCATTCCCGGATCGTCACGCTGGAGCTGGCCGGCCGCGCGGGTGGGCTGGCACCGGTCAGCATGCTCGCGGTGAAAGATCTGGTGATGTTCGGCGGTGCGGATCCGGCGCGGATCCTGGACCCGACGTACGAGCGAGAGCCCGGCCTGGCCGAACGGATCTACACCCTGGCGCAGCCGAACCCCGCCGACCTGTTCGTCATCGTGTCCAACTCCGGGCTGAACTCGTCGATCGTGGAGATGGCCTCGCTCGCGCGCGATCGCGGGCACCGCATCGTGGCGATCACGTCACAGGCGCACACCCGCTCGTCCGCGGCGCGAGAGACCGGAGGCCCGCGGCTCGCCGACCTGGCCGATGTCGTGATCGACAACTGCGCGCCGGAAGGCGACGCGGCGATCGAGGTCGCTCCCGGGCTGAAGACCGGGGCTGTGTCGTCGTTCACCGGCGTGCTCATCGCGCAGATCCTCACCGAGCTGACCTGTCTCCGCCTGCTCGAGGACGGCCACCGGCCGCCGGTGTTCATCTCAGCGAACCTGGCGACCGGCGACGCGCACAACAAGACGCTCCAGGAGCGTTACCGGCAGCGGGTCCGTCCCATCGAGCCGTAACCGGGGCGCGTCAGCGTAGCGAATCCGCGAGGCGGGCGCGCATTCGGCGGTAGTGGTCCGGGTCGAGGCTGAAGCTGCTCAGCGTGGTGTCGCCGTCGGGGTCGGCGATGGCGCGGGCCAGGTCGTCGCCGTGCCGGTCGCGCACCAGCTGCAGCAGCCGCAGGTCGTTCATCGCCTCGCCGAACACCCGCGAGCGGATCGAGTGCCACGGCCGTCGGTCCGGGCCCGGGTACACGAGGAACGGATCTCCGGCCGGGAAGCTGCCATCGGCATCGGCGCTGGCGAACGGATCGATCGGGGCCAACGAGCCGGCGCTGTTGTAGAAGTTGAAGCCCCAGTGCAGGAAACCGGCTGCGCCGGTGAGATACAGCTGCGTCCCGATCGCCCGGTTGCGGCTGGACGGCATGGCGATGAACCGGTTGGCGACGTCGCGGTGCTGAGAGACGCAGTAGTACAGCCACAGCGGGTGCACGCCGGCGCGCAGGAACGGTTCGGCGTGATCGGTGGCGACCACCGGGATCGGGACGGTGCCCGACGAGAACAGCTCGAAGTCGCTCAGCGCATCGACGATCGTGCAGCCGGCGAGCAGGTCGTCGACGACCGACCGCGCGGCGCGGTAACTCTCGGCGTGCTCACCGTGGGGTTCGTCCGAGACGTGGAAGATGACGTGGTCGAGGCCCCACTCGGCGTCGAGCACGCTGAGCAGCGCGGGCAGCAGGTCGTCGAGGAACTTGCGGTACGAGGGGTCGGTCGCGGGCACGTCCCACCCGAAGGCGCGAACCTGGTGCCCGTCGCGCTCGACGTAGATCGCCGGGGTGTAGGCCGCGCCCCATTGGGTGAACAAGTGGCTGATCTCCAGGGAGCGGATGCCGTGCGCTCGAGCCATCGCCATCCACCGCTGCAGCCGGGCGAAGTCGAAGACGTACCCGTCCGCGGTTTCGGCGATGCCCACCAATTGGGTGGACCGGCGATAGTGCCCGACCGCGGTGTCCAGCGGCGGCGTCCACACCGGCGTCAGCACCGAGTTGATCTGGAGTTCGGCCGCGGCGGCGAGGAACCGGTCGATCAGCTGCCAGTGCTCGTCGGACCACACTTCCACGTCGTAGTGGGTCGCCAACCCGTCGCAGTGGAACCAATGCGTGTTGACGATCTGCAGCGGCGGCAGCGGCTGGGCCACCGTGTGGACGAGGATGTCGTGTGCGCCCACTGTGGTGCCGTCGTCGCTGCGCAGCGTGATCCGGATCGGCACGGTGCCGTCGCTCACGTCGTCGTCCGCGCACAGATCGATCCAGACCGCCCGCCACTGCCCGATGAACGCACGGATCCTCGGCTCGGGCATCGGGCGCAGCGGGTCGGGGTAGAGCCCGGCGGTGTCGCGCAGGTAGCCGTCGTCGTGCTCGTCGAAGGCCAGGAACGAGGCCGGGACCAGGTCGACGCTCGAGAGCGTGGCGGTGATTCCCGGCCCGGTCACCACCTCGACGTCCACCTCGGGCGGGCGGCCGGCACGTTGGGTCGGCGGTTTCAGCGCGACCTGGACGGCGATGGTTTCACCGGCGAAGACGTGCTGGGTGATCCCGGTATCCATCGGGCGCGGATCGGCATCGGGAAACACCTTTTCCAGGGAGTCGCAGAGCACACTCGTCCAGCTCGTGCGCGGATTCGGCATGACGGAGCGTCCTTCGTCGTCGGGTCGTTCGCCAGCCTGCATTGAACCGGGCCGCCCCGGCCCGGTCGAAACCGGGCCCGCGCTCACGGCTGCTCGCCGGTGGGCCCGGCACAGCAGGCGCGGGTGCAACCCGGGGCACACGCCCGGCGAACTGCCACGCGACGGCAGTGGCGGAGACGACCTCGACGGCGGAATCGAGGCCGAAGCCGACCAGGGCCGCCGACGACGACGCGGTCCCGGGAAGCGGGTCATGTGCACGTGCACTCGTCCGGGCCGCAACAGGTCGGATCGACGAACAGCACGACGCGCAGCAGATGCGACAACGCTGGAGCCAGATGAGGATCGGCGAGCCGATACCAGCAGTGGCGTCCCTCACGCTCGGCCGTGACCAGACCGCATCCACGTAAGCAGGCCAGCTGGTTGGACATGACCTGCCTCGACACGCCCAGGGCGTCGGCCAGATCCGATGGATACGCCGGTGCTTCGCGCAGTGCGAGCAGGATGCTCGCGCGGGTCTGGTCCGACAGCGCGTGCCCCAGCCGGGCCAGCGCCTCGGTGTGCGACATCGTCACCGTGGTCATGGGCGAACGGTACATCGAATCCTGAATTCAGGAAACGATGAATCGTTGGCGACGGCCATGGAGCAACGCCTCGTGGCCGGTGACGCCGAGGGCAACAGTTGTCACGCATGTCACCCCTGGCCAACGAGGGCTGCCGAGCCCCCTGCAATTCCGGGCTCACCTGCCACGCGGCTCCACGTCCGGACATGGCGCAGCCTCGCTGCATCGCCGCTATGTCGGCTCGGTGAGCATGCCGGCCCGCTTGACGGTGCGCAGGCTCACCGCGACGTCGGCGTGAATCAACCCCGGCAGATTGCCGATGGTCTCGGAGAGGAAGTCGTAGAGCGCGCTGTCGTTGGCGACCGCGACTTCGCCGCACAGGTTCCGGTCACCGGTCGTGGCGGCGATCATCAGGACGCTGCGGTGCCGGGCGAGTCGTTCGCCGGCCTGGCTGAGTTTCGTGGGGTTGATCGACAGCCAGATGAACGCATTGACCGTCAGGTTCAGCACCTCGGGCTCGACGACGGTGCGCATCCGCAGAATTCCGCGCTCCATGAGCTGCTCGGTGCGCCGGCGGGCGGTGGACGGCGTGATGCCGCAGCGGTTGGCGAGCTCCTGCCAACCGATGCGGCCGTCCTCGATCATCTCGGCGAGCAGCCGTTCATCCAGGGCCGACATGGCCGCCACGTCGTCGGGTTCAGGCCGCTCGTGCCAGCGGTCGCGGCGGCTGGCGCGCAGCGTGGCGACGGCCTCGTCCGGGAGGATGCCCGGATTCCAGCTGTGCGGCGTCGCGAAGCGGCGGATGACCTGATTGCTGAAGGTGGCGACCACCCCGTGCAGTTGTGGAAGCTCCTTCATCATCAGCCGGTACAGGTGCTCGTTCGAGGTGTAGGCCAGCTCTGCCACGCAATCGACGCTGCCGGTCAGCAACTTGACCGACCCGGCTTCGTGCCATTGCGCGAGGGGGTAGGCGACGTCGTTGCCGGCGCCGGGCGTACACCGGAGCCGGACGAACACCGTGCGGGCCCGGTGGCTGATCTGGGAGTCCAGGGCGCCCACGACCAGGACCGTCCGGTCGCGGCGCAACCGGGCGATCCGGCGCGAGACCGTCGCCTCCGAACTGCTCACGGCCTCGCCGATTTGCGCGTTCGTGGCGCGAGGGTTGGCGAGCAAGGCGGCGACCACGAGCCGGTCGAGTTCGTCGGGCTTGGCTGATTCCTTCATGGCCACACTCTACTGTTTTCGTTTCTTGCATGTTGTCGCCAATCATTGACAGCCTGGATCACGCCAACCAAGCATGGACGCGCCATCAGGCATGCGGCCCTAGGGTCGTGCACTCGATCATCAAACGGACAGCGAGGAGGACCGCATCATGTGGCGACGGACCCTGGGCGCATCGGTGGCGGCTTTGGCGCTCTTCGCTGCCGGATGCTCCGGCGACGACGGCGGCGGCTCTGGGGACGGTGACGGGTCCCTGACGTTCTGGACGGTGTACGACACCAACGACCGGATGGCGAAGATGAAGCCGGTGCTCGCAGACTTCACCGAGCAGACC
>Ga0079224_100016071_pt1 | contig 10494 bp, 10 predicted proteins | sample Stecom2015_FD_80414 | JGI IMG/M metagenome (GOLD analysis project Ga0079224, IMG submission 80414) | Agricultural soil microbial communities from Utah to study Nitrogen management - Steer compost 2015 | ecosystem: Environmental > Terrestrial > Soil > Agricultural land | place: USA: Utah...
CTTTAATCAAGATATCACAGCACATAGCCAAATCAAAGCAAAATATTTAAGGGATGAGCAACTATTCAAATGAAAGAGAGTTGCCATTATAAATATTCTAATCCGCCAATGCATTGATGCCGTTGACTTTCCCTCTGTCGATGTGTTGCCAAAACGTCCATTTCTGAGTCGTGCGCGGTTTCTGTTTCTGATAATAATGGGCTACCCAAAAAGGGTACTCGCCAAAATACCCTTCGAGGTGTGCTTCATAATATTTGGCGTTGCTGTAAATGATCGGTTTCACGTTGAGACGGCGTTCTACCACCAGAAGCCAGGCTCTGACTTGGATTCTTAATTCTTGATCAGTTTCAAAATTCAGGTCCTCAATATCCAGGACCGGTGGCAAGTCGCCGGTTTGGAATTTGACTTGTTTTAAAAATTGTTTGGCCTGTTGCTCCCCATCTTGGTTGGCCACGAAATAATGATAAGCCCCTCGCTTCATTTTCATCTTTGCCGACTCATGCCAGTTTCGTTTGAATTGCGGATCCACACCGTCAACACCTTGTGTGGCTTTGATGAATACAAAAGTCAAACGGATGTCCTCGTCTTTCATGTCTTTCACCATCGACCAGTTGATGCGCTTTTGATATTTCGATACATCAATGCCGTGAATGTCATATCCTTTCGGGATGTTGACTCCGAAATTCGGATAATTCTTATAGTGAATAGGGGTGTAAAATAACTTCCAAAGCAAAAGTCCGGTGATAAAAATTAGTCCGGCAGCAAGAAGTATAAAACCTTTTTTTGACCGCATGTTGCCGCCAAAGATAAAGGTTGAGGGGAGTAAAAAAATCGGTTAAATTTTGCTGTATTTTTTAAAAGCCCTTGCCAGCTTTGTATCGTATCGATTGGTTTTGTATGCTGAGCCGTTGTAACCTCTTGCAAAGGTGGCCCAGCTTTTATTTCTTAAAGGTTTGAGCAGATTGTTCACGTCTAAAAACTGACCGAAAATAAGCAATTGGTTGGCTTCATTTACGGACAAAAATTCTACAAATTCTTTCGCTGTTTTATACTTCATGGATTTGTAATGGAAGCCCATGATTTGAAACAAACCGTAGGAGGCCGAGCTTAAGGCCGCTTCCTCATGAATGGTTTTTGCTTTTTCCAATCGTTGGTGTTGATCCTTTTTGTAAAAAGGATTGGGCGAAAAATATTTTTTGTACAAAATGTCTTCGTTCCCTTTTACCAACGGATTCGGGTCTATACCACGGTTGTTCAATTCTCTCCAAAAAATATGTCCTTCAAAGAGGATTTTTATTTTACCATTCAGGAAACCGCGCCCATTGGATTCTACTTCGTGCACGGCTTTTATGGCCGCAATGTCAATCTGAAATTTTTTTGAAAAAGCTTTGAAATCCGATTCGCTCAAAAATTGATTGACCACCACAGGGTTGGCCGCTTTTTTGATTTTGGAGGCTTCGTCGGCCAAAAGTATCCATGTTTTTGAGCCCACCAGACCATCTATTTTGAGATTGTATTTTTGTTGAAAGTCCATCACTATTTTTTCCGTGCCGCGCCCGAAAATTCCGTCGGTGGCGATTTCATAGCCCAGTTTTTTGAGCATTTCCTGCATGAGGATGACAAACTCACCCCGGCTGCCTTTTTTTAATAATCCTGTCATGGTGTTTAGTTTTTGGTAGGTATAGTAATTGTTTATCAAATGTAACTGATGAAATTTATTAATAAAAATTGTCAGTCAAAATCTTCAGGTTTTCGTTATTTAAAATGGGGTGGGGCAATGGCAATGTTCCAACACTTAATTGGTCAACTTGTTTTTCCACTTTATTTTTATTGACCCAATTGTAAAAGAGGAAATTCAAAAAATGAGTGACAGAAAAATCATACCATGTTTATAGAACCAACACAGAAGGGCATTAAGAAAGGTTGGATAGAGGTCATTTGCGGTTCTATGTTTTCCGGAAAAACGGAAGAATTGATACGCAGACTGAAACGCGCGCAGATCGCCAATCAAACGGTGGAAATTTTTAAACCTAAGCTCGATACTCGGTATGATATAATGGACATTGTTTCTCATGACGACAACCGCATTCGTTCCACACCGATTGAGCATGTTCAAAGTTTATTGTTGCTGACCAGTCAAGTCGATGTAGTCGGCATAGACGAAGCTCAATTTTTTGATCAAGATTTACCGGATGTTGCGCATCAGTTGGCCAACAGTGGCACACGCGTGATTGTCGCCGGTTTGGATATGGATTTTAAAGGAAAACCTTTTGGTCCCATGCCCGAACTTTTGGCTAAAGCCGATTACATTACTAAGTTGCATGCCATCTGTGTGAAGTGTGGAGACATCGCCACTTTTTCTTATCGGAAGCACACAGAGGGAGATACTGTATTTTTGGGGACAAAAGAAGAATACGAACCACGATGCAGAGGTTGTTACAATATTTAAAATTTAAAAAATGGGTAAAATACCAAGACACAAAAAACAGAAACAAGCAGTAAACCGAATGAAAAACAGGCATCAGATTTTTGTAACCAATCAAGTTCATTTGCGGGCGATATTGGATATTGTGATGAAAACATTGTTTGAGAATGCTGATAAAAATGGTTTGAATTTGGAAAAAGATATTTTTCGACCACTCGACATCAAACTGCCAGCCAAAGAAGTGGATAAAGTGTGGGAGGTGATTATCAATTCAGGTTTGATCAACCCCATTGTCGGATTTGGCAACAGTGGAAAAGTAGAACTGACCAGTGAGGGCGTGAAAATGATGAGTCAGTACGGTGGGTATTTAAATTTTTTAGCTCAAACGCAACCCAATAATTTTGTCATACAAAACCCGGCGAGCCCTTCTGCGAACAACGAAGAACAGCAACCGACAGACCCCAACACTCAACCCAAATAAATGATGAAAATCAACAGGCGCTTTTTATTGTTGCTGAGCGGTGTATTTTTTTTCTCGGCCGGCCATGCACAAAACCATACTTGGTCTTTGCAACGCACCATTCAGTATGCACTCGATCACAACATCAGCATACAACAATCTGTACTCAACGAGCGATTGGCCAAACTGACTTTGCAACAAAATCAATTGAGTCAAATTCCCAACATCAATGCCAACAGCTCTTACGGGAGAAGTTTCGGGCGCTCCGTGGATCCCACCACCAATCAGTTTACAAAAGGAGGGTATGATTTCGCCAGCGCTAGCATCAACTCCGACGTTTTGATTTTTGGATGGTTTCAAAAACGAAACAACATTCAGGCGCTCGACCTTAAGCACCAGGCCGCACAAAAAGACGTGAGCCAATTGAAAAACGACGTGTCTTTAAATGTCGCCACCGGTTTTCTCCGTGCAGTTTTGGCCAAAGAACAAATTAAGGTCAATGAAAATCAGGTCAACTTATCAAAAGCACAATATTTACAAACCAAAGAATTGGCAAAAGCCGGTTCGGTTCCGGAACTGAACGTGGCACAACTCGCCTCACAGCTCGCCGGCGACAGTGCCAATTTGATCACCGCCATTGCCAATTATCAATCTTCCATACTGGATTTAAAAGCCCTTTTAAATCTAGATTATGCATTGCCCTTTGAGTTGGAAATGCCCGACATCGATTTGGCAGACAACATCAAACTGGATCAGATTGACCCTGAAAATTTATACAACATTGCCGCCTATCATTTTGCCTCTATAAAAAGCAGTCAACTCAATCTGGAAGCCGCACAAAAACAATTGGCCGCAGCAAAAGGAAGCCTGTTTCCCACCTTAGCCTTAGGAGCACAATTGGGCACCAACTGGGCCAGCACCGTGAAGGAACCCACCAATTTTAAAATCACCGGAGCCACGCCCACCACATCTTATGTGCAAGTTGAAAACAACACTTACACGGTTTACCAACCGGAGTATTCCATTCAATACAGCAACGTTGATTTTTTTAAACAACTCAACAACAACTTCCGCCAGACCATTTCTTTAAGTTTGAATGTGCCGATTTTTAATGGATATCAATCGCAAACGGCTGTCAAACAAAGCAAGATTTATGTACAGCAAAAAGAGCTTTTGAAAAAAGATGCAGAACAAAAGTTAAAACAAGATGTTTACCGCGCCGTCAACGATGCTACCAATTCTGTCCAAAAGTATTTAGCTGCCAAACGTTCGGAAGAAACAGCCCGACGAGCGTTTACTTTTGCAGAAAAAAGATACAATCTCGGTCTGACCAATACGGTAGAATATCTGACCACTCAAAACAATTTATACACGGCCGAAATCAATTTGCAAAGTGCCAAATACGATTTGATTTTTAGGATGAAAGTTTTGGATTATTATCAAGGGAAGCCATTAAAAATTTAAACGATGACAGACGAAATAAAGGCAGTATTGATGGAAGCCGTCCATTCGGCAGGCGATATCATAAAAGAATTTTTTGAAGGCCGGTACGAAGTGAGTCATAAAGAAGGCATCAACAATTTAGTGACCGAAGTGGACAAACTTTCAGAAAAAAGAATCATCGAAATCATTAAAAGTTCTTTTCCCAAACACTCCATCATCAGCGAAGAAGGCGGGAGTGAAGAAAACGATAGCGAATACCACTGGATCATCGACCCCATTGACGGCACTGTAAATTTTGCGCACAACATTCCCATTTGTTGCGTCAGCATTGGTGTTAAAAAAAATCAGGAGATGTTGATAGGAGCGGTGTATAACCCCATTTTGAACGAATTTTTTTATGCGGAAAAAGGAAACGGTGCCACGTTAAACGGTAAAAAAATTCAGGTCTCTGGTCAGACCGATTTCAATAAAGCTTGTTTGGTGACAGGCTTCCCCTATTTGTGGGCAAACGTCAAAGGTGAGCCCGTCAAGGTGTTTGAAAAATTTGTAAAACAAGGGTTGCCGGTAAGGCGATTGGGCAGTGCCGCCATCGATTTGTGTTGGGTGGCTTGCGGCCGTTTCGATGGATTCTGGGAGTACAATCTCAACCCATGGGACATTGCAGCCGGATACTTAATTGTGCAAGAAGCCGGCGGAACCATCACCAATTTTGAAGGCAAATCTTACAGTGTTTTTGATAAAGAAACCCTGGCCACCAATGGCAACATACACAAAGAAATGTTGCAGACCATCAATGCAATTTAGTAGATCAGTTTAAAAAATCTCATGGAAAACAGAACAGAAATAAATCAACTCGGTGAATTTGGTTTGATTGAACACCTCACTAGGGACAACGACATCAACCGCGCAGAAACCATTTTGTCCATCGGCGACGATGCCGCCGTCATCGATCATTTTGGCCAACAAACGGTCGTGTCCACGGATTTGCTCATCGAAAGAGTGCATTTTGATTTGTCCTATTTTCCGTTGAAACATCTCGGCTACAAGTCAGTTGTAGTCAACCTTTCGGACATTTATGCCATGAACGCAGAGCCCACTCAGATTACCCTTTCTTTGGCATTTAGCAATCGTTTTTCCATAGAAGCTCTGGACGAATTTTATGAAGGCGTTTATGCTGCCTGCGAAAAATATAATGTGGATTTGGTTGGCGGGGATACCACGTCTTCTCAAAAAGGGTTGTTGATTTCAGTGACCGCCATCGGAAAGATTCCTGAGATGAAATATGTGTCTCGTCGGGGAGCTGGCTCCAACGATTTGATTTGCGTAAGCGGAGATTTGGGAGCCGCCTATTTGGGTTTGCAACTTTTAGAAAGAGAAAAAAGAATTTTTGTAGAAAGCCCTGGTGTACAGCCCGATTTAGGAAACAGAAAACACACCATCGGGCGATTTTTGAAACCGGAACCACGTGCGGATGTCATCAAATGGTTGGCCGAAAATAATATAACTCCAACTTCAATGATAGACCTGAGCGACGGATTGAGTTCAGAATTGTTGCATTTGCATAAAGGGTCAAACAAGGGTTTGGTGGTTTATGAAGAAAAGATACCCATACATGTAGAAACTGCCGAGCTGGCCGAAGAATTTAATATCAACCCATTGGTCAGTGCGTTGAACGGTGGTGAAGATTATGAACTTTTGTTCAGCGTCAGCCAATCTGATTTTGAAAAGATAAAAAATTGTGCTTTGGTTTCCGTTATCGGTCATTTCACGGAAGAAGGCGGAACCGCCGAAGTTGTTACGACAGCCAACAATAAATATGCCTTAAAGGCACAGGGTTGGAACGCTTTTCAGAAGTAGTTTAGAAAAAGGTATTGCCCTGCTCATAATTTTTGTATATTGTCCAAAATTTAAAATTCATGAAATCTTGGTCACTCATTTTATTGACTTGTTTTACTTTTTTAGGCATCAGTACAACTGTACTGCTTACAGGTTGTGAGGATGACAGTTGTTTGCATTTGACATGTAAAAACAAAGGCACTTGTGCAGACGGCTATTGCCGATGTCCATCCGGTTTTGAAGGCGCCGAATGCGAAATCAAATCCAGCGATCGCTTTGTCGGGCGTTGGCTCGGTACGGCCAAATGCTCGGATAACATCACCCGTGTTGATACTTTAGACATCATCCTTTTAAACGAACCTGACCAAGTGCAGGTGATTCGTCGTCACGCCATCGGCATCCAACCGGACGCATTTGTCGGGAAAGCCACCAGCAACCGAATCATCGTCGAACCCCACTACAACGGTAACTTCGTTACCAACGTGAACATTATCGTTGAAAAATCAAAAATCGAAATGATTTCTGAAACTTCAGACTTTTCAAATCCAAACAATAAAGACGTTTGTGATTTTATTGGTTTTAAATAAAAAATTTATTTCTTTTTTAAAACGGCGGCCTTCGGGTCTGCCGTTTTTTTTGCTTCTAAAATTGAGCCTTCGTGTTGCTTGATTGAGGTTCGGGTATTCCTTTTTATTTCTTTCAAAGTTTAAATTATCAGATGCACATCTTGTTTTAAGGTATGCCCATTGTCATAAAAATTTCAGCACTTTACTGTTTGTTTTTATTCCCCAAAAAACTCCTGAAGACTATGGGTTTTTTAAAACAAAAATGAGACTGCCACGAGGTGACAGTCTCATTGATTTTAGAGTAGGAAAATTAATTATTGAGCAAACCAAACCGGATCGGTTAAAGCCGGGATAGGTGCATTGGGGTTATTAATTCTTTCAGCTTGAGGAGTAAGATTGCGTTTGGGGATTACGTTGAGGAGGCCATCCGGATTCGGAGTCAAATCAGGGAAACCGGTGCGGCGATAATCATTGTAAGGTTCTCCGCTCCCGAAAAGTGCCAACCATTTTTCATAAATCACACGGCTCACTTCTATGGCTCCGGAATAGGTCGCAATGCTTGAACCATCAAATACACCGTTGGTGACGTCCGTACAAGACGCCATGATGGCATCGTTGAGTGCAACGTCCGCGTCCGCAGCATTCATTCGGGCTTTGACCTCCGCTTCAATAAATTTTGACTCAACGAAACTTATCAAACGGATGCCGGTAGCCGGCGAGGCTGTCAAGTATTCGCCCCAACCATTGGCATTTGCATCTACTGCATCCACGGGGCTTCCAAGAATACCGCCTGTGGTGTCAAAATAATAAGAGTAGCGCACGTCGGTAGGGCGCAGCATGATTGAATCGAGATAGGGTTTGCTGGCCAAAATATACCCCGGACGATTGTTTTGAAAATCATACCAGTTGTTTTACTCATTGCTGGCTGTCCCGTGTACGGAAACGAAATCTTCGGATGAGGATTGGATTCCGTTTGCAAGACAATTCAAAATGGCAGCTCCATCATAAGCGGGTTTGTTGCTCAATCTGTTGAGGTAACGTGCTTTTAAAGTCCAGGCTACTTTTACCCATGCATTCACGTCTCCACCAAAGGCCAGGTCATCGTCAGCGGGAACCAAAACGTTAGCATCTTCGGGTTGGTTGAGCTTGCTGATGGCATCATCCAGCAAGGTTTGAATGGAAGCCAAGACTTGTTCTTGACTATCATACATTGGGTTGGGTGTGGCGTTTCCTTTGAGCGCATCGCTATAAGGGACGTCTCCCCATAAGTCGGTCAGCAGACCAAGATTCATGGCCATGAGGATGTTTGTGATGCCTGAATAATAAGGGTTTTCACTTCCAAAATCCTCTTGCAATTGTTTTGCAGAATAGAGAGCTTGATACAATTGTCCCCAAGAATTATCAAAATCAAGTTCATTGATGATGTATCGATTGGTTTGGAGAGATTGTTCATTGACCCCTACATTTTGTTGCATGTAGATGGTAGTGTTTTTTATCAATAAGCCTTCATAAGAATTGAAAGTAGAAACTTCCAAAGCCGTCAATAGCAAAGAAGGGGTGACGACTGCCGGGTTGTTGGGGCTTGTATAAAGGTCTTCTCCTTTGCGGCATCCTATATTAAGAAGTGATGCACATGTGAAGATGGCTAATGCTGTTTTTATCATGTTTTTCATAATCTTAATTTTTAGAAGCCTGCTTTAATAGTTAGAATGAAAGATTTAGAACCGGGGTTGTTGAAATAATCCCATCCGCCAATGTTGGAACCGGCGCCGGTCAAACTGGTTTCAGGATCGACTCCTTTGTATTTTGTACTTAAGAAAAGGTTGCGGCCCGTCAATCCTAAGTCCACGTATTTGATGGGGCTATTTTTCATTTTTTCTGAGTTGAAATTGTAGCGGTATCCCAAACCGATTTGTCTCAATCTTACCCATCCTCCATCTTGAATGGCGTTTTCAGTAGCACCCAAATCGCCTTTATAATACCGATAATAATCTTCGGCAGAAATGGCTGTGGTATTGGTTGTCCCGTCTTCATGTACGCCTTCTATGATGTACTCCCGTTCTCTGTCGGCTGATTCTTCCGTACGGCCCACATTGTTGAGGCGGGCATAAGTCCCGTTCCAAATTTCGCCGCCCTTGCGTATGTCCCACAACATTGAGAAGTAGATGTTTTTAAATGAAATGTTGGTATTGAGACCCATCAACCAATCCGGATTAGGGTTGCCAAGTTTAGTATTGGTAGGCGCCAAGGTTGGATATCCGGCATTGTCAATCAACAAACGACCTTGTGCGTCACGAGCCCATGTTGAGCCATAAAAGACACCATAAGGTTCTCCCACAATGGCATAAGAGCCGATTGAAGTGAAGCCGCTTTCGATAGAAATTTCATCCACACCATTATCCAAAGCCAAGACCTTGCTAACGTTTTTGGCCCAATTGGCGCCTATAGAAACATCCCAGTTTTTATTTTTATACACATTAAAATCGAGTGCCAATTCCACGCCTGAGTTTCTCATTTTCCCGGCATTGATGTATTCGTATTGGTATCCAGTACTTGGTGCAACGGGTTTAATCAACAACAAATCGTTGCTGACCTGATTGTAATAAGTGGCTTCGAATCCAATTTTGTTTTTCCATAATTTCAATTCCAACCCGACTTCTTTTCCAGTTACGGTTTCAGGGCGTAGCCCGCCGGGCGAATTCACGTTGGGGGTCATGTAACCTTGGTTGTTCAAATATGGAAAACTGTTTCCGTTTGTAAAACCATCTGTCAGGAATGGTTTTAAGTAGTAGTTTCTGTCGGAATACAAAGAAGGAGATACCCCGGCTTTTGAAAAAGCGAAACGAAGTTTACCAAAGGAAAGCACATCATTTTGAGAAATCACTTTTGAGAAAATCCATGACAAATCGGCTTTGGGGTAAAAGAAACGTTTGCTGTCTTTGCCAAAGGCTGTATTGTATTCACTCCGTCCGGTCAGTGTGAGATAAATCATGTTGTCATATCCAAGATTGGCTTCAGCAAAATAGGCGTTTGAGCGATTGTAAGCATCAACATTACTGGTGTATAAATTGTTGTAAACACCTAAATTGTAAAGGTTGGGTACAGTTTGGTCGGTCCCTCTTAAAAAGTTGTACCGATTTTCGTTGTACCAATTGTTGTAACCAATAAATGCATTCAAATCAATTTTTCCGAAGTCTTTAAAATATTTCAAAATCAAATCGGAATACACTTGCAGATAGTTGGTGGTCGTTCTGTTGAGCTGACCGGTTCCGTCGGAAGCATCGTTCCCGATTGAACCCAAATCATAGATTTGTTGGTTTTGATTGGTGTAAGCATCTACACCTATTTTATAATTCAGACTCAAGTCTTTCGTTAGTGAAGCATTGAAATAAGTGTTTCCTAAAATCCGATTGGTGTTGGTATTGTATGTGTTTCTATAAACGGAAAAAAGAGGATTGTCATAAACAAAATAATTGTTGTTGGTATGCGTTTCTGCATCGTAGTAATCGTCCGTGATGTCATAGGTTACAGGGGCTCTGAATAATGAAAGCATGATGCCGGCGACGTTACTCCCGTTTTGAACCATTTGAGATTCATTGTAAGTGTAATTTGCAAAACCGCCCACCGTCAACCATTTGGCCACTTTTGCTTCTGTATTTATAGTCAGGTTGGTTCTGTTCAGTTTAGAATTGGGGACAATACCTTTCGTATTGTAATTACCGATACTTACCCGTAAACTGCTGTTTTCAGTGCCGGTCGAAACC
>Ga0079224_100016072_pt1 | contig 10494 bp, 8 predicted proteins | sample Stecom2015_FD_80414 | JGI IMG/M metagenome (GOLD analysis project Ga0079224, IMG submission 80414) | Agricultural soil microbial communities from Utah to study Nitrogen management - Steer compost 2015 | ecosystem: Environmental > Terrestrial > Soil > Agricultural land | place: USA: Utah...
CGGGCGCGCGGGGGCGATGTCGTTGATGATGTCTTTCCTGGAGATCGTGAGGCCGAGTTCCCTGAGAAGGTCGGTGTCGATGGGGACGCGCTTGGAGGTGTTGTCGGTGTAGAGCACCCAGTGTTTGCCGTCGTCGACGGCGGGGGTGAGTTCGAGGAGGAGCGGGTAGCGGGGGGAGGGGTCCGTGTTGCGACGTGCGGGTTCCGTGTCGCGACGTGCGGCGAACGGATCCGGACGTTTTGGAATGTCGGCGTGAGGAACGAGGCCGATGTCCGCGGTCTCTTCTTTGAAATCCGCTATGCGGCGGGTCCGCTCGTCGGCGGAGGGCGGCTTCTCGTCGCGGTTGAGCACACGACCGCCATTGGCGACGAGTTCGAGGAGATCCGGGTTGTCGAGACGGTCGGGCCCTCGGCCCTCGTGTTGTTCGGCGTAGTTGCCGAGCACATACTGATGTCTGGTGACGGTCCATCGGTCGGTTTGAATCTGACGCTCGATGCGATTCGCCAGGGAGCGGGCTCCGTCGGCGTGAAGTTCCTCCCAATTGGTGATGTCGTAAAACACCTGACGAAGTCCGCTGTCGGCGGGCGGCTGGGCGAGCATCCAGTTGCCGTCGGCGGGCAGGCGGGTTTCTCCGGAGAGCAGGGTGAGGCCGAGCGCGTCGTCGTGATAGCGCGTGGTGGCGACGACTTCGGCCGCGAAGGTGGAGACGGTCGTGAACGCGGCGCAGGCAACGAACAGGGGCAGGAAGGGGAGGTGCATGATGTTGGCGCAATGCAGGGGCGTGGGCGGGGGAAAGGCGACCGTGTTTTGGCCGGCGGGCCGGAGTAGTAGGCCGGGTTTTGAAAGCTATCGGGGCATTTCGGATGGAGCTGTAGCCGATCGACATCGGCAACATGGGCACCCTTTCGCAGGCCTATCCGAGACGGGATGGTCAGGGCTCTATCTGAAACGCCTTGGCGAGCGGAGGGCACATGAGGCGTCATGGGGAGTCGGATACAAAAAGGCGGTCCGCTTTGAGGGCGGACCGCGCGTGGATGTCCGATCTCCCCGGGCTCACGCCCAAGGCGATGCGATCAGGATCAGACCTTGGCTTTTTCGGCGGCGGCGGGGATGCCGCCGGGGACGCAGGCGCCGCAGCCTTGGGCGAAGAAATCGTTGCCCTTGTCGTCCACCAGGATGAACGCGGGGAAGTCCTCGACCTCGATCTTCCACACGGCCTCCATGCCGAGCTCGGGGTATTCCAGGACCTCGACCTTCTTGATGTTTTCCTTGGCGAGGATGGCGGCGGGGCCGCCGATGCTGCCGAGGTAGAAGCCGCCGTGGGTCTTGCAGGAGTCGGTGACTTGCTTGGAGCGGTTGCCCTTGGCGAGCATGACCATCGAGCCGCCGAGCGACTGGAAAAGATCGACGTAGCTGTCCATGCGGCCGGCGGTGGTGGGGCCGAAGCTGCCCGAGGCGTAGCCGACGGGGGTCTTGGCGGGACCGGCGTAATAGACCGGGTGGTTTTTGAAGTAGTCGGGCAGGCCCTGGCCGGCATCGACGCGTTCCTTGAGCTTGGCGTGGGCGATGTCGCGGGCGACGACCAGCGGGCCGTTGAGCAGGACGCGGGTGGTGACGGGATGCTTGGAGAGCTCGGCGAGAATGGCGGGCATCGGTTGGTTGAGGTCGATGCGCACGACCTTGTCATCCTTGAGCGCGCGCAGTTCGTCGGGGACGAGGCGGCCGGGGTTGGTCTCCATTTTTTCGAGCCAGATGCCGTCCTTGTTGATCTTGGCCTTGATGTTTCGGTCGGCCGAGCAGGAGACGCCGACGCCGACGGGGCAGGAGGCGCCGTGGCGGGGGAGGCGGACGACGCGCACGTCGAGGGCGAAGTATTTGCCGCCGAACTGCGCGCCGATGCCGGTGGTCTGGGCGAGCTTGAGCACGAGTTTCTCGGCTTCGAGGTCGCGGAAGGCGCGACCGTGCTCGTTGCCGGTGGTCGGCAGGGCGTCGTAGTATTTGGTCGAGGCGAGCTTGACGGTCTTGAGGCAGGTCTCGGCGGAGGTGCCGCCGATGACGAAGGTGAGGTGGTAGGGCGGGCAGGCGGCGGTGCCCAGGTAGCTCATCTTTTCGAGGAAGAATTTTTCGAGGCTCTTGGGATTCAGCAGGGCCTTGGTCTCCTGGTAGAGGAAGGTCTTGTTGGCGGAGCCGCCGCCCTTGGCGACGAAGAGGAATTTGTATTCGGCGCCCTTGGTCGCGTAGAGGTCGATCTGCGCGGGGAGGTTGGTGCCGGTGTTGGTCTCCTTATACATGTCCAGCGGTGCGGTCTGGGAGTAGCGGAGATTCTCCTTGGTGTAGCACTCATAGACGCCCTTGGAGAGCCACTCGGCGTCGTCGGCACCGGTCCAGACCTGCTGGCCCTTCTTGCCCATGATGGTGGCGGTGCCGGTGTCCTGGCAGAAGGGGAGGATGCCCTGCGCGGCGATCTCGGCGTTCTTCAGCAGGGTGAGGGCGACGTAGCGATCATTCTCGGAGGCCTCGGGGTCGTCGAGGATGGCACGGACCTGCGCGAGGTGGGCCGGACGCAGCATGAACGAGCAGTCGTGGAGCGCGTTTTGCGCGAGGTAGGCGAGGGCCTCGGGGGCGATCTTGAGGATTTCCTGTCCCTCGAAGACGGCGGTGGAGACGCCTTCCTTGGAGAGGAGGCGGTATTCGGTCTCGTCGGGGCCGAGCGGGAAGGTGTCTTGGTAGGAGAAGGCGGGAGTGGCCATGGCTGGAAAAGACTGTGAGCAAATCGGGTGGTTTGGAACGACCCAAAACGCCGATTTGCGCGGAAAATGCCAAGCGCTGCACAGTCCCGACGCGGGCGGGACGGTGCCGGCGTGATTTGCGGAGCCGCGTCAGGCGCGGGTTTCAATCTCGGCCATGCGGCCGACGACGGCGTGCGTGGTTTTCAGATCGTTGGGGGTCGCCAGGCGGGCCGGGGTGGCGCGGCCGAAGCGGGTCTGGCCGGGCCAGACTCCCCGGGTGATGAATTCGTCGAGCGCCGCGCCGAGGCCCTCGACCTGACGGTAGTCGAATTGGTCCCGGGGATTGCGGACCGTTTGCACGAGGTCGGCGGGGAACGGCGTGATCTCGCCGCTGGAGACGTAGGCGAGATTGTTGAGGTGAACGAAGGGGCGCGAGTCCACGAGACGGGTGGCCGGACGATCGGTTTCGCCGCGCAGGTAGCGGTAGTGGGCGAGGTGGTTGTCCACGACGGAGTCGAAGGGCGGCAGGTCTTCGCGTTCGAGCGTGCCGTCGGCCCACTGGATCTCGTGGTGGGAACCGACCACGTAGCGGATGACGGCGCGGGCGCAATGAAGCTCCTCGACCTGAAGGTTGTCCTGCACGCAGGCGTGGGTGAGGGCGACGCGAAGGGACACGCCGGCTCCGGTGGTCGCCTGCACGAAAAAGGTGTCGGCGCCTTCGATCAGGTGGGCGCGGTAGAGCTCGGCCCGGACCTGTTGCAGGTCGGCCCAGCTCATGAGTCCGTCATTGCCGGCCCAATACAGCAGGTTGTGGACGAAGTGGGCCATGGCGTTGCCCATGCAGGAGTCGAGGATCAGGCGTCCGTCGTTCCAGACGAGTTTGCCGGCCCAGTTGTTGCGGGTGAAGTAGCTTTCCGGGCGGGGCCAGCGGACCTGGAGGCGGGCCTCTTGCAACGTGCCGAACTCTCCGGCGAGCAGGCGGGTTTTCAGGCTTTGGCGCGGTTTTTCGATGATGAAGTTGAAGCTGACGAGGGTGGCCTTCGCGGCGCGGCTGTCGCAGGCGATCATGGCCTCCAATTCGTCGGGGTCCAGGGTCGGGGGCTTTTCGAGGTAAACAGGGATGCCGCGCTCGACGCCGGCGCGGTGCATCTCGGCGTGAAAATTGATCGGGGTCGGGATGACCAGCAGATCGAGTTCGGAGCCGCAGGCGTCGAGCATCGACAGGTAGTCGGGGAAGACCTGCACGCCGCGCCGGTCGTATTCCCATTGCTCCTGCTGCGAGGCGAATTTGTCGGCCTGCGGGTCGCAGGTGCAGATGAGGCGGGACTGGCCCTTGGCCTCGAGCTGCAACATGGCGGATTGATGCACGCCGGCGAAGCCGCCCATGCCGATGATATCGATGCGAAGGGGAGTGGTCATACGATTTTGAGTTTTGGCAGATCCTGGCCGTCCACGAGGCCGACGGGCTTGCCCTTGGGATCGACGGCGATGAGGTCGTCGATCTTGTGGGCCTCGAACAGTCGGAGGGCATCGACGCCGAGCGCGTCGGCGGTGATGGTCTTGGGGTTGCGAGTCATGAAGTCCGCGACGGGGCGCGAGAGGAAATCGGGGCCGGTCAACGCGCTGCGGCGGAAGTCGCCGTCGGTGAGGATGCCGGTGAGTTTGCCGGTGCGCGGGTGGACGAGGGCGATGCTGCCGCTCTTGGCCTTGGTCATGCGCAGGATGGCGTCCTGGAGGCTGATGTTGTCCGGACCGATCGGGAGGCGGTCGCCCGAGCGCATGATGTCGCTCACGCGCAGGAGGAGCACGCGGCCGAGGTAGCCGGCGGGGTTAAAGCGGGCGAAGTCGTCGCGGGTGAGTCCACGGGCTTGCAGCAGAAGCATCGCGTCGACGTAGCCGAGGGCGAGGGCGGCGGTGGGGCTGGCGGTGGGCGGGAGTTTGAGCGGGCAGGCCTCCTCGGGCACCTGGTAGAGCAGGGGGAGGTCGGCGTTGCGGGCGAGTTCGGAGTCGGGGTTGCTGGTGAAGCCGATGATGCGCACGTCGAAGCGCTTGAGCATGGTCACGAGGCGGAGAATCTCGTCGGACTGGCCGCTGTTGCTCAGCACGATGGCGACGTCGCCGGCGGCGCAGATGCCGAGGTCGCCGTGCAGGGCCTGGGTGGCGTCGAGAAAGCAGGACGGCGCGCCGGTGCTATTGAAGGTGCCGGCGAGTTTTTGGCAGATGTGGGCGGACTTGCCCACGCCGGTGAAGATGAGTTTTTGTCCCTTGGTGATGGCCTCGTGCATCATCCGGGCCACGTCGGCGAAGCCTTCGTCCAGACTCGTGCGGGTGGCCGCGATCGCGGTTTGTTCGATACGCAGGCAGGCGCGGGCCTGTGCGAGGATGGTTTTGGTCGAAAGGGCCATTTAGGGTTTGAGTCGAAGGAGGGGTTGGGAGACTTAGGAGCAACTGTTTTTCGTTCAATCCATTTCCCCGTTCCGTTCATGTGGTTTCGCTTCTGTTCGCTGCTATTAACCGCGCTTGCCCTGTCGGTGCTGGCGGGTGGTTGCGCGCCGCGCGACGCGACGGCGTTCACGCCGGAGGTGGAGGACCGCGACTATCGGCGTGGTAAGGAATTGCTCCGGCAGGATCGCAATCAGGAGGCGCTGGCGGCTTTCCTCAAGGTGATCGAGCAGCGGGGCGAAGGCGCGCCGGAGTCGCATCTGGAGGCCGCGATTCTTTATCAAAAGGAGATCAAGGATCCGATCGCGGCGATTTATCATTATCGCAAATACCGCGAGTTGAAGCCCAACAGCCAACAGGCCGATCTGGTGCGCCAGCAGATCGCCGCGGCCACGCGCGAGTTCGCCCGCACGCTGCCGGCCCAGCCTCTGGAAAACCAGGCGATCCGCGCGGATGTTTACGACACCATCGACCGGTTGCAGCGTGAGAATCTTTTGCTCAAGGAACAGTTGTCGGAGGCACGCCAGGCGTTGCTCGACGCCAGTCGCAATCGGGGCGGCACCATCGCGGTCGTGGAGTCCGGCCAGCCCGAATTGATGCCGGTGCGGCCGGTGCCGGTCGATCCCGCGCCCGCGCCGCCTCCGGTGAACACGACGGTGATCGCACCGCGTCCGCCCACGGCTCCGACGGCGGTTAATCCGCCGGCCCAGACCACGGGGGCGTATCGCCGGCACGTCGTGGTCAGGGGCGACACGTTGTTCAGCCTGGCCCAGCGTTACTATGGCAACCGGTCGCGTTGGCGGGACATCTACGCGGCCAACCGCGATGTGATGGCGAGCGAGAACGCGCTGAGCATCGGCATGGAGCTGAAGATCCCGCAATGACGCCGCCGGGTGCGGCGGCTCACGCCCACTCGGGCGGGTTTTGCAGGTTGGGTTTGAGCACGCCGATGCAGGGCAGGTTGCGGTAGCGCTCGGCGAAATCGAGTCCGTAGCCGACGACGAACTTGTCGGGGATTTGGAAGCCGACCAGATCGCTCTCGAACTCGACCTCGCGGCGGCCGCGTTTGTCGAGCAGCACGCAGGTGCGCACGCTGGCGGGGCCGAGCTTGTGGATCAACGCGACCACGACGGAGAGGGTCTTGCCTGTGTCGAGGATGTCGTCGATCAGCAGCACGTGGCGGTTGGCGATGTCGAGGGTGAGGCTGCTGAGGATCTGGGGTTTGCCGGTCGAGAGGGTTTCGTTGCGGTAGCTGGAGATGCGGATGCAGTCGAGGCGCACCGGGTTGGTGATCTCGCGCAGCAGGTCGGCGGTGAACAGCACGGCACCGTTGATCAGCGAGATGACCGTGATTTCCTCGTCGCCGTAGAGCGCGCTGATTTCCTTGCCGAGTTTGCGGACGCGTTTGCGAATGTCGGTCTCGGAGACGAGCACGGAGGCGAGATCGGCGTGGGCGGGAAATTGATCGGCGGCGGGCATGCGCAGCAAAACACACTAGCGGGCGGAGGCGGGCAAGGGGGAACCCGCCGCCGGTCGCGAATCCGGGACGCGGGCTATTGCCTTTGACTCGCGCCGGGCACGGTTCTTGCCTGCCCGACGCGCCTTGTCTCCTTCGCCCGCATGATCTCCATCGGCATCACCCAACTCACCAAGCGTTTCGGCTCGACGGTGGCTCTGCACCAGCTGGACCTCGCCATCCATCCCGGCGAGTTGTTCTTCCTGCTCGGACCCAGCGGATGCGGCAAGACCACGCTGCTGCGCAGCCTCGCGGGGTTCTACATCCCGGAGGCCGGCACGATTCGCTTCGGCGAGGAGGACGTCACCCGGCTGGCTCCGCACAAGCGGAACACCGGCATGATGTTTCAAAGCTACGCGCTCTGGCCGCACATGAGCGTGGCGCAAAACGTCGGCTTTGGCTTGGAGGAGCGCCGCTTGCCCCGGGCCGAGATTGTTCGCCGGGTCGGCGAGGCTCTCGAATCGGTGCGCATGGGCGCCTACGCCGACCGCAAGCCCAACCAGCTCTCCGGCGGCCAGCAGCAACGCGTGGCCCTGGCCCGCGCCCTGGTGATCCGTCCCCGCTGCCTGCTGCTCGACGAACCGCTCTCCAATCTTGACGCGAAGCTGCGGCTGGAAATGCGCACGGAGATCCGGCGCGTCTGCAAGGAGTTCAAACTGACCACCGTTTACGTCACGCATGACCAGAAGGAGGCGCTCTCCATCGCCGACCGCATGGCGATCCTCGACGGAGGGCACATCCTGCAGGTTGGTTCCCCGCGCGAGGTTTACCGTCGTCCCGCGAGCCGCACCGTGGCGCATTTCATCGGCGAGACGGATTTCGTTCCCGGCACGGTCGTCACGATCGAAGGCGAACGCGCCGTGGTCGCCACGGCTATCGGGCGGTTTCACGGGAGACTCGGCGACCCGGGCGACCGCGTCGTTGTCGGGGACGCCGTGACGCTCTCCATCCGTCCGGAATGTTGGCGACTGGAGGAAACCGCCGCCGAATCGAACAGCGTGGCCGGCCGCATCGGCCGGTCGGTCTATCTCGGCGAAGTCGCCCAATACGACTTCGCGACGGCGGGGCCGGTCCTGAAAATCTACGAGCTCAATCCACGCCACGCCGACTCGGCCGGAGGCGGCGAATTGCACGCCCGGGTGGAGCCGGACGATGTCGTCGTGCTGGTGAAATAATCCGCGCCGCCGCTCCCCGCCATGGTCAAAAACATCGCGCTCCTCCTCGTGCTGGCCGCCGTCCTGGTGCTGCCCTTCGCCCTGCGTCCGTCGGGAAAATCCGGCGGACCGGCGGACGAGACGCTGGTCGTCATCACGCCGCACAACGAGGCGATCCGCCACGAATTCACCCGGGCCTTTCGCGACTGGCACAGCGAGCGCACGGGGCGGACCGCGGACATCGACTGGCGCACCATCGGCGGCACCAGCGAGATCGCGCGGTATTTGGAAGGTGAATACGTCGCGGCGTTTCGCAACCACTGGACCGGCGCGCTGGGGCGTCCCTGGAGTCTGACGGTGCAGTCGGCCTTCGCCAACGGTCGCCTGCCGGAAGACGCGTCCGACGTCGCCCGCGAGGCGCGCGCGGCGTTTCTGGCCTCCGATGTCGGCTGCGGCATCGACCTGTTTTTCGGCGGCGGGGCCTACGACTTCATCGTGCAGGCGCGCGCCGGCCGGCTGGTGGACAGCGGCGCGACGGCGGCGCATCCGGAGTGGTTCACGGACGACATCCTGCCGCTGCGCCATTCGGGCGACGACTACCGCGACCCCGAAGGGCGCTGGATCGGCGTCGTGCTCAGTTCTTTCGGCTTGATCGTCAATCACGACGAACTCGCCCGGCTGGGACTGCCGACGCCGACCGGCTGGCCGGACCTGGCGGACGCGCGCTACGCCCGCTCGGTCGCGCTGGCCGATCCGACCAAGAGCGGCTCGATGAACAAGGCGTTTGAAAACGTGCTCCAGCAGCAGATCCACGCGGTGGTGCGCGCGCGGATGGACACGGCGCGGTTTGCCGACGAGGAGTCGCGTCGCGCGGCCGAGGCGGCGGCGGTGGCCGAGGGCTGGGAGGCGGGTTTGCTTTTGTTGCAACGCATCGCGGCCAACGCCCGCTATTTCACCGACAGCGCGCAGAAGGTGCCGATCGACGTGGCGGCGGGAAATTGCGCGGTCGGCATGTGCATCGATTTTTACGGACGCCAGCAGGTCGAGGCGTTGTCGCGGCGCGGCGGCGGCGCGCGGGTCGGCTACGTGTCGCCGGCCGGCGGCACGGCCTACTCGGTCGATCCCATCGGGATGCTGCGCGGCGCGCCCAACCCGGAGCTGGCGCGGGCGTTTATCGAGTTCACGGTCAGCCCGGAGGGGCAGCGCCTGTGGAACCGGCGGCCGGGCACGCCGGGCGGTCCGGAGCAGTTTGCGTTGCGACGTCTGCCGGTGCGCAAGGACGCGTATTCAGTCGAGGAGGACGCGTTGCGCAGCGATCCGGAGGAGAAGCCCTACGCGCTGACCGATCCGCTGGTTTATCGCGGCGAGTGGACGGGCGGATTGTTCGGCGAGCTGCGGTTCATCATCCGGGTGATGTGCATCGACCCGCACGCCGAGCTGGTCGAGGCGTGGCGGGCGGTGGAGGCGGCGGGCCGGCCGCCCGAGGCGATGGCTCGATTGCAGGACGTCTCGGCGGTGGACTACGCGGCGGCGTCGGGGCGCATCAAGGACGCGTTGCGCGCGCGCGACAAGGTGGCGGAGATCAGGCTGGCCGGTGAACTCGGCGCGCACTTTCGCGCGCAGTATCGCGAGGCGGCGCGGCTGGCGCGCGAGTCGCGTTGACCGGAGCGATCAGCCTACCAAGCGGCGGCTTCGCGGGCGAAGGCGCCGCGGTCGGGGGCCTTGAAAAAGGCGGTGCCGGCGACAAAGGTATCCGCGCCGGCACTACGGCAGACGGGGCCGGTGGCGAGGTCCACGCCACCATCGACTTCCAGTCGGAAACCGAGTCCGCGCTGTTCGCGCCAGGCGGCGATTTGAGTGATCTTGCCGGCCATGTCGGCGCGGAAGGATTGTCCGCCGAAGCCGGGCTGGACGGTCATGACGAGCACGAGATCGACCTGGTCGAGGAAGGGGTCGATGGCGTCGGCGGGGGTGCCGGGGTTGAGCACGATGCCGTTTTGCGGACCGAGTTCGCGGATGCGCGCGAGGGTGGCTCGATGGTCGCAGTCGGCCTCGATGTGGATGCTGATGAGGTCGGCTCCGGCCTTGGCGAAGGGTTCCACGTAGTCCTGCGGGCGCGACAGCATCAGGTGCGTGTCGAAGAAGAGCGGCGAGTCGGGGCGGAGGGCGGCGACGGTCTGCGGACCGAAGGTGAGGTTGGGCACGAAGTGCCCGTCCATGATGTCGAGGTGCAGCCACTTGAGGCCGAGGTCGGCGACGATGCGGGCGCTGTCGGCTAGGCGGGCGTGATCGCCGGCGAGGATGGAGGGGGCTAGGATGGGAGCGTGCTGCTTCACGGGCGCGGACGGGACGGATGGGCTTACCAGACGTCGAGCGTGGCGGCCTTGAGTTTTTCGGCGAGGGTCTCGGCGAGCAGGGGCAGGTTTTGGTATTGGGCCTGCAGTTGGCCGTCGTAGGCGGGCGCGGCGTCGCCGTCGGTGAAGAGCTGGCGTTCGGCGACGATGCGGCGTTTTTCGAAGAGGGGTTTGTCGTCGCCGGTGAGGCGCAGGGTGCAGTTGGCGACGAGGGTCATGCCGAACGCGCGGGCGAGGCCGGTGGCGCCGACCTGGGAGGTGAGTCGTTGGCGGCGGTAATGGAGTAGGTCAACAAGGAG
>Ga0079224_100016073_pt1 | contig 10494 bp, 11 predicted proteins | sample Stecom2015_FD_80414 | JGI IMG/M metagenome (GOLD analysis project Ga0079224, IMG submission 80414) | Agricultural soil microbial communities from Utah to study Nitrogen management - Steer compost 2015 | ecosystem: Environmental > Terrestrial > Soil > Agricultural land | place: USA: Utah...
CGCTTCCGTAATAGGCGCTTCTGAACCTCCGGTAATCATCACTTTTGCCTTCCCCCATCTTATATAATTAAAAGCATCCATAATAGCCGTATTGGATGTTGCGCATGCCGCCACCGTCGTATAATTGATCCCTTTCAGCCCATGCCTTATAGAAATCAATCCCGAAGCCATGTTAGCGATAAGCTTCGGAACAAAAAACGGACTAAACCGCGGTGTAAAGTTTTCAGACACATATTCCTTTACCTGCTCCTCAAAAGTAAGCATCCCCCCTTGTCCAGACCCCCATATGACACCTATATCGTAGGGATCCATGTCTGCGAAGTTTAATTGTGCATCACTAATCGCCTGATCAGCGGCTATAAGTGCATATTGTGTAAAGGGGTCTGTACGCTTGATCTCACCCCTATCAAGCCATCGGGAAGGATCATAATCTTTAAGCTCGCAAGCAATTTGTGTTCGAAATTTATTGGCGTTAAATTTTGTGATTCTCGTGGCACCCGAAACACCTTTTATCAGGTTCTGCCAAAAAGTCTCAACATTTTCGCCAATTGGCGTTAAGGCTCCAAGCCCGGTTATAACGATTCGATTCATGATTTTAAATTTAGGTGAAGCAACGGCCTCACAACAACTACTTGCATTTAACAAGCACTTGCAAATATAAAGCAAACCGCCTTATATTTGCAAGTGTATAAATTTCCATGTAAATATGAGATCTGATTGCCCTTTAAACTACGCTCTTGAGCTATTTGGTGACAAGTGGTCTTTATTGATTATCCGGGACATGGTATTCTTTGATAAGCGATACTATCAGGAATTTTTACTTTCTGAGGAAAAGATTTCAACCAATATTTTAGCAAACAGATTGCTCATGCTCGAAAAAAACGGGTTCATAAAAAAGAAAAAGGCACCCGATCATAAACAGAAAATAGTATATAGCTTAACCGAAAAAGCGATCGATTTGGTTCCTATGATCATTGAAATTGGTTTATGGTCGGATAAGCACGGCCACCACATTCCGGCCTATAAAAAGGAGCTTATCTTAAAAGATGTAAAAATCAATAAACTGAATGCCCTCCAACAGCTTAAGGACAAGTTGTACCGCAAGCATATTTCTAGCTAATAGGTATTTCAACAAGGCATGCCTTCGCGACACCTAATCTTTTAACATTTTTTAAGGTTAACTGAACCAAACCTTAAAACTTCTTAACACTTCATTAGCTAGTTTTGATTTAAAATTAGCAATATGAAAAAAACTATTTTTATTTGTATCTTATTCGGCTTGATGGATAAATCTTTATCAGCCCAACAATGGAATATTCGATATAGTGTAAGACTGGGAGGCAATTTGCCTTATTACGCATTGTCCAATATAAACAACAATACTTCTCGTGTAGCGTCCAAAAAGGTGGGTTTTACCGTTACCGGTTTAGTCGAAGCATCAACAACTCGTTACTTTGCCATCCAGTCCGGTATCTCCTTCCAACAACTCGGTTCACAGCTAGATTATTCTGAGTTTGGCAATACACCAGTCAAACAGCACACCTTCTGGCTTCAGCTTCCTGTTAATTTTGTAGGAAAACTTCCATTGAAGGGTAGCAGCTATTTCTTTTTAAGCATGGGGCCATACGGGGGATTTGGACTTATGGGATCAAACAGCTTTGCTTCAAACTATACGGGGAATCGGGAAGATTTCACATTCGGCGATTCAGGAAGCCAGAAAAGGTTTGATTACGGCGTGAATCTCCATTTTGGTTACCAGTTAAAAAAAGGATATAATCTTTCTGCAGGTTACTTACTGGGATTGGCCGACTTATCAACCAGCTCGCGGTATGAGCAACGGAACAGAGCTTGGGCGTTTACGGTTGGTTATTCCTTTTAAAACGGAAACAAGCCTGCGTATAGGTTACCTTTGGCAGAAAAAAGGAATGAAAGGTTATGGAATTTGATTGAAGAAAACATCTTATGAAAAAATCAAAGTCCATATCATGATGGACTGAAAGTTGTGATGCGGTTCATACGTGCAAAAGAATAAAGATAAACGAGCTAATTATTTGTAGATGAAAAAGAAAACCCAGGTTATCGATCACCTAGCGCATCCTCTTCTAATAATTTTTTCATTCCTGCTATTTGCTTGCCATAACGGGATAGATCAACAGCATGCCATTGGCAGCGCAGCTACAGCGGAAGCGATTGCACTTAATGAACCGGAACCTATACAAACTATACCATTAGAACGAAGGCTAATTAAAGAAGGAACCATCTCTTTTGAAACAAACGATTTATCGGAAACGGCCAAACTAATTGGACAAGCAATAAAAAAATATAATGCTTATATAGCATCAGAAACCGAGAATAATTATTCGGAAAGCCTCAGCAGAACCATCGTTGTTCGCGTAAATGCTAAGCAATTTGACGCCTTTATTGGAGATGTGGCTAAAGGCGTCAATCATTTTGAAACAAAAAACATACAAGTAAAAGATGTTACCGAGGAATTTGTTGATATACAGGCTAGGTTAAAAACAAAAAAAGAGCTGGAACAACGCTATCGCACATTACTCCAACGTGCAGCTAAGGTTACTGAAATTCTCGAAATCGAAAAGCAATTAGCAGAAGTTCGGGCCGAAATCGAATCGGTTGAAGGGCGTTTACGATATCTGGCGAATCAATCGACTTATTCTACCTTGTCGATTACTTATTATAAAGCTGTTCCTAAGCAAATTGCTTTTGGTCAAAAGTTCAAACAGGGACTTTCCAACGGTTGGCAAAACTTCGTATGGTTTACGGTAGGCCTCATTAATATTTGGCCATTTTTATTGCTGATGGTAATAGCCATGTTTTTTGCTCGACGTTGGTGGCGCAAACGTAAAACAAGAAAACGAATGGACGCATCAACGAATTAAACAAGCTGGTAATTCGAACGATTAGCTCGTTTTCCGATAATTCCAAATGGCCCAGACGTTTAATATGATTGCAAAAACAATTAAATATAAAAATTCCAATTGTACGTCACTAAAGTCGCTGCCTTTTAAGACAATCATTCTTACTACTTTTACGAAGTGAGTTACCGGCGTTAGATCAGATAAGGTTCGAGCCCACCGCGGCATGCTATCGGTAGACGTAAAAAAGCCGCTCATGAGCATAAAGATCATCATAAAAAAGAAGGCTATAAACATGGCTTGCACCTGATTATCGCTATAGGTAGAAATAAGCAAGCCGAAACCCAACACGGCCACCAAATAAACGGCCGCAAATAAGTATAAAAGCCACAAACTTCCTTGTAATGCAATTCCATAAACAAAAAAACAAATCATCAATCCTAAGGTGAAAATAATAATCCCTATTACCCAGAACGGGATCATTTTACCTAATATAAACTGCCACTTTTTAATCGGGCTTACATTGATTTGCTCAATCGTACCAATTTCTTTTTCCTTTACAATATTTAATGCAGTCATAAAACCACCTATTAATGTTAGCAGCAATACCAACACCGCTGGAACAACATTAAATTTATAGGCCTCCAAGGGATTATACCAGCTTCTTTGTAGAATTTCGATACTTCCCCTTGGCCTCGATTCCGCGTTCCATTCCAATTCTGAACTGAAATCTGAAATAATCCGATTCAAGTAGGCTGTACCAATGCCTGATTTTGTCCCGTTAATAGCGTCAGCATAAACTCCTACCCGCTGCTTCCCCTCTCTTATCAGATTTCGTTCAAAATTTAGCGGGATTTCCAAAATTATGTCCGCTTCTTCTTTTTCAATATGATGAATGGCACCGTTATAACTGGTGTTAGAACTAATAGGAATGAAATACCCTGAAGCGTAAATTTTGTGAATTAAGCGCTGTGAAAAAGAACTGTTGTCCATATCAACAACAGAAAGTTTAATGTGCTTTACATCAAAGTCCATGGCTAGCGGTAAAACAACCAATTGAACGATCGGCATAGCGAACATCATAGCCAAGATAGACTTATCCCGAAATATTTGACGAAACTCCTTTTGCAATATAAATCTTAAAATTTTCATCTTTAGCGCCGTATGGTTTAGAAAACTATTAAAGTCTTACTTTAAAACGTCTCAAGGCTAAACTGAGCAGTATAATTGTCATCAAAGTCAGAACCAGTGTCTCCTTCCAAACATAGGTCAAACCCAAGCCCTTTAACATAACCGATTTAACTGCAAGATAATACCATCTGGACGGAACAATATGAGAGAGCACTTGAAAAAAGCCAGGCATATTTTCCAATGGCATAATAAAACCGGTGAAAATCAAGGTTGGCAACATCATTCCCATAAGCGATATTAACAGAGCTGTTTGCTGCGAATTGGTTATATTTGATATTAGTAACCCTAAAGAAAGACAAGTAACAATAAATAACGTACTCTCAAAATAGAGCAACAAGATGCTTCCTCGAATTTCGACATCAAGAGCAAAGGCGGTTAACAACAAAATCAACGTAAAATTTGCAAGCGAAAGCAATAAATAAGGAATTGCCTTTGCAATAAGTACGAAAACGGGCTTAAAGGGAGATACGAGTAGTATTTCCATGGTTCCCATCTCCTTTTCTTTAACAACTGAAACAGAGGTTAAAGCAGTGCATACAATCATCAAAATTAACGCCATAACCCCTGGAATAAAATTCAGGGAACCATTCCCCTCTTCATTGTAAAGCATTCTCAATTCCGGTTGTATTTGTAAAAACAACGGATTGATCGATGATGTGTTAAATTCACGCCCAAAATCCATAAAAATTGACGTCAAATAATTTGTCACGGTTTTCGAAATATTAGGATCAGAACCGTCGGTAATAAGCTGTACCGGTGACTGGCCAAGATGCAGTTGATCGCTGCTAAAATTAGACGGAATAATAAGAGCGGCCTTTATGTCTCCTTTTTTAAACGCATCCTCAATCTGTGTATAATGAACATTTGCCTGCTCTACAACGAAATAATCTGATGTCTTAATTTTTTCAATTAATCTTTGGCTTTGAAAATCTTTCGCATAATCAGCCACTATCATCCGAATATTCTTCACCTCACTCGATAGAGCGAACCCAAATAAAATGATCTGTACAATGGGTAAGCCGAACATGATCAACAGGGTCCGGCGATCTCTAAAGACGTGGTAAAATTCTTTCCTAATAAAAACTAACAGCTGCTTCATTTTTCATGATTTTGATGAGATCGAAACCTTTGACCATACTGAGTTAATTGTCGTTTCGTTTGGCTCCTCTTGCCAATTGATAAAAGACTTCGTCCATTGAGTTAGCGTTATAGGCTAATTTCAGGTTAGTCGGTGAATCAAGTGCTACTACCTTGCCGTCCACCATGATAGACACTCTATTACAATATTCTGCCTCATCCATATAATGAGTCGTGACGAAAACAGTAATTCCGGCATTTGCCGCACTGTAAATCATATCCCAGAACTGTCGGCGGGTTACGGGATCTACACCTCCGGTAGGTTCATCCAAAAAGACGATCTTTGGTTGATGAAAAATGGCAACCGAGAACGCCAATTTCTGTTTCCATCCAAGGGGCAACTCGCCGACCATTTTATTCGCTTCTTGCGTCAAGCCCAAAGCTCGTATCAGTTCCTGTCCTCTTTTATTGATCTCTTTTTTGTTTACACCGTAAACGCCACCAAAAAATTCAATATTCTCCGAAACCGACAGGTTCTCATATAAAGAAAACTTTTGGCTCATATAGCCGATATGCTTTTTTATTTTTTCCTGTTGCTTATAAACATCATAACCTGCTACCTCTGCTTCACCGGATGAGGGAAAAGATAAACCACAGAGCATGCGCATCGCAGTGGTTTTGCCGGCGCCATTTGCACCCAAAAATCCAAAAATTTCTCCTTTAGCAACGTCAAAGGAAATACCGTCAACTGCCACAAAACCGCCAAATCGTTTGGTTAAATTGCGGCACATTATTACTTTTTCCATCGTCTTTATTCTACACGGCCCGTAAATTCTATTCGTTCCATTAAACGAATAAAGCTATCTTCTATCCCTGGCTTAATCTCTTTTACAATGATGTCCCTGTGCCCCAAGTTCGTGGTTAAATCTTGCAACGTAGATAATCCATCTCTTTCGGGATATCGTAATGTAACATGGATGTATTCACCAAAAGCGTAGCTGCTCTCTATCGCTTCGTTTTGTCTATAATCTTTTAAAAGTCGATAAATATCGGCTGATTTAGCGGCATATAATTTTGTTGGATATCGCTTGATTATATCTGCAGGTGGATCGACGCTTAAAATTTTCCCTTGCTGGATTAATGCAATCCGGTCGCAAAGAATAGCTTCATCCATATAAGGGGTGGAGACTAATATGGTTATACCCTGTTGTTTGAGTGCTTTTAGCATATCCCAAAATTCGCGTCGCGAAACGACGTCCACCCCTGTGGTTGGCTCATCTAGTAAAAGAACCTTGGGCTTATGGATCAGTGCGCAACATAAGGCTAACTTTTGTTTCATCCCGCCTGATAGCTTTCCGGCCCGCCGGTGGTTAAACGGTTTTATTTGCTCGTAAATATCTTTTATGAGGTCATAATTCTGTTGGATATTAGTGCCGAATACCGTAGCAAAAAAACGGAGGTTCTCGAGTACAGTTAAGTCTTGATACAGTGAAAATTTCCCGGGCATATATCCAACCAGATTACGAATCGCCTTATAGTCTTTTATTACGTCGAGACCGACAACACTTGCCGTTCCCTGATCAGCAAGTAGAAGCGTAGTTAGTATACGGAATACGGACGTTTTGCCCGCGCCATCCGGGCCAATCAATCCAAACAATTCACCTTCGTCAACAGAAAAGGATACATCATTCACAGCTACAACTCTTCCCTTATCATAGCTTTTGAAAATATGGTGGAGTTTTACTGCTTCCATTCTACCTTTTTCCATTTTTCTGCGTTGCTAAAATCACTTGTCCGTACATCCCGATTTTTAAATATCCATCATTTTCCACCTTAACCTTCATTGCATATACCAAATTAGCTCTTTCATCCTTTGTTTGGATGGTCTTTGGTGTAAACTCCGCCTGATCACTTATCCACTCAACCACGCCGGGATAATCCTTGAATGCAGCCTTACCTTTATCAACCTGCACCCGAACGCGCTGTCCTATTTTAACATCCGCAAATTTTTCACCGGTAATATAAGCGCGCAGGATCATTTTTTTGGTGTTAGCTATACGATATAGGGGTTTTCCAATGGTTGCCATTTCATTCGCCTCTACATATTTAGCGAGAACGGTTCCTGTAACGGGATTGACAATCTTGCTTTTCCGAAGTTGGTCGTCCAACTGTTCAATCTGTGCATGCAACGGAGCTGTCTCTTCTTGCAAACTGACCGATGCAATACCTAATGATGATTGTTGACCTTCAATACGTTTACGAATGATATTTACCTGTGCGGTTGCCGCATCCAATTCCTTTGGGGTTGCCGCATCAGCCTTAACCAGGTTGGTCAACCGTTCTTGCTCGTTTTTAGCATACCGAAGCTCTTCCTGTAAAGCTGCAATCTCTGTGGCGATATTAGGACGTTTACTCAGTATGGCACCTGCTTGTGCTTCTAATTGCTTCTTCTTGAGAAACAGCTGAAGCGTATCAATATAACCAATTACTTTCCCTGCTGGAATAGTTTGCCCTTCTTCCAATAAAAGCTCCCTTATAATGCCGTTTGCTTCCGCAGGTACGATGGTCTCTACGGTTTCAAAAGCACCCGATGCGTCGTAATTTATATCGTTCGTTTTACAAGATACGATAGAAAAAGCCAGCAAATTCGTGTATAATATAACTGTTTTCATTTTTCTTCTTTGGTATATCAATAGGTATCTCCTGTTATGTATAAATAATCGTATTGTGAAGCAAGCAATTGAATCTCGTGTATGATTTTATTTAATCTAGCCTGATCCTCTGCATTTACTTCCCGCAAATAGTCATTTGTGGTGATTACACCATGTTCTAATTGAGTAACCGCGGTTTTTTTTACTTTTTCGCGCAATGCGATAATCTCGTTGTCGGATTGCAATAAATCTTGGTAGCGTCGTATTGTCACTGATTCCCGCTTGGCTTGCGAATGTGTATTGAATAGAAATGTTTCTTTTTCGACTCCTATTGCCAATCGATTAATTTCCAAAATTGCTTTTTCCTTTTTTTGGGTGTACAGCCCCCCTAAATTCCAACTTAAGCGCAAGCCACCGATGTAATAAGCATCAAAACGAGGTTTTAGAATATTAAGAGCCGGCCTGCCGTAACCACCCTGAAAAAAGAAATCAAGTCGAGGCCTATTTCTCACATTAATCAATTCTTCCTGTACCGCAATATTCGTAAGTTGATCATCATACAAAGCAAGTTCTGGTCGTTGAATCGTCTTCGGTAGTATAGGTAATTCCGGCTTAATCAGTTTTGTACTGGCATCTAAAGTTTTATTAAGAAATAAACCGAGCACCTCCAAATAGGCCGTTCGATTCGCCTTCAAATCAACCGCGTGCTGCGCTGCTTTTAACAATTCGGCCTTCAAAACGTTAAGATCCGCCTCCAGGGCAGTCCCATTGGTAACTGCCGCTTCGACTTTATCCAGCCCTAGCTGGATATCCTTCATTAACAGTTGATTCTGGTTTAATTGCTCTTCGATCATTAAGATGCTGAAAAAAAGCTGGTTTATCCGGTCCTTTAGTTGATAAAGCGCTACTGAAAGACTTTGCTCTTCAATCGCCGATGTAGACCGATGTAGCTCAATCTTTTGCTTAATGTTTCCCCCGTCATAAATCGTTTGATTTAGCTCGCCATAGAACTTATACTGATCTTTGGTCAACTGCGGGATTTCAATACCCTGCATTTGAATAGGAATTTCAGTAACGGCCGACTGATACGTTGCTTGTGCATTAATAATAAACTGAGGCAAATAGCCCTTTGCCGCCTTTTCAATGGCGTACGCTTTACTTCTTTCCACTAAGTCGCGCTTCTTAATAAGCGGGTAGTTAACTTGTGCCTGATTTTGACAATCATCTAAAGTGAGACTTAATTGTCCATAAAGCTCTGGACTAAATATGATTAATATCAGCCCTATCCATAATGCCTTACTTCTCATTGCTTGTTGTTTTTTCTAATCTTCGTCTGCTAATAGTGACAAAAGATTTTCTAATTGTCATTATTCTAAATACTTCAAGTAATAACATTGGTCGTACTTTTTAATCATTTGATTAGTTGCAAACCAAAAAAATTTGTTCTCCAACTAACATTCTTCAATCACGGCAAAGGTAGAGGTATTTTTTTATTTAAAAAATATTTCTAATCATTTGATTAAAAATAAAGATCAAAAAAGTTCCTTTGCCAATTGATTGACAGTGTTTATATTTCCGTACGCAAAATGCTAGTGAACCATAACGGGATCATTTTTTTCCGTTCTAGAATAAATTTTTTGAACTCGCCGCTTCTAAATGCGTCTGTTTGTGTAATAACGGGTTGAGCAAGTATAGGAAAAATGATCATGCTCAATAAATTCAAGATTAAGTGAAACACGTTAATGTCAGGACGGAGCTCGTTTAATTGTTCATAGAATTTAGAAGTCATCAGCTTCCCTGATATTCGGCTACTAAACAACTTGGGATTGTTTTTTATCTCGCTCAATACAAATATAGGTAGATCCGGATTGTGTAGAAGCATATCAATATAATCATTCGCAACTGCCTGCACCTTTTGCTCCAATGAACTGTCTTCATCGTTGAGAAGCCTCACAATCATCCCAAAAAATTGTTCAAACTTCTCTTCCATAATGATGTGGAACAATTTCTCTTTACTCCTAAAATAGTAATTTAATAAAGCTAGATTCAAGCCAGCTTCATCTGCAATATCCCTTGTACGAGTAGCTGCAAACCCTTTTCTTGTAAAAACAATTCTTGCAGCTTCTTTTATTTTTTCTTCCGTTGAAATATCTTTATCTTTCTTAACCATTTTATGCGATCTAAATTTAGGCCAAAAGTAAGGAGGAGTATAACAATTTAAAAACAAAATTTAATCATTTATTTAAAAAAGTACGCAATCACCGGTTATAGCGCCAACTTGTATTTCATATTGTCGCTATTCCGCTTTCGCAAATAGTCGTATCTTCGAACTACTTCATTATTTGAATATGGAAAGTTTTAAAAGTTCAGACGATTTCTATAGGGCCCAGCAACAATGGCGCGACGAGCTCTACGAATTAAGAAAGCTCATAGTATCTACGGGTCTAAAAGAAGAACTCAAATGGGGCGGTCCCGTTTATACGCATAATGGCAAGAACATAGTAGGCTTAGCGGGATTTAAATCTTATTTTGGTATCTGGTTCTATCAGGGCGTCTTTTTGAAGGATCCGCACCATTTGGGTATTTCGGAGTGACAGTGCCAGTGATTTCGGTCAAACCGTGCCACTTTAAAAGATCATACAATTATATAAAAAAGCTTTGATTATTCCTGTTTCAATATTCCCTTTCTAAGCGATTCC
>Ga0079224_100016074_pt1 | contig 10493 bp, 14 predicted proteins | sample Stecom2015_FD_80414 | JGI IMG/M metagenome (GOLD analysis project Ga0079224, IMG submission 80414) | Agricultural soil microbial communities from Utah to study Nitrogen management - Steer compost 2015 | ecosystem: Environmental > Terrestrial > Soil > Agricultural land | place: USA: Utah...
CCAAGCAGCTGCAGGGCCTGCAGGTCGATGAGAAGCAGCTGCGGCGAGTGGAGGCCATCATTCAATCCATGACGCCCCAGGAACGGGCCCAGCCCGGGATCATCAACGGCAGCCGCCGGCGGCGCATCGCGCGCGGCAGCGGCACGTCGGTGCAGGACGTAAACCGTCTGTTGAAGCAGTTTGAACAGACCCGCGCGCTGTTCAAGCAATTGGGCGGAACCAAACCCCGCCGGGGCCGGGGCATGCTGGCGCGCCTCCTTGGCCATTGACGGCGCCGCCGGTGACACCGGTTCGGAGCCAAGGGACGCTCGGCCGGACCGGGCCGCTCTTGGCGCAGAGGTGTTGATAATGAGTTTGACTTTTGGTGTCCCTTGTCAGCATGAGCGTGGAGAAACGGAGGTGAAGGCATGGCCGTCCGCATTCGCCTGAAGCGCATGGGCGCCAAGAAGCGCCCCTTTTACCGCCTGGTGGTGGCCGACTCGCGTGCAGCCCGGGATGGGCGGTTCATTGAACAGCTGGGCCACTACAACCCCATCGCCGAGCCGGCCCAGATCGTGGTCAACGAGGAGCGGGCCCTGGAGTGGCTGCGCCGGGGCGCTCAGCCGTCCGACACGGCCCGGGCGCTGCTCAAGAAGGCTGGCGTGTGGGAGAAGTTCAAGCCGGGCCAGCCCGCGCAGGCTGCCCCGCCGGACCCAGCGGCCCAAGGGGAGCAGCCCGCCGCGGGCGCGGCGCAAGGCTGAAGGGCTCCACTGGCCGGAGACGGGGAGGGTAGCCTGTGAAGGAACTCCTCGAATACGTGGCTCGGCATTTGGTCAACAACCCGGACGCGGTCCACGTGCACGAGGTGGCCGGTGAGCGGTCGCTGGTGCTGGAGCTGTCGGTGGACGACGATGACCTGGGCAAGGTCATCGGCCGCAAGGGCCGGGTGGCCAAGGCCATCCGCACCCTCATCAAAGCGGCGGCCGCCCGGGACGGGCGCCTCGTGCACGTGGAGATCGCCGACTAGCGGCGGGGTGGTTTCTGGAGGCAATACCCGTGGCCGATTTGGTGACCATCGGGGAAGTGCTGGGGGCCCACGGCGTGCGGGGGACCCTGCGGGTGCGGCCTGCGACGGCCTATCCCGAGCGTTTTCTGGACCTGCAGCAAGTCTACGTCCGCGGTGCGGGCCGCAAGCAGCCGGAGCTGCGCACCGTGGAGGAGACCCGGCTCCATCAAGGCCTGGTCCTGGTCAAGCTGGAGGGCCTTGACGATCGCGACAGCGCCCAGGCGCTGCGGGGGGCCCTGCTGCAGGTGGCCCGGGACGCGGTGCATCCGCTGCCGCCCGGGGAGTATTATGTATTTGAGATCGTGGGGCTTGCCGTCTACGACGAAACCGGCCGCCACCTGGGCGTCGTCGCCGATGTCCTGGAAACCCGGGCCAACGACGTGTACGTGGTGGACCGGGCCGACGGGCAAGGCGAGTTGCTCTTGCCGGCCATCAGGGACGTGATCCTGCGCATCGACCTGGAGCAGGGGCGCATGGATGTGCGGCTTTTGCCCGGTCTGGAGTGACAGGCGTGCGGGTGGATGTGCTGACGCTGTTTCCGGAGATGTTCGCGGGTCCCCTGGACCACAGCATCGTGGGGCGGGCCCGGCAGCGGGGGATCCTGGATGTACGCCTGGTCAACATCCGGGACTTCGCCACCGACAAGCACCGGATCGTGGACGACACGCCCTACGGCGGCGGGCCGGGCATGGTGCTCAAGCCCGAACCCTTGTTTGCGGCGGTGGAGGCGGTGCGCACCGGGCCCGAAACCCACGTGATCCTAATGGATCCCCAAGGGGAGCCCTTTACCCAGAAACGCGCCTGGGAGCTGGCGGAAAAGTCCCATCTGGTGCTGGTCTGCGGCCACTACGAAGGCGTGGACGAGCGGGTGCGCACCATCGTGGACGAAGAACTCTCCATCGGGGACTACGTGCTCACCGGCGGCGAACTGCCGGCCATGGTCGTGCTGGACGCGGTGTGCCGGCTGTTGCCGGGGGCTTTGGGGGAGGCGGCCTCGGCCCGGCAAGATTCCTTTGAGGACGGGCTCCTGGATCACCCCCACTACACCCGCCCGGCGGTGTTCCGGAGCATGGCGGTGCCCGAAGTGCTGCTCAGCGGCCATCACGAGGAGATCCGGCGCTGGCGGCGCCGGGAGGCGCTGCGCCGGACGTGGCTGCGCCGGCCCGATCTTTTGGCCCGGGCCCGGCTCACCGAGGAGGATCGGCGCTGGCTGGCGGAAATGGGGGCTCCGGTGCCGCCGGCGCAGGCGGCCTCCGAGGACGCCGGGGAGGTTTGAGGCGCCCCCGGCCGGCTTGGGAGAGGAGCGTGGCCTTCGGCCGGGGGCATGCCGGTTTCGCCGGAAGGACAGTTGTGGTGCAGCCGGCGCCGTGGTAGAATAGGCGGGTCTCGCCGCCCGGTGGGCCGGTGGAACCCTAGGTTAGCAACGAGGAGTGGGTTGGCCGTGGATGTCATTCGCGAGCTGGAACAGGAGCAGATGCGGCACGATGTGCCGGATTTTGGCCCCGGGGATACGGTGCGGGTCCACGTCAAAGTGGTGGAGGCCGACCGGGAGCGCATCCAGGTGTTTGAAGGCGTCGTCCTGCGCCGCAACGGCGGCGGGCTCGGCGAGACCTTCACCGTCCGCAAGGTGTCCCAGGGCGTCGGGGTGGAGCGGACCTTCCCCCTGCACTCGCCGCGCGTTGACAAGATCGAGGTGGTGCGGCGGGGCGACGTGCGGCGGGCCCGCCTCTACTACCTGCGGGAACGGTCCGGTAAGGCCGCGCGGGTGAAGGAACGGCGGGTCTGACGAGGGCGGGGCCGCGTTCATGCCACCAGGCGGGGAGCGGGCGGCTGCCATCGCGCGGATCCGGGAATACGTGGAGGCCCTGGTCGTCGCGGGGGCCCTGGCCGCCTTCATCATCACCTTTGTCGCCCAGTCATTCCTGGTGCAGGGCAGTTCCATGGAACCGACCCTCACCGATGGCCAGCGGCTGCTGGTGGACAAGATTACCTACCGCCTGCGGGAGCCCCGGCGCGGGGAAATCATCGTCTTCCATTATCCTGCGGATCCCCGGCGCAAATTCATCAAGCGGGTCATCGGCCTGCCCGGCGATGAGGTCCTCATCGCCGGCCAACGCCTGATCCTCAACGGGCGGCCCGTGGAGGAACCGTACGTCTTGGGTCCCATGCGGGGCAGGTTCGGTCCGGTAACGGTGCCCGCAGGCCACGTGTTCGTCCTGGGCGACAACCGCAACAACTCCGATGACAGCCGCTATCCCGACGTGGGACCGGTGCCCATGCATCTCATCGTGGGCCTGGCCCGCCTGGCCTACTGGCCGCCGGGGCGGGCCGGCGTGGTGCGGCCGCCGACCGCGCTGGCGGCCTTTGACTAGCCGCTTGGTGCCAGGGGGCGGTCGGGGGAGGAGCACGGGGTGGAGCTGCACTGGTACCCGGGGCACATGGCCAAGGCCGCCCGGGAGCTCAAGGACCGCCTGAAGCTGGTGGACGCGGTGTTGGAAGTCATCGACGCCCGCATCCCGGCCAGCAGCCGCCATCCCGCGCCTTTGGGCCAGGAACGCCCGCTGGTGCGGGTGCTGCTGTTGGGGCGGGCGGATCTGGCCGAGCCGCGGTGGACCCGGGCGTGGGTGCGCCACTTCCAGGCCCAGGGCCTGCCGGCGGTGGCGGCGGACTTGCGCCAGCACAGCTGGGTGCCTAGGGTGCGCCGCCTGTTGCGGCGCCGGCGGGACCCCGGGGGCTTTGGCCGACCGCGGGGGCCGGCCGGAGCAGGCGGCCGGCCGGTGGCGCGGGTCCTGGTGGCCGGCCTGCCCAACGTGGGCAAGTCCACCGCCATCAACGCCCTAGCCGGGCGGGCCAAGGCCGGCACCGGCGCGCGGGCGGGGGTTACCCGCCGGGTGCAGTGGCTGGCGGCCGGGGAAGGCCTTGAGCTGTTGGACAGTCCCGGTTTGCTGTGGCCCGAGGCCACCCGGGGCCAGAAGGCGCTCTATCTGGCGGTGGCGGGCCTAGTCCCCGACGACGCCTTTGATGTCCGTGAGGCCGCCGCGGCTTTCTTGACGGAGATGGGCCAGCGGTACCGTGACCGGCTGGCGGCCCGCTACGGGGAGGATTGCACCGGCGCCGGCGAAGCCATGCTGGCGGCCGTGGCCCGGCGCATGGGCATGTGGCTGCCGGGGGGCAAGCCCGACCTGGACCGGGCGGCCGTGGCGGTGCTGCAGGACTTCCGCACCGGCCGCTTGGGCCGGCTGACGCTGGAACTGCCACCGGAGGCTTGAGGGCGCATGCGGGGTCCGTCTTTCGATGGAGGCGCCAGCGGCCCATGGGTCGCTGGGGTGGACGAGGCGGGGCGGGGGCCCCTGGCGGGGCCCGTGGTCGCGGCCGCGGTCATCCTGGGCGAGGACGTGCCCTCGGGTCTCGCCGATTCCAAACTGCTGACGCCGGCCCGGCGGGAGGCGCTTTTTGAGGAGATCCTTGCCACCGCGGTCGCGGTGGCCTACCGCGCGGTGTCACCCCAGCGCATTGACGCCCGCAATGTGCTGCGGGCCAGCCTGGCGGCCATGCGGGAGGCGGTCCTCGCGCTGCCGGTCAGCCCTAGCCGAGTGCTGGTGGATGGGCCCTGGGCGGTGCCCGGGCTGCCCGTGCCCCAATCCACCGTCGTGGCGGGCGACCGCCGGCATGCCGCCATCGCCGCCGCCAGCGTGGTGGCCAAGGTCGTGCGGGATCGCATGATGGATTGGTGGGACCGGGTGTACCCCCATTACGGGTTCGCGGCCCACAAGGGCTACGGTACCCGGGGGCACCGGGAAGCCCTGGCGCGCCTGGGGCCCTGCCCCCTGCACCGCACCAGTTTCGCGCCGGTCATGACGGCGCTCCGCCGCGCCGGCCAGGGGGAGCTCTTTCCGCCGGAGCACCGCCTAGCCTAAGAAGGCCGCCGATTGGCCACACCCGACAACCTGTTTAGAAGGAAATGGGCCCGGCGCGTCCGAAAAAACCCAGCGTGCAATTGGTCCCGCTTTCCCAAGTATCCCCCGGTGCTCTCGCTTTGGGGGCGCTGCTGCACGGCATCGGCAAGTTCTCGATCCCCGCGGAAACCCTGCGGAAACCGGGCCGCTTGACTGTGGAGGAATGGCGCCGGGTGCGGGAACATGCCCTCGTCGGCTTTGATCTGCTGCGTCGTTACCATGAAGTTGCCCCGGAAGTGGTGGACGCCCTCCTGCGCATGGTGGCGCCCTTCCCCGTAGGCACCACCGTACGGCTCAACCCGGGGGAAGTAGGGGTGGTGGTGCGGGTTCCCCCTGAACACCCGCACCGGCCCACGGTCCGGCTGCTTCAGGATGCCCGGGGCCGCCTGGTGGACGGCGGGGACTACCGGGAGCTGCACCGGCATCTCGGCCTGTCCATCGTGGCGGTGGCGTCCGAAGGGCGGGGGGGCGGCCGCCAGCCATGAGGGCGGCTTCCGGTCCTGCCCGGGGCCGGTGGGCCGAAGCTGTGGCCGCGGAATACCTGGCGGCGTTGGGATACCAGATTCTGACACGCAATTACCGCTGTCGCCGCGGGGAGATCGACTTGGTGGCCCGCCACGGCAGCTGCCTGGTGTTCATCGAAGTCAAGGCCCGCCGGCGGGGAGTGCCGGACTCCCTGGAGGCCGTCGACGGGCGCAAGCGGCGGCGCATCGTGGGGGCGGCTTTGGACTATCTCGCCCGCCGGCGCTTGGTGGGCGTGACCGTCCGTTTTGATGTGGTCGCGGTGCAGTTGGACGGTCAGGGGCGGCCCGTAAAGGTGCACCTGATCCAGGACGCGTTTTCCGCCCACGTCTAGTGGCGTCTTGGTTTTCGGCCGTCAGGCAGGCGGTGCCCGCGGTCGGAAGGGGCAGGAACCGGGCCGCGCGCGGTGAATGAAAAAAGGGGAAGACACCAGCCACAGCCCGCAGGGCGGTGGGAGGTGTCTATTTTTGTTTGCCCGCGTCCGGAGCGGCACCGTCTACGGGGTCGATGGCCACCTGGTTCAGGTGGAGGTGGATATCAGCCCCGGATTGCCGCTGTTTGAGATCGTCGGCTTGCCCGACGCGGCCGTGCGCGAAAGCCGGGACCGGGTGCGGACGGCCATCCGCAACTCGGGCTTGCCTTTCCCCACTGGAAGGATCGTGGTCAACTTGGCGCCCGCGGACTTGCCTAAAGCGGGTCCCGCGTGCGACCTGGCCATCGCCCTGGGCATCTTGGCCGCCAGCGGCCAAGTGCCGGCGGAGAAGGTGGCGCCTCTTTGCGCGGTGGGCGAGTTGTCCTTGGACGGGCACGTCCGGGGCGTGCCCGGCGTGCTGTCCATCGCGCTGGCGGCCGAGGCGACCGGGGCGCCGCTGGTGGTGCCGGCCGCCTCGGCGGGGGAAGCGCGGCTTGTTCCCGGGCTTTCGATCGTGGCCGTGGGATCCTTGCGGGAAGCTGTCGCGTGGCTGCGGGGGGCCGCACCGCCGCCGCCGCTGCCGGAGCCGCCGGCGCCGCCACCGCCGGCCGACGACGAAGGGGAGGACTTGGCCGACGTCCGCGGGCAGGCCATGGCCAAACGGGCGTTGGAAGTCGCGGCCGCGGGCGGCCACAACTTGCTCATGACGGGTCCGCCCGGGGTCGGCAAGACCATGCTGGCCCGGCGGTTAGCGGGGCTCTTGCCGCCGCTGGACCGCCGCGAGTACTTGGATGTGTGCCGGGTCTACAGCATTGCCGGGCTGCTGGCCGCGGACCCCGTGCGGCGGGGACGGCGCCCTTTTCGCGCGCCCCACCACAGCGCCACCCGGGCGGGGCTCCTGGGCGGGGCGCGGGGCACGCCGGGCGAGGTGTCCTTGGCGGACCACGGGGTGCTGTTCCTGGATGAGGTCAACGAGTTTTCCCGATCCGTGCTGGAGGCCCTGCGCCAGCCGCTAGAGGACGGCGTCGTGGTGTTGGCCCGCCTGCCCCGCCCTTTGCGTTTTCCCGCCCGTTTCACTTTGGTGGCCGCGGCCAACCCGTGCCCGTGCGGCTACTATGGCGACACCCGCCGGGAGTGCCGCTGCTCCCCCCACGCGGTGGCCGCCTACCAGCGCCGCCTGTCGGGCCCCATGGCGGACCGCCTTGACCTCCACGTGGAATTGACGCCGCCCACTTGGGGGGAACTGACCGGCGGGGCGCCGTCGCCCACCACGCCCCAGGTGCGGGCCCGCGTCCTCGAGGCCCGGGCCAGGCAGGCCCGCCGTTTCCGGGGCGAAGCTGTCCGCACCAACGCCCGCATGAATGAGGCCATGGTCCGCCGTTTCTGCCGCCTGGACGGCGCCGCCGAGGCGGTGTTGGGGGCGGCCGTGGAGCGTTTTCACCTCAGCGCCCGGGCGGTGGCGCGGACCCTCAAGGTGGCCCGCACCTTGGCGGACTTGGCCGGGCGGGAACGCATCGGCCCGGAGCACGTTCAAGAGGCCCTGGCCTTCCGCCCGGCGCCGCCGCCGGCATCCGCGTCGGTGCCCCGTCATATCCATTCCCTGATGGCGGGGGGTGACGCCCGGTGATGGGGACGAACCCAGTTAGACGGGCCCAGCGGGCCGTGGCCTTGGCGCTGGTCATGGTCTTGGGGGCATCGGGCCTGGGATTGGACGCGGCGTCCGACGGGACGGGCCCGCCGCCCGGGGGGGCTTTGGGCGACGGTCCGGACGACGCGTCCGGGCACGGGACGCCGCCGGCCGTCAACTACTGCGCGGACGCGCCCGTGCTGCGGCTTACCAGCCCGCCCATGGCGGGCAACGATGTCTGGGAGCTTAAGAGCCGCTTGCGGCAGCTGGGCTTTGATGCCGGGGATCCTGGGAACGAGACCTACGACGCCGCCGCGGCGGCCGCGGTGCGCCGGTTTCAGCAGAGCCGGGGCCTCGTGCCCGACGGCGTGGTGGGCCCCCAAACGTGGGCGGCGTTGGCCGAAGGGGCGGAGCCCGCCGCGGTCCAGACCCGCACGCCCAAGCCCCAGGGCCAGCTGTCCATCGTGGTGGATTCGGAAAAGCTCACCTTGACGGTGCTGGTGGACGGCAAACCCTACAAGACCTACCCGGTAGCCGTAGGCCGGCCCAAGGCGTCCACCTTGACCCCCGTAGGCGAGTGGAAGATCATCCACAAGGGCGTCAACTGGGGCGGCGGCTTCGGCACCCGTTGGCTGGGGCTTAACGTGCCCTGGGGCATCTATGGCATTCACGGCACCAATAAGCCCTATTCCATCGGCACCCGGGCCAGCGCCGGCTGCATCCGCATGTTCAACCGGGATGTGGAGGAGCTGTATGAATGGGTTTCCGTGGGCACGCCCGTCAAGATCATCGGCGTGAAGCCGCCTCTCAGCTTTGGGCGGCGGCTGCGGCCAGGCCTGACGGGCAAAGACGTGGTGGAGGTGCAGCTGAAGCTGAAGGAGCTGGGGTTTGATCCAGGGGATGCCGATGGCCGCTACGGGCCGGCCACCCGGGCCGCGGTGGAACGCCTGCAGCGCACCTTCGGCCTGCCGGTGGACGGCGAAGTGTGGGGCGACGTCTACTACATCCTGGGACTGAAGTAGGCGCGGGCCAGGATAAGGGGAGAGACGGGGCGACATGCTACTCCTCAGAGATCGCCGCCACGAGGGGAGACGCCTCCATGGACCTGGAGCCCGGCAGCACGCGCCTGTACCGCTGTGGGCTGTGCGGTGCGGACACGCCCCATCGTATCTGCAGCCGCCGGGGAAACCGCTACGCTGTGGTATGCACCAACTGCGCGGGCGGCGCGCTGGTGGGCGGCGACGACTTGCTGCTGTATCAGGTCCGCTGGGAGGAAGAGCTGCGCCAGATCCTCGAGCAGCTGGCAGAAGGCGACACGCCCACCGACGACCGCTGGCACTGACCCAGGGTCCTGGCGGGGTGAGGGGCCGTGGATGAGCGCCTTGTCCTGCTGGGGTTGCGGCTGGTGCCGGGGATTGGCCCCCAGCGCCTGCGGACGCTGCTGGACCATTACGGGTCGGCCGCCGAGGCGTGGCGCTGCCGCCACCGGTGGGAGGACGTGCCCGGCATCGGTCCGGCCATCGCCGCCGCGGCCCGCCGCTTGCGGGAGGAACAGGTGGAGCGGCACTGGGCGCGGCTCGAAGCCCTTGGCGGCCGGATGGTCACCTGGGAGGACCCCGAATATCCTGCAGGCCTGCAGCACATCCCCGTCCCGCCACCCATTCTGTTTGTGCGCGGGCAGCTGCCCGCGGATATCGACGGCTGTTTGGCCATTGTGGGCACCCGCCGGGCCAGCTCCCAGGGCTTGCGGGTGGCCCGGACCCTGGCGCGCGACGTGGCCGCCGTGGGCATGACGGTCATCAGCGGCTTGGCCCGGGGCATCGACGGCGCCGCGCACCAAGGCGCGCTGGAAGGCCGCGGCCGCACCGTCGCGGTGCTGGGCTGCGGCTTGGACATCGCGTATCCGCCGGAGCACCGGGAGCTGATGGAGGCCATCGCGGCCGCGGGCGCGCTGGTGACCGAATATCCCTTGGGCACGCCGCCCGCCCCGGGGCATTTTCCCACCCGCAACAGAATCATCGCCGGGCTGGCCCAAGCGGTGGTACTGGTGGAAGGCAGCCGCCGCAGCGGCGCCATGCACACCGTCACCATGGCCGCGGACTTTGGGCGGGAGGTGATGGCCGTGCCCGGTGACGTGGGGCGCTGGGGCAGCGAAGGCCCCAACCAGCTCCTGCGGGAGGGGGCAACGCTGGTGCGGCACGGGGCCGATGTGCTGGAGAGTCTGGGGTGGACGGGCTCCGGCCTGGCCCAGGCTAGGGTCGCCGGGTCTCCGCATGCCGGTCCCGCGGCGGGGCAGGCTCGGGGAGCGGACCCCGCCGCGCGCATTGTCGCGTGCTTGCGGGAGGGCGGCGCCCTCAGCGTCGATGAGCTGGCCGCCGCCCTGGAGATGCCGGTGGACGCCGTGGTGGGCGCGGTGGTGGGACTGGAGCTCGCGGGCCGGGTGGTGCGCCGGGCGGGCGGCCGCTTCGCGCTGCCCGGCTGATGGAGCGGCAAAAACCGCGGGGGCAGCGGGCCGTGGGCGGCCGGGAAGCCCGCGGGGCCGGGTCCGGGCCAAGGCCGGCGCCAAGGGCCAGGGAAGGCTTGGGTTTACAAGCCCAAGCCCGGCCTCTATAATGAGACCGAATGCCCAACTGGAGGGATACCTGTGGGAACCCTCGTGATCGTGGAATCGCCGGCCAAGGCCCGGACCATCGGCAAGTTTCTCGGCCGCGGCTATACCGTCAAGGCCAGCGTGGGGCACGTGCGGGATCTGCCCAAGAGCCAGTTTGGGGTGGATGTGGAAAACGATTTCGCCCCCCGCTACATCACCATCCGCGGCAAGGGCAAGATCCTGCAGGAGCTGCGGGAGCACGCCCGCAAGGCCGATCGCGTCCTTTTGGCCACCGACCCCGATCGCGAGGGCGAGGCCATCTCCTGGCACCTGGCCGAGGC